>Ga0315280_10000300_pt1 | contig 91531 bp, 89 predicted proteins | sample YL17G06_40_MG_FD_203697 | JGI IMG/M metagenome (GOLD analysis project Ga0315280, IMG submission 203697) | Sediment microbial communities from Yellowstone Lake, YNP, Wyoming, USA - YL17G06_40 | ecosystem: Environmental > Aquatic > Freshwater > Lake > Sediment | place: USA: Wyoming | collected...
CCAGCTTCAACAAGTTTCTTCGCTTCTTCCACGCTACTAGCAACAGCGTGCACTTCAAATAATAGCAATTTCACCTGCAAAATGCGATTAAATCATAGCAGTTTTGATAGTAGCCCGGGAGAGATTCGAATTCTTGGCTTTGCAATAGTGCGGTTTTTGGTAGCCCAGCTGTGGGACTTGAACCCATTTGGGTGCTAATCCCGGCGACCGCACCAACTAATTGATTGCGTGTTTGCGTGTGCGCAACGGTTGTAGGCCCCTCTATTAGGATACAAATATGCAGGGCAACATTGTTAGGCAAGAGGTTTTCTTGGCTTTCCAGGGCGCCTAGACCCCCTTATATATAGATTGAACTTCCTGTTCATTGACACCATGATGCTGCACGCGCCTCGTAGCCAAACATCATCTCAAGGCTGCAACTGCAATTATCGTGAATGGTGCGATTATGCTCAATGTGAAGCCGCTGCTGAACGCTGCTATCAACGAGTCAGAACCACAGTAGCGAACAATCACGGGCAACGTAGTATCCATAGTCGTTGCTCCGCCCAACGCTATTGGGACATACTTGTCTATCCTAGCCGTCAGCGAAATGGTGACTATTGTCAACAGTTCTCTCAGAAAATTCACCACAAATCCCAAAGCCCCCCAATGTGCACCGAACAGCTGACCCACTAGAGGACCGGCTAGCGTGTACCATCCGTAACCAGCTGTCACCGCCATCGTTTTGACAACATCCAAACCTAAAGCCAACGCACTCGCGGCTCCGCCCACAATACTGCCCGACGCAACTGCGAGTGGGATGACCAGAATTTTCAATCCTGTCTTCCGCATCTTGCCGACTGATTCTTTATCCAGCCCAAACACCAAGCCCATGACAAACAACAAGGCGATTAGCGCGCCGTTAAACATGTAATCAGAAACCCAAAAGCCAGCATCAATGCTTCCCCAGTTACTGTTCAAGTAACCTGCCACAATCCCCAATAGAAGCGCAGAAACGATGTGCTTAATCATTCCAGCCTCACCAGCTTTCTAGCCGCCCACACAAGGACCACGCTGAACCCGAGAGCAAAAACCAAAATCACAACCGCGTCTAACCCAACTTCAGGCAGCGACTTCAGCAACTCTCCGTTCGAGCCGATTCCGAAACCGAGTGAGAAAATCAAAACAATGATTACTCCAAGCGAGACCTTGCCAAGATCAACCTTCCTTCTCTCCCGCAACAGATAGCCCAGCAATATGCCAATAACGAGCGGAACTACGAGGTAAAGCATCCGAAGATCAATCACGAATCCTGCACCAGCCCGAACCGAACAGTCAGTTAGTATCATCAGTTACAGATTTAATCTTTCTCGATTGAGAAGGTCGACGAAAAGGATAGAAAAAGGGTAGAAAGAGCAGGTCTCTGATTGCTTTGCTAGGCTTCTTCGAAGAACTCCTGCGCCCTCGGCGGCAGTTCGCTTAAGCCCCTGCGTTCGCGTATTTGCTTTATTATTTCAGCCTGCATCTGTTCTGGGACAGGAGCCCATCTGCTGAACTGCGTCGCCCAGAACGCTCTGCCCTGCGTTGAAGACCGCAACTCTTCGGCAAGTCCGAAAGACTCTGACACGGGCATTTCAGCCTTGACGATTATCATGTCCTCTTCGTTGGTCATATCCAGGATTTTGCCGCGTCGTTTCTGCACTATGGCGATGACGTTGCTCACAAACTCGTTCGGGACCTTGCACTCAAAACTGATCAAAGGCTCCAAAAGCTTCGGATCGCTGAGCAAGAAGGCACACCAGATCGGGCGCCAAGTCATGGGCAAAATCTGCGCTGGACCGCGGTGCACTGGGTCTTCGTGAACGGTTACGTCTTCCAAGTTTATTTTCAACCCGTACGCAGGCTCTTTCGCCAGAATCGAAGTGAACACTGCCTCTCGGAACCCCGACTTGATGTGGTCCATAATCTCTTCAACGTACTGCCTGCCTTTGATCCTGTTGACAAGAATGTTATTGCCTTCAATCGCAACAACGTTCTTGGCATCGTCAGTTTCCCAGCCGAAACCCTTCATTGTCTTCGCTCTGTCGTCGCGCGTCTGATTCTCAGAAATCTTTCCAGATCTTAAGGCCTCAATGATGTCTTCAGGCAACTTCTCCATCGTCACCCATAGCTTATTGTGCTTGTTGGGGCTTTTGCCCATTATTGCCGGACCCTTATAGTCGTGGCTGATTGTCTCGCGGTAAATCACAATCGGCTCGCTGGTCTTCACCTTCAAGCCTGCTTCCTGCATGCGGTAAGCCGTGATTTCCAAATGCAGCTCTCCCATGCCGCTGAGCAGATACTCGCCGCTTTCTTTGTTGATCAGGAAATGCAAATTCGGGTCTTCTGTCGTCAGCTTGCGCATGACCTTGTCAAAAAGCGGCAAATCCTTTATATCAGCTGGCTCAACTGCTACCGTAACCACCGGGTCAGAAACATACTTCAATGCTTCAAACGACTGCGTTTCCGAACCCTCTTCAGCCACGGTCTCGCCCACGTGAATCGAGGGCAAACCTGAAAGCGCCGCGATGTTTCCAGCGGGAACCCTGTCGACTATGACTCTGTCCGCGGCCATGCTCATGTAGACCTGCTGAATTGTGCCTTTTTGGCGGCTGTTTATGAGCTGAACAACCTTCCCCTTTTCCACTGTGCCGCTGAAAACCCGTCCGATGGCAACAACTCCACTGTGAGGGTCAACTTCGATGGTTGAAACGCACATCAAAAGCGGCCCATTAGGGTCAACCTTTGCCATGCTCTTGCCAACCGGGCTGTTCGGGTCGCCGGGCCAAATCTGGCCCTGCCTATACGCTTGCGCCTGCAACGGGTTTGGCAGATGCTCAACGAACATGTCCAGAATCGGCTCTTGGACAGGTGCCTTCTTACTCAAAGCATCAACTTTCCGCTCAATCTCGTCGTGCTCACCTGAGTAAGCATCGACAATCTCCTTGAACGTTACACCCTTCGCCTTCATGTGAGGCAAGTTCAAACCCCACTTGTGAAGGGCTGAACCGAACGCTACAGACCCATCTTCAACCTTGACCTGCCAATCCTTCGTATGCTCAGCCGGCGCATACTTCTTAATGAGGCCGTTCACCCTTGTGATGATTTTCGCAAACTTTCGCTGTATCTCCTCCGGCGTCAGCTTGATCTCTTTAATCAGCCTGTCAACCTTGTTAATGAAGAGAATCGGCTGGACCCTTTCACGCAGCGCCTGCATCAAAACCGTCTCAGTCTGCGTCATGGGCCCTTCCACGGCGTCAACCACCACAAGCGCGCCGTCGACAGCACGCAGGCTCCTGGTGACTGCGCCGCTGAAGTCTATGTGACCAGGCGTGTCAATCAGATTTATGAGGTACTCTTTTCCTTGAAAAGTGTGAGCCAAGCTGATGTTTGACGCGAAAACGGTCATCTGCCTCTTCTGCTCAAGCTCCCAAGAATCGAGAACAAGCTGCTGTCCGGCTCTCTGTTCACTGATAATGCCTGCTGCAGCCAGAAGACTGTCTGAAAGCGTAGTTTTTCCATGGTCCACGTGGGCTATGATGCTGGTGTTCCTAATAATCTCTGGGTAATTCATCAGCTTCTGGATTTCTTCGCCCTGTCTGTAGCGAACCATGAGTTTTCACTGCTTAAAGATAAGCTACATGGAAGTAAAAAAAGTCGCCTATTAACTTTTTGCCATTGTCTTTAGAATGCATGCCGACAGAACCTGAAGCCGTCACTATTGACTTGTAGGTCTGCGGGCATGTGTCACCTGCAGACTTTTAGGTGTTCTTTTGGGCAAGAAATATGAGTGCAAAAAAAACACGCGGTATAGACCATGCTTTGACTGAAACGGCAAAAAGCATAAACATTGGTTTTTGGCCAGTCATACTTCTGAAAACTTTGTTTCAGATGATGATTGAGCAGGGATCAGGAGACAACCTCTGTGATGACGTAAAAAAGGGTCGCTGACGAAACACATTTCCCTTTTCTCTAATCCTGACAGACTATTCCAGTTCTGCTTGAGGCTCTCCGTCCTTACGGTTTTTTGATGGGCTGGTAAGATCGTTATTCCATGAATGCCAGTAGCGTTTCCGCTGTTTTCTTATTCACGTAGAAACCTTTTCTTGACAGCCGTTTAACTCCCAAAAGCATGAGAACATTCTTGAGCGGTATAGGTGTAGCTGCTTCGTGCAGGTTCTTGAACCTAACGAAGGAAGCCTTCGGCCTGTCTTCGATGAATTGCTTGAACTGCTCTCTAGAGTTCAGAACTGATTCGCGGCCGTACTCCTTCCACAATTCTTCAGAGTTGCCAGTTTTGCGTTCTACAAACTCCGCATAACCAGCTATTTCCCCAACAGGTTTAACCACGTAGAACAGAATCAGAGACGTGTCTTTCGGCGGCGCCAACCCTTTCTGCACGTAAGACTGCATCTTCTTTCCTTGAAGGTTCCTGCGATGGAATTCCTGCCACCACTTGTTCTGAATCATCATGACAAAGGCATATTTTTCATCCATTGGACCACCCACACAGCAACTATCAATACGCGGTTCGCCATTTAACACTTTTTTAACCTAGAAGTACATCGTCAGTTCCGATTAGTTTAAATGTAAGTGCTTGTCAAGGTAAACAGCAAAATGTCGGTGACCGACACAAAGCTGTTCAGACAGCTGGAACAGTATTTTGCGAAGATGATTCAAATGAAGGCTCCGAAAGAAGTCTTGACACAAGAAAACCTTTCACGGCTTCATGATTTCCTAGGTCACCGCCTAGACCGCGTCACCAGTTCCAAGGGACCGTAGTTCTAGCAATCTTTTCGAATTTTTAGGCAGGGGTCTATTTGAAGGATGCCGCTGGTCTGCATGTCAAAGAGCTTTTCGATCTCTTAGCAACATCACCTCAAGGACTGACCTCCGAGGAAGCCGCCAAACGGCTTGCCAAATACGGTCCTAACACGCTGATTGAAAAGAAACGCACTTCGATCGCCTACAGATTTCTTGTAGATCTCAAAGACCTGTTCGGGGTTCTACTGCTTTTCGCCAGCTTGCTCGCTGCCTTAGGCGGCATGTGGGAACTGAGCCTCATCATCCTACTCGTAGTGTTGGTGAACACGGTTTTTGGTCTCTTCCAGGAGTGGCGAGCTGAAAAAGCCATGGAAACTCTGAAAAGCTGGATGCCCGAATACGCCAAAGTCGTCCGAGACGGGGAGCTCAAGAAGATACTGGTGAAGGAGCTGGTTCCAGGTGACCTCATCGTCTTAGACGAGGGTGGCCGCGTTCCCGCCGATGCAAGGCTGATTGAAGCCTTCGACTTGTGGACGAATAACGTTCCGTTGACAGGTGAATCTGAACCGCAACCGCGAAGTGCCAAACCGATAAAGGTCGTCGATACGACATTCCTCGACGTGCCAAACCTCGTGTTCATGAGCACGAGTGTCGCAAAAGGACAAGGCAAGGCCGTCGTAATTAAGACAGGCATGGACACGAAGTTCGGGCAGATAGCCGGTCTGACTCAAGAGATAGCCGAAGAATCCAGCCCGTTGCAGAAGGAAATCGCTTACACTGCCAAATACGATTTCATTCTGGCCATAACAGTCGGCGTCATCTTTTTCTTGGTCAGTGACATTTTGCTTCATGCAAGCGTCTACAGCAGCATACTGTTCATGATAGGCGTCATGGTGGCATGCGTCCCAGAAGGATTGCAAGTCACGGTTTCAAGCGCCTTAGCTATCAACGTTCTCAAGATGGTAAAAGAAAACGTCCTTGTCAAGCGCCTCTCCTCTGTCCAGACTCTAGGCAGCGTGACTGTGATCTGCACAGACAAGACCGGCACAATCACCACTGGAGAAATGACCGTCAAGAAAATATGGATCAGCGACAAAGTGATAGAAGTCTCAGGCGCCGGATACACTCCCACCGGCCGCTTCCACTGCGACGGCAAAACGCTGGAAAAAGAGGAATCTCAAACAGTGGAGAGGCTTCTTGAAATCTCAGCCTTGTGTAACAGTGCAAAGGTTGAGCCACCGTCTGACAGGAACAAGTCTTGGAGCATCGTCGGCGACCCAACCGACGGAGCATTACTCGTTGCGACGCTGAAGTACGGACTCAACGTGCAGAGCATGCTGGCACAAAAGCCGATCATTCACATCATGCCATTTGACTCGAAAAGAAAAAGAATGACCACGCTTCACAAGTGCCAAAATAGAATATGTGCTTACTCGAAAGGCGCTCCTAGGAGTATCCTCTCAGCGTGCAGCAGGATAGCCGCTGAGAACGGAATCGTAGGCTTGACAAGCGAGCACATGAATTCTGTTGAAGCGAAAATTCATGAATTCGCAAACGAAGGCCTGCGTGTTATAGCGATAGCCTACAAGGAACTACCTGAAAATGAGTCTTTCAAGAGCAAAGACGTTGAGAAAGACATGATTCTCGTCGGCCTTGCCGCCATGAAAGACCCGCCCCGCCCCGAGGTTAGGGAAGCAGTGAGGCTGGCGAAGCACGCGGGCATAAGAACTGTGATAATAACAGGAGATTATGGCCCGACAGCGCAAGCCATAGCAGAAGAAGTAGGCATCGTTGTGCCAGAAAAATCCCACATAATACGAGGTGTCGACCTAGAAAGAATGGAAGACTCGCAGATCGTAGACGAGGTTAAGAAGGAAAACGTCATTTTTGCGAGAGTTTCGCCTGAACAGAAACTCAGGATCGTGACCGTTTTGAAACGGCACAGCGAGATTGTTGCTGTCACGGGAGACGGAGCTAACGATGCGCCTTCGTTGAAAGAAGCAGACATAGGCATCGCGATGGGTGCTTCAGGGACCGATGTTGCGAGAGAAGCAGCGGATATGGTTCTGCTCGACGACAGTTTCGCTTCGATTGTTAAGGCTGTTGAGTCCGGACGCACAATTTATGAGAACTTGAGGAGATTCATAGTGTACGTTTTTTCACACAACTGGGCTGAGCTTTTCCCCTACGTGCTCTACGCCGTGCTGGCCATACCGCTCCCACTTCTCGTCGTCCAAGTTCTGGCCATAGACTTAGGCATAGACGTCATACCCTCACTGGCTTTGAGTCGTGAACCGACCGAAACTGGCATAATGGAGGAACCACCGCGGAGCATCAAAGAACGTCTGTTCAACAAGAAAGTGTTCCTGCGCTCATTCTACATTGGATTGATAATTGCAGCTGGCGCGATGGTAGGATGCCTTTCTGTTTGGTCCGCCGGTGGATGGCACTTGGGAATGTCGTTGCGTGCAGATGACGTTGTCTACGTCAAGGGTACGACGATGACGTTTGCTGGCATAGTCGTCGCTCAGGTCGGCAATGTTCTAGCGTGCAGAACGAGCAGAGCGTCAGTATTGAAGACAAGCCTCAAAAGCAATAGGTGGATATGGCTCGGCATAGCCTCTCAACTTACGATACTCTCTGCCATAATATACATCCCGCCGCTGCAGGCGTTGTTCGGCACAACCGCGATAGGATTAACAGAATGGGCGTTTCTGGCACTTCTCGCTTGCGTTGTGGTTTTAGCAGAGGAAATCAGAAAATGTTTTGCGAGAAGACTGGCCAAGTGATGATTCATGCCACAATCACGTTTGAACGCGAAGTTTTTATGAACAGCCTCCTTATTTACGGATGATGTCTGGCAGAGAATTTTTCATAAGCCGTTATCAAGAGCTGGGCTGGAAATATGAGGATGTTGAGCTTAAGCAAGCAATCAGAATAAACTCCATGAACGCGGAAAAAGCAAGCCTCCTGAAGAGATTGGAATCGCGGGGAATAAAGCTTGAAAAAATCCCTTTTCTCGAAGACGGCTATTGGGTCTGCAAATCAGAATTCTCAGTTGGCGCAACTTCCGAATACCTCCTAGGCTTGTACTCAATCCAAGAGGCAGCCGCCCAAATTCCAGCCACACTGTTCACAGGACTGAAGGACAAGACTGTGCTGGATGCTTGCGCCGCTCCGGGAGGAAAAACCGTTCAGCTAGCTGACTTGATGAAAAACACGGGGGCGATAATCGCCTTGGACATTGAAAAGCGCAGATTGACTGCACTTTCGAATCAGTTGGAACGGTGCCGCGTAGAAAACACAATAACCTATAATCTAGACGCAAGGCAAGTGTCAAGATTGGACATTAAGTTCGACAGAATCCTTCTAGATGTCCCGTGCTCAGGCAACTTCGCAACCGACAAAGACTGGTTCAAAAGAAGAACAATCACAGATGTGGGGAGAAACGCGAAGCTTCAAAGAGAAATATTGACACGGGCAACCAGGGTGCTGAAAGACGATGGGGAAATAGTCTATTCAACATGTTCGTTAGAGCCAGAGGAAAACGAGTTTAACATAGACTGGGCAGTCAAAAACCTGAATGTTCAAGTTGAAGAAGTCAGATGCCACGGCGAGAAGGCGCCGACCAGCATTTTCGGGAAGCATCTGGAAGGCTCGATAAAAAACTGCAGAAGAATCTGGCCTGGAAGAACTCAAGGATTTTTTGTCTGCCAGCTCAAAAAGGTGTGTGCATGATGAAATCAATAACGGATTTCGCGCGTCAGCTAGATTCAAACATCCGCCTCGACGAGGACTTGACAGTGAGGAAAAAGAACAGGTACTTTCTTTTGAACGAGAATCTGAAGCGCTTAGCTTCGAAGGATTTCTTCCATGCGGGAATATGCCTTGGAAAGGAGATAGATGGAGTTTTTTTCCCTAGCTTCAACCTGTTAGCGATGATTGCTGACAAGAGAGCAAATAAGGTCATTGTGGACGAGAAAACTGAGTGGCTGTTCATTTGTGGAAGAGACGTTTTCAAGCGAGGGATAATCAGGGTGATTGGTTCGATGAAGAAAGGCAGCTACACACTGATTCTGAACAGCTACAGTGAATGCCTCGGTTTCGGCCAGGCACTCTCCGATCTGCATGAAGCAAAGGAAGGTGCTGTGGTCAATAACATCTTGGACATAGGCGACTTCTTAAGAAGGGAAAAAAGCAGCGTTAAGACGCGTTCTTAACTCTTTATCTTGTCTGTTATCTCTTCAATTTTCACTGTGTTTTGCTCTCTTTTCGCCAAGTCTCTAACAACAGCCGCTCCTTCTTTCAATTCCCTTTCGCCAACCATTACTGCAAAGTCCATTCTTTTTCTGTCCGCATCCTCTAACGCCTTGCTCATTTTCCGTCCCATCACCTCAACCTCAGCCGTTACACCTGCACTTCTAAGCATCTGCGCGATCTTCAATGCCTCTCCGACCAACTCTTCCTTGATAGGGATAACCATAACCCTCTTCCTTTTCTCTGTTCCTAGCGAGGTTTCTTGCATCTGGATGCCAAGCATCATTCTGTCCAAACCATGAGCAACACCGACTGCTGGCGTCGGTTCCCCGCCGAACAATTCAACAAGCTTGTCATATCTTCCGCCGCCACCGAGGGCTACGTTCAAGTCAGGAATGTAGACCTCAAAAATCATGCCCGTGTAATACTCAAGCCCTCGCGCGAAGCCAGCGTCGGCAATCATGTCAATCTTGCCTCCGCTTTCTGCGACAAGCTTCAGAATCTCGTTCAGGTTGTCTGTCGCAGCAACAGCCTCCTCGTAGTCTTTGACGCACTTCTTCATCTTACCTACAATATCGGAAACGTCGCCGCCTTTCAACTCTACTAATTCCCGAAGAACTACCAAACACTTCTCTGACCCTCCGGCTTCTTCAACCACCTTAAACGCGTCATCATACTGCTTTTTGTCCATCAATTGCATAACCGTGTTCTGAACCTTGTCTTCCAGTTTTTCCTGGCTCATTATTCCTCTCAAAACTCCGACATGCCCAACTCTGAAAGCGAAGTTCTTGAGGCAAGCAGCTTCCATCAGACTGGCTGTCAGCATCAATATCTCAGCGTCCGCTTCTGGTTTGCTTGACCCTATCAGTTCAAAGTCCGACTGCCAAAACTCTCTGTAACGTCCTCTTTGTGGTTCATCATACCGGTAAACACTGCCTAAACAGAAGAGCCTGTAGGGTCTTGGCTCGTTCCTCAAAGTCGTGGCAACAAGTCTAGCAACTGAAGGCGTGAACTCTGGTCGCAAAGCGACCATGCGGCCGCCCAAATCTTTGAAGGCGAACATGCGCAAACGAACTTCTTCGCCTGCTTTCGTGGCCAGAAGCTCGTATGACTCCACGACTGGCGTCATTACTTCTTTATACCCGTAAAGCTCAGCTGTCTTTCTGGCTTTACCTTCTACGTATTTCATCATTTCGGCTTCTTCAGGCAGAAAATCCCTCATTCCACGAACAGTTTTGAACTCAGGCATCTCACACTATTTCTCCAATGTTATTTCAGAGTCAATTCGGATATGGAATAGTAAACTACTTCTCCTCTCCGATTCATAACCGCCAGAATCAGTTCCTTTTTGAGGCTCAGAGTCTGCTTTGACACGTTGGATAAATCCTCAATCGAAATAGGTTTTCCTTCTTGAAGACTTATAATCAAATACTTGGCAGTGTCTTTGCTGTAGTCTCCGCGGTCGTAAACTCGGAAGTCAACGCCTGAACCGAAACCTTCTCGCACAACATACCCACGGCTTCTCAAATCCCGATAAACCAAGTACCCTGCCCAAGCGTTTTCGTTAACAGCTTCGTAATGCTGCAACAGTTCTTGAAATCCAACTACTCTACCTTTCTTACCCTTTACTTCCAGCACCCCTCTGTCCAGAAGGTAAAGTGCCTCGTAGAAGGTGAGCAAGAGCTCTCTGCCTTCAGTGACGCCGTATCCTCTTGAGGAAAGCTCGTCCGCTGCTTGTTTTTCGCTGATTCTGACGCCTTTTTCTGCAAGAATTCCTCTTGTTCTGAGTTCCGAGGGGCTAACTGTTTTTTCGTTGTTCTTACTCATGCAGGTTCTCAACCAGTCTTCGCTAATGGTGCTTGGCTTTAAACTTAACAAAGTCTCGCTTATATAAAATGCCGTTTTCGCAGATAATCGCATTCACGTAATCGAGCGGAGTCACGTCGAAAGCCGGGTTCAGAACGTCAACTCCTTCAGCAGCGATCCGTTGCGAGCCCATATGAGTGACTTCTTCAGGTTTTCTCTCTTCAATGATGACTTGAGCCGACGTGTGTTTGAAGTCAAAGGTGGATGTTGGAGCGGCAACGTAGAAGGGAATCTTGTGTTCTTTGGCGAGAACCGCCACCGTGAACGTTCCAATCTTGTTGATGACTGCATCTCTGACTATCCTGTCTGCGCCGACTATGACCTTGTCAACCATTCGTTTGTACATTACGTAGCCGATCATGTTGTCAGTGATTAACGTGACTGGTATGCTGTCCCGTTTGAGCTCATAGGTCGTCAATCTTGCTCCCTGCAAGAGCGGACGAGTCTCAGTAGCAATGACTCTGATTCGTTTGCCCTGCTCGCACGCAGCTCTCACGACACCTAGGGCAGTGCCATACTCAACAGTAGCCAGAGCCCCAGCATTGCAATGAGTCAGAATAACATCTCCGTCAGCAACGAGCTCGGCACCGAATTTGCCGATCAGACGGTTTGCCGCTGCATCCTCATCAGCAATTTTCTTCGCTTCCTCAACAACGAAGGCAGCCAAGTCCTCAGTGTTTCCAGTATAGGCTTTCGCCTTGTCCAAAATCCTGTCCAGCGCCCAGAAAAGGTTAACTGCCGTGGGCCTCGTTCGTCTAATCGTTTCCGCTGCCTCTTCCAGTTCATCAACAAGTTGCTCGTTGATCCTTGCTTTCGAATTGTGAGCTGTTAGAGCAAGGGCGAAAGCTGCAGCCGCCCCCAAGAGCGGTGCGCCTCTGATCTTCATGGTTCTTATCGCTTCAGCCACATCCTCACAGTTTCTCATCTTGATGGATACTGTCTCGTTTGGAAGCTTTGTCTGATCTATCGTTTTGACCATTCCATTGTGCCATTCTATCGTCCGCAAGGTTGGGCCTCAAATAACGGTTTGTATGCGTTAACCGTATAAGATTTGTCAGCAAGAAAGGAAAGCTATGAAAGCAGAAGACCTGAGAGCGCTCGTTGAAAGCCGAGGACAGAAGTACTCTGAAATTCTGGGCATAGATATCTCAGAAGGGAAAGAAGAGGAGATTTTCAAGTGGTTTTTGGCATCCTTGTTGTTCGGGGCGCCTATAACGGAATCATCGGTTGTCAAGACTTACAGGTGCTTCCAGAAGCACGGTGTTTTAGCGCCGAGCCAAATCCTCGAGACAGGTTGGGATGATTTGGTCAAGATATTGGATGAAGGTAGTTACACGCGTTACGACTTTAAGACCGCAGACAAGCTTCTGGAAGTTGCTCGAAACCTCACAGAAAAGTACAGTGGAAGCCTCTGCCTCATTCACAGCGAGTCTTCTGACGCACATGATTTTGAGAACCGGTTAAAAAATTTGGGGAAAGGTGTCGGCGACGTGACGGTGAGCATTTTTCTTAGAGAACTGCGCGATGTCTGGGAAAAAGCCGATCCGAACCCAACTGCGCTAGTAGTCCTTGCAGCTCAAGAACTTGGAATAGTGAAGAACGATGCGACGGCTGAAGAAGCTTCAGAGCAGCTGAAAGCTTTCTGGGCTAGAAACAAGGTTCGTAGAAAGTCTTTCGTCAATTTCGAAACTGCGCTGGTCAGACTGGGGAAGAGTTCTCGCAGAAAGAAAAAGCACAACTTGCCTCTGGTCAATAGCGGGTACTCTGGTCGTACGGCGCCTTAACGTACGTAATGACTTCTACCGGGCAGTCGCCGGAAAGCTTCAGCGCTTTCTTCCACTCGTCCCCGACAGCAATGAGCGAGAAGACTCCTGACATCTCAGCCCGTGCCTTCCGCACCAAGTTTATCAGTGCGGCTTGGGTTTCTCCCGTCTTGATCATGTCATCAATCACGAGGACGCTGTCCCGTTTCTTAAGCGCGTCTTTCGGAATGTAGAGTGTCATGGTCACTCCTGAACCCCTGAGCACATAGGTTTCTTCCAAGAAGGCCTTGACACCGACTTCCTTATTCCTTTTTGCCATCACGAGATTTACCCCGAGAGCATTTGAAACCATTGTTGCCAATGGAATTCCGTCAACGGCGGCTGTCAAGACTTTCGTCACGCGTTTTCCAGCGAAATTTGCGAGCGCTTGGTTGGCGGCCTGTTGAAGAATGTTGAAGTCTCCTATGATGTCAGTATTGTCGAAATACCCGTCCTCATCGAACTTTATTCTGCTTCGCAATTCGGTTTCTAGACCGACAAGCTTCGTCAGTACTTTCCAGAGCTGCTTCGCACGTGAAGTGTTCGGCAAGACATGTCCCTTTGCATATCTGCTTAAGACGGTAACGGGTAAACCAGTCTTGGAAGCTAACTCTCGGTAAGTGATGTTTCTCTTGTACTTCGCCGTCCTTAGCAGTTCAATGGTCATTAGGCGAAGTTTCAAATCGTCTGCATGTGTGCTCATAACAGTCCCTTACACACTATTGAGTCAAATCTTAAAAGACTTACGATTTATTATTGCAATGCTAATTTAAAATTTCCGTTCGCAACTCGAACAGCATCCTGTTTCTGTTGACTTAGAGGTGGTGTTGGCGGATCCGCTGGGATTAGGACCCCGCGGGGCGCATTTGTACTCTTTCATTGTTCAGGATTCCTCGCTTTTGAGGACTCTTGTCTGATGAGTTCTTTCAGTGTGTTGCCCAGGATTTGAAGTTCATTGTCTGCTCGCCTTTCTTGATCAATGTGTACTGCGGCGTCTTGTGCGAGGGCTTCTCTTGTGAGTATTTGTTCAGGATTTAGACCCCAGGCACGGATTATTTCTTTGAGTGTGTCTATTTTGCTTACTTTGGTTTTGGGTTTTATGCTTAGACCGCTTGTCGCGTAGATGTTGCGTAGAAACTCTATTCCTTTCATTTCGATGTCGTGGTAGGTGTCGACGGTGTGTCCCATCATGTATTCTACGTAATCAGGCTGAACACCGAGAGCCAATAGTTGGGTTTTGAAGTACTTGCGGAGACCGTGAGCGCGGAGGTTGTACATGCGTCCCGTGGGCTTTCTGAGCAAGCCGGCTTTGGCATAGAGTTGATGTACAATCTTCCTGATTTGTTTCGGACCTACAGAGCGTGGCAAGTGAGTTGTCTTGTCTCTGATGAGTGGTGATGTGTCTGTAATGTCTTCAAGCGGCGTTCTTCCATCTGGAGATCCGAGGCGTCTCAGCCGGAGATAGAGTTTGAGGTATTCCGCAGCTTCTCCGTTCAGAAACGTGTCGTAATCGTGGTATTTGCCTTTCGTGATTTCTGCTTCAACGTGCACGTGGATAGGGACGACGCCTCGCTCAAGGTCCTCTCTAACGTGTCGATATTGCAGTTTGGTCAATGTTTCTTCTCGAAAAGCTCCCAAGGATAGCATCGTAACTACTACTTTCTCACGCAGATCTGATATGTCAAGCAGACATGCAAGTTCTTCAGCCTTTGGAGAACGGTCTTTGAAAGTCACTCGTCTGCTGAGGGGCTCAGTTAGCTTGATCTCCGCACCGTTCACGCGATAGAAGCTTTTGACCAGTTTGACTTGGCAGTAGACATAACCCCGGGTCGATCCTGTGTCCTGTAGAACTGCGACGTATTGTTCCAAGAAACCAGCGTGATTTTGAACTCGGAGAGGATCCGGGATTGCACCTTGAGGCTTGAGGTCTTGTATGATGAGGTCTGGACTGTAGCCCAGCCATGAGCAGTATCGGTGGACAGCGTTCGTGTAGACGTACATTGAATGTATGCTTCCTGAGCAGTGGCGAAGGAAGTGTCTTGCGAGGCGAATTAGACTTTGATTCTCGAAGACAAACGGTATGAGACTCGGACGTTCAGACGTGAAGGATGAGATAATGTAGTCCACGAGTCCTCTTTCACCTGTGGCCAAGACTTTTTCCACGCTTATTCTGACAGGGTTTTTGAGCTTCCAGCCTCTGGAACTGTGGTCAACAATGAAAAAGCCGTTTTCGATTTTCAGAGATTTCAGGTCTTCAATTGAAAGCCGCTTAGGTTTGATTGTCAGTTGACTTGTGACTGGCGTTTGCAATTTTTCACTCTCCCTTGTTTATTTTCCCATGCATGAATGTGACGTATGGGTATATAATGAAAAGAGAATACGACAAAATCCATTTTTGAATCCATTTTGGACCTGAAAATTGTCAGACAAGCGTTCGCATCTCCAGAATACTATTTCTCATGATTACGACTCCAGAAGCGCGTGAGCCTCCTTCCAGCGTCGATGTACCGCCATAGCGATCCCATGAAATCGTGACGAAGTCCTCCGATTGATTTAGAAGCCAACCGACGCATTCGCGCACTTGAGGAGTAAGGCTTTCAGGATCAGCTCTGTGGAAGACGACATGATCAACATAACGGACATAAATAATGCTGAGCTGGGAATGGATGGGAGGCTTGGGCGCTTGGACATCTCTCTTCAACTCTCTGTTCTGTCGCTTTTTTGTGTCGACAGTTGGGTATCCTTTGAGGATGCAAGACTGTCTCCCATCAGCCATCTTCAGTCATGCCTCCTTGTCTGCAACCAGTTCAACATTCTTCCTCCGTGCCTGTTCGTTCAAGAAGCTGTTTGCTCAACCTCAAGCAACGCGAGAAAATCTCCCCAGTAGACAATCTATGATGTTTGTGCTCGCTACCTTTTATGGACTCGGAAATGGGTTTTACGGCTGGTTCATCATCGAGAAAAGTAAGTCCATTCTCAGTTTTCAGAACAGCGCTTTCCCTGAGGAAATCGTCGACAAGCAGCTCGCACTCTCGTTTGTTCAACTCGAGGTCATTGAGAACATGAATCATTTCGACTTCTGAAAATGCAGAAGGCAATCTGCTTCGCAAGAGGCGGATCAGCAATGGTTTTGTGCAATCACTGCAAACTGCTCCCCAACACCCATCAGTAGTTGAAGTTTGCCATTGCAGAAGCCCTTTCATTGAACCGCACATCGTACATTTGCTATCGAACTCAGGCGGATTGAGCGCTCTCAACTCTGCTTCAACATCTGAAAAGCTCATTACGAAACCTCCCGGGCCCTATGAAAATCCCTGACACAATCGTCACAAAGAGGTGTCAAGGAATCCTTAACCGTGCGAGAGGTTTCCATCAGAATCAGTCTTCGGTTCTTTTTATCTTGTTGTTCCTTCGGTCGACAACAAAGAGTCCTCGTTTCTCGCCAATTTCCAGATATTCCAAAATTCTTTTTTCCGTTAATCCTGTCTCAAATTCCCAGTCAGCTATAGTTTTGTCAAGTGTAATCTCCCCTTTGTCCTTGTTAATGTGAAGAAGCGAGAGGACTTTTTGAATCGTGGCCTGAATGCGTTGCCTTCTCACCTCTACTCCATCGTTTCTCCCCATCAGAAAGAACTCCTAATCGCGAGTATATTCATATTGATACGAGAAACAGTCCTCAGAAGTTTTGGACCCGGCTTTTTGCGTTTGTGTGTATATATATTATTATGTATTGGTATTGATGTATGGGGTTGTATAGAGTATAGAGACTCAGAGATATTCATATCAATATATGAATATGCGCCTGCATTCATTCTTGGAGTGCCTCCTTCTTGTTCGATTCTTTAGGAATCCAGAAAATGAACGATTTGCTCGTCTTCAAGAACTTGATATCGCCTTTCAGCGCCATGTTCAGGAGGGTGCTTCTGGCCGTGCCCCATCCGATCTTCAGATGGTATGCGACTAAATCGATGCTGGCAGGTTCTGAACGATTTTGCAGCAGTTGGCGTACTTGTTTCTCGACTTCCGGATTATCAAACTTTGAATTGACCAACTTTAGAGACCTCTAAAAGCTATATACGTGTCAAAATAGACTATCTTTGTGACAGCAGATGACAAAAGGTCGCCCCAGATCGTCCAATAAACCCTGCAGCGATTATGCCAAGACTTTGAAAGCAGTTCAACGGACGTTGGAAAATCGGCCACGATTTCCGAAAGATATATGGCTAATAGAATTGGAATGGGCCAGAAAGCAAGAACGCAAGGTCAGGTTTTCTTCTCGAAGTGTCTATCGTTACCTGAATGATTTGAAATACCTCGGATGGGCCGAGTGCAAAGATGGCTTGTGGTTTCGTCGCTATCCTATCACGAGGTCTTACAAGACAAAAGCAGAGAAGGATGATGCTTGGGAACATTCGAAAGAGCTGGTAATGGGGCTGGAAGCGATTCTGACGGAAGGCAGAGCTGGCCATTCTGACGCCTTGGAGATTGAAGCCTTTCCAGGACCCCAATTCGCCAGCAAATTGAGATCTGGGCATCAAGATGTCTATGATTACATTTTGACCAAGGTTGGAGATGTTAAGAGAATCAAGCGGTTTGCAGAGGAGCATTTGATGACAGGATACCCGTTGGTTTATGGAAGTTTGGAGAAGTATAGAAAACTGTTAGTGGATATTCGACGTAGACTTGAACAGAATAATCATCCTGAAAAGGTCATTAGATTTGTGGTGGATGGTGTCGCCACTTTTCCGACTGACATCAAAGATTCTGTAAATTGGCCTTTGGGAACGGATGAACCTATTGAAGATGATATCAGGGAGGCACTGAAACAGAAACTTGAAGCCTACGCTGAGCTTGAAAGCAAGATTCGAGAGATTGAACATTACGTGTTTGCGCGAGAACCCTTGGACGGACAATGCCCGGCGTGCAAAGGGATCAGGATAGTCAAATGACAACTTGCTGAAGTTACCAAGCGGCGATTCTTTTTAGCGCGGGCGCTATAGTCTTCAAAAAAGAGTCTTCCTCAGCCGAATAGACCCTCTCTGATTATTTGGTTTTTATTCCCACGGTAAGAATCCATAGCCGCCGATTTTTCCAAAAATATTATTCAAGCCAGTAGTCGTCCATCTGATTTTTCGGAAAATATTCCCTCAACCGTTTCAGGCAAAGAAGCATAGGCTGGATTATTCCGAAAATATTCTTTGGCCATGCGGAACCCTGTTTCTGATTATTCCAAAATATTCTTTAGGTGAAGACCGTGCCGCGGCAACAGTAGGGATGAGTTTCTCTGGCGCGTTTTTGTGCCGGAAAAGTAGCTCGCGCTAATGACATGTAGGTCGTTTCTGCCTTGCTCAGCTGCTCAATAATCAAGGCTGCGAGCCCTTCTCGAGTCTCAGGACACGTGTTCAAGACGACTTCCTCCCTACCCAACTGAGAAATCTTTTTTCCCGTTTATTCCAGACGCGAGTTTCTCCCCTCCGCCACACTCACGCCTCTTCCAACACGCGCTCTCGAGATAGGAGAGCAGCCGACAATTCATAGCCTCGGCCTGTCGATTCAATCACTTGCTCATCCGCCTTTGGTCTTGCCATTCTCACTTCCTTGAATGCGCCAGGCTTGAAACGCGCTGCGCATGATGTAGCTCAATCGAGGCTGAAGAGATCACCTTATGTTCCAACGGCTTGCCTCAGGTGACTTGGATGTTGTGATTATTCGCGGAAATTGTTTTGGCTCTCTCGAACGCGCAGGGTGAGGTAAACATTTGGGATCGGGTCCTCAGACTTCTCGAAACAACAGTGAAGTTTTCTGGGGCTATGAGCTGGGGACGTTAAATATTCTATGAACCAACCATGGGAAAAGCATGGAAAAGACCATGGGAAGGAAATCTTCTTTAATTAGGAAGTCTGTCAACTGCGGTTTTTACAGTAAAAACGAGTTTCTCCATGGTTACCATGCCGTTCGTCGAAACCGCGCCCGAAAACAGCGCTGGCTGGTTGATTTAAAATTATATATACAATAGTGAAGCTACCACAAAAAAAGTGGCAAGACCGACGGGTCACTTAAGGGAATTGTCTTAGGAAAGAAGCATCAAAAAAAGAGGACGCGCATATTTGTTTTTCGGGAAGCAGTATGAAGAGACAGAAACAAGCGCCGAAGCCTGTTGTTGGTTTCTACAAGGACCATGGCAAGACGAAGCCTATCACAAAGTCGATTGCTCAACTCGAAAGGAAGAAGGTTGTCAAAGGTCCTCATAAGTTCAAGGGCGTGGTAGCGCGTGTGCGTGACACGTCGCAAGTCTTGGAGGATTTGATGGGGGAGTTGGGTTTGGCCCAGGATCACTTGTTGCTGTTGACTGAGCAACAGAAACAGCTGGCAGAAGAAAACAAGCAAAGTCCCGTGCTCGACAAGGAAATAGAAAAAACAAGAGAGCAAATAGCCCGCGCCCGCGCTCGGATTCGTGCGCTTGGCTTTTGAACTTGTTATGCTCTCGTATGCGTTCCGTTTTCCTCAAGGTTTTCTTGTATGCTGCTGAATTGCTCTAATGCAGATTGGAGGTTCTCGGTTATTTCCCTGGCGAGCACGTCTGGCGTCCCTTCGTCACACCGCAGTATGACAAGTTCTATTAGTGCACGTTAAGACATAGTCGTAGGTCTTACAGAAGAGGGAATTTGTCGTGTCAGAACGGTCTTCCAAGCAGATGGACCTTGAGATGAAGGAAGCCAAGGGTTCAAGTGGTGCGAATTTGGGTTTTGAAGAGAAAATGTGGAAGGCAGCCGACAAGCTGCGAAACAACATGGATGCTGCGGAGTACAAGCATGTCGTGTTGGGCTTGGTCTTTCTAAAGTATATTTCTGACGCGTTCACGGAAGTGCATGAGGAACTTGTAAACGACCCTGAGAAGCTGTCAGACCCTGAAGAGATTGACGAGTACAAAATGAGGAATGTTTTCTGGGTGCCGCCTGAAGCAAGATGGGACCAGCTTCAGAAGAATGCTAAGCAACCCACCATTGGCACGATTGTGGACGACGCGATGGATGCGATAGAACGAGACAACAGTTCTCTGAAAGGTGTCTTGCCCAAGAATTATGGTCGCGAAGCTTTGGACAAGCAAAGGCTTGGGGAACTAATCGATTTAGTCGGCACCATCGGCTTAGGCGATAGGGAAAGCAGAAGCAAAGACATCCTCGGCAGAGTCTACGAATACTTCCTTGGACAGTTCGCCGACGCTGAAGGCAAGAAAGGCGGGCAATTCTACACGCCAAGAAGCATAGTCCAATTGCTGGTTGCCATGATTGAGCCGTTCAAGGGGCGGGTTTTTGACCCATGCTGTGGTTCAGGCGGGATGTTTATTCAAAGCGAGAAATTCGTTCAAATCCACCAGGGCAGGTTAGACGACATAAACGTTTACGGACAAGAGTCAAACCAGACAACTTGGCGGCTCTGCAAAATGAACTTGGCAATACGCCACATAGAATCGAAGTTTGTAATATGGAACAACGAGGGGAGCTTTCTAAACGATGCTCACAAGGATTTGAAGGCAGATTATCTTCTTGCGAATCCGCCGTTTAATGATTCTGATTGGAAAGGTGATTCAGTCAGAGAAGATGTACGGTGGAAATATGGAGTTCCGCCTGTGGGAAACGCCAACTTCGCATGGGTCCAACACTTCATACATCACTTGGGACCAAGAGGCGTGGCAGGTTTCGTTCTTGCTAATGGCTCCATGAGTTCCAACACGTCAAACGAGGGAGAAATAAGAAAAAACATTGTTGAAGCATACTTGGTTGATTGCATGGTTGCCTTGCCCTCGCAGCTATTTTACAACACAATGATTCCAGCATGCCTATGGTTCATCGCCAGAGACAAACAAAACAACAAATTCCGAGACCGAAGAGGCGAAGCACTATTTATCGACGCAAGAAAACTTGGCGTAATGGTGGACAGAAGACACAGAGAACTAACTTCAGAAGACATTAAAAGAATCGCCGATACCTACCACGCTTGGAGAGGCGAGCCCGTCGACGGACAAAAAACGGAGTATGCGGATGTTGCTGGATTCTGCAAAGCAGTAAGAATTGACGAAATCAGAAAACAAGGTCACATACTGACTCCTGGGCGATACGTCGGCACAGAAGAAGAAGAGGAAGACGAAGAAGCTTTCGAAGAAAAGATGAGAAAATTGACTTCTGAACTTGCAGAGCAAATGAAGGAAGTAAGTAGGCTTGATGAAGAAATAAAGAAAAATCTTGAGAGCATTGGATATGAGCTCTGAAGAAAGCGAGTTTAAACATACTGAAGCAGGATTAATTCCCGAAGAATGGAGAATCTCGACACTATCAGAGTTAGCAACAAAGATAACCAAGGGCACAACACCAACAACGATTGGTGGGCGATTTGTTGACAATGGCATTAACTTTGTCAAGGTTGAGTCTCTAAATGACGATGGGACGATTAGCAAAGAGAAGTTTATGCATATTGACGAAGAAACAAACGAGTTGCTCTCGCGTTCTAAGTTGCAGATAAATGACCTGTTATACTCCATTGCTGGGACAATAGGCAGAGTTTCAATTGTAACGGGAGATATTCTCCCTGCGAATACTAATCAAGCAGTGGCAATAATCAGACCCAATCTCGGAAAAATAAACCTACATTACTTGCGTTATGCACTGGTCAACCCAAAGTTGAAAAACTACTTACTTTCAAAAGTGGTACATGCTGTTCAGGCGAATCTCAGCTTGACTGAAATTGGCAATTGTCCAATCCCAATTCCCAAACCAAGAGAGCAACAATCGATAGCCAAGATTCTTTCAGGCTTGGACTCAAAAATCGAACTTAACAAGCAGATGAACAAGACTCTTGAAGCGATTGGTCAGGCTGTTTTTAGGCGTTGGTTTGTTGACTTTGAGTTTCCGAATGAGGAAGGTAAGCCCTACAAATCATCAGGCGGAGAAATGGATTCATCAGACTTTGGGGAGAAGCCTCACCGATGGAATTTGAAGCCTTTCTCTGAAGTGATAGCAGTCAATCCACCCAGAAAATTGGAAAAGAATGTAATCGCCAAAAAAGTTGAAATGTCAGACCTGAATCCTTGGCAGCCATGGATAGAATCGTGGGGTAAAGACAACTACAAATCAGGTTCTCGTTTTAAAAACGGGGATACGCTATTCGCAAGAATAACGCCTTGTCTGGAAAATGGCAAAACTGCTCTTGTGTCTTTTCTGGGTGAGAATGAGGTGGCATTCGGCTCTACAGAATTTATCGTTCTTAGCCCAAAAAATATCAGATCGAGCTACTTCATTTTGTATCTCGTAATTAGCAGAGAACTTCGTGGGTCAGCCGTATTATCGATGACAGGTTCATCAGGCAGACAAAGAGTACCAAATGACTTTTTTGATAATTTCGTAATAGCTGTGCCACCTGATGAACTCTTGCGGAAATATGACAGCTTTGTGGCGCCCATGTTTGAAAAGATAACAAACAACACAAGAGAATCGCAAAGTCTCATAGCTATTCGTGATAATCTTCTCCCAAGGCTAATGTCTGGAAAAATCAGAGTTCCCGTTTCCAAAGAAAATATGGAGACATCATAGTGTCTAAAATCATGACTGAATCTGAGGTTGAAGATGATTGTCTTCGAATGTTTAGAGACCTTGGTTATGTCTTCTGTTATGGTCCTGATATTTCTGAAGGAGGTTCGTCTGAAGAGAGAAAGTACAGTGAAGTTGTGCTTGTCAGCCGGTTGCGTGATTCTCTCAGGCGGATAAACAAGTCTATTCCTGACATTGCGATTGATGAGGCCGTGAAGAAAGTTCTGAGGACAGAGAGCCAGGATTTAGTCGTCAACAATCAGCACTTTCATAGATTAGTCACCAACGGCGTTCCAGTTCAGTACAAGAGAGAAGACGGCGGCGTCAAGGACGAGTTGGTTTGGCTGTTTGATTTTGACAGTGTTGACAATAATGAGTTCTTGGTGGTTAACCAGTTCACTGTAATTGAGGAGCGCAACAATCGGCGTCCCGACATCATTTTATTCGTCAACGGTTTGCCACTTGTACTCATAGAACTGAAGAACCCTGCTGACGAAAACGCCACAATATGGTCTGCTTTCAAGCAATTTGAAACCTACCAAAAACAGATTCCGTCAATATTCAGGTTTAACGAGATTTTAGTAATTAGTGATGGCATAAACGCAAGAACAGGAACCATAACATCAAAAGAAGAACGGTTCACTCCATGGAAAACTATCAACGGCAAGAAAACGTCGCCCGCTACCCCCCAAATTGAAGTGTTGCTGAAGGGGATGCTCAGCAAGGGAACTCTGTTAGACTTGGTCAGGCACTTCGTCGTGTACGAGGTGGACAAGGATAAGAAAGAGGGTAGCCTCAAAATTTCCAAAAAAATCGCGGCTTACCAGCAGTACAACGCCACCAACAAAGCAGTCAAATCAACGATTAACGCAACAAAAACTGATAAGAAAGCAGGCATTGTCTGGCACGCGCAAGGTTCAGGCAAAAGCCTAACGATGGTTTTCTACGCGGGCAAACTTGTCTTGGAACCAGAACTCCAAAACCCAACCATAATCCTGCTTACCGACCGCAACGACCTTGACGACCAACTCTTCGGTACATTTAGCAGATGCCAAGAACTCCTCAGACAAAAACCCGTACAGGCAGAAAACAGAGAGAAGATAAAAGAACTCCTCAAGGTCTCATCAGGCGGAATAATATTCACAACGATCCAGAAATTCTTCCCAGAAAACGACACAAGCAAATACCCACTGCTGTCAGACAGAAAAAACATCATAATCATAGCCGACGAAGCCCACAGGAGCCAATACGGCTTCAAACTGAAGATACCAATAAATGCGGATGCCGACGTGTTGAAGTACGGTTACGCAAAATACGTCAGGGACGCATTGCCCAACGCCACGTTCATCGGGTTCACAGGCACCCCGATAGAGAAGCCTGACCGAAGCACGCCCGCAGTTTTCGGCAGAACCATCGACACTTACGACGTCACGCAATCAGTTGAAGACGAAACTACCGTTAGAATCTTCTACGAAAGCAGGCTTGCCAAGCTGGAGCTTAAACCTGAAGAACGCCCAAGAATCGACGAGGAATTTGAAGAAGTCACCGAAGGCGAAGAAACAGAAAGCAAGGAACGCCTAAAAAGCAAATGGTCCAGACTCGAAAAAGTCGTCGGAAGCCCAGAACGCATAAGCCGAGTAGCCAAAGACATCGTACAACACTGGGAAAACCGACGCAACACCGTCGACGGCAAAGCCTTCATCGTCTGCATGAGCCGACGCATATGCATAGAACTCTACAAGGAAATCACATGCCTAAGACCTGAATGGAAACATGAAGACGACGACAAAGGCAAAATCAAAGTAATCATCACAGGGTCTGCCGCCGACGGGGCAGATTGGCAAGAGCACATTCGCAACAAGGAAAGACGCCGAGCCATTGGTGAACGTATGAAGGACCCATCAGACCCGCTTGAAATCGCGATTGTCCGAGACATGTGGCTTACAGGTTTTGATGCTCCGAGTTTGCACACCATGTACTTGGACAAGCCCATGCAGGGACACACACTAATGCAAGCAATAGCCCGAGTTAACCGCGTGTTCAAGGACAAGAAAGGCGGTTTAGTCGTGGACTACATCGGCATAGCCACAGAACTGAAGAAGGCACTATCAGATTACACCGAAAGCGACAAACAAGAAACAGGAATCCCAATTGAAGAAGCCGTGGCTCTGATGCAGAAACAATACGAAATCGCCTCAGCCTTGTTCCACAGGTTCGACTACAAACGCTTCTTCACTTCCAATACAAATGAAAGAATGTCCATAATCGTGCAAGCCATGGAACACGTGTTGAAACAGGAAAAGGGGAAAGAACGTTGCATGGAACAAGTGGGCAAACTGCTGTATGCTTTTTCGCTTTCGGTTCCACATGAGAAGGCACTGAAAATCAGAGACGACGTTGGCTTTTTCCAAGCTGTGCGAGCGGCACTGATGAAAAACACGGACACCAAGTCTGCTGGAAGAGACGACTATGATTCTGCAATAAAACAGATACTTTCAAAGGCGATTGTTTCCGACAGAGTGATTGACGTCTTCGCCGCTGCTGGGTTGAAGAAGCCTGACATTTCCATATTGTCGGAAGAGTTCTTGGCTGAAGTAAAGGAAATGCCGCACAAGAACTTGGCTTTTGAAATGCTCAAGAAATTGCTCAACGACGAGATTAAGTTTAGGCAGAAGAAGAACCTGATTCAGGCAAGGTCCTTCGAGGAATTGCTGGACAAGGCAATCAAGGCTTACACGAACAAGAGCATAGAAACCGCCCAAGTCATAGAAGCCCTCATTGAACTTGCGAAGAAAATGCGTGAGGAACAAAACCGGGGGAAGAAACTGAGTCTAACCGACGACGAAGTTGCCTTCTACGATGCCCTGGCTGACAACGAAAGTGCTCGGCAAGTACTTGGAGATGAAACACTGAAAACCATAGCCAGAGAGCTTGTAGATACCGTGCGAAAAAACGTAAGCATAGATTGGACCATGAGGGAATCTGTTCAAGCAAAACTCCGAGTACTGGTAAAAAGGACTCTAAAGAAATACGGCTACCCACCCGACAAGCAACAGAAAGCGACGGAGACGGTTTTGGAGCAGGCAAAGCTGCTGTGTAGAGACTGGGCTGAAACAACTTAGAACAGTCTTGGAACCACCCGCCACGGTTTCAGGCGCGTTTTTGGCGCAATGATTTTCTGTAAAATATAGTGAAGAAGAGCAGAGCTTCTTCTGTTTTTGACTTCCTATGTCGTTTACTACTTGCTTTCGTACGGGCACAAGAATGAAGCCCTTGTCTATGCTTTTGAAGATGGCTTATGTGAGGATGTGACAAACAACTACAAAATAGTGAAACAGAATAGCGTGCGCACCAGTGAATAGTGTTCTTTACTCAGAAGCTTGCTATGCTTTCACAAAGCCCTTTCCTTTCTTTTTCTTCAAGGTGAAGCTGTGTTTGCCTTTCAAGGTGTATTCTCTGAAGTCTGTTCCACACTCACAAGTGTATGCCTTGACATCGAACTGCCCATACTTCCAACTTTTCTTGTGTTTCTCATACTCTTTCTTACATGTTGGGCATTTTACCATTAGAATCCCTTTCTTTCATCTTTCTGAAGTGATAGTTTTAGTTTGTGGTTGGTATAAACTTGGAGGTGATGAGTTGAGGAGTATCTGAGCTTTCCGCATGCTACAAAACGCAAGCAAAAATCATAGAAACTGCATAGTCTTGACAAAGCATAAAACCCGCGCATAAAAGAGCTCGCACAAGTTTTAAAAACAGATATGCATTGGTAGAACTGGGGAAATCGATGGCGTTTAAATATCCGAAATGCGGTTCAACCCTGTTTCACGTGGAGCAAACTGGCGAAATCTTCGTCATAAAATGTTACAGAAGTAAGACATGCGGTTGGCAGAAGGAATTGAGAGAAAGTTAATGCACGTGTGCAGTTTTATCCTGAATAGTGATCTAAAATGCCTGTCCGAAATCTTTGGAGCTTGGAACCAGGCGAGTGCATAGTTGCAGATGAAATGCTGAAAAAACTGTGGCCGCGCACTAAATCTCAGTAATTCAGCAAATCACGGTTCTCTTATAGGTTCGAGAATCTCGAGCAGTTCTTCTCTCGTCCAGCCTGTTACATCTCTTGTAGCCGCTCCGATCACTTTGTCAGATATGCCTTTCTTTCTCTCCAGAATCTCATCGATTTTCTCTTCAAGTGTTCCTTTGACCAAGATTTTGTAAACGTATACAGTCTTTGTCTGCCCTATTCTGTGGACCCTATCTGTTGCTTGGTCTTCTATGGCTGGGTTCCACCATCGGTCAATGTGGAACACGTGGCTGGCAGCGGTGAGATTTATTCCGTGCCCTCCAGCCATGAGGCTACACAAAGCTACGGAGGCATCCCCGGCATTAAATCTATCAATTAGCTGTTGTCTGTTTTGTGTGGAGCCATCAATCCGAATATACTCTACTCTCTTCTCTGTAAGATATGTTTCAAAGAGGTTTAGTGCGCCCAAGAAGTGGCTGAAAAGGACTGCGCCTTCTTTGTTTTCATTTATTTCTTCCAACTTCTCTATTATCAGGTCGAACTTCTCAGATCTGCCCGTCAATGGATTTGTTTTCTTCGTAATCAATGCTGGATGATCGCAGACTTGCTTGAGTTTAGTGATCACTGGCAAAATGTTGGTTGCGAAGTTGATCTGTTCTCCGTTTTGGATGGCTTTTCTTAGCGGCTTGACGTATAAATCTTGCAGTTGGCCATAGAGTGATTTCTGTTCATCTGTCAACTCGCACCAGTCCTTCATCTCAATTTTTTCTGGTAGGTCCTCAGCCACATCTGCTTTGAGCCGTCTTAAAATAAAGGGTTTGATTCGCCTTGCCAAAATCTGTGCGGCTTGGTCATCGCCATTTTGAATCCTGTTCTCATATTTATTAACAAATCCGCCATAACTTCCTAAGTGTCTCTTCATCAGGAAATCGAAAAGTGACCACAGCTCTGCTGGTCTATTTTCAATAGGCGTACCGGTTATCACCAGTCTGTGTGCAGCATTCAGTCTCTTTACGGCGATCGCTCTCTTTGTGTCCGGGTTTTTTATCTTTGTTCCCTCGTCGAGCGCGACGAACAAAAATGGAACCCCTTCCAAGATGTCAATGTCACTGGTCAAGGTTTCATAGGTCGTGATGAAAACCATTGGGTCCTTGGATTCGAAAGCGTATTTGTCTCTGAAGGAGCCGACATATTCGCATATGTCGATAGAGGGGTACCCCCGTTTGATTTCGCGACGTTAACTTCACGAACACATCTTCTAAGCTCGGACCAACAGTGTTGACAGTGATGAGTTTGAGGCTGTTGTTCTGAGCATAATTCCATGTGGAGGCCAGGACGCTGCTCGGATCGCGGGTGAAGAGTTTGAACTTGTCGCCTTGCTTCACCACTCCACAACCTGAGAGGACTGGCCAGAATAACGTTCCACGCTCAACTCTGCCTGCTCATCATGCTCTTCACAGCACAAGCCGCCATCAACACGCACAGACCAAGCAAAACCAGAAGCATAAGATACTTCGCAAACTAATTTAGGAACAGGCATGCGCGCTACTTATGAAGAGAACTCTACGTAGGTAAAACAAAATGAGCAAAATGATTGATTGCCTTATCGTGAGACAACCTTTCGCCTCTTTGATCGCTTATGGCGTGAAAAGATGGGAATTTAGGACATATGACTGTAAGAAGAGAGGGCTTATCTGCATAGGATCATCAAGAGGGAATCCGCTGAAGACTGGGGACTCCCATCTGAATAGTGTTTCGAAATCCTTTCCAAGGGGCTTTGCGCTCGCAACGGCGGTGTTGGCGGATTCTTTTGAGGCAAGCAATGAATATCTAAGGAGAGACATCCGGGGGGAGGAGACCATAGTAATTCATAGGCATCTGTTTAAAGTTGCTTCAGCTCCTATTGGAGAGCCAATTAGTGATGTCATGAAAGCAGCCAAAGACAAGAAGTGGAAAATGTTCATCTGGGTTTTGAAGGATGTTCATCCTCTCAAGAACGCTGCTCCTCTCCCGAACAACGTGACAGGCTCAACTTGGACCAAAATAGCACTTGAAAACACCCCAGATTCATCCGAAAACCTTGACTCATTCCTTTAGCGTGTCCGCTGAGCGTTGACTGATTTCTACGAGTCTTTGTTCTCTTTCGTTCATCTCGGACTGGGGGATGCCGCCCGCAATCTTTTCCACAAATCTACCCAGTGGCCCCAGATTTGCGGACCCAATCAATTCTTCATGTTTCTTAAAACCCAGGAACATGTCAAGTGAGAACCGTGTTAGCAATTCTCTTTCGTTTGCGAAGAAGCCTTCAGGAACAAGGAACATCTCGTTTCTCTGCAATGATTTGGTGTCAAGGAAATCTTTCAAATAGATGAAGGTATCGTGCAGAGTATCTAATTTCCATCCAAGAGAACTTATGTTGTCAGGCAACTCTGAGCCGAATGGATCAAACTCATAGGTGTCTTGCGGTTCCTGATGACCAGCAGCCAACAATGACAAGCGTCGAACAGCACAAGCAAAACACGCCCCACACATCTTTGACTGCCTTTGGACATTGAAGCAAGACCAAGTCTTGTCTATTATTTGATCATTCATGACCTTTGCGGCAATTTCGGCCTTAGTCTCATCCTTGAAAATCGGATTGATTCTTTTCCTCAAACCTGTTACGTGGTTGAATACTTCCTCCAGGACCGTGATAAGAAATGGGTGTGCGTTTTTTGTCGGTTCAGAACGAAGTGAAACGTTTGGATTAATCATCAAGGGGCCATTCTCTGCAATACAGACTTCAGAGCTCCTAAGACATGATGCTATGATCAATGCGTTTGAGATAAAGAGAAGACCTCTGCTGTTAAAGCTGCCAAAACCAGAAGATTCTACATCTCCCTTCCTCATGTCTGTGACTACCATGGGGAGGGTTTTCAAGACTGTGTTCTTCACAAGTTCAGTTGCTTTTCCCATCACAATATTGCCTGTGGCTGTATGACTGAGCGTCGGGGCGATTCTTTTTCTGACCAGTTCAAGTGCTCCAGCAGCGCTATCGAGCCCACCCGAGAAGAGACACACGATATGTTCTCTACCCCTCTCCGTATTGACCTCTGCTATCCGTTCTTGGCTTGCGCTCATCTCACCAGACTTTTCCTCGAACCGAATAGAGAGCTTTCTATGAGTGAGAAACTCGAATAGCTGTTCTATCCTTTCCTTCTTTTCTTGCCACATCCCGGGCCATCTTGTTCCAAAACATAACCCTGTCTCTTTTGGAAGGTATCTTTCAATAAGGTGTAAGCAAAGCATCAAATTTTCGAACTCTTTGCTATTATCAAAAACTGTCTCAAATGGTTTTGTCTCAGAACCCACAATTCTTTGTCTTTTTGGTCCATTCTCAAGTGAATAGACTCTGAGCAGGCTCGAACTGTTTATCATTGTTCCTGAAGCCACTTGACCAATCTTTCTCGATAAGCCACCAATACGCCTTCTACAATGTCAGATTTCTGCTCGAAATCCTCGGGAGTCACTATCCCTTTGGCATTTAGCTCATCGACGAAGTCAATACTCATTTCATCGGCCTTACTACTGACATTGGAGTCTATTGAACGGAGTTCCTCTGCCGTCCTATAATCATTCTTCTTGGGGTCTCTTCTGTAAGCCTCAGAATCACTCAGATACCTCCCTGCTTCCTCCAGAATAGAAGACCTAAAAACGCCGCGGAGAAAGTCCCTGAAGTCCTGTTCCTCTGTCAGGACGACTTCCTCCCATATTTCTCAGCTGTTCTCGATAGAGAGTCAGAAAGTATCCCGTTCAGAAGCTGGCGCTTCTCAGCCGTGAGCTCGTAGCCTGTCCTTTGCTGTGCATAAGCAATTGCATGCTCTGCCAACTCAGATGGTTTAGGCTCCCACCGCTTCTCCTTTCCCTCTCTGAAGGCTTTCGCACCAGCTAACAACAGATTCATGGTTTCTTTAACAGGGGTGCTCGCGGTTGCTACAGAAGTGGCAATGTTGGCTGCATAGGAGAAATTGTTAGAGGCAAGTGCTTCCTGGAGTTTCCCAGACGCTTTGCGGAACAGCTGCTCTAACTGCCTGTCGCTTCCCTTTGGTGGAGTTTCATCACCACTATCTTTTCCTCCGCCACCTCCTCCCCCGCCTCCCTTTCCACCTCGAGATCTGCCACGAGAACGATCTCTATCCGACTTTCTGGTCTGAGAACCCAAAGGACCACCGATAGTTAGATACATTCATCCCGTATTTTTAATAAGCGTTATCCCACAAGCAGTCTGGTTAGGGGATGAGTCCGTTTGCCGTCACAGATGTCAAGATCCATAGTTTTTGATACGAAGCTTCTCGGGTTGGGCTCATGGGAAAAAGAGACTGAGAAACTCGTAGAGAATTGGATTAGTGAAGATAGATGTGATGAGAAGCGAGCTGAGGCATCGAACCTTGTTTACAACATGATCATAAGACTACTTGGTCAGGAATGCAGCGAGAATGGCCGGATTCGCTCTCGCCGCCTTGGCGAAATGCTTCAGTATTTTGAAGACTTGCTTGCGATCACGAGAGGAGGCATTGCCAAGAAATTCTATCGAGACCACCTGAATCACATGCTTAGAGTTATGCTACTTGCAAACGCAATCGGCAACCGGATGAAGGCTCTATCTTTGACTAAGAAGGACATCAGAATGCTGACAATTGCAGCGGTGGTTCACGATATAGCCTATCCTTTAGCCGAGTCATACCAAATCATCGCCGAGACTACCAAGGCAATGAGAAGATGCTACAGTGCCTTGAGCTTTCCTGACTACCACATTTCTTATGATCCTAAAAAAGTGGCCAGACTTGTCAGAGTTTTGGCGTCGAAGGATGTTCCCGCTTCAGTTTTTGAACCTATGCTCAAAGAGTATAACCACGGTATTATGGGATGTATCGAGTTCATTGACTACATCAAAGACGAGAACCTTGCAGGATACAAGCGCTTGTTTCAGGCTATAGTTTTCCATGATCCTGCGGTGAAAGTGCCTGAGAGTGTGCGCTCAGATCCAATACTGCTTGCATTGGTCTTGAGTGATGAGCTTCAAGATTGGGGCAGGCCGGTTGGACTTAACAAAGAAACCGCTATTTCCAACATAGATGATTTCCGAATTACCTCCGGAAGCATCGGCGGCAAGTTTGAATGGAGAGGCAGGATAAACGTATCCCCCTTAAGACAAATTCATTCCAAGGCTGTCAATCTTCGTAGACTTCAATGGCCCAAGCCCATAAGAGTGTCCCTGGCTTTCAAGTTGCCTGACTATGAGAGATTTTGTTCGCATGAGGTTGAAGAAGCTTGCAGCAGAGTACTGGGTTATTGTCATGAAACGCGTCCGGAATGTATCCTAAGCCTCAATGACCTGTGGAAAAACAGCAGGGAATGGTTCAGAGCCTTCTATGGCGATATTTTGCCCAAGACAAATAATCTCGTAGATTACTGGAAGCATATGTCAGTTTCTGAAGCAGGGTCAGTCTACTTCAATCCGACTGGCAATGAAATACTCCATACTGAAAAAGACCCCGGGAAACCACGTTCGCTTGAATTGAAGGTTCGAACTGCTCGTGTCGATATGATTCTGACTGGACAAAAAAGAGGAACGCATGGGCGTCTTTACGATCAAAGTGATAACAGAACTCTAAAACACGCATACAGGCTTGTTGTGCCAATGATTGTCTTTCAAGGATTAACCGCCAGAATCGCCTCGAAAAAGAGTGTAGGATTGTCATCGCGATTCATATTTCCCTCGAAGAAAGCGATTAAGAGTGCAATGGGAATCGTCGGGATTCAGAACTGGGTCGATGGTAATACGGATGCACTCAGTAGTATTAGGAGATGCGTGGTCGAAGGAGGCTACTTCAGTTTTCGCTCCCGAGAAAAGAGTTCCTGACTGCTCGCTTGTTGTCTCAAATCTCAACAACTCAACTATTGAGAAATCAAATTATAAGCAAGTTAGGCAAGATGCTCGAGGTGGTTGACCATGCACTCTAAAAAGAGAGTTTATAGGAGGAAAAGCGCTTGGCAAAGGTTTTCAGAAAGATTCGCCAAGAGAATGAAAGAGCATCAAGCAGAGTTTCAAGAGTTGTATCTGAAATATCAGCAAGAACAAAGCTCTGAAAGGAAGCAGAAACTGAAATCGTCATACTTGAAAAAAATCGCCCCAACTTTCATGGTAATCTTTTTTGAGGAAATTGCTTCAACATCTGAAGCAGACTTTGAGAAAATGATGTTAGAGATTGGCAAGGCTATGGAAGGAAAACTTGCGGAAATGGCCGAGGATTATCTGGATTTTGAACTGATGTTGAAAGAGCCGATTACAGTCTTCGAAGAGATGTTTCTGACCGTAGATATCTGGCGATCAGTTCAGAAGGAATTGAGCGAGCATCAGAAATTATTTGGAGATCCTAACCTAACTGTGAGATTAGTTGCCCTAATGTCTATGCGCGAATTTTCCCTTGAATTGGGATTCATAACTTTACGACCATTTTTTGAAGTGTTGAACATGGCTAAGAATAGACTTGGAATTGATGAAAATTGGGCCACCTCGACTTTTGCTCTTAACTTGGAGGAATCTTTAGTTAAAAAGAAGCTTTTGGAGTTTGGTGTTTCAGAGAAAGAAATGAAAGTTAGCTTTTACAGGCTTTTAGAGAAAACAGCAGAGCTTATCGAGTCAAGAGAAAAACGCCGTTTGGAAACTGACATCTTCCTCTCCGCTGGATATAGAATGATCCGTAACAAGTTGGACCATGAAGGTTATCGGTGGAAACCTACGAGAAAAGAGACTAATAGAATTGTGACGCATCTGCTGAAACTTGCAAATTCGTTGTGGAAGAGTTGAAGCAAAAGAGAAGAGCGCGCACTTGTCTTCAGCTCGACGAAATCGACGCGCACTAAGGCTATGCCCGCGAAGCAGCTGATTTTCATATTCTTCCAAAATACGGGAATAACCTATCTTTCAGTTTTTTTATGAGCTCTGGATCATTTCTTCTCAGATATATGTCCGGAATGTCTAATACTGTGATTTTGCCCTCAGCTTCAGGACTAATCCGTAATATCGCCTCTTTATGAGGCTCTTCCATTACAAATACAACGTTGGCCCAATCAATCAACTGTTTTGAAATATCAGTCGGCGAAAGTGGAAGTATTCCGGCTGATCTGACCTCCAAACCCTTAATGCCTGTTAACAGTTCTTGAGCTGTTCGGCTCCTGTGAACATTACCAGCGCACACGAACAAAATCCTTCTGAACTCGCTCGTTTCCTTTTCTATTTTTTCACCGCGTGCGCAGATTTCTATTCACCGCCTGACACACTGTCTGCAATTTTCGCAAGATTATCTCTCAGTTTTTTAATGTGTGTCAATTCAGAGACTGTAATCTGAGATCGAAAATGGAAGACTTTGTTTCTCAGGTCTCTGATGTATTCCAATTGATCACCAGTCTTCTCTTTATCTTTGAAACATTTCTGAAATTCATTCCAGTTCTTATTTATGATCGCTCTGAGCTCATCTTGAAAGAGACAGCAACATCACGCAACGGTGCAGTAATCTTTCTTTCTTTTCGGGAGGACGCCAGTGAATCAAGCGTTTCTTTCATCTTGTCTCCTGCGAGGCATTTTGAGATTATACATCTTAAACTCGTTTCAATTTCACGTAGCAGCAAGAAAACTTCAGTCTTGTTCTTAAAGAAGCTGACCACATCAGAATTGGTGATTATCGAAGCGCACTGTATGGTGAGTACGGGTGAACGCAAAACATGTTCACAGAAAAAGGACTCCTCCACTTCGTCTTTGAACATCCCTGTCGTCACGGTCCCTTTCCTATTTATGTAGGCGAGCTATGTACAGAAATGCATGTGTTTTTGCACTTAACTTTTTTTTACTCATTCTATATTGCAATCAGTTATATACAGAATATGAACAAACACGGTATCCAAGGCTGGGGGATCGAACAGACGGTCAACATTTGGCAAATATCACCTGGACGCAAGGAGAACAACTTCTGGCCAGAATTCAAGCCCCCCCACAATATCATTGCAATGGGTTGGGACAGACTCGGTCCGTTGAGCAAAGATCTTTCAGAAAAAGACGTTGAGAGCGCATTGAGAAGACACTATCCAGAAGACTATCCCAAAGAAAAGTATCCTGCAAATGACATCAATTCAATCATTACCTTCTCTCAGTTGGTAGGAAAGGGAGACATTATCGTTGCAAAGAAAGGCGCTTCCAAAGAAGTCTATGGGATAGGCAAAGTGACGCGTGAATATTACTTTGATGAGGCCAGAGAGAGTTTCCAACACGTTATCGATGTCAATTGGATGTTAGCCTTTGACAACCGGATGCCCGTAAAGACATCCACGCAATTCGTTCAATGGACAGCAGATTCTCTGAAACCTTCAAGATTCGAAGAAATTAAAAAATCCTTATTGGCACGGTTTCCAAATTTGGAAGGGGCGTTTGAAAAGTTGGAGAGCGAAAGTCAAGCTTCTTTTGAAATTGACGAGAAGATTTACGATAAGATATGGAAGTTACTCCAAGCAAAAAAGCAAATTGTTCTATACGGACCGCCAGGAACCGGCAAGACTTGGATAGCAGAGAAATTCGTAAAATCATACTTGGCAAAGAATCCGCCAAAGATGAAAAGCAGAAAAGAAGCATTCATCTTCAAGGGTCTCAATTTCCAGAGCTTCACCAAAGACTCATTTGACTTTCTGAGAGACTTGGAGAATAACAACACGAAGATATGGATGGATGCGAATCGAGATCGCTTCCGGAAATACGTTGACGAACCTCTAAGGAACATCACAACCGTGATTGGACGAGACTGTGTGGCAAAACTTGACCAGGACTTTGAGACGACGCCCGACAGTCAGCACACGATATCAAGGATAAACAAGAACGTCTTTGGAAAGAAGAAAAATATCTATTGGCCTCATATGTGGTCAGCATTCTACCGTAAAGTCATCGGAGACAAGAGAAAGGATAGCCAGCTCTTCATTCTGGTTAACAAGGAAGAATTGAGGTGCGGATTCTGTTTTGGCAATCTGAAGGAAGCCAAGGATCTCGAGGAGAAATTTAAGAAAAATGTTTCTGCTGAGCTTGACTTCTTCTTCGGGATGTTGAAAGACATAGATATTCTTGGCGATTTCGACTTTGAGTTTACGGACCCAGCAACCAACAAACGTGTGAAAACGAAAGTGGCAACCAAGGAAGAACTACAACAGTGGTTAGAAAAAGACGCGTTGCACATTACGAGATCCTTCAAACCACAAGAAGTCGCTCAGCAAACGACAGACCAGACAGTAAACACCATAGCTGAATCCTTCATCAAACTCTACCCAGTCTACCTATTTGCCACATCTGACACACCTATGGTAAAGGTTGAGGAATACCTCGAAGGAACCGATGAAGCAGAGACTGACCGAGATAAATTCGTTCGGTTTGTGTCTTTCCATCAGTCATACTCATATGAAGAGTTCGTCGAGGGAATCAGACCAGTAATAACGGACGCGCCCATCAGTGAACAAACAAAGAAAGACTACGAGATTTCAAAGGGTATTTTCAGAAGAATCTGCGAAGCTGCAAGAAACGACAGGGATAACAATTATTTCCTCATAATAGACGAAATCAACCGGGGACAGATATCCAAAATCTTCGGAGAACTCATCACACTGCTGGAAAAAGATAAGAGACTCTCACCCACGGGCGACGTGCAAGAAAATACATTAGTATTGGACCTGGTCTATTCCAAAGAACCCTTTAGCGTTCCCTGGAACCTGTACCTGATTGGTACAATGAACACTGCGGACAAAAGCATTGCTCTCGTTGATGTAGCTCTCAGAAGAAGATTCGGATTCATAGAGATTCCTCCAGAACCAAACAAACTGAAAACTTTTACAATACAAGGAGTTCCCATAGACCTAACGAAAATCTTGGAAAACATCAACCGAAAGATAACGATGCTTGTGGACAGGGACCATCAGATAGGCCACAGCTACCTAATGAACATAGACAGGGATGCCAAAGGCAACACTATCAATGACGAGAAACAGATCCTGGAAAACCTCAGGTATGCATTCTACAATGAGATCATCCCTCTACTTCAAGAGTATTTCTACAATGACTGGGAGAAACTCGCGCAAGTTATTCCACCGTTCGTGAAAACAATAGCAACGCTTGAGAAAGCCATGGAGGAGATGGAAAACGCCACTCAAGGCATCTACGAGATAGCTGATGACCTTGATGATCCAGCATTTCTTAAGGCCCTAAGTGAACTTTAGCATGAAGAATCTGATACAGCTCAAGGAGTTTGAACCAGTAAGAGGCGAAGAGTGCCAGAAGAGGGGTTTTGATGAAAAAACCATTTGCAGAATTGAGTCATTCAACAGAAGGCGAGGAAAAGAAGTAATACAGATTCTCAGAGATGGCGTGAAGGCTACGTCGCAAGTTGGCATTTTCGCGGCTGGTACCAAGACCATTCAAATCCTGCCCAAAATAGGCAAAGAGCATGCAGAAGATTTCACGGTTAGAAATCTGCTCTACATGCTTGCCTACACAAGAAGCATCGACGTAAGCGAAGCGCAAATCTCAAAGCTCTGCGAGAGAAAGAGAGCTGACTTCTTTGAAATCATAATTTATCTGTTTGCAAGAAACCTGCTTGAGCTACTCAAGAAGAACTTCCATAAGAACTATCAAGAAACCCAAGAAAATCTGAACTTCATAAAAGGGCGCATTCTATTTCAAGAACAAATCAAGAAGAACCTGTTGCACAAGAACCTTATCTACTGCAACTTCTCGCTCTTTTCAGAGGATATACTTCTCAACCAGATCTTCAAATATGCTTCATGGCTCCTCATAGGTCTCACAAGAGATTCTGAAAACTACCGCATGCTCAAGGAAATCGACTTCATTCTATCAGACATATCCTTCAAAAGGATAAAACCCGCTGATTTCGACGCTCTACACCTTGACAGACTAAACTACTACTACCGACCACTCGTAGACCTCGCCCGGCTTTTCATACTCCACAGCACAGTTGAGTTGACTCATGATAAGCTGCAGACGTTTTCCTTCTTGTTTGATATGGATGAGCTGTTCGAGCAATTCATCGCCAGCTTCATCATAAAGAACAAGAGCAAGGTGATTCCATGCAAGTCAGACGTCAAGTACCACGACAGATCCAAATACCTTGTAGACCTGCCTAAACTACTTTTTGTGCTCGAACCCGACATAACCATTACCTGCAACAGCAGAAAACTCATAATTGACACAAAATACAAAGTACTGGACCCTGAAAAACCGAAACTCGGAGTCTATCCGCCTGACATGTACCAGTGTGTTGCCTACGCATTGAAACACAACTGTTCAGACGTAGTATTGCTGTATCCAGCCCACCTTGTGAAGTCACCAAACAAAGAACCATATATAGTTCGCTATGATGGCAAAGAGATTAAGGTTTTCGTTCGGACCATTGACCTTAGTATTGACATGCAAACCCAGAAACAGCTGATAATCGATGAGCTGAAATCGGTTTGCGATTGTCTCTCTCTTACATAGAGTCTAAAATCAAACCATGAACAAAAGTGTATTATCAGGTGAATCATTTGGACCTATCACCATTCGATTATGGGACTATGGTCGCGATTGCAAGCCTTGTCGTAGCGATAATTGGGCTCTATTTGGAACATCGCAAAGACAGATCGGACATTGAATTGAGCAAACGGGGTCTTGAAGTTCTTTCAAAACTCGTTGAGTCTTACGAGAGGGGTCAAGAATCACAGAGACAGTTGCAGCAAGAGAGGCTTCAATTTGAAAAATGGAAGTCGCTTGCCAAGACCGCTGGATGGGTTTTAGATCATATTGAGTCCGATGATGAGTAGCCCGTGTGCAGCTGAAATCAGTCTTTGAATATATTGTTTTATAAGCCGAGAACGTGAAACAAGAATCGAAGATCCCGCACAGAGCCTATAGACAGGATCGAACTCATAAGAGGAGATATTTGTCATGCGAGATGGAATGGTTTTTGTATTCGGTGCAGGCGCGTCCAAAGCTGAAAATGCACCGACTACTGATGAATTGCTTCTCAAATCTTTGACTGAAATGAGAGACGACGATCGCATCGAGAATGTAAAGGGCTTTCTCAGGGATTTTTTCTACGTAGATGTCAGGCACTTAGAAGCAGGTAAAATACCTACATTTGAAGAAACGTTGACCCTGATAGATGTCGGTCTTGCACGGCAGGAGGACTTCTCTCGGGATTGGAATTGTGCAAAGTTAGGTGAGATTAGGAATAACTTGATCTATTGCATCGCAAAGATACTTGACCAGACTCTCACGGAGAGTGGCAAACTCCACAAATCATTCGTCACAAATCTGTTCAGCAATCCCCAGAGAACGTGCAAGAACACGTCATTCATAAGCCTAAACTATGATATTCTTCTCGACAACGCATTGATCGACTTGTATGCAACAAGAGATTGGGACTTGGATTATGGAATCGAGTTCAGAAACTTCATAGAACCAGTCCCAAGAAGTGCTGAGGAACGAACAATTTATACGCAAATGCCGAATGAATGGCACAGACCTCGAAAAGACAACGCTATTTTTCTTTTGAAACCCCATGGCTCGCTGAACTGGTTGTACTGCCCAAACTGCAATACTGTCAAGATAACAAAGAAAGAAAAGGGTGCGCTAAGGATATGGACTCAAGCTGAGGTATGCGATCGCGATAGATCAGCACAAAAACCGTTGATTGTGCCTCCAACTTGGGAAAAGATATACGATAACCCACACTTGGCTCGAATATGGCTTAAAGCAGGTGAATTATTGAGGAGCGCGAGCAAAGTTTTCTTCATAGGTTGTTCCCTGCCGGATTCTGATACAAAACTGAAGTATCTGTTCAAAAGGACCCTCTATGAAGCCACTCCTTCATCCAGACCAAGCATCACAGTTATTCTTAAACAGGATGAGCAAACTGAGAGCACGAAGGATCGATACAAGAGGCTTTTCGGGCCAGACGTTAATTTCAGTACGGCTGGTTTTGAGGAATTTGCCACAAAAGTTGGAGAGTATGTTTGACCATGTTGCCTTCAATCCCGAGCGAAGCATCCTATGTTTCATGGTTAGCAAACTGTTTACAGAGATATTTTGAAGCCTTGGGGTTCAGTTTCCAGCACGAAATTCAGTCTCAACCACTTGAAAAAGACTATCCCTTCGATATCTACGCAAGCATTAGGAAAGGTAATTTCGTGAAACGTTTTGGACTTCAGGTCAAACGACCTTACCCATCGAAACAAGGAGTCTATTGGAGGCTCGATTCAACTCAACACACACAAATGAAAAAGTTCCACTGGATATGGTATTCATTACCAGACTTCTTGAGCAGACGCTATAGTCGAGTTGCTTGTTTTCATACATTGTTCAAGAACCCAAATTTTCCTTATGTCTCGAGCTTACATAAATCCAAAATAGGATTTTACCTGCGATTTGGCTCATTCGCAAATGGCATCGAGATTTGTACAATTGGGCAAAAAATAGGCAAAGACATGGATTGGGCAAAATCAGAAGACATATTCAAGGAATACTATTTCGCTAACCAGATTCACACATATCTGGATTTTACGGATAAAAAGGCCCAACTATTTACAAACATTAGAAAAGAACAGAGTGAATCAGAATGATGAGGCCGCGAAGAGAGAAATGACAGATCAATCGGACCCCGCGCGGATTCTTAAAGGCATAGATGCCTCATTAAGAAACAAATTTGAAGAGATCCGCAAGCAATCGTTTAATCAGAATACGAAGGGCTACGAATATGAGAAAGCCGTCTCCAATTTTCTGAGCGACTATCTAAGCAGTCTATTTGACTTTCATACACGAGTAGCTGTAATAGACAAAGATTTGAAAGTCTTTAATATGTTCAAGACCGGTGAAAACGATTTTGACGTTGTGGCTACATTCAGGAACGCATGTCCGAAGATAGTTCTCAAGACTGGTGACATGGAATTCATTCCTTTTGATGCTGCTGCTTTTTTCATTGAAGTCAAGCAGACTCTGACTAAAGAGAGCCTGGAGAAAGACTTGAGTAAGTTGGAGAAACTTAATGCGTTTGATTGTTCTAAGCGGTTCGGTGTTACCTTTAGTGGACAATTTTCAGTGAATAGACCCATCAAGACGCTATTCTACTACGAGACTGGAATTGCAGAAGAAACTCTTGCCCAAATACTTGTTGGCAGACCAAACTCCTGGGACTTGCTGCTGCGATTTTCAGATGACCTGTTGTTGGGAAATTGTGTATTGCCTGTTGTGAAAGCAAACTCGCCTTCAGGCAAACCGATCTTAGCGATAGGTTCCCACTCGATACTTAACTATATTTTGCTTACCCAATCATCAATGACCTTCGGGCCGCTTGCTGACACAATGCCTACTTTTCTTAATCTAATGGCGCACTTAAGGGGATAATGGGTCTTGTTCATGAGGATTGTGCATTTCGCCCGCTCTAAGGCTTTCGATCAGCTGTACAATTCTTGCGTAGAGTTGAACTATGCTATTCACGGAGTTTTTAGAATATGCTACCTCGGTTTTTTCCTCGGGATCAAATGCAACGAGTCCTTTGCACACTGGCGTCATGACAAGGCCCGCTTGGAGCATGCTTATCATTTTTCTCAAGTATTCAGGTATTACGCGTGACACTCGACACTTCACCCTTCTGCTCAAATATAGCCCCTGCTTCACTATTATGTTTCTATGTGTGAGCTTTAGCGTGCGCGATGTGATATTTGTGTCCGTGAATGATTGGAAGAAGCAAATTGCAAAACTGTTGCAACCAGGTGACACAACAAAAGCTGTTCGAATGGCTTACAAGCTCGCAAAAAGACGGAATCCAGACGAAGTTGCAGCCTGCTTAATTGAACTCGGAATCGTGCTTGGAAAGAGGAAACAGCTACACGAAGATGCCTTGTCTTTGTTTAAGGCAGCTTCTGCGATTGCCATTGAAAAGAAGTGCAAAGACTATGCAAACTTCAACGCTGGTGTGGCACTCACGATAATTGGAGATTCGTTTGCCAAAAAAGGGCAGTTGAAAAAGGCTGAACAGCGTTTCCGAAAAGCGGTAAGACTAAACTCGAACTTTGCGCTCGCTCAACAGAGCTATGGCCAGTGCTTGCATATGCTTGGAAAGAAGAAAAAAGCTGAGTATCATCTCAAGCAAGCGCTTAGACTTGACGCAAAAGATGCGAAGACACATGCTCTGTATGCAATGCTGCTTGCAGAATCGCATAGATTACGAGAGGCTGTTGCTCATTTTGAACAAGCTACGGAACTCCAACCCAGCAACAGCGATTTTCATACTCTTTTAGCAATGGCACTGACGGAAGAAAATTCTTACGTCGATGCGGAAGCTGAGTTCAAGAAAGCTATTGCCTTGAATCCGACCAGTCCAATTGCACATTATCACTATGGAGTTTTTCTGGGGAGACTCTTGCGATGGTCTGAAGCGGAGAAACACTTTGAAAAGGTGTTTGACGCTAACCCGTCTTTCGAAAATGTGAAGGAATTGTATTCGGCCTCCATACTGCAAAGGCAGGCGAATATGCCAGGACAACCAATAAACGAAAAATGGCGATGGGCAAGGAGAGTCTATTTCGAGAACGAAAGACCATTAGATGTTGAGGAGTTCAAGCTCATGGAGAGCCATGAGAAAGAATGGAAAATCATCTATGATACTTTTGTATGCGAGATGTGCGGACGTTGTTGCAGAAACACGAAATGGGCAGTCAACCTCGACACAAGGCTGTGCTGGGAAGACATTGAAAGATGGAGACGTGAAGGAAGGAGTTACATCTTGCAGTATGTTCTGGTTTTTGAGGGTTTGGGAGGGGATTTGATTGGCCCTGACGGGAAGTTCTTTTCGCAGTGCCCCTTCTTGAAAAAGGAGGAAGGCAGAAAATACTCCTGTCTAATTCATGAGACAAAACCAAAGGTCTGCGAGGTCTTGCCATTCTACTTTCACAGCCAGGAAGAGTGCGAGAACTGTGGACAACACGTGAACAAAAAAGATGTTTATTGCAGGAATTGCAGTATGTTTTTACAGGTTGATCCTCACGCACTTCTCACCGGTTGTCCTGGACTGAGAAAAGCGTTAAAGACATCAGGCTTCTACAAACCCTTCCACAAGTTCAGCATTACTGATTTGTTCTCAGGCACAAGAGATGCGTTTGGCAAAAGAAACCAAGAAATGAATGTTTCAGAACAAAATTCCACGAGGACTAAAACGAGGTTTCAGTCTCGCGTCGATTAGCGCGTGCTTGTATTACGAGTCCCCAAAGATATTCACCTGTAAGTGGGTCAATTAGCTATTTCAGATTTGCCAATGTTCCTTGGACCCACAACTTTGACTTATTCGGACAAGAGTTATAGATGGGTTACAGACAGGATTCTCTCTGGGAAGAGTGTTATGCAGAAACCTGATTTGGACAGAATGTGGGAGACGTTCGTAAGACTTCAAATCGAACCAGGAAGAACCGTGCCAGACTCTATTTTCAGCACTATCCGGACAAAGATGCCTCCGCTCATATTAAGTATTAATGGATTGATTGACTGGTATTGTTTTCTGGTGCATGGAAAAAACAGCGGAGTTCCAACGACTGAAAATGACGGCAATGTATATTTCCATATCAGAGTTTCACTCAAGCAAAACGCTAAGCTCGACGATTTCTTGGAATCGCTTCCAACCTACTGTCTTATGACAAGAAATGTAGAGCGAGAATGGGTCAAAGACATTTTTATCGGTGAAGGGAAGTTTGACACATCGTTATTGAAAGACGAGAAGATTGAAGAAGTGTGGAGAATTATTGGGGAACAATCTGAGTGGCTCTTGAACATGTTGAGCATCTACAGAGACGACGTCCAAATACCGCTCCAGCACATAGGGCAATGGTTTCATTATTTCTTTAACATGACTGGTCTGTCAATCGTGTGTCCTAACTGCAGAAATCCCATTTCAATCTGAAGCGTCATATGCACTCTTGGCCTTCCCACCAAGCCCTTCGAATCGTCTTAGCTCTCACGTTTGTTGTTTCTCTCAGCTTTTTCATGAGAACTTCAACCTTATTGAGCTCAGGTTCTGGCAAGTAGTTTTTCTTGCTGTCATAACCCACATAACAGACTTCAGGTCTTATCTCACGAACCCACTCTGCCATGATTTCAACATCAAAGTCCAAAACAGGTTCAATCGTGACAATCTTCCTTGGATGCGCAAGTTTTAGCATGGCCTTAAATCTTTGCGAAGGCGGAGGTGCCTTGGACATTCCGATGTATAAATCGTCCCTGTCGGTTTCAATTGTTATTCCAAGAAGAACGTTTCCAGGAAATCTGTAGGCGTTGAATACACTTGGATTTTTGGACTGGATCAGAAAGGTTCGGTTCGGCATCTGCTCTATTCTTGCGAGTATTTGCTGCATCCATTCAGGTTTGCAGAATGCAACGTCGCCCATGTCACAACAAAATATGAAGTCATCTCCTTCTGTTCTCGGCAACGACCTGCTTAGTCTCTCAGGGTGAAAGTGCGGCTTGAAATCGTAGCAGTCCATGCACTGTCTTTTTCGACGCTTCATCTGCCTCTTGAAACTCGACTCGCAGTATACACAGTCATGTTGGCAGCCGACAAAAGGATTCCAAGTTTCAACAGACTCTTTGTACATAGGTCTATGCTGTTCGACCAACGTCTTACGCGTCATTTTCTTCGACCTCTTACGGCTTTCACCAGGATACATTCTTGTTGCAGCATACCTATTGCGTTTCTGACGCTTGGCGCGTTCTTTGCAATCTCCCTCAATTTTTCCTCACTGATGCGTACCTTCTCGCTTTTGGCTATTTGCCGCAGCCTGGGAACGATTTGTCTGGGTTCAGGCTTCTTAAACTCGAACACGCCGCCCGAGGCGCGGTCCACGATTCTGTCCATAATGTTGTCAATGTCGTTTAACGTCCAGATTGTCCGCGTCTTGGGGTACTTCTCGATAAGGCTTGTCAACACTTCTTGGCAGTCGTGTCCAAGCCGGTCAGCTTCCTCTATCAGAATGAATTTCGGGGACTTACCAACGGAATACTGCATGAAGTTTTGAACCCTGGTTCTTATGACTTCGACTCCGCTGAACCCGTTGGCTGCTGACTTCAACAATGTTGAGTCGATGAGCAATGCTGGGGCAAATATGCCGTCGAATTCTCTCGTCACCTTTGTTGCATTGGTAATGTCCATGAACGTCGCGTCCCGTTTGAACAAGCCGCGAAGAACGAAGTAATCTCTGACCGTAGCTTTAGCGCAAGCAGTTTTCCCGCACCCGTATTCGCCGTGAAATATTAATGCGAGAGGAAATGAACCTGTTTTTGCGAATGCCTTGAGGTAGCCAACTACGTTACCGATGCAATCGTTGAGGCTGACTGGCCTGTACTTTTCTATCCAGGGTGTGTCGACAAAGTCTGTTAGACGCTCGCGCATGGGGAGATCCACTTTTAGAGTCAGCGTCGACTGCGATGTTAAATGCCATTTTGCGTCGACTTCTCTTGGTTCAGTGTACTGCTTATCCTTCACCGTGTCGTGTGCTTTGTCATCTGCCCCATTGTTCTGCTTGTTCTTGCCGTATCGTTCTGGGTATCGTCCTCGCATTGTTTCCCAAGCCTTGTTTGCTGCTTCGACTCTTGTAGGGTCTTTCTGTTTTCTGAGTGCCATCCTACGTGTCTCCGCTACTCCCTTTCGGTTAGTGCATTAGGCTCCATGATACCAGCTCCCAGTCGATGCCTTTCGGCTTGTTCTTTCCTTCGGTAACCCCGTGCTCTATCATTTCTCCAATGATTTTCCAGTCTTCTGGGGTCATCTTGGCTTTGCCCTTGCGGATTATCAGCTTCATCATGGCTTCGCCCCCAGGTTCTTCAACATAGTCGATGGAAACGATTTTGATCTGTTTTCTATTCAACTGCGTCTTCATCACTGCACCATCTACCACGATGAGGTCATTGGTGACTGAGAGCAGGCGACCTGACACCGTCGCTTCTTCCTGTGCTGGACTTACGAAGTTAATCTGCACTTTCTTGCCTTGCAACTGCTTCAAATCGTTGCTGTTGTTTGACTCCATGCCTTAACTCTCCAAGGTTGCCGAGTATTCACACGCGAGGTAGACGTGGCTCACTCGAGTTTTCCCTCCTCGCTGAGTTTACGGGTGAAAGACCTGAAATTCTCGTTGAGCCACGTTCCAATGTCCGTTTCCAGATAGGTTTCAAAATCTTTGATTTCTGCTGCTGTGGGATCTCTCCCAAATTCCTCTCTGAGCCCTTCTCTAATATCGTCCTTTGAAATCTTTATCTCCATCATTCATGCCTTCCAATTGTTGACTTTGGCCGTCGCAGAGTCAAACTTGTGCGGGGCAGGCGGCGTGACCGCCTGACAGCGTTCGATTTCGTTGCCAACCAATCGCAGAGTACAGTCATGGTTTTGCCTTCTTCTTGTTTTCCAGAATCGCCATTATGTCAATAGACTCGCCAACGTTCTTGCTTTGTCTACGGCACTCGGCAGAGTACATAGCACAGTTCTTAGCCTGTTTCCTGTTGAGCCTTTCAACGGTTTCCGACAGTTTTTCACCGAACGATTTTTCCTTACCCATTGACTTCACCTTTCAGAAACCTTCTTTCAGGCATCATTTCACAACCATCGCTTTGAGCTGTGGGAATTGTTCGGGTTTGGTCAGAGCCTTCTGTGTTATGACGTTGTTCGGAAGAACTTTCTTCAGTTTAGCTATTGTTCTGGTTATCGAAAGCACTTCTCCAGCGATGTTTTCAAGGATCTGCGTTAGTGGCCGTTGCTCTCGTGGAAGTTGACTTCTGCGTTCGTCAAATTGTCCATGTGTACGAGTCCAGGATACTGCGTTGCTGAATCCCCAGACTGTGTTTTCTTCGACGCTGTCAAGGATTTGTTCGATTATGTATTCTGGCAGGTGCACTTTTTCAGCGTAGGCGTCAAGGATGGCTTTCATTTCCTTCTTGGTCAACTGGACCTTGCGGCTTTCCTCTATGACTGGTATCATGTGTTTCTCAACGACTTTTGCCATGCTCTTCATTTTGGTTGCGAGTAATGCTTCGATTTCGTCCATGTTCTCCGCAGTTGATTTGAGGTGCAGTTCCATCATGTTCAGCTGTGTTTCCTCGCTGTCTTTCATGCCGAGCCTTTCCGTCTGGATGCCGAAGAATTGCAGTGGCACGCTCCACATTCCAGCCCAATTCAAACATGCTGGTGCTCCGCCGGGTCCGCCTCTGTCCGTTCTAAGCCTTGTGTAGACGCGGATTCCGCTCCTGCCCTTGATAATGTTGTTACCACCATCAACCGTCACCCACGCGCTCACGTTGTTATGCTTGTCCTGAATTGGCATACGGTAGGTCCACTTATTCGCTGCTGGCCGCACAACTTCCGGCGTATCCACGACACGATAGGCTTTCTTCACCGCGCCCTCTACAAGTTCGCGGATTCTCGCCCAGCTGATTTGCTGGTGGATCGCGCTTGCTATTCCATGCAGTTCGCCTTTATCGTCGAAGTACGTTTTCAACTGGCGCTTTGCTTTCTTGGCTGCCCTGGTCAGCGTATCCTGCAACTTGTCTGGCTGATTTTCTTCGAGATCAGCAAGTGCGCCGAGGCTTCCGAATGAAGTCCAAGGTTGCAGATACATCATGACACGATGCACAAGCCGCCTGCCTTTCACTTCCAGCTCGTGCCCACGCTTGTCTGACAAAACAAGCCGAGTCTGAAACCTAACTCTCTTCGGTGTCTGTTTGCCAAGTTGCGTCTTCTCCGTCGTACCCACAACGTCCCTGAACACCTCTACATTTTCCGGCGAGAACGCCTTCTCATACCATGTTCCCTCTTGTGGATCAAACTCAACCTTCTTTGGCATGCTAATCGCTCCTCTTTCTTTCTTAGAAAAATCGCAAGTTACTTTTTCTTGGCTTTGGCTGCCTCGTTTGCCCTTCTTGTTTCCCATGCCTTTTGCCCAGCTTTCTTCCACTTTTCGTACTCTGGGCCAGTTGTCTCGTGTTTTCCGCCCTTCTCAAGCAAGGCCGCTTTTTTGGGGCTCAGTTTCTTGAGTGCTGCCATGTATCCCTCTGGAAGTTTGTCATGCAGTTTGCCGCATTCTACGCAGCGAAACTTGTCGGCCTCTTTCGAGAACGCACCTTTTCCCATGACATCATTGATAGCGCCGCAAACGTGTGGTGTTTTCTTCTCTCCATTTTTCTTTTCCGATGCGGGTTTTCCCGCCGTTCTGGAAGCCTTTTCAGGCTTAGGTTTTGTTTTGCTCATGTGTTGACATCTCCTTAATAGTTTAGCCAGGTTCTCCATGCCGCGAACTCCCCTGGCTCGTTCTTGAAGCATGGTTTGAGAAAAAAATGGAGTGTTAAAGTATGCAGTTATCACTGTTATGGTGTTGGACTTGCATCTAAGCAGCCGGGCTCAAAGGCTGATGACAACTACTACTTTCTGGTGCGCTAAAGACTCAAGTAACGTCATAGAAACCACGGCTGTACTTCTCAAGCAGGTCTTGGTTATCGTCGAGACGGTCTCTAACTTTCTCGAACATTCAAACCACCTCCGCTTACGACAAATCCACGTCCTTTGGAATTTGGTTTAATCCGACATCGCGAAATGTTGGTTCTTTGTCTTCGCGTATGGCTTCAAGCGTAGGATGCCGCATGGTTATTGAGTCTGCCAAGCCTAAGTCGACGCGTTTTCCGTTGACCAGTTTCCACTTTAGCATCTTGTGTGTGTAGATGCCGTTGACTCTGATGTTCACTACTATCAATGGATAGACGTAGGCAAACTTGTCGTTTTCGTCGACCAGAAACTCGGTTTTGAATTTCCATAGTTCATCGCGTAGCGCGTGTGTTATGCCAGATGATACGTCGCCGATTTCCAGAAACGTGTTAGGGCCAGTCATCAACGCGCATCTTACGCTGGTGACTCGTTTCTTTCGGTAGCCGTCGTTCTTCTGCGCTGCCACGATTACCGCGTCTAACTCGATTTCAGGCTTCAACTTGTAAGTTCTTGCCTCGGTGTGCAGCACCAGCCCCTCGTATCCCATTGTCTTCTGGTATTCCATCCATGCTATCTCAATGTCCCTTTTGGTTTTGACGTGTTGGAACGGTAAAACGTGCACTCGTTTTGTTCCCCTTGCATTTCCAAGTATGCCACACATTTCACTCAGTTTCCAGTCCCAATCCTCATTGATTTTTCTACCGTCAACTTCTACCAAGTCGAAGAAGCCGAGGCAAATCTGCTCTCGCAATTTTATGTCTCCGCCTTTCAAGTAGTGTATGAAGTCACTGACGCGCAACGGTCTGCCCTTCTCATCTCTGACATACATTTCGACCTTGAAGACCGCAGACACAACTGGCTGCTTCACCATCAGTTTGACAAACTCTTGAATTGCAGGAATGCTGTCGGCATCTTCTTGCCTGCCATACTTGTTGGTCGTGTGCGTTCTGCCATCGCGGTCATAGCGAAGCACGTTGAACTGGAGCACTATTCGCCCACAACGATATAGTGTTTCTCCGTCAACTTTCGCCATGACCAACGAGTTTTCTGTCAGTTCTATTTCGTTTGACCGTTTCCAGAACCGTGACTGTGGGCTCGGCACGAGCACCATGTCAGGCTTCAACTTCACAACTTCTGGGTCTGTATTTGACGTTTTAACCATTTAATCACTCTCCCTCTTATTCGGACACGACGGGCACGGGCAAGAGCGATGTTTACAGAACTCGCAGTCTATTTGCATACCTCCATCCTTCTTCTACGCTAAAATGCGGTCACAAACTCTGGGAAACCTGTCTAAGTCCTCTTGCTTGTCGGACTGTTGACTTTTTGCGAACGCCGTTCTCAATTCCTCCTCTTCCTTCTTGCTAATCACAACGCCTTTCCTCGTCTTTTCCACCAGTAGGTCTTCATAGGGGAAGCCGTGCATCTTCTTACATTTCGGGCAGTATGTTATCGGACTGCCGTGGAAGAAAGCAATGTGGACTGGCTCTCGGCATTTTTTGCAACTGACAACATCGTTTATCCATTCACATTCATCGTCTATGAAACTACTGCTGCTCTTTTTAGCCTTTACCGCTATTTGTTCTCCCAATGCCTTCACCTTCTCAGTCTCACTATGGTTCTTTATGGGCATCCTCGTCACACTCCGCGCAGGTGAAGTCTCCTTCTGGATGCGGATAGCCAGCCTCGGCTCGTGTTTCTGCATCGTCGAAGCTGGGCACTCTGTTCACGAATAGACCTGTGCCTGGCTTGACGGACCTGCCGCATTGATTGCAGATTTGCACGTCGCCATGCGCTTCTCTGAGCAGTTCAACCAGTTGATCCCACATGACTTCTTTCACGTCTATGACGGTCGCATAATCCACGCCATAGATAAGGTATGCTTTCACGTCATAGGCATCTGGTACTGGTTTGTAGTGGATGTCGAAATTGACAAAGTGTTTTGGGTGTCGGCAGCACAGCCGTATCGTGTTCTCGTCTATCAAGCCTATGGTTTCGACTCTGTATTCCATGCGCCACGTTGGGTCTAAACTGTTCAGCTGTTCGAGAATTGTCTGCTGCACTTGGTTTGTCTTTGTTTTCTGCACTGTCTTCACTTTCCTTGTCCTATCGGTTGTGGCAGTCGACCGCAAGTGTAGAGAATGTCAACCCAAATCTCGCCAACCTTGTCAGTTGGGTCAATGTTTTGCTGGATTACTCTTTCAAGCTCAGCTTCTGCGTTACAAGCGTTCAGCTTGTCAGTGACTTCATGCCATTCCTTGTCTTCCAATGCGTAGACGGTTAAGACTCCGCCGCGACCATGCTCATCCTTTTCGAATATACAGATGTTTCCCGTCATTGTTCCACTTCCTGTTCCGCTTCTTCGCACCACAAATCAAAAGGCAATTCACGCTCGCGAGCTTCTTCCTCGATGGCAGCTAACTCGCTGTTTCGTGCCAGAAGTGTTAAGAGGGAACAGTCTACGAAGCCGTTTGCCTCTGCTTGCGATAACTGCATGAACCGTTCCTTCAGCACGTCGTCTGGGACTGTTGATATGTTGCGATTTGCCAATGCCTTCAATCTCCGTTTACCAGTTTGGCAAGTCCGACTGCTTTTGCTTCGTGGATGTTGCGGGCTTCAACCTCAACGTCATTGACTAACGTGGGTGGCAGTCTGTCCCGTATGTCCTCGGTGGTTTTGCCTTGTCGTGGTATCTTGATGGCTTCGAGTCTGTATCCTCTGAACGGGAAGGGCGGTGCGTCTGGGAAAACTATGTATTTCATCATCTAACCTCACACGAAATCTGCGCAGGCATCGTCGCCGTTTCCAACGTTCTTGCAGCTTGTACTTCGGCAAGCTGAGCAATGCGCATCCTGTTCGTGTCTTGCAACGTAGTTGCGGTAGGCTTTGCTGAGTCGCGGCATTATGCTCCACTCGTTCCTCTTGGGACTTTCAGGTTGCTGGTTGGATACAGCATACTTTCAGTTGTTTGCTCTAACCAACTGCGCGCTCTTCCGCGTTTCCTGTTCATTCTGAGGACTTCTCTCACGTAGTTGACGAGCAGCTTCACTCTCTCTTCTGAATACTTGTCCTTGCCAGCGAAGTAACCGAAGTCATGGTCTATCTCTGCCAACGGGTCGTTGTAGAAACAACACACACAACGTTCAGAACCGCCGTATGCTTTTCCTTCAAGCAGACCAGTTATCATTTGCTCGGCGCTTTCAACGCTGTGGTATCCTATTGACCCGTCGACTAATGCTGCTATTGCCCAAGGCTTTCCTCTTTCTTTCACTATCTTAACCAGGCGTTCCCGGTTGGGTTCTTCTATTTGCTCTTGTGGCTGAGTCTTCGGCAACGCCGTTGACTGACCAGTCAAGAGCACTTGTTTTATTCCTTTTCTTGACACTTCATAAACCACCTTTTCTGGTTTTTCATGCGAGGATTTCGAGCGGTCTGTCGGAGAACCACACATCATCATCTCGCAGTTTGTATCGCCTGCCACATCTGGGACAGTCGATTACTTTTGTCTGAACCAAGGTCTTTCCGTTGTCCACAAAACCGTTCTTGACCTTCGGCTCAAACTCGCACCGACACATATTACATCGAACTGACTTAGGCTCTAACACGGATTTTGCCAACGCCTTTCGCACTTCTCGTAAAGCTCGTTTCTTTCCCTTCTTGTGCAGTATGAGTTTGGCGTGGTATGACCTATGGCACTTCTCATGTGCAGATGCTTTATTCTCGGGTCGGTTGTCAAAATGGTCGCCGTTGATGTGGTGTGTGGTGATCTGGAGTGGTTCGTCAAACGGTTCGTGGCAGAAGTAACATTTCTGCTCTTGAACCAAGTCCATGACAAGTGCTTTCAGTTTCGCCACTCGCTGATATGCCAGTCCCATAGGTCAGCCGACCAACTACTTCTTCTGTTTCTTCTTCTGGCTGGTCTGGACTTCGACTACGATTTCGCGCTTGTTAGTCTCTTTCACGATGTCCTTGCGGGTCTTGGCTTTCTCCATGATGCTGCTGATGGCTGTGACCTTCTGCTCCTCTGGCTGATGCACTTGGAACTGCTTTATCCTGTAATCCGCGACCTCAAGCACGTCCTTCGTGGCGTCTGGTATCTGCTTCAAGAATTGCTTGGCTTCCTCAATGTCTTTGTCGGACATCTTGCTCTTGTCCAACATAAGACTGTCACCAACTACCACCAAGTTTGGCGGTATGATTTTCCTCACAATTATCTTGCCCGACTGCGTGGTTGTCAGCAACGCTATGACTTGTTCCTTCGTGTCGTTCCACTTCAAAATTATGATGTGGTTTGTTTCTGCTTGAGCAACTATCAACTTGTACAGGTTGACGATGCTGGCTTCGTCTTCCGCCGTGACTGGACGCTCTGCGTCTTTCGGGTCAACGTAATCCGCGATTTTTGCGAATGCCTCAAGCGTCATCTTGTAGATTCTGGCTATTTCAGCTTCGCTGTTGCCTTTGGTCAGCGTTGGCATCTCAAGCGGGGTGGTTGTTCCTTTCAGAACCCGTAACAAGCCTTGCCATGTTGTCGTGGAAAATCCGCAAGTGCATCTGTACTTAGACATTTCAAACTGTGGTTTCTTCTTGTCTTGTGGACAAACCAGGTCTGTGTAGTCTTTCAGCTCGTGTTCTTTCGCTGGGTTGCCGATTTTGATGGTTGCTATGTTTGCGCTAAAGCCCATGACCGTGGCTTGGAGAACTAAACGTCTTGCTTTCAATTCTTTTCTCTCCTATCTGTTTTCAAAAAAATTGTGGTGTGAGGTTTAAGAAATGACCTCAACAGTCACACGAATCTTCTTCGGCTGAGTCTTAAAGGCTCTCTGCTGAATATACAGAGTGCCAATGTTCTGCTCATTTGTGGTTTCCTCAAACCTGAACGTTCTCTTGGTCGGATTTCGGAAACCAAACTCAGCCACAAATTTCCCGTTCTTTCCGTTCTTTGTTGCCATGTCTACTCAACTCCCTTTCCATGCTTCAAACTCAAAATGTCTTCAACTGTGTCAGCTTACTGTTTTGCAGATGCCTTTTTGATAACATTCCACGTCAGGCTTACCACTTCTGTCGGAGCAAACTCAGTCTTCTTGCTCTTCTTCAATTCTGCTACCAGCGCGTCGCGGTTGACACGGTAGTTGCCGAAAGTGCCAACAGTCTTGCGCTTTCCATGTTGCATAACTTGTTTCTGAGCAGCCGGTTTCTTCTGTGGTTTCTTGGGTTTGACCTTCACGGTCTTGCCATGCTTGCCCTGGTTCTTCATGCGTGTTTCGTAAGCCTTTCGTCCCGCTGCTGCCCAGTCAACTTTCTTGCGCCAGTTCTTCAATTTCGGTTTGCTCTTGGGCTCTTTGACTTGTCTCTTTGCCGATGCCTTTTGCATCTCTCTCATCTCCTACTCGAAAGAGAAGGCCACTTCAACTACGCGACCGTCACGCATTCTATACGACCTCAGTCCGTCAGGGTGGTTCTCAGCTACACGCTGCATCCACGCACTCGCCTCAACGGACTCAACCGTCCAAGGCGCGACGCTGCGGAATCCGTGGCTTACTCCCTCCAATCCTTTCACTTCTGCTTTACCCATCAGGGTCAAACTGGTGCTCAGGCCGACTGCCCGAGCAAACGCTTTTTCACGGCTGTTTGCCGACGCCATTTTGCATGTCTCCCAAGCTGGCTGGTGAGGACTGCCATGCAGATTGCTACGTATGATGCAATATGTCATGTTCATCCTCAAGGCATTTGCAACATATGTGTATATATAAGGGTTCAATCTAAAATTGCATCAATGATAAATCCATTTTTCACTCCATCACGACATCACGCGTCAGAAATTCTCAGCGACGTACAGCAAGTGCTGGTGAAACTTTATAAGATAACAAATGCAATCAACACGTGATTTCCATGTCAAGAAAGATTTTTGCAATTGTAACGCATCACTCAGATCGGGAAGATGCTGCCGAGGCTTGGAAAGAAGATGGAGTCGCAGCAATTGGCTGGTCAAGCGCAGGGAATCTAACCAAAATTGATGATTATGATAAATTATCACAAAAACTGAGAAATTCGGGGAGAGGAGCCTCATCCCTTTGGGTCTTCAAAGAAATGAAAAAAGGAGATTTGGTTCTCGCATACGTGACTAAAAACATTATTGCCTATGTTGGAGAAATCGCTGGCGGATATGAATACAACAAAAAGAATAAAGTCGGCATGGATACTAAACAAGGCGGTTTCGGATATCGCCATCAGCGTCGAGTCAAGTGGTGGACTGCACCACGCTATTTTAGCCGAAAGGAGTTGCCCTGGGAGATGGCTCGTCAACTTGGCATACAAGGACGTATAATTGCAGAGGTAAATCCTGGGCGTCTTGGGTTTGAAGGTCTGAGAAATTTCCTACGAGACAATGCAAAACGTCTGTCTGACTCGGGTCTTGAGATAAATGAAGACACAATAAAAGCCGGTATTAGAAAATATCTTCACAACTACCTTTCTAATCTTGAAAAGGGACTGAAGATAGTGCAGGCTGAGCGCGGAGTATCTGACCAGAAACGACCGGATTTCCTTGCAAGGGATCAAAACGGCAACTTGGTGCTAATAGAATGCAAAGGAACGGCTCAGGAAGATGCGGCATGGCAAGTGAAGAACTACCTCAATAAGTTCAAAAAGAAAGAAGGCACACGGGCAATTCTCGTTGCTTTCAAGATCACCCCAGAATGCAAGGAAGTAGCACAAAGACACAATATTGAACTTTACGAGTGCGATTTGACTTTCGACAAGAGTTAGGGCGACTGTGGTAGAGAGCGCCCGTGCTCGTCGAGTGCGGTAAATAGAAAAGCAAGCATCGGCAGACTTGTGCTTAGGGATGATATGACTAAGCTGACTTTTTATGGTGGGGTAAACGAGATAGGCGGCAACAAGATTCTTGTTGAGGACAAGAAGACCCGACTGTTCTTTGATTTCGGGCAGTCTTTCACTTTCGGTGCAGACTATTTTACAAGTTGGCTTGCACCCAGGACAGTGAATGGCTTAGGCGATTACTTCGAGTTCAACTTGGTGCCAAGAATAAAGGGCCTCTATTCAAAGGAATTGTTGGTCTCAACTAATCTTCCATACGCCGAGCCTCAAATCAACGCCGTATTCTTGTCCCACGCTCATTTTGACCATATAACTCACATCCAATTCATAGATCCGCAGATTCCAGTGTTTCTTGGCGTTGGTACCAAACTGTTTATGGAATCAATGGAGGAAACAAGCAGCTTCTGCAAGTATGGAGAACACGAGTGCCGAAAGTTTCGGACGGGCAAGAGAATCAAAATTGATGATGTGATCGTTGAACCTGTCCATGTAGACCATTCTATTCCAGCGGCATACGGTTTCATAATCCACACCTCCAAAGGAGCCATCGCCTATACGGGGGATCTCAGGATGCACGGCCCTCGAAAGGATCTCACAGAAGACTTCATAGAAAAGGCCAAGGAGTGCGAACCTATCGCGTTGATTTGCGAAGGCACAAGAATGGTTGAGAAAGAGACGCGAAAGAATTATTCTGAAACAGAGGTAAGAGACCTCAGCAACGACGTGGTCTCCTCAACGGACAAAATGGTCTTTGTCACGCATTACAGCCGAGACATGGACAGATTCCGGACTCTGTATCAGGTGGCAAAAAAGAACGACAGGCAAATCGTCGTTTCGCCAAAAACCGCGTATCTTCTAAGCAAACTCTCAGACGACGAACACCTCGATCTGCCCGATCCGTCAAAAGACCGAGACATTCTTGTTTACTATAAACGCAAAAAGTCATGTCAATTCGACGAAAAGGACTACTACGTCTGGGAACGAAATTTCATGGACAAAATGGTGACACACGAGTTCATCCACAAAAACCAGAAGAGCCTCATTATGGATTTGGATTTCTATCAGTTCGGTGAATTGGTCGACATTAAGCCAGATCCGGCCAGCCATTTTATTCACAGCATGAGTGAACCTTTCAGCGAAGAAGACATTGAAGATACGGTTATGCACAATTGGATAGACCATTTCAAAATGCGCTTTCACCAACTGCACGCCTCCGGACACATGAAAAGAGAACAACTGGAAAACCTAATCAGCAAAATACAGCCGAAAAAAGTCTTTCCAATTCACACGGAACACCAACAACTGTTCAAAGAGCGTTGCCGAAACGTTCAGACCGTTGAATACGGCAAAGAATACTTGCTATGAGATGGCTTCCGCACAAACTTAAAGCATTACTTTCTTAGCGTAAGATTCCGAGACGAAATAGTGCAAATTGGTGGTTTGAAAAGCAGTTATGACACCAGTTCTTGTTTCAGACCCGGAGTATTTGCCCGTGGGTAACTACGGTTTCTATGTGTACTTTGACCAGAATCTATCTTTGCCTCCTGAGTGTATCGGGCAATCCTTTGGAAGAAGCCCTCGGACCCTTGGGAAAAGAATCCGATGGGAAATAATGAAAGCTCGCGGGCTCCGTAATGATAGGAGAGCTGGATTGTTAGAAAGTCTGAGAAAGATATTTAGGAGCGCGTGCGGGCTGTATCTTATATGCCGGTAGATAAAGCAGAATGGATGACCAAAGCTCTCCGGCCAAATAACCAACTTCTGACGAAACGTGAACTTGAGAGAATCGAAAAAAATGAAAACTACAAGAGGTTTCGGGACGAAAGCTATAGTTTGGAAAGGCTATCGGTCCAAGGAGATGTGAAGCGTGGAAAACCATATCGTTTAGCGCGCTTCCAAAGCAGCAAAGAAACAAAAAGGGTTGTAGCTGAAATTCAGCGCGAAAGAACAGCAACAGAAATCAAGACAGCCCAGCAATTTGACCTGGTTGTAGCTAACTCAGTGGGGTTCATAATTATCACAGACATTGCAACAGGAAATAAGATCCATCGACCGCGATGTAAATGGATTACCAAGAGAAACTTCGAAGAAAAGGTTGTCAGAAGCAACTGTCGTAATGGGCATTACTATTGGACCAATAACATGAACCTTGTTGAATACCTTCACGCTAAACCTTGCAGTTTTTGCAGACCTTAGCGCGGGCGCTGGCTTGTCCCTAAAATAGTTAAAAATGGTATTCATTCCTTTTTGGCAAGCTTTGGTATGGGAAAACCCTGCTTCCTGCAGGATCTTTCGGAACCCACGTGGTTTGCCGTCCGTGAACGCAGTTAAGGTTCGGCTGTAAAAGAGGACCAAATTGGACGCAGAAGGCAAAAGAAGAATAAATACCGTTCTACACCAATTTCGGGACAAGGCAGCGCGTTAATGCGTCTTTCAAAAAGCTAAATAGGATTGTTTAGAAACCCACTATGATGGAATTACTTTGATTTTGAAGTTGCTCGTTGTGGTCCCATGTGGGCAAGCAAAGATATGGAAAAAATATCCCAGAAAAGGACCAACCAAAGCAAAAGATGCATACACAGGGTCCCCCTTCAAAGTCAACAGAGCTTTTGCTGAGAGATTTGCCGATAGATGGATAATTCTGTCTGCAAAATACGGACTAATCGACCCTGATTTCATTATTCCAGAAGAATATAATGTCACTTTCAAAAAACCATCAACCGACCCAGTGAAAGTGGATGTCCTGAAGAGACAGTCGCACGAGAAAACCTTGGATGATTATGATGCTGTCATCGCACTCGGAGGGAAGGATTATTTCAGCATCGTAAGAGAAGTATTCAAGAACGTTTCCAGAGTGTTCGTTCCAGCCGAAGGATTGATCCAGGGTAAGGGAATGCACCTCATAAAGTCTCTCATGAACCTTCAAAAAACAGAAATGCTGGAAAGGATAGCAGGTTCGTATGAATAACCCAGAGACGCTGTGTGGGCAAATAAACAAGATACTCGACGCTCTGCCAACACTCAATAGGCCATCCGAGACACCATTCAACAATGGACTATATTTTTTCTATGAAAGAGGTGAAGTTTCGAGACATGCTCCTAATGGGCGCATCGTAAGGGTGGGCAACCATCCTCGTTCCCAAGGCAGTCTGAAAAGGAGACTCAGGATGCACTACTCGGGAAGCAAGAATGGTAGCGTTTTCAGAAAATTCCTTGGGGGAGCAATCTTGCGAAGAATGGATCCAAACAGCACCTGCTTACAACCAAGACCTGGGCAGGGACACTGGGAAAAACAAGACATACATGCATGTGAAGACTGCAAGCCCATTGAGAGGCAAGTTTCCCAACTTCTCAAGAGCAGCTTCTGGTTCCGTTGCATAGAAATTGAGAAACGAGATTTACGCAACACTCTCGAGAAAAAACTCATCGCCACAATCTCGCTTTGCCCAACATGCAAACCTTCTGACAACTGGCTCGGAAAGTCTGCCTATTCAGACAAAGTGCGAAACTCTGGTTTATGGAACTCAGACTATGTATTAGACCAGCAAGAGGCTCTCGGTAGTTTTGAACTCAAGAAGTTAGAAGAGATCGCACCTCAAAATATTTCTGAGCCCGTGCAAATAATAGAAGCGACGCCTTGAGTGAATGTCATGATCAGACTTCGTGACGACGTTGTCTTTGAAGACCCAGACTCAAGAATCCGCGAGTACTGTACGATCGAAATATACCGCGGCTATGACGATAGACACAATATAGACGACATCGTTTCCCCAAGAGACATCGAGTCTGCTAACAATCTTTACGCGATGATTGACCGATATGACAACACCGAAAGCAGAAGACTTCTGAGCCACTCTAATAGAATTAGCGAGACCCTCGCAGAAGTCCCCAACAAGGACATCTTCGCCATGTCGCTAAAAGAATGGACCGCAGCCCGAGAGAAGATCAAGGCTTCACTCGGAGAGTTTTTATCGGTCAAGGGAATCGGTCTTGCGAAAGCCACAAAGACACTGCATTTGAAAAGACCGAAGCTCTTTCCTGTCCTCGACAGTTTCGTCATCAAGTTCCTGCTAAACATCGACATTTCCGAGCTGGAAAAAAACCGTCAATTAGAAACCGGCTTAAACGCACTTGAATCAACAAGAGAGATAATGCTCAGGCAAGAAGATGCATTCAAGGAATTGGTCAATCGAACACGAGATTTGCCAATCAGACTCACGGCAGTCAGGATATTTGACATTCTCTGTTGGACTACAGAGAAATGGGATCTGAGAAGGCGCCTAAAAGCCCCATACGGAACTGCTCACAAGTCCTTGCTTCGCTCTTCTGAAAGGGAAATATTCAAAGCGTGTAAGAGTCATACTTGAATGAACATGCCTAATCATGAAGAGCATTGTGAAGAAAGTCGAAGGCGATATGGCAAACCATTTTCAGAACTGCACAGGTGGATGGACGAACCCAGTCTTATGCTGGGTACAGACCACAGAATGTACAGACATAATCCTTACAAAACACCATTAGAAGCAAGGAGAATATTCGGAGAGAATGCTGACCACGCCTGTTTAGACCACATTCGCCTTGATGAAGTGGGGGATACCAAGCCTCCAGAAGAGGAAGGCAAAAAGAAAACCATGAAACTGAAATACAAAGACCTTATTGATAAAGTCAACAAATATCATTACAAAAATGAGCCTATCTATTTTGAAGCAATTGCAGACCTTGAAGAATTGCGCAAAGACCTAACCAAATTAGACGACCCCAACCACTTGATTGGAATAGTAAAGCCTTTTCTCATAAAGTGGGGGAGAATGGGTAGAGTTGTTGGCAGAGAAGGCTTAAACTGGAGAGGTCTTGGCGAAAGATTGCGAAGTTCAGAGGAAGATTTTGACAACCTCAGAAAAGAGAGGTTCCAAACTATTAACTTTGAAAAAGATAAGATTTCAGATTCAATCACAACCATATACGGAAAATTAGACCCTCTTCCATACTTGGGAAGCCCAACTACTATTTCAAAAACTTTGCACCTTTTTAATCCTGAGATTTTTGTTATGTGGGACCGCGAAATCAGGAAAAAATATAAGAAAGAGAACAGGCGTATCCGCGATAATTCTGAGGGGTACTTAGAATTTCTAAAAGAAACTCAAAAACTAATCAGAGACGTTCTAAATGACCTCAAAAAGGACTCTGGAAAAGAATTAGACGAGATTGAAAAGGAAATCAGAAATAAATATAAAAACATAACATTAGCTAAAATTATTGATGAGCTTAATTATGGAGCAGTCCACTCGTTCTAAATTTTTCTTTTTCCATTAGACACTGCGATGTTAGATGCTCCAGGTCCGCCTCTGTCCGTTAGCGCGGGCTATGTTTCCTTGTAGATGCTTGCGCGACAAAGTGAAGTGGGGATGTGCCGACGTAGAAATGGCGCTCTTCTCATATGCATCTCAGCAGACACAAAAACGCTAAATACAATCCTGTTGGAGCGCATAATGAGCCTGATAAAAATTCTGCATGATTCCCTGCCAGAGTTGCCTCTGCTGTAGAGCCTGTGTTCAGAGAAGAGACACCTATCGAGTGGACAGGATTCCAGAGTCAGCCAGAAACAGATTAAGACAACAAGTTTAGTTATGATTTGTGGGCTGGAAGAATTGAGAAGGGCTTCCGTTATAGTCGAGCACGGTTTTACGCGAATATTCGCTATACCTTGCTTACATTGGGGCTTGTTGCTATCGAGCAGCGGTTTGTTGACGCTCCAGAACAAGATTTGGCTCCTGAACGAGGCAGGCACAGAGACGTTGTCGAAAAGTATGTTCCTGTGCGGCAGCCTATTCCGAAAAGGCCTCCTGACGGCTTAAACCTGCCAAGGCTTATGTGGATGATATGTAAACGTTGGAATGACGAATTTTTGGAGAGGTAGAGGACTGCTAAGAGAATCATCGAGAAAAAAGAACTATGCAGAGCGTGCACGCACACACACGCACACACAACCAACAATGGACGTTTAGCATTAATATTCCCGTAGAGAGATCACGATTAAGCCGCGGCTCTTTGAAGGACCTTAGTGTAAGAACGGAACTGCGTTTTTAAGGGAACCAATTACTGCTGGAACCAGTATCCATACAAAATTTGGCGAAGAGACCGATAATGCCCCGTATTTGTCCTTTAAAGGGGCGAGAGAGCTGGAGTTATTTTCTATAAAGGTTTATTTAGGCGTGAAAGTAGATTTAAATTGGAGAGACAAAATATGCTGGGAAAAAAGATTGTCTGCTGTCTATTGCTATTATCTTTCATATTAGCACTTGCTTCGCCGGTGCTTGCAGTTCCTGAAGAAAGAAAGCTTGACTGTGTGTACTCGTATTTGTCGCTGGAAGATAAGCCGTTAGCCAAGCCAGGAAAGCCAGTCACCACAAGCCTGGGTATCCGCAATATACCTTCTGGAGACACCGTTTTTGATAAGGTTCTCGTCATTGCCCAAGTCACCGGAACATTCACTAAAGTGGTCTTTCAAGTTGGCAGCTCTGCGGCGGTAGATATGGCAAAGGTTGATTCAACTGACCGCTATGAGGCTTCGTGGGACACAAATAGCTTGAGTGCAGGTTCATACACTTTTACGATTAAGGCAGAGGATGCAAACAACAAACAGTTAGCTTCCGCTTCAGTAACAGTGAATGTAGTAAAGTCGATTAAGTATCATCTTCGCTACGAAATTGACTACGTAACAGGTTACATGCCATCCACCAACGTTTTAGATTACATGGTGTCTTACTGGAGAGGTCATGCAATAGAGGTCACTTACACAATCGATGACGAAATCAAGGACAGCATAGCAACTGATGGCGTAATAAGTAGTTCTGATTTTTGGGCGCTGGAAAACAAGTACAATGATGGAACAACTAATTCCGCGAAGTATGGTTACCAGTACACTCTACCTGAAAAATGGATGCTTTACGGCACTTGGGATGTCAACTCCAATGTTGGCGGCTACACGTACGTTGCATTCAGTGGTAAAGACTTGATTGGCGGCAACTACATTTTCATCGCTGGCGCAATGATAGACAACTGGGAAACAATAAATGATATTCCAAGCGATGGCGGAAAAGTCATAGTCACTTGTCATGAAGCTGGCCACAGCATAGGCATCGCCGTGATTCGAGGAATTTCTGAGAAATATGATCCAGACGTTTACAGCATAATGAGTTATATGAGACTGCAAAACGCCAAAGACATGGTTAACTATTGGTATTACAGCAAGGAATACTGGGCAACGGCAAACCTGAACTACTATCTATAAATTTCCTAAGCAGTCAGCCACCATCCAAATTCGGAAACATCGTCCCGCTCAAAGCGCATCTGCCCCACTCTTTTTTCATATTAAAAAAAGCTTAATTCTTAAAGAAACAGAGAGACTATTACTGCGTAGGGGCGTGCACGCACACACGCACACAAACTCGAGACAAAATCTGGGATTATACCTCTTCCACAATTACATGATACTCATCAATACTTCCTTCTGTTTCTCGATAATGTATCTCGGTTATTTGCTTGTCATCATCGTAGGCTATACCGTTTAAAGCGTCAGCTATGCCACCGATTATGTTGACTGCATCAGACCTACCTTTATGCCTGCAATAAGTAATCGTTAGACGGACACCCATTTGCCTCATTGGAGTTGTAAATCTGTTTTGAACTTCTTTTCTTAAAGCGGCAGTTCTTGTCCTTTGATTTTCTCTCTCGCGTCTGTCCGCTGGTGCTTGTTTGTAAGGAGGGACTTCTTTTACATATAGTTCCATTTTGGCTCAATTGCAACTATAAAACTGAGACGCTATAAAGTTTTAACGTATTCCCACGCTTGAATGTGTTGAGAGCTTGCACTCATAGAGCACAAATATTATTTACCTGAAGGACAAACTCAATTTTGACGTGACCAGTATGGAGGCTCATGACGAGAAATTTGGTAGTCTGATATACAGGCGCAGGCAGTATATTGTTCCGATATGGCAACGCGAGTACAGTTGGGTTGGCACGCAGTGGTACGAATTATGGAATGACATAACAAAACTTTATGAAGACACCCTAAAAGAAGGAAACGATCCAAGTCGTTTTCAAGGCATGAATCACTTCATGGGCTCTGTTGTTCTTAAACCCAAGCAATTAGGTGGAGTAGAGAAGTTCATAATCATAGACGGACAGCAGCGACTGACTACGCTATTGGTGCTTCTGGCTTTAATAAGAGACAAGGCAAAAAGCGGCAATGCTTCCCTTTCGAACGTCATTCAAAACTCGTACCTGTTGAATGCAGATATCAAGACCAGTGAAGAACGTTACAAGTTATGCCCTACGGAACCCGATAGACTGACTTTCGAAAAGATAATAAACGGACAACTTGACCTGCAAGATGAGAGGCAACTGGCGTATGCTTATTGGTTTTTCAAAAGCAGAGTTGAAGAGAAAGATGGAAACGGCACCGCCTCTTTGGATTTGGAAAAGCTCAAAGAAATAATAGTTGATAGGCTCCGAATGGTTGAGATTATTCTTGACAAAGAAGATGATCCTAATCGAATCTTTGAAACATTAAACAGCAGAGGACTTGAACTTGAGGAAGCCGACCTCGTAAGGAACTATTTTATGATGAAAGTAAAAGATGAGCTTGAAGCCGAAAAACTCTACAAATTCACATGGCTTCCGATGCAACAAGGTCTTCAAAATAGCTACAATCTAACCGAGTTCTTTAGAGACTACCTAAGAATGGATGCTCATGCGCATATTAAAATGGATGAAATTTACCGTCAAATCCAGAAGAAGCTGAAGTTTTCATCAGAAAATGAAACAAAAGCCGAACTTCAAAAGATGAAGAGATACTGTGAGTATTACGAACGGCTGCTTTTTCCAGAGAGGGAGCCAAACATAAAGATACAAACAGGTATTGCACATCTGAGAAAGTGGAATGTCGGGACCTCATATCCTTTCTTACTAAAAGTCTACAATGCCTATTCGCACACTCACACTATTTCAGAGGATGATTTCTGTCGAATTTTGAAGATTATTGAGTCCTATGCTGTGCGCCGACACTTTTGTGGCTTAAAGACCAATTCTCTGAATATTGTCTTTCCCTCTCTCTGTGACTTAGATGAAAGTAAACTTGCGGAGGCGCTTCAGGAAAAACTCGTGCAATACCAATGGAACCGAAAATGGCCAACAGATGAAGAATTCAAAGAAGGATTCAAGTCGTTTCCCATTTATCTAAGTGGTAACGACAAATGTCGCCTCATATTAGATTCGCTTGAGGAAAGCTTTCTGCACCCAGAAAAAGTAGCGTTTGAAGGTCTCGAAATAGAGCATGTAATGCCAGAAACCTTTGACGAAAAATGGCAAAACTACCTGGGAAGCGACTGGAAAAGAATTCGCAATGACTATCTGCATACTATTGGCAACTTGACTCTCATCGCGCCAAGTCCTAATGAATCAATCAGGAATAAGTTATTCGCAGAAAAAAAGAAAGAGTGGTATAGTAGTTCCAACGTTAGCCTGACAAAAGAAATAAATCAGAAATGGAACGAGTGGAGAGAGGCTGAAATTCAAGAAAGAGCGAACGTGTTAGCAGAAAGAGCAGTTAAAATCTGGCCGTATTGGTAACAATCGCATTCATTGCTTTCCATGAAATGTTGACTTTAAGGCGTCGGCAACCAAAATCAGATAGATTTTGCGAGATCGTTAAAGGTCAGCGCACGCGCAAATACTTAGTGGAAAGGCGTAGAATTTTAGTACCAGAGTTACTACTAATATGGCACCATTCTTGTTCATTTAACTCATTGCGATTTACCTTTGACTGGTTTCATTCATAGCAGTCGTAAGTAAAACAATCACAAACGAGTTTTAATAGATATGTAAGCGGTGTATAACAAAAAAGAAGGTAATACTCGGGGATTATTATTTGAGTTTTTCTTATATAATGAAATAGAACAGAAGGTTAATGTAACGTTAGCAGATAAACTTGACATTTAACATTTCATATGGAGAAGATTGGATGAACCGAACCGATTCTTTCAATATGTCATTATCATATTCAAGTAAGGCTAAACTCTTTTGGAGAGAGGCTGAGAAATATTTTAAACAATTCAGATATCCTGAATCCGCTTGTTTCTATGGTGAGTCTATAGAATTCGCTACCAAGGCCATATGCATGTTCCTTGGATCTACACCTGCCCGTAAACATGACATAAGTAAGAACTTGACCCAGCTTTCAGGACGTACGGAATTCTCTAAATACAAGAAGCAAATCTGTAGGGCAATATGGATCTCCAGCCGCTGGGTTGGTATGGCCCAAAGGGCACGAGAATTAATGAGATATGGCAATCCAGATGCAAAAATGTCAGCAGCAGAGATAATCAGCAAAAAAGATGTTGAACCTCTAAAGAGGGATGCAGAAGAAATATGTAAGTTACTTTGTCAGGTAGAGTTCGAAAGGAAGTTCAAACCCTCAATAAAATTGGGGATTTTGAATGGATATGTAGACAATTCAAACGGATTGGAGAATCCATGCAGCGAATTCCCATTTAATGAATTTAAGGATATCAGTATTTGGAGAAAATCTTTTTCCGAGATCGTCTCACAAGGGAAGAACAAGTATGACATTAAGGAAATCTCTGTTAGTGAGGTCAACAATGAATTTGCCGTAATCATCAATCCTTTTGGCGAAGCCTATCCTGAAAAAGACACTGCAACCAGATTGGCGTTCAATATACTCAAAGACTATGTGGCAGATGGCGGCATTCTGGTGAATACAGCTGGTTTTCCTTTTTTCTACGCATGGAATGTTGGCGGAAAGGGTAAAGAAGCTCTGCAACCCGTCGTAGATGAGAAGATTTTCATGCCATTGGCCGTCAAACTGGAAGAGGGCAAAGTGACAGGAGTACAGTATAGAATAGGTCTTGGTTTTGCGGGAAGCCTCTTTTGGAAGGAATTTGGTGGAGTTACTACAGTGGATACGGACAAACTTTCAGGGGTCAATGAAATTGAAGTTAAACAAACAGAAGAGGACAAAAAGATTTCAGGGGATTTGATAAACATCGCGGGGTCAAATAAGGTAAGCGAATTTCGTGCTCTAAGAAAAGAAACCAGAAACCTCATCCCTTTGCTTCGTGCAGAACGACCAGACTTTGGTGAAGTGTATCCAATCGCGGCTGTGAGATACGGATGGGGTTGCCTGATTACTTGCGGTATGCACACCAAAAGCAGCGCAGAGTTTGAAAGATTGATTTCCGCGATAGATAACTTCTGCAACTGGGCTGCCCAAAACACACACTAAAAAGCTGGCTATCCTACATTTTTTCATGGACTTTTTCTGTTATGAGGCTTTATACTTCTACGTAAGATATATAAAAGTAAAAAAATAGTAACACGTAAATGGCAAATTGATTGAGTGGTGATAATATGGCAAAAATTGACCCGATGGTATTGGAGGCTATCAATAAGATTGGGGAGCGACTCTCTAAACTTACTGGCTCCTCACCTTCATTAATAATTGAAGAAGAAGGATTGACTATAGAGGCATATTTTAAAGTTCCAACGAAAGAGACAGGTGAAGAACTATCAGCAGAAACGCGGAGAAAGTTTGAGGAACTTTTGCGGGTGGTATCGATTGATTATCTATTTAGTGGTAAGGCAAGACGTATTACAATCGAAACGGAAAGGGATACAGGTAAATTGTTAATAGAATTTCACCCAATCCATAAAATAATAGAGACACTCCACCAATAGGACGAACTGTATTTTATAAAACAAAAATAATTTCATTTAAAAAAAGCCTTAATCATACGCTCCCTTTTAAAGAGGATTTTAGTTAAAATCGAGTCAGAACTTCTTTTATTTTTCTGGCTTAACATAGTTGATGGTGTTGTTGAGCTTGCCCATCTTCCAGCAGAGCGTTGAAGCCGAATTGTATGAGTGGCTTTTGGCGGAGCAGAAGAGGAGGAAGGCCCGCAGCGGCCAGGAAAAAATTAGCTACCAGAGCGCGATAGCGAGCAACGGTTTGAACTTACAGGATTCTGACTTAACCTGTATGTTGTTAGGGAGAAGTATGTTCCCGTGAGGCAGCCCATTCCGAAGCGACCGCCAGACGGTTTAAACCTGCCAAGGCTCATGTGGACAATCTGCAAGCGTTGGAACGACGAATTTCTGGATGAGAGACATAATTCTTGAACAAACAGAGAGACTTTTCCGTAAGTTTTATTTTTAGAACACGTTAAATGCAGTAGGGGAAGAAGGATGGAATTGTTGAGGAAAACTGTCTCCAGAATAATGCTGACACTACTGTTGATTACCGTGGTAACATCGGCATTTAGCACATTATCCGTTACCGCTTTAGTATATTATGGACCTTATGCCGACTTCACATGGGCTCCACTCATGCCTAAAGTAGGCGAACTTGTAACCTTTGACGCTTCAGCCTCCACATCATGGACAGAAGGAGGAGAAGTACCTATCATTAGCTATGAGTGGGACTTTGGAGACGGAACCAAAATTAACGTAACCAAAATTAACGTAACCGATCCAATTGCAACCCATACCTATAACGGTTCAGGCATATACACGGTTACTCTTGACGTTACGGACAGCTTAGGAAGAGGTTCAAGTTATGCGTACGCGCGCAGACAGAAGCAAGTGGAAGTTGCACCGTGGGTAGGTGTTTATGACAGAAAAGCGGCGTACGACTATGCCCAAAAATACTGGGACAAAGTTTGCAGTGACGGCTATTTTTGGGGGTCTCCTTGGAGACCTACACCTCTGCCTGCGGGGACGCTGATTTTAGGCATGGAAGGGTATGATGGACCGCACTTTGTGTCTTGTTGTATCGGCAGAGAACCCAATGAGCACGGTGGTGGATTGCCTGTTCCAAGCTGGTCACCCCCATCTTATGGTGACAGTATGGCGATGAGGCTGTACAGTTGGCTTATCCAAGAAGGCTGGGCTAAAGAACAACCTTCGATTGATAACCTAAAAAGAGGTGATGTCATCCTTTACGCGCGGGTGGCTATCCCCGAGATAAGTGGCGATCAGGTGGCACTTTATCTCGGCGGCGGCAAAGTAGCAGCCCACACCCCATGCGTTTGGGGCGTTGATTGGCGTCTGGGCGGGGAATGTGATGAATACCATTTCATCCACATTATTGTTCCGCCCATTGCTCGTTTCACTTATAGTCCACTTAATCCATTAGTTGGCGTGACAGTAACCTTTGATGCATCTTCTTCCTATGACCTTGATGGAACAATAGTCTCATACAAGTGGAACTTTGGAGACGGAACCACCGCAACTGGAAGAAAAGTAACACACAACTATTTTCAAGATGGCAGTTATGCGGTAAAACTAACCGTCACAGACGACAATGGAAACATCAACAGCAAAAGCCAAACAGTAACCGTTCTCAATAGACCCCCAATTGCTTACTTCACTTACAGCCCAAGCAACCCCTTAGTCAACCAGAAAGTAACCTTCGACGCCTCCTCTTCTTATGACCCTTATGGAAACATAGTCTCTTACAAATGGAACTTTGGCGACGGCTACACCGGAACAGGTAAGATAATAACGCATACCTACTCTAAAGCAGGCCAGTTTACCGTAAAGCTAACGGTCACAGACAATGATGGAAAATCAATTAGCACAAGCAAAACAGTAACTGTAGTTAAGCCTAAAACAAATAGATTGAAGATATCGGACAAATATTATGACATCATAGACCGAAGCACAGGGTGGACGAGATCAGGTAGCTTCTGGTACCTAAACTACGAGCCAGATGGAAAGGAGCTTCCCAAATCTTCAGTAAAATATGCGAAATATACAACAGTAGACGATGACAAACCCCCACCGGGTCAATGCGTGGATTTTGTGAGAGTGCTGAGCAATAATTACCAATACACAAAGGATTGGAGTAAAGGTCCGAAAGTAATGACCTGCACCAACATTGAAGTAGGTACAGTTATTGCCACATTTTTTGGGGAAGGTGGCGGTTATGGGGGCCATGTGGCGGTCTTTGCAGGATTTACAAGCGGTAAGACCGGCTTCAAAGTGTTTGATCAAAATTGGAAACTGGACGGGTGTGTAGGTAAACATTTTATTTACAAAACGGGTTCAGACGTTTGGGATGCTGACAATTACTACATTGTGACCTTAGCACCCCCAAAAGGTATGACAGTAAAATCGACATGTCCGGTAGATTTAGTTATTACTGATCCAGATGGCTTTGCTATAACTAAAGAATTTTGCGAGATTCCTGAAGCAATTTACATTGAAGAAGACCTTAACGGAGATGGTTCCCCAGACGATTACGTGTTCATTCCAGAACGAAAAATCGGTGAATACCTAATGACCGTGATACCTGAACCTGACGCTGATCCTGCAGCCACGTACACTCTTGAAGTCGCAACAGAAGACGCAACTTTACTCCTCGCTGAAAACGTTCCCATCAGCGAAATTCCCACAGAACCCTATATTCTCGACTCAACCACATTTGACACTCCTCCAGTAACGCTATTAACGATTGGTGAGCCCCAATACACCGACCCTCTCAATAATCTCTACGTTTCCTCAAGAACACCATTTGAATTTACAGCCGAAGACAACGTTGGGGGCAGTGGTGTTATGACCATATCCTACAGAATCTACAACCACACATCTTCGACGGGCTGGCTAACCTACGAAGAGCCATTTAATCTAACCCACTTTGCAGATGGACTATACTTCATAGACTTCAACAGTACAGACTACGCCGGAAACGTTGAGCCCACCAACACCGCCACAATCACCCTCGACAATGCTGGGCCGTCTGTGGCTGTTATGAATCCTCCGAGTGGCTGGGCTTTGCAAGACGGCGTGACTTTTGTAATCTCAGCCATCGATGTTGGAAGCGGAGTATCTTCAGTGAATTTCTCTATACGCGAGGTGAATGGTGGCGAGGGGACACCCGTAGGGTTTGAAGACCTTCCAACCACCTATAATGCAACCACGGGCAAATGGATCATATTCTTTGACACGCTTCAGCTTCCAGACGGATACTACGTCGTTGTGGTTAAGGCTGAGGACAACCTTGGAAACATAGGTTCAACTATAGTTCCTTACAGTATCAGAAATTGGGCTGTCATCGAGCTTCTGCCCGCCTCAAAGATCAATAAGGCTGGAAGAACTATGCCAGTAAAATTTGCCGTTAGAGTCGCCACTTCAGTCGACCCGAATCAGCCCTTCGTCTACAATGAGAATCTCACAATTCACATATATGACGTAAATGACCCAAGCAACATCTTGCAGACATCAACATTTGGAGATACTGCACGAGACTACCGTATAGACATTGCGGATGAACTGTATATCACAAACTTCCGAACTTTGAAGACTCCTACAACATACGCAGTCGAGGTCTACAGAAAAGAAATGCTAATCGACACCTTCGAGTTCAGCACGGTTAAGTAGATTCAAGGCTCGTACCCTTAAATTTCCCTTCTTATTTTTTCCAAAAAAGGTAAACTTACGTTTGTGCCAAACTTAACCTTCTTAGGATTTTCGGCCTGACCGTTTCTTCGATTTGGTGTATCTTTTTTGTTATTAGGCTTATGCTTTTCGCGCATTCCATGAAGGCTTGGCGTAGAACCTTGCCTTTTTCTACTCTTTTTCTGGGCGTTTTCTTAAAGAATAGTTTAATTAAAGCATAGTTTCAGAATTTCCTTTATTTTCGGGCTTTAAATGAATTTTTAAAGTGGCGGGTGTTTTCTTTTGTAGGCTATGGCTGCAAGTAGTGTTATTATAGCGCGCGCGCTTTTCCCGTTGTGATATATTCCAACGTACAGTCAATTCCTTGCCAGATTGTAACTTGTATTTAGGTTTTCATAGAGCTTTTTCTATGGCATATCTAAAAATGTTGTTGGTCACTTGTTGCAGCTTCTGACTGTGACTTTGACTCCCGTGCCCTTCTCTCGCTTCTTCATGTATCTCGTTTCAACCTTGACTATTTCTATGTCTTTTCTTCCATGTATATGCCTTAGGACGTCGAACTTTACGTTTCCGAGGGCTGTAAGCGTGGCTCTTTCACCCATTTGTAACCCTTTTTCAAGTTCATCCTTCCATCTACCGTCCTCAGCACATCTTATGTATAGACCTTGGCGATTTTCTTCCGTTGCCGTTAATTTTCGCTTTCCAATCAGAGGTTCATAATGTTTACAAGTTTCATATTCGTGAGGTGCGTTACAGAATTTACCGAGTTCCCTACACAGAGATTTTCTTTTAGACCTGTGCTTGCATTTCGCTTTTGCTTGACGCATCATGCTTGTGCCTCATCTTTGCAGGGCTGTCGCTGGAATTGGTTAGGCTCAACCAGCTTGGTTAAAAGAAGAAGCTTTCCACATTTAGCCTTTCCACCATATAATTTCGCCGTTCCATTCTTTATCCCGTAGCGCGCATGCCTGTTCCCAAATTCGTTTGCGGGGTAGTTTGTGCTTCTGGTTTTGCTTGGTCTATGGATGGTGATGTTCCTTGGAATGCGAGAAGAATCGTTTAGAAGGTGCGACTCAACTGTATCACACTTGAAAAAAGGAACTTAGGAACACACATGCGCGCCACAAGATAATTCTTCTGCCTTTGCACCAATGTGGCTTTCCAAACCCGATATATTGGAGCGCTGGGAACTTGTTCTATATGTTGCTTTGAGCACAATCCATTCGGGGGTTCGATGACGAGTCTCAGAACGCAGTTGGACACTGCCATCACGAAATTGTCTGTCATTCGCGAGAAGCTTCAAAACTCCCGCGAACTTCCGCCATGCTGCTTGATTTCATACAAAGATGGCCGAATTAGTTGTGACACTTTTGGCCCCATGCCCGAAAAAGTCTTCCTGCTACACTGCAAAGAATGTAAGAAAACCATGAAAGAACTCTTGAATCGTATGTGTCAGTCTTCTCAGTAACGATTGAATCTAGATCAGAAAAAAGAGAGTAGGATGAAACGACTTTCTCGTTTACTTGTATTGTTTTATGATTGATGTGGGGACTGTGTAGGTTTCAGTGACGCCTTGGATGGGTCGTATGTACTTTTGCACGAAAGTCATGGCTTGGTCGTGAGTGTTTGCTTGGAACCACAGGCAACTGTCCCATGTTCCGAAGACATTGTAAGTGCTGTTGAGGGTTATGTTCGGCAATGGATTCTTCTTCAGTGTTTGCAGCTTATGAATCACTTTGTCCGTGTGGTTGGGATCTATCTTTAGAAACACCATGTACCAATTCATTTCCGTATCACTGAAAAGCAGCTAAGCAATAGAAACGCTATTAGCTCTTATGAATTCTAAATAAGAATTAACAATCAGAATAGGGCACCCTCCCGGACCTACCGATACAGGCGTTGATACACTCTATGAGCAATTCCCTGCTGATACTCAAGGCACGCGTAAAAACCATAGGTTCACCAGCGAGACCCAAAGAATCCGGTAGAGATCCTGCCGTTATCGTAAGAAACTGGGAACGCGTGCGAGAATTGGAGTGTCATTCGAGGCAGTTAAGGCAGCACTGACCGAAAAGCCGCCTCAAGACTACACCGTCATGTCAAAAGGATTAGTTAGAAAGGACAGATTGGAGCAGATTAGGAAAACGATTGAGGAACAGATAAGCCTGAAGGGACGACTGAGCCTCTCCGAAGCGGTCAAGACTATTGAAGCAGACGGAGTAGAAGACGCAACAGGCGCCTTGGAAGCGCTTGGATACAGGATAAACTGGCATGGAATCGACGTTGAAAATGCCGAAGTCGTCAGACCCGAGAGCACACCCCGTTAGATCGATCGATCATCTTGTTCTGTGTCCTTAGCGACTTTGTTCTTTCTATTGTATTCATATGGCCCAACGACTTCTCCAACATAAGCGATAGTGTTATCCGTGACATAAGCAAGAATCAAGTCTCCTTTTTTTTATTTCTTTTGAGAAAGCCCAGACAGATGATGGTCCTCGCCCTGAATTCTTCAATTTTCCTGAGAGCTCTTCAAAATCTTTTAACTTCACCCAACCGCACCAACATGAACGCGCGCTTGGTTAACACTGCATTGTTGGAAATGGAATGTTAAGCAGAGTATTTGTGGGCTTAAATAAAATGCTTACTCAATTGTCAGATGATTAAAGAAACTGGTTGAATATGCATAGAAGTTTTCTTCATAAGACATAAATTGTCTGAAGAGTATACTCTATGGTTGTGCAGGAGAAGGGAGAACAGTGTTTATGGAGAAGAAGACAGCTTCAGCAATGATGCTCACACTACTGTTAACAAGCATGTTGACGTTGGCGGTTAACATTCAACCAGTTAAGGCAGAGCCTCGAACTTGGACTGTTGATGATGATGGACCAGCAGACTTCCATACAATACAAGAAGCGATAAATGCAGCGAACCCGGGAGACGCAATCTATGTAAAAGTAGGGACATATACCTCAGATATTGTTGTAAACAAAACCTTGACACTTTTTGGCGAGAATAAAGATACAACAATAATTGACTCGGACTGGATTATGGTGACTGCAAACAATACTTTCATCAGAGGCTTCACGATACAGGTGGAATACTTTCATATTACGCCAACACTTGCCACGTTCGAGCCCGGAAACGTTACGCTTACCCCACCCCCCTCTGGAAATATTATAGAAAATAACAACATTACACTATATCCATATCAGTACCCTCCTTTTATTTTGGGATCGTCCATCAACAACACTATTCGAGGGAATAGCATACAAATCTGGGGAACGGGAGGCATCGTCTTGGACAAATTACAATTTATTACCGTGTACGGTTCTGTCACAGGCCCTCCCTCCAGTGAAAATGTAATAGAAAGAAACAATATAACTTGCATGACAGGTGTTTCTGATGTGGCTGTCATCCTAAGAGGTGATTCATTCAACAACACTGTTCGCAATAACTCTATAACTGGACGACTTTACACGGATATTAGGCGGTCCACAGGCATTGGTCTATCAGACACTGAAAACAATAGTATTACGGGTAACATGGTTGTCAACTGCGCACTGGGCATTAGTTTCTCTTGGTCATCCAACAATACAGTTTTTCATAATAACTTTATCAATAATACGGATCAGATCCGTCTCTCCACATCATTCAATAATACTTGGGATGATGGCTATGCTTCTGGTGGAAACTATTGGAGTGATCATGTTTGTGTTGGGAATCCAAGCAATGGGTCACAGCCATACATAATCGATGCTGACAACATAGATCATTATCCATTCCAAGATCCTAATGGTTGGCTAAAGGTTCACAACATCGACACGGGACTGAACTACACAACATTTCAAGAAGCAATAGATGCCCCAGAAACTTTAGATGGACACAACATATTTGCATCTTCAGGAACATACTACGAAAATGTGGTGGTAGACAAGTCAGTATCTCTTATTGGAGAAAACAGAGACACCACAATTATAGACGCTAACGAAACAGGAACGGCAATTGAAGTAAGAGCAAATAACGTTAACATCACAGGCTTCACAATAAAGAGCAGTTTTTGGTATGGAATCTACCTAAATAATGCAATCTACTGCAACATAACCAAAAACAGCATAACCAACAACTGGGAACCCATCCGGCTTTATTGGTCCTTCAACAACATCATCTCCAGAAACAACATAACAAACAATCACAATGGTATCGGGCTTTATTGGTCCTTCAACAACATCATCTCCGATAACAACATAACAGACAATAGCAATGATGGCATCCATATATTCAGGTTTTCCAGCTATAACCGCATTTCTGGAAACAACATAGCAAACAACAACGAGGGCATTCATCTTATTGATTCTTCAAACAACCGCATATATAGAAACAACATAGCAAACAATTACTACGAGGGCATCGGACTTTCTCAATCTTCAAACAACACCATCTCTGGCAACAACATTGCAAACAACGGTTATGGCGCGCCTTGGTTTCCGAAAGAAGTTGAGGAGGGATATGGCATCTGGCTCTCCGGTTCTTCAAACAACACTATCTACCATAATAACTTCATAAACAACACAAACCAAGTTTGGAGTTCTTATTCTGCGAATACGTGGGACCACGGCTATCCTTCTGGCGGAAACTACTGGAGCGACTATACGGGTGTGGATGCTGACGCTGATGGAATAGGTGATACACCATGCGTTATTAATGCTGACAATAAGGACCGCTATCCGCTCATGCATCCGTGGAGTCCTCTACCAGTACACAACATAAACACGGGATTAGGCTACGCAACAATTCAAGAAGCCATAAACGCAAACGAAACCTTAGACGGACACACAATACTTGTGGAAGCAGGAACATATTATGAAAATGTGGTTGTAAATAAAACAGTCTTGCTTTTGGGAGAAAGTGTGGGGATTACGATTATTGATGCTAATGGCACTGGCAATGTCGTCGATGTGAAGGCGGACGGAGTTGTCATTGAAAGCTTCACGGTACAAAACAGCGGCTATGACGCGAATGGCATCCACAGTGACAATTGCAAAGGCACTATGATCAGAGACAACAACATTATCAACAACGACTGTGGCATCAACATTTGGTATTCTGCGAATAACACTATTTCAGGAAACAACGTAACAAACAACTATTTTGGCATTTTTCTCCAATACTCATATGACAACACGCTTAGAAATAATCACATGAGCAGCAACCAGCGCAACTTCTGCGTCATGGGAGACATACCTTTCTACTTCATTCATGACATAGATTCCTCAAACACTGCAGATGGCAAACCAATTTACTATTGGGTTAACCAGCAAAATCGCACCGTTCCGGTTGACGCGGGATATGTGGCGCTCATATACTCGACCAACATAACGGCCCAAAACTTAGACCTAAAGAATAATTACCAAGGACTGTTGCTCGTCGAGACTGAAAACTCGTTGATAATGGGCAACAACATAACAAATAATACGCGGGGCATCCATCTTATATTCTCGTCCAATAACACGATTTCTGAAAACAATATGACAAACAACGGATTTGGCATCTTTCTTGATGATGCGGTTAACAACACAATTTTTAGAAACAACATTGCAAAAAACTACTATGGCGTCAGCCAGTCTACTGGCAACATAATCTACCATAACAACTTCATAAACAACACACAACAAGTACTTCTTCCCGAGTCATTCAACACTGCTTGGGATGATGGTTATCCTTCTGGTGGAAACTATTGGAGTGATTATGTGGGTGTTGATGTTAAGAGTGGTCCTGGCCAAGATTTGCCTGGAAGCGACGGAATAGGTGATACACCTTACATCATTGATGCTGACAATCGAGACCGTTATCCGCTGATGAGACCGTGGACTTTGATGCCTACGGTTTACACTTTCTCAATAGTCTGGGAAGAAGAAACTTTCACAGTCTCCGTGGAAAGCAACTCAACTGTCTCCAACTTTGCATTCAATCAACCAAACAAGGAGATCAGTTTCTACGTCACCGGTCCTGATGGCACCATTGGCTTCTCCAATGTGACAATTCCAAAGCAGCTTCTGTATGGAGAACCTTGGTCAGTACTAATAGATGGTATATCAGTCACCCCAACGATAGCAGAAAATGAAACATATAGCATACTATATTTCACATACACCCACAGCACCCACAAAATCCAAATAGTAGGCACCTATGTAATTGCACCACCCCCACCACCGCTTTCAGTTTCTACAAGTCCGCTTTCAGCCTCAATCCTCGTGGGTCAATCAGTAACCTTTACATCAACAGTTTCAGGCGGATACTCGCCATACAGCTACCAGTGGTACCTCAATGGCAATCCAGTTTCAGGAGCACCATCAAACACATGGACATTCACACCAGCGACAAGCGGAATCTATTATGTGTACCTCAAAGTCACAGACGCTAAAGCCAACACGGCACAATCAGACGCTGCTCGCATAGCGGTTGCAACCGTCCCAGTTGGAGGCTACTCATTCTCAATACAAGTTCAAACAAGAGCAGAACCAATCATACCCTACATCGCCTTAATAGCAACCCTAACAGCAGTCTTCACAAAACTGAGGCCAAAAACCAAAAGAAAACGCTAAAAACCACGCAACCCCGCCTTTCAACACAGAATCCAAACCCACAAATAGATAACAAACCATCAGCATTTATAACTCTGTTTAAGCTCATGTAATGTTTGGAGAAAACAGACCTTAGAAGTCCCTTATCGGGAGACATTTCACGCGCTCTCCATCCGTCATAGGTTCAAGTCCTATCGGCGGCGCCATCAGGGTCGTTTTCCCAGAAACAACACCACGGTTTTCCCCACAACAAGAATCCCTGCAATTGCGATTGCTTCCGAAGGTAATCACAAACGCTCGCGCTAAGTTATCAACATAATGCTTCTTTCTGAAAGAAAAAAGGGGGAAAGAAAGGTTTTGCACTGGTACAAATTCGCACGGTGGTTAGCGCGAGCGACGCCCCTACTAATTCCTTCTCAGAAACTTGTCGGAGAATGGTTGTTTTTTTTGAGACGCCTTTATTTTTTCTTATTGGCTTTTCCAGCGCAACGGGAACTGCAATATTTATTTTTGTTATCTAACGTCGTAAAGACTCTTCCGCAAATTGAACATTTCTTCTGAATGATTGCCATCCAGCAGACCTCATAACCTCATCACTATAGTCACGATTCAACAAATATAAGGTTGAACTGTGTGCTGGGATAAAACTTTACCCCAACAACAACCAACCTCACCCATGCATTTAACGTGTCACTTCAGAGCTTTCTTGATGATTTCAGCTGAAAATGGTTTTCCGTGTGCAGGATAAAGTATTGCACTGGCGTGTGTTACGCAAGGCTGGCGTGCGAATACACTATAAGCCGCGAAGCACCTATTATCGGAAATGCAACCTAATCAGCAGAGGAGCCAAATCAATCCTGGTATCCGCGTAAAAATCGTCTTGAAGCAGGACCAACGGAACGGCAAATTAACCGAGGGCATCGTCAAGAATATCCTCACCAACAGCTCAACTCACCCCCAAGGAATCAAGGTACGACTGACAGACGGCAAAGTCGGCAGAGTACAATCAATAATAAAATAATAACGTGTGCTATGGTTGGTCGGTCCACAACAGAGAAGGCAATTTCATAATAACGCGCTTCGGATTCAGCATTTAGACACATCTCCTAAGGCGACTTGAAAAAGAAAAAAGAGGATTGTGCTGGCGAAATCTCCACTACCACGGTTTAAACTATGGACGCACGTTTTTCCGCAGCTGGTCTTATATTCTAACTGTGTAGCTGTTAATGAACGACAAGGCAGGTAACATTGGCTTTGAGGATTTTGAAAACCTCAGGAAAATACCTGGAGAAGCAAGCTCAAAAAAGCCTACTTTTGGCTATTCTCTGCATTGCTGCTCTTTCGATTTTGGTTCTAATCTCTGTGCCAAAACTCCCGACTCGAATGGACCTGGGAGACTATGAAGCGGCATTCGCACTTGCTATGGTTTTTCCAATAATAGGTATCTGGTACTATTGGAGGAGGTATCGTAGCTGGAAAATGGGAATTGAAGGAGAGAGTAGGGTAACTCAAGTTCTTAGGTCTAAACTTAACGACGATTATTATTTAGTGAACGATGTTCTCTACATTAATGATAGAGGCAACACAGAGAACATAGACCATGTTGTTTTGGGACCAAAGGGAGTATTTGCGATAGAAACCAAGCACTATCGCGGCAAGGTGACCTACAAAGGTAGTTACTGGCAGGTTCCTTTTCCTTTTGGACGCAGTCCCAGCAGCCAAGCAATGAGCAATGCGAGCTGGGTCAGTAAAGCAATCAAAGTTTCTGGAGTTTTTCAAACTCTAAAAGTCTGGGTTGAACCCATTGTTGTTTTTTCAAACCCTGATGTAGAATTGGATGTAATCCACCCAGAAGTTGATGTTGTAACACTTGACAGACTGGTCAACTCTATCACGTCATACGACAAGTTCGGCTACAACTTTTCTACTGAACAACTGAAACTCATGGGAGAAGGGATTCTGAAGCAAGCATCCAACGCAATCAAACAATCTGAATAGAAGAGCAACCTCCACACACGTGAAAACAGAAAAAAGGGGATTGTGCGGGAGACGTTTCATGCCGTGCTCTCCATCGGTCATAGGTTCAAGTCCTATCGGCGGCGCCAGAAAACTATCTGCGACACTTTTATCATTTCGGCTTTCTGCGCGAGCGCTATTTTTATAGTCTGATTCAGCATAGTTATCGACTCTGGAGACAAGTTCTGTGGTGCATCTTTCCAATCTTTTAGAGCACGGGTGGCTCACTGCGATAGGAATCTGCATTTTGGCGATGGCGGTTCTGCATCTGACAGTTGGGGGAAGCGCGATTTTTGTTCAAATCGGGCTTTTCGTTGTCATTATCGCGGTCGTAGTGCGGAAGTATCGTCCTCAATCGATGGGACAGTTAGGTTTTTTTCAAGTTCGAGAGTGGGTAGGGTTGTTGATTTCTGGGATAATGTTCATGGCTATTGGGATATTTTTCATGATTTTTCTGGGATAATGACGCTGATTCTCGAATAGAAGAAAAAAAGGGGGTTGTGCGGGAACTAATGGCGATATCTCCAGAGGTTCGTGGGTTCAAATCCCACCCCCCCCACTTCAATTTCAGGCGCGGTGCGCCCCAGCTCTTCACGTGTGTCATGTTTTCATTTTTCCGATATGCTTGACCCTTTCTTGAATTGAGGGATGCGTTTCACAAGACTGCCCAAGATTTTCTTTATTTCCAAGTTTAAGTAGGGCAGATTGAATATTCTTCTTTCCAACAAATCTTGCAGCAGCTTCATCAGCCTTAAATTCTGAAATCCAAAGCACTGGTATCATCATCACAATCATGAACGCCAACAATGTGAGGTCCATCATGGCTTGAAACAGGATTCGAGTAAGTCCTTCATTAAACAGAATTGGTGAAGTAAATCGCGACCAAGCGACGACTGGTAGAGCAATGAATCCTGCTATGACCAGAAATCTGTAGAGTCCGTGCCTTCCCTTTTTGTGGCCAAGTTCATGAGCTGCAACTGCCATGATTTCGCTGTGAGTCAGCTCACTCCACAGTCTTCTTGTGAATGCTATACCCTTTAGTGTGGCAAATGCGTTTTTCTCATCACTTTCGATGATTTTTATTTCTTCGAGAGGAACATTCATTCTTCTTGCCAGCTCCTTTAACTCGTTAGGTACTGGCAGTCTTTCTCCCCTTCGCGATTGCAGAATCAATTTGAAGTTAGGGAGGATGAGGTTCCTGCTCAAGATAATGAGAAATAGGCTGGCAGCAGGGATGAACGCGAATAGGAAGGGAAACTTGAAAGTGGCGATCGGGATAGAGCCAAACATTGTGAAGTAGGTGACGACTGACGAATATAGGAGTAGCCTTCCGTTGAAGCTTGCTCGGACAACGTGCCAAATATCGCCTAACAAAGTCTCATTTTCCTGTTCTGGATCTTTTCTTTCGTCTCTGCCTGTAACTTTGAAATATTGTCTAATGTGTTTTCAACTTCTTTTGGAAATGTGAATCCTTTTTCCAACATGAACTCGATTAGCCCACTTCTGCTCATTCCGAGGGCTTTTGATGTCTTGTCCACTTTTTCGATGCTCTCTTTAGAAAGTGTGAAACTTATTATCTTTTTTGCCATAATATAATAATAGACATAATATCTAATTTAAGCTTTGCGGTTGCGTTCCTGCTTACCGTGCGCCAAGTTGCGCACTCGAAATAGAACAGACGCTCTTTACCGATTTGCATTGAGGAATAAGTCTTCACTTGGCCCCAAGTGACTTAGACTCCCACCACAGTCTTTCGCGCACGCGTCGTACAACGACGAGTTCAGTACAAAGACGCGTGCATCAAAATGGGGGATGCCCGGGAGACACCCCTTCCGAACGCAAGTACCTCAACCACGGCCGTTATGTTGCATACTCCCCTGTTCGTACATGCGCATAATCATCAACATAATGCTTCTTTTTGGAAGAAAAAAGGGGGGAAATAGAAGTAGTCAAGGGTATATATTCGCTCGGTGGGTGGCGGATCCGCTGGGATTTGAACCCAGGACTTTCGGCTTTCCTCAGCGTTCCAGCCTTAGAAGGCCGACGCGCTTTATGGCAACTCGTATCCATGCTGCGCTACGGATCCACACGACTTGATTTAAAAGACCTCAAATATAGTCTTATCTCTCAGACTGCAGGCTTCTAGGGTCGATTGGGGTAGAATAATCCTCTATAGAAGAGTTTACCTAAAGTTTTTAAACGGATATCGCTTTATACATATTCGGGGGGAAGGGACATGTCGGAAATAAGGGTAAGCGGGGTTCCAATCCCTCTAGTGAACTACATAGACTTGATACGCAGTCGCAGGTCACCGTATTACGATATTGTCCAGTTTCTTTTGAAGGACATGGAGATGCATTATCAGAGAACTGGACAGGGTTCTGAAACAGTTTACGCGGTTAACCCTAGGATTTTGCAGGAAGAAGTTGAGAAGGTAATTAGCGATGATAGGTTAACCACGGTTAATGTTTGCCGCACCATTTTGGCGCTGTTGTATGGGAGTGACCTCAGTGAAGAGAAGGACTTCTACGTGACTACTACGAGTAGCGGTCGAAGAAACTACCACATCAAGGTCAATAACCGAACTCTGACATCCATGAACAGAATGTTGTGACATTTGCCTATTCAATGTAGATTGCGGGTTTGAACGGCATCGACAAGGTAGCCCTGTTTTTCGGATCGTAGCGCTGGCTATCTTCTTCGCTGTAAACCATGATTTGTGCTTTCAACCGCTGTTTCAGAAAGTCCTTCGCGTCCTCAATCGCCGCTTTCTCCTCCAACGCTTTCATCTTGAGCACCCTTTCTCTTCTGTCTTGAGGCATCCTGTTCACTTCTTTCAGTGTCTTTTGGGCAAAATTGGCGACCTCTTTCACGTTCTTCTTCAAATCGTCTTCTGCGACCAGTTCTTTCATGACCTCGCTCATCTTCACTTCACCATGGCTTGCCTTCTCCAGCATTTTGAGGTAGACTTTCCATTTCCATGGGCAAGCAGTGTAATAGCATATTTTCTTCGGTGTCATGCCCGTTGCCTTAATGATGTTCAACGTATCTTCCAGCACGTCCTTAACTAGTGCTTCATTTTCCTCGGCTTCGGTGTTCAACATAGATTCGTCTGCAGTGGGCCATGAGGCCAGCGAGACAAAGCCTTTCCCACCCATCATTTCCCACAGTTCTTCGCAGAGGTGAGGAGCAACAGGTGTCAGCATTCGGGTCTGCGCATCCAAGACTCGCCTGTAGACGCATTCTATGGTGTTTTTTCTCTTTTCTTTCTGGGATGTTATGCGTTTTTGGTACCACTGGAAGTCTTGCTCCAACATATATAGTACGCTGTTTATGGTCTTACGTACGGCTAGTTTGTCCATGGCTTCAGTTGCCTTTCTTATGTGTTCTTGCAGTCGGCTTAGCATCCATCTGTCTATTGCCGTCAACAAGTTTTGTGAAGTTTTCGCGTTGCCTGAACTCTTGGCGACCTCGGAGGTGAACTTGTACATGCGTTCCAATCTCTCACGCATGGATTTGGCTATTGCCGGGCTGAATTCGGCATCTTGCAGCAGCTCCGCTGTTGACAGGACACTCAGCCTGGTAGGATCGGCTCCGAATTTTGCCACGCCTTCTCGCAAGGGGATTATGTTTCCGAAGGATTTGCTCATTTTTGCGCCCTCCATCATCACGCTGCCGTTCGTTGCGATCTGGCGGGGCCACAACTTCTCTGGGAAGATAGCAGTGTGGTTGAATATCATGAAAGTCAGGTGGTTGGGCACTAGGTCGCGTCCGGAGTGACGGCTGTCAAGGGGGTAGAAGTACATGAACTCGCTGTGCATCTCTTCGATAATCTTTGCGTCTAGTTTGGCTTTTTTGGCTATTTCAGTGGCTTTTCCGATTCCAAGGAAGACGTAGTCGAAGACTTCGTCTGTCAATTGAGCAGGCTGGAGTTTGTGCTCTTTTATGTGTTTGACTATGGTGTAGTAGGCCATGTAGATAGTGGAGTCAGACAGTGACTCGATGATCCAGTTTTTGTCCCATGGCAAACGTGTGCCCATGCCAGATTTTCTTGCGCAGGCTTTTTCATGCAGCCAGTCAATAACATTGTTGAATTCTGACCGCAGTTCTTCAGGCAGTATTTCCATCTCGTCTAGGTTCTTGTGGGCAAGGGCTTTCCATTCCTGTTTTCCGTAGTCGATGAACCATTGGTCTTGGACGATTTTGACGATGCATTCTGTTTTGCAGCGGCACAGTACAGGTCTGTTCAAAAGCTCGTACATTGTCGTGGCCTTGCCTTCCGCAATCAAGTCTTGCTTGACTTTCTCTTTTGCTTCATTTACTGAGAGGCCGGAGTATTTGCCAGTGTTGGGTTTCATTTTTCCATTGTGGAATTCATGTCTGTAGACTTCCTTTGTTGCTTCTTCCAGTTTTGGATCAGTCTGTTCTTTTATGTTCATTTTTTTGACGGCGTCAGCGGCCGGAATCTCTGAGTATCCTGGCACTTCAATGAGTGAGATTGGCTTGACGGACTCTATTGTTTCAGGTGTCAACCCATACTCTTTCAGCCGTGAAGGTGTCTTTCCGAGATTTTCCAGCGCCACGTAGTCATATGGTGCATGTCCCGGGACAGACATGACAACGCCTGTGGCGTTTTTCGGATCGACAAAATCTGCTGGCAGGATTGGAATTTTGGTTTTTGTGGCGGGGTTCTCAACGTAATGTCCTACGAGTTTCTTTCCTTCGAAGGTTTCTAGAACCTTGACTTTTCGGTTGAGATGCGTAAGCTTTTCTACGCATTCTTTGCTGACTATCCACTGTTCGTCGTCTACGGTGGCTTTCACGTACTTGGTGTTCGGATTTAGCCAGATGTTTGTTACGCCGAAGATTGTTTCAGGGCGCAGTGTGGCTGTTGGGAAGGCGAGGTTGTTTTGCTTGAATTTTATGAGTGTGAATTCGGCTATTTCTGGTTCCACATCGCCAACTGTGTCATGCTGACCGACAGGGTTTCCGTCTTTTGGGCACCAGCCTACTGGGTGGCTTCCACGGCTTATGTATCCTGCTTGGCGCAGTTTTTGGAATTGCCATTCTATGAAGCGGTTGTAGTGTGGGTCTATAGTTGTGAATTCGCGTCTCCAGTCGATGCTGTACCCTATTTCTTTCATTCCAGTTTTGATTTCTTGGTGGAAGTGCCATGCCATGGCCATGGGGTCGGTGAGTTCTTTCAGTTTCTCTTCAGGAATCTTGTAGACTTTGATGAAGTCGTGGATGAGGTTCTTGTCGTTGTCTGCCAAGCGCTTGGCCATTGCCAAAACAGGTGTGCCTGTATAGTGGAACGCCATTGGCAGGAGCACGTTATAGCCACGCATCCGCATGTACCGTGCATGCACGTCTGCTAAGGTGTAGGTTCTTCCGTGGCCGATGTGCTGGGGAGAATTTGGGTACGGGTAGGCCACGGTTATGAAGTATTTTGGTTTTTTCGGGTCAGGATCGGCTTCGAAAATCTTGGCTTTCTCCCATTTTCCTTGCCATTTTTCTTCGATTGCTTTCAAAAATTCCATAAAGCTTTTTGAGTGGGTTCGTGGCGTATTAAAGGTTTTGTTATCACGGACAGAGAACACTATTCCTCACGTTTAACACCACTAGACTAAACAGTGCAAACAAACATTAAACCTTTACTATTTTTGCTGATCTTTACGGCCATATCAAGTTTTGAAGACCTTGTTAAGTTTCCTGTTCGAAGAGCCAATTGGCTCTGCTCAAAATTTCTCGTATTGGCAACTGCTGTGGACAGAGCTCCTCGCATTTTCCACATTTGACGCATCTCGCGGCTCGGCATTCAGGCGCAATCTGCTGCAAGTACTTCTTCCTGACCTCATCGCTTCTGTTCTTCACAAAGAACTCGTTAAAGAACGAAACTATTTGAGGTATGCTTACTCCCTCAGGGCACGGCGTGCAGTAGCCGCAGCCAGTGCATCCGATGAAGCCCAGTTCTCGATATTTCTGAGAGACCCGATTCATGAGTTCAAGTTCTTTCTCAGTAAGGAGACATGGGCCAGAGCGGTCTGCACTTTTCACGTTTTCCACGACCTGTTTCATCGTGCTCATTCCGCTGAGGGCAACTGACACCTCAGGCTGATTCCACACCCATTGGAGAGCCCACTCCGCAGCTGTTCTCTTAATGCCAGATTCGTCCCACATGGTCTGAATTTCTTTCGGGGGCTTGATGGCTAGTCTTCCCCCTGCTATTGGCTCCATGACAACGACTGCAAGACCCTTGGAAGCCGCGTACTTCAGCCCTCTTATGCCTGCTTGGTACCCAGCATCCACGTAGTTGTATTGGATTTGGCAAAGCGTCCACCGCTCATAACTGTCTACGATGTTCTTGAACACTTCGTATTCGTCGTGGAAGCTGAAGCAAAAATGCTCGAATTTTCCCTCATCCATTTTCCTCTCAGCCCACGAGAGGACGTCCAGCTCCGTGAGTCTTTGCCATCGTTCCTTGTTTAGGCCGTGGAGCAGGTAGAAATCGAGGTGATCTAGTTGAAGCTTGCTGAGCTGCTCGTTCAGGCACTTGTCCATATCCTGGTGGGATTTGACGAGCCAAGTCGGCATCTTAGTGGCTACCTTTACTTTCTCACGATATCCTTCCTTCAGGATCTTGCCGAGCAGAGTTTCACTGTTTCCTCTGTGATAAGTGTAGCCTGAGTCTATGTAATTCACACCTTGGTCAATGGCATATGTTATCATCTCGGTCGCTTCAGGCTCATCAATCCTCCCAGCTTCACCGCCGATGATGGGCAGCCGCATTGCCCCGAATCCCAATGCTGACACTTTCCAGTTCAGTTTTCCGAATCTTCTATACTTCATAGAAACTTCCTGCATTAAGCCTTCAGCTGCTTTCTTAGGGTCTCCTCCGCCTTCACAACGGCTTCAGGCAGCTTATCGATTTGCGTCCCGCCGCCCTGAGCGAAGTTTGGTTTTCCGCCACCTCCTCCCCCTATCATCCCTGAGGCTTCTCTCGCTATTGTGCCAGCGTTCACTCCTTTCTTAACTGCTGCTTTTCCAGCCATCACCATTATTCTCGCATTCTTGCCGTCCGATCCATAAAACACCGTGACTGTTGCCTCATCCTTCTTGACGATTTCACTTGCCGTTTCAACCATACGGTCAACGTCAATCGAATCCACAAAATCACGCTTCACAAGCTTGATCCCGTTCATCTCTTCCGTTTCTTCAGTAGTTCTTGTTCCTAAACCAGTGCTTTCACGCTCTGCCAACTCCTTGATAAGCTTTCTCCGCTCAGCATTTGCCTCCTTCAACTCTCTTGCAAGCTTCTCCACCGTCTTGTCGAGCTTCTCGAGCGGGGCATTCAAAGTCTCTGAAAGCTTCACAAGCAACCTCTCGTTTTCCTGCACAGCTTTCACTGCTGGAATCCCAATTGAATAGGTCAGTCTTTCCACGCCGTCTTGAACCCTTTCCGAGTGGGTGATCTTGATGAACCCGATCTCGCCAGTGTTCTTCAAATGTGTTCCTGCGCAAGCTTCAACATCCCAGTCTCCTGCTCTCACAACACGAATCTCCTTGCCAGGCACTGCGCCGCCTTGATAAAGCCTGAAACCATAACGACTTTCTGCCTCGTTCCTCGGCAGCCACGCGGTCCCAACTGGAATATTTCGCAGAACCGCTTGGTTCGCCAGTACCTCAATCTTTTGCACTTCTTCCAACGTCAACCTGCGAAAGTGCGAAATGTCGAGTCTAGAGCTTTCAGTGCCTTTCTGTGTTCCATACTGCCAAACATGCTGCCCAAGCACGCGTCTTGCTGCTCCGCCCACCACGTGAGTTGCCGTGTGATTTTTCATGAGACTGTACCGTCTATCCCAGTCAATCTCACCCTTAACAACGGTGCCCACCTTCGGCGCAGAGCCCTTCACCTTGTGAACGATCACCTTACCCGCTTTCTGAACGTCAACAACCTCAGCCTTCCTGCTGTCAAACCTCAGATAACCGCCGTCTGCTGGTTGCCCTCCGCCTTCAGGATAGAAGCATGTCCTGTCAAGAACTACGTACTCGTTATCAACTACTTTCAGGACTCTCGCGTCGAACTTTCGCATGTACTGATCCTCGTAGTATAGTTGCTGCGTTGCTGGCACGTTTTCCACTGTGTTTTCAAGCCATTCTTCATGCTTCACTTCCTCCTCTTCCACTGGCTTGGAAACCTGCATGTGCCTCTGAGCAATCAAAGCGTAAAAATTGTCTGGAATCTCGACTTCCAACTTCTCTTTTTCCGCCGTTTGCTTAACAATTTCAGGTGGCAGCCCGTGCGAATCGTACAGCTGTATCAGGGTTTCTATTGGAATCGCCTTCTTCTTTCCTGCTTTCAACTCGTTCGAGATGCGTTTGACCATTCCTTCTCCGCGCACGATGGTTTCCTCAAACTTGACTTCTTCGCTTTTGAGCATCTCCATTATCTCGTTCCGCATTTCCCTCAACTGGGGGAAGTCTTTAGACCACAGGTCGACTTGCATGTCAACAATGTCATACAGCTTATCCGAAATCTGCAGCATTCTCAAAAGCCTGTAGATCCTGCGGAAAAGAAGCCTCGCCAGATACCCTTCCTGAATGTTCGAAGGCACAACGCCTTCAGACAGGATGAAACTCAAGCTTTTCGTGTGGTCCGCAACTGCAAAAGCATTTTCTATTGGGACCAGAAACCTGTCCAGCTCATCAACTCTCATCCCGACGAGCTCCGCCTCTTTCTTCCGAGTCTTCAGCCGACTTGCAGTCTTGTCTAGATTCACTAACCCGGAAACCTTGGCTATCTTGTTCAGCAGTTCACTGTCAATTCTGGTCAACCCGGCCATCTTGAAAATCTTGCCGAGCAAGCTGCCGTAGATGGCGTGGAAGCCGCTGGGCGCTCCTTGACTGAGCCACGCGTAGCGGTCTATGCCGTAGCCTGTGTCAACCGTTCGAATAGGCATTTTGATGAACTCGTCATTTACAACCTTGTACTGCATGAAAACCAGTGTGGCAACTTCCAAACCTCGAACGATAGACTCTACGCATGGGCCTGCGTTTCCGCCGCCAGACCAAACCTCCTCCTTGTACACAATCTCCTCGGACTTCACACCCAAATCCTTAGTCACCCAATCATGATGATACCGCACGGTCTGATCTTTCCAGTAAACCTCCTTGTCAGGATAGTTGAACGCGTGCGCTCCGCCCATCTCGAAAATGGTCATGTGCCTGCCGAAAGTCGGGCCTGTGTTCGCTATGTCCACCATGCGGATGCACGGCTGAGAAATCACAAGCGGATTGGCGGGAGGCGGCGCAATTCCTTCAGTCACGTACGGCTGGAAATCGATTATGCTCGCATGCGTAAGGTAGATGTCGGCTCTCCACCGTGCCACAACAGGATACGGCTTTATGCGCGCATGCCCATGCTTCTCGAAGAACGACAGAAAAGCCTCGCGCATCTCAGGCAGCGAGAAGCTTCTCTTTGTTGGCGGATCACCTATGAAAGTGTAAGACGCGCAGTCTTCTGAAGTTGCCTCGCCACAAGTTTCCTGTTTCGGGTTCTGCGTCCAATAATACTTCTTGCATTTAGGACACAGTTTCCTAACGTAGCCAGATTCCTTAAAGAATGGAAGCCTATACTCTTCTGCTGGAAACCTCTCCAAACTTTGGACGCTCCAATAACACTACAATGCATAGGTTTTTAAAGGATAAAGAAGCCGCGCGAATTTAAACTATTTCGCTATCCTAGCTTGAAACCGAGCAGAAAGCCAGCAATGAAGCTTCCTGCAAGTGGCAGAAGAGATATCACCCCGACAATCCACGAAAATGCTGAGCCGGCCAACCCGAGCGAGTCGGCCAGTGAATTCCACAGGGCGTCATAGTTTATACTGATGATCCCTTTTATACTTAAGTAAATAAGCGCAGCTATGAACAAACCTACGACCACAGCGACAAGCTTGCTTATCTTCTTCGCTACGTATCCAGCTATGAATCCTCCCACCGCCCCTACCCCAACTTGAAAACCGAGATACGGCAAAACTTCGCTCATAGAAACTCTCGCCAGGCATGCTATAGTACGTTTGATTTAAATGCGTTTTGCCTAATAGAATACAAAAGCGCCAGGCCAAGGAGGTGAAACAGAACGGACCTGCTAGACATTTACATACTGAACCTCTTGCTTACCCTAGGCATGTTCGCAGTTCTCACTTTCAGAGCATGGATTGAACTGAAGAACTATCGAATGCTCTGGAAAGAGCTGGAGTGGAAACAAACTTATCAAACAATGGGGCGCATAGTCAAGGCTGAAAAAGACCTTTTCTCGAAAGTTGAGGGCGGCGACGAGCTCTACAACATGCTGTGCGAGATCTTCAAGGTCAACGAAAAATGAACTAGGGAAAATGCCAACCGTCAATCAACCCTTCAACGGTTACGTGACGCTTTTCCATCCCATAGCGCCTGAAAGGCTTCGTCAAATGCCGCTGCGACCTTGTTGAAGTAATGTAGAGGCCCCTTTTCAAGTCGCGCTTCAACTTGACCTCAACCTTACCTAAACTGCGATGTTTTGAGCCGCATTTCCTACATCTGAAACCTTGACCCTTTCCCATAGACTCCAATCTCCTGCCGCATTTCTTGCAAAGAGGATTATGAAAAGCGATTTTGGGAGCAAGCCTCAACACCTGCACCTTCTCAAGGTTAATCGTCGAAGACCGATGCTGCGATGGAGCACGGACACCGCCATAGACTTCTACGTAGTCCCCGATGATCAGTTTGCTTGCAACTTTTCGAAGAACCCCAGTCGGCTCATACGCTGCACAGTCAGCCTGCGCGCTTTTGTCTTCAATAGAGAAAATAACATGCCTCCTTGGAATAATCTTCGGATTCGTCGTCACCGTTCCTCTGACAATCACTGGACTGTAGGGTTTTATTTGACCTAGATTTTCAACTCCTTTCAAGTGGGCGTCTGTCCCTTGGTTTGTGCGGAAAATGACCCACCTCTCAACAGGTTCAAAAGCCTTAACCATTCGGAGCGCTTTTTTTACGATCTCTGGAGTTTCGCCTCTAATACCGAAAAGTATCGGATCAGGTCCCCGCGGCGTAATCATGACTCTGCGCTTTTCTTGGTCAACATTGTTGAAGGTGTACGGAGCTGTTGCCTCATCCATTTCAAAGATTGAAGCTTCGTCCACGCATCTTTTCAAGCCACGATTCTCTGAAACACGGTATGCGAGAACCTCGTAAGTGTAATCTGCTTGAAGGGTTTCGCCGACTGCTGCCAAACCCCCGATGATTCCCCTACCTTTCTTGAAACCTACTGCCTCACCGCCGAATTTGGAAAGAAGTTTCACGGCATCCTTGAGAGTCACGATGTCAGTTATCGCATTTCTGGCAAAGGCTTTGATTTCCTTCGGAATCTGTGCCCCTTCAAAGAAGACTATGCCTGGATCCGTGCCTTTGCACTCGAAGTCTGCTTGTTCCTCAACCGTCTTGATCACAGTTTCCTTAATCTGTCCTTCGACATTCTCACCGTATCTTATCCTTAGACACAATGCACCGTTTCCTCTGGTTTTCCACGGCACATTAGGGTTCAGCCTGATGAGGTTCGGATAATCAGTGAACTCAGCGTCCAGTTTCTGCAGTTTCTCAACGAGGACAGCAGCAACGTATGTTGTGCATCCCTTTCTTGTCGAGTCCGTGTCGTCCAGTCCAATGTGCATCGTTTTTCTGGTCATCTAAGGCAACTCGTTTCTCAACCGATTACAGATTGAAAAAGAACGCTATAAAGAGTTGTTTATGTGGCGAAGAGTAAGAAAGAGGGAAAGCTCGTTACTTTGTTTCTTCAACAACTAGCGCGCGATGAAGTGTAAAATCAAGCCATTATTCGAATCGAACAACACGTCTTCACAAATCATCTATAGAACTAACGCGCTTCCTCAATAATACAGTACACAATTATCATCTCTCTCCTTCCACTTTCTGACCGTCCATCTCATAGAAAGTGGGCATCTTTTCGAGTTCTCTAATGATAGATTTGGGCCTTGACCAGTTGTAGCTTGTCCATGGCAAATATCTTCTCATATAACGGCAGTTCGGATTCGCACACCTAGCAAAGATTTCCCAATAGTGCTCATTTTCATTTTCTACTTTCCTGTAGGTGTAGGAATAGATCCTATTTCCACAGATGCATGGCGGGGGCAACGGAATGACCTGCTTCATTAGACCCCAGAGCTTGTCCAGTTTCAACAAAAGGTCTTTCCTTCCCATTTGCTCCAGTCGAGCTTTCAACATGTCTTTAATGTCAGGCCAGTGCGCCTCGGGATTTCGCGTTTTCAGTTCAGTCGATAGCCTATGTATTTCAATGATTTCTTCGTTTAGGACCCATTCCCGCGGTCGCCCAAGTTTTCTTGTTTGGTTCATTGGGTCAAGATTGGCAGACCTCCGATTTAAGGCGCGCTGAAGCTCCACGTATATATTTCCCGGCCATGCATTAACAAATAGAGAGCAGAGGTCTGCTATCGTGAAGCGCGCGCTCTAAATCACATTTTTAAGAGAATCTGCTAACTAACTTACTTGGACATAGAAGAAGAGGACAATTATGGCTGAATCAGCAGTTTCTTTCAGCATTGACACGGAAGTAACGCCTGCTTATTATGAAGAATTGATCAAGTACACGTACCAGAACTATGTCTTGCCTAATGGAAAAAGGTTCACAAATGTGAGTCAATCGTCATTTGAT
>Ga0315280_10000301_pt1 | contig 91404 bp, 68 predicted proteins | sample YL17G06_40_MG_FD_203697 | JGI IMG/M metagenome (GOLD analysis project Ga0315280, IMG submission 203697) | Sediment microbial communities from Yellowstone Lake, YNP, Wyoming, USA - YL17G06_40 | ecosystem: Environmental > Aquatic > Freshwater > Lake > Sediment | place: USA: Wyoming | collected...
CGTCCACACCGGCAAATGGCATGTTCCCCTCCTGCAATCAGATTTGCTGCTATCGTATCGCAGGACTCGATGCCTTTCATCATGCCATCTGCCTATTGTACCCTCAGCTCCACCATTTTGTGCGACAGGTGAAACCAAGACATTAGAGAAGACCTTTGCCTTGGCGTACTAAGGACTGGGTTCAAGTTCCCCTTGGTGAGCCAGCATTTGCGTGAAGTAGCCTTCACACTGACTCCGTCGATAACCGTCACACGATCGGGCTCAAGCTCTTGGCAAACAACGACTGCGGAGCAGAAGTATTGAGGCATCAGCAAGTTCGCACGGTGACTCCAAAATGGGCCATCCCCAACCGCGGGCAATCGTAACTTAAGAAGTAGTACAACTGCCAAAGGCAGACCAGTCCTGACCTGCCTCCCGAAAACAGCGCGGGTGAAATGCCGCATTTTGGTCCGGCTCAGATCCTGGCAACCATAGCTCAATAAGTGATACAACTACTAGAAGCGCCTTCACGCCTGGGGCTTTGCGCTGACGTTCAAAAGGATCATTGAGTAGACTCACGACACCGTCCAGACTACGGTCTTGACTGCACCCACCCAGGAGACTAGTATGTCTGGCGACACGCGAGCGCTGACAGCGACAGGAGAGAGGAAGGACAGAACCATGGATATAGGCCCATTGGAGATCGCCCTTATCGTAGTTGCCATCGTTCTCATTTTTGGTGTAGGAAAACTGGGTGACATCGGTGGCGCCCTGGGCAAGAGCATAAGGGAGTTCCGGCACGAACGAGACAAAGCTGATGACCTCCTGAAAACGGCAGAAGACACGAAGAACAGTAAGTCTGTTCCTCCACTGGAAGGTGAGCTGACGAAGCGCAGGTTGTGTCCAGCCTGTGGAGAGGCGGCCCACGAGAGAGCGAATTTTGCATGAAATGCGGAGCGAAGCTGGAATCCTAGCGTTGTGGATAGGGCCCAGAGGCCGGAGGTTACGCATGCCGAATCTGGCTTCTAGGGCGATAGATCATGAGGCAAGGCCCTGGAGAAACGGGGCTTTGTCTGCTTCCAGAGAGTCTTTTGGTTTGGAGTCAGTGGCTTAGATGCGGAGAGCCCTACTGGGCTTGGTGATACTAGCAGTTGCCACCCTGGTGGCAATTGTGTTCTGGAAGGCGTGGGCCTATCACGAGACACACCTGCTGCCCTACTACGCCTTGCGCACGCTTCTCCGTCTTGGTATCACCTACATCATTTGCCTGGCATTCGGCCTTGCTATTGGCATCCTGGCTGCCACCAGAGAAAGAGTAGGGGATATCCTCATACCGCTACTGGATATCCTCCAATCGGTACCCGTGCTGGGTTTCTTTCCCCTGGCTCTGGCAGTCATCATCCGTAGCTTGCACGAGAGCACGCTGGGGTTGGAGCTAGCGTCCATGTTCCTCCTTTTCACCAGCATGGAATGGAGCATCGTCTTTGGAGTCATCGCCGGGATCAAGGCCATGCCAGCGTCGATACAAGAGATGAGCCAGGTATTCAATATTCGCGGATGGGATTACCTGAGACATGTGCTACTGCCATCAATCTATCCATATGTTATCGCCGGAAGTGTCTTGGCTTGGGGTGGGGGATGGTACTTCGTCATCGTGACCGAGTTCGTCACCTTCGGGGACAAAGTCTACTCACTTCCAGGGCTGGGATACTACCTTCAATTAGCCTCCTTCCAATACGGGAGCGTCTGGATGGCCATCGCTGGCCTTATGACAATAGGCCTCATTGTGTTTCTCATGAACCGATTCATCTGGCACCGCCTGGATGAGAGGGCCAAGGAGTATCGCTTCCTGGCGCTCCATGGATTCAAAGCCCGGGAATCGGAAGAGGAGGGCTTCTGGTCCAGGCAAATGAAATCTGTGGGGTCTAGGCTGAACGTCATTCGGTGGTTGCACCTGCCGTCATGGCTGATAGTGAATCTCCGCATCAGCAAGGCGAACTACCTATTTGTTATTCTCGTGATAGCAGGATTGGTAAGTGTCGTATTCTATGGAGTGATGAGACTGCCGGTGTCACACCTCCAGGCAGGGCATATTGCTTTAGTCACAGTCTATTCCCTAGGGCGGCTTCTCATTGCCTATGTCATGGCGCTTGTCATCGCTATTTCACTAGCGTATCTCATCCTACAGCGTCCACGTGCCCGGAATTTCGTTATCCTGACCGCTGATGTGGCTCAGTCAATACCGGCTCTGGCATACTTCCCTATACTCTGGCTTATCTTGACGGGCTTTCTATCAGATCAACTGAGTCTCCAAATAGCTTCAGTGTTGTTGATGCTGACCGGAATGCTGTGGTATCTGGTGTTCAATACCATTGAGGCGGTTGAACATTGGCCGCACGAAGTTGACGAAGTCGCCGGTGTGTTTCATATCCGCAGCAACCAGTATCTCCGCCATATAGTGATCCCCGCCCTATTCCCGGCCCTGATCACTGGAAGTATTCTGGCATGGGGTGGAGGCTTCAATGCTACTATTGTCTCGGAATACGTCAATATACATGGTAATGCTCACAGCATTCCAGGCCTGGGGTCAGCGCTAGACTTGGCCTCCAATGCCGGCAATACCAGTCAACTGCTAGTGCTGCTGGTCGTCATGAGCGGCATAGTATTGTTGTTGAACCACTTCGTCTGGAGACGGCTTCTCACTCGCGCTAGCACGTACGTAATGGAGGAGGGCTAAGCTTTGTCTTTGATAGATATTGACCAGGTGACCAAAGTCTTCCACGAGCCGAAGAAAGGAGACCTGCTGACTCTTGACCATGTATCATTTGGAATAGAGGACGGTGAGTTCCTGGCCATAGTAGGACCTAGTGGTTGCGGCAAGAGCACCGTTCTTCGCATGATTGCCGGTCTTGATCATCCTACGCAAGGAGAGGTGCGTTTTCAGGGCAAACCCATCATGAAGCCGATGCCAGAAATCAGCATGGTCTTCCAGAACTTCGCTCTGCTGCCCTGGAAAACCGCTAGGGAGAACATTCTTCTCGCCCTGGAATCAAAGGAGATAAGCCGCGAGGAGAAACAGGGAAGGGCACAAGCACTTCTAAAGAAGCTGGGGCTTGAGGGATTTGAGGACAACTATCCGCACGAGCTTTCCGGCGGCATGAAACAGCGGGTGGGTATAGCCCGGGCGCTGGCAGTCTTGCCGGACGTCCTGCTCATGGATGAACCTTTCTCAGCCTTAGACGAAGTAACTTCTCAGGAGCTAAGGCGGGAAGTCTTGCGCGTCTGGCGCGACCGCACCACCCATCCCGACACCTTTGTTCTGGTCAGCCACCTTGTGCCAGAGGCTATCTTCATGGCTGATAGAGTGCTGGTCATGTCCCCCAGACCGGGCAAGATTGTGGCTGAAGTGAAGATTGACATCCCGAGACCCCGCGGTAGCCACGTCAGGAGCAATGCCTTCTTTGACTACCTCGACCACATAGACCGAATCATGGGGGGACACCAGGGTCCAGCGACCCAGACAAAGAAAACCGACCTGGATCTTCCCTTTCCATACGATCCTACGCTGTGAGCTTCTTCTTTCCCAGGGACAAACGCTCGAAGTCATGCTGGAAGATCTCCACAACTGCTCCACCAACGCCCAGGCGAGAGTCCGACAAAGTCCTCAGTCTGAATGGTATACGGAGGGCTTAACCAGCGAAGAAGAGGGAAAGCTGGGTCTGCAGGAGCTGCCATGGAAGGGATCGATATTGGGGGCACGGCTGTGGCACAAGTGAGCGGACGCCAACTTCCGAACCCTCACGACATGTTCCACATTAGCCACTGACGCAGGGGAAATCAAAGGTGGCCTTGAACTCGAACCCCGCCCCACAACACCAACGCAAAGGTCGTCTCAATAATTCCACCTCTGCGGTACGGTCTACCATAGTGCGACTATACCAGACTGAAGGCAACGCTGAAGGTTCTGCGTAGTGTTAGTCCAGCTCGGCCCAAGGTTACGGTAGGCAGAACGGCGACCCCCTCGTTGTGGACTTCCGGCCTGAACTGCATTTTCACAAGGCACTTGCCATCCTTGAACGAGGCTCCCGGTCATCTCGAACGTTCCACCTATAGAACCGCCGCTTGATCACCTCCGCCATGAGCATGTACAACACCACTATTGCCAGGAGGTATGCCAGGAACACTACCGGAAACGGATGGAATCCGAAGGCCTTACCGACGGGCGTGAACGGGAGGGCGACAGCGATCATGCTGATTACCATGGTAGCAAGGATCAGGTACGATCCGGGCTTGCTCCTGAAGAACGGCCGCCGGCTCCTGATGACCAGGACTGTCAAGCACGCCGAGACTACTGACTCGACGAACCAGCCGGCCCGGAACTGATCGGTCGTCGCATTTAGCAGGACCAGAAGCACGCCAAACGTGGCGAAGTCGAACAGCGCGCTCAGCAGACCGAACACTATCATGAAGCGTCGAATGAACGCCACGTTCCATCGGCGGGGAACATCCACGAGCTCCGGGTCTACACTGTCCGTGGCAATGGTCATTTCTGGAATGTCGGTCATGAGGTTGGTAAGCAGCACTTGTTGGGGCAACAGGGGGAGGTACTTCAGGAACAGGGACGCCCCGGCCATGCTAAACATGTTGCCGAAGTTGGCGCTGGTAGCCATGAAGACATATTTCAGCGTGTTGGCAAAGGTGGCCCTGCCCACTTTCACCCCCTGCAACAAGACATCCAGGTTCTTCTCCAAGAGCACGATATCGGCCGTTTCCTTGGCCACATCCGCGGCCGTGTCAACGGATATGCCCACGTCGGCCGCATGCAATGCCGAGGCGTCATTGATCCCATCGCCCATGAAACCGACGACGTTGCCGGCATGCTTCAAGGCCTGGATGATGCGCTCCTTCTGATTTGGCTCCGTCTCGGCGAATATGTCCGTGTTGCCGACCTGCCTCATGAGTGCTTCGTCGCCGGTCCGACGAAGCTCGGCACCGGTCATCACCGCGTCGCTTCTCAGTCCCAGTTCCTGGGCCAGGGTTGCAGCCACCAGCCGGTTGTCTCCCGTGATGATCTTCATGTTGACTCCGAGTGCCTTCAGCCCCCGAATAGTGTCGTCGACACCGACTTTGGGAGGATCAAAGAAGACCAGGAGTCCCAGGAAGGTCATGCCGCTTTCGTGGTCCCTCGTGATCGCGTCAACCGTGAGTTCACGGTATCCCAGTCCCAGCACCCTAAGGCCCTTCGCGCTCAGTTCCTCGAATTGCCGCTGGATGCTCTCGGCCACGGAACTGATGTCCACACTGGCGCCGTCGGCGGTCTCTGCTTTGAAGCAGACGGCCAGCATATTCTGAAGAGCGCCTTTCGTTGTCATCAGTGAGGCCCCATCGCGGCGGACCAGGATGCTCTGCCGCTTCCTCACGAAGTCGTAAGGCACCTCATCGAGCTTACCGTACGCCGAAATGTCTTGAGGAGCATCTGCCCGAATGGCTTCATCGATGGGATTCCCAAAACCGCTCTCGTGAAAGGCATTGAGGTAGGCGTAGAGGCGGGCTTTGTGGCTTTCCTGCCCATCGACGCTGAGTGCCGACTGCCACCGCACTTTCCCCTCCGTGAGAGTGCCGGTCTTGTCGCAGCACAGCACATTCATGCTGCCGAAGTTCTCTATGGACGCCAGACGCTTGACGATCACCTTGCTCTCAGCCAGTCGCTTGGCTCCGTAGGATAGATTGACGCTGATGATGGCAGGGAGCAGCTGGGGTGTCAGTCCGACAGCCAAAGCCAGAGAGAAGAGGAGCGAGTCGAGTACCGGTCGATTGAAGTAGACGTTGACGACAAGTATGGTTATCACCAGAAATAGGGTGACTTCCATGAGGAGATAGCCGAAATGGCGTATCCCTCTCTCGAACTCCGTCTCCATTGGTCTGAGCCCCAGCCGTTCCGACACCCGGCCAAACTCAGTGGCCTTCCCGGTGTGCACCACCACGGCCTGGGCGGAGCCGCTCACCACATGGGTTCCCATGAAGACGGCATTCGTGCGCCGGCTGAGCGGGGCATCCGCCGGCGAGATCGCGGCCGTTTTCTCTACTGGATAGGTCTCGCCGGTGAGCATGGCTTCATCCATGAACAGATCTTTGGACTGGATGACTAGGCCATCTCCGGGGACGGTCTGTCCGGCAGACAAAAGCAGAATATCCCCTGGCACGATTTGGCCTGCGGGGATTTCCTGCTGCCGTCCGTCGCGCAGTACGGTGGCCCTTGTCTCCACCAAGGCCAAGAGCTTTTCCACCGCCCGGGTTGCCCCTCGTTCTTGCCAGAAGCCCAGGAGAGCGCTGATGGCTATGATGGCCAGGATGATGATGGCATCCGTGCGATCCCCCAAGAAGAAAGAGGCGATGACGGCGGCGATTAGTATAAGGATGATGGGGCTCTTCAGTTGAGCTAGCAGGAGAGCCAGTGAATGGGATCGTGGCCTGGGTGTGGCAAGGTTGGGGCCGTAGATAGCCAGCCGACGGTGGGCCTCGTCAGTGGTGAGACCACCGGCGGAGACTTCAAGTCCGTCCAATACCTGTTGGGCGTCAAGGCTCCAGAACTGCAGCAGGTTGCTCATGTCTGTCAGCCATTGTTTGCCGTGTCAAATTCATAGGATAGCACACTACCTACTGCATGGCTGAACCGCTCCCAGGTGTAGATGCCACATGATTCGAAGGCCAAAATGCTGTCAGCCGGCGAGTGCCGGAAAGGAGTCCTTTGTGATGGCCTATTCCACAACATTAGAGCGGCGCCTGGGCCAGCAATCCAGCGGATTGTTGGATCACAATCGTCCACAGCGTGCAGCCTAGGTAATAGAAGCTTGATTTGTTCAGGGACGTGATACCAATTGGAGAGCAGGGCTAGCTGGTCAGACCAAAGGTCAGCCAAGAAGTCATGCGCACTGCAACCTCAGCTCCATTTTCTCTAGCGGCCCAACTCAAGAACCTTGCCCAACCGCACGAACACGAGCATCAGACCCACCCTGGCCACTCCCAGCCCCACTATATGTGACAGGGCACTGCGATAAAGCTCCATCTGGGGCCGGTACTGCTTGGCCAGGTCCGCCGCAGTAGCTTCGTCCGGGACCTCGTCGCTCTTGAAATCGAGTACTGTGGCTCTTAGCGCCTTCCCGCTCCCGTTGCGCGACACTACCACGCGGTCAAAAGCCCCGCTCACCCAGCGATTGCCGATGACTATCTCAAACCTCTTCTCCCGCCACAAGCTCACGTTTCCCGGAGGCCGAGTTAGAACGCGGCGTATCTCTGGGGCATCAACTGCCTGACGGAATAGCTCGATGGCCTTCGGCTTCAGATCCTCTCTCATAGAGGACAACCCGCTCCATTCCAAGACCAAGCTCTCCACATCGATTTCACCGATCCACGACACTCTCTCGAAGAGTTGGTGAACGGCCGTGCCGAGGTCAAGCGTATCCTGGGCAGCCGGCGCAAACAGCAAGCCAGCTCTTTGGACGATTTCCGGCCTCTTCGACGGCTGAACGTGTACCAGACGCCGTCGCACCGAAGACTGTCGATGGAAATCCGGAGGCAGTTGGGCTGCCTCGACAGGAACTGGCGGTCTGATTGCCTCAAGTCCTTTGGTATACCACTGAGGGTTACCGATGTCGTAGAGGCAGACAGCCTCTTCTCCGTCAATCTGAAGCGGCTGGCCCTCGACGGGCTTGGTGTCTCCCGTGAGCCGCTGCTTGAGAAAGGCGGCAGGCGTGAGGGTCTTGGAGCCTTTCCCCGGGAAGCTCGTGATTATGTAAAGTCCTTGCCTGGCACGCGTCATGGCCACATAGAGCAGGCAGAGAGCATCGAAAGCTGTGGTCTCATCGACTGTCTTCACCTGCTCCGCCAGGACCGCATCGTTCTCGGCCACTATCCGCCGCGGCATCTCCAACGTCCACAGTGGTTCCTCAGTCTTAGGGTCACGGGCCAAGACGAAACCTGGTTGACCACCAGCCATCTTCTCATTCTGTAGCTCAGGCAGTATGACGATGTCAAACCCCAGGCCTTTGGATTGATGGATAGTCATCACGCGTATGGCTTCGCTGGTGGCCAGATCATGAATCTGGTAGGTGTCCATGAAGCGCAGGAAAGAATTGCAATCGCGGCTGCCTGTCTGATCGAACTCGATGGCGGCGTTGGTCAACTCGCCGAGTCTCTTCCGGCCGAAATCATCGAGGGGATGCGCCGCATCCAACCTGGCACCCCACTGTCGAATGAGCGCCTGGAAACCATCGGCCTGCAACTCACGGAGGAGCAGCGGCGAGAGGTTGTCCCGATGCAGCCCCTCACTGGTGAAGTACTGCTGGAGCGGGCTCATCTGGAGGTGCCGCCAGGCAAACGTATCGCCGGGGTGCGCGGCAAACCTCACCAGCGACAGCAGTACCGACACCACCGGGTTGTCCTTAATGAAGGCCCTACCTTCGTGGATGATGCGCATGTCGCGGCACTCGCGGCGAAGGTAGTCCACCACCTCTTCTCCGCTCTTGTTACTCCGCACCAGGACAGCCACGGAAAGACCTTTTCTCAGCGGGTCGATCTCCGTCAGCAAACGCGCCACGACACGGTAGCGGTCCTCGTCGATAGGCTTCACCTTCCCCTGATCGCTGGAAGGCTCGACAACCGCCGCATAGCCCTCTGCGGGAACGGCGCCCGCCTCACACCGGTGTATCTGCCAAGCCCTTTCCCACTGTTTGACGGCTCCCCCCGGCAGCAGCCCCTCCGGGATATGTTCAAAGACGCGGTTGACCGCATCGATCACCGCCTGACACGACCGGAAAGAGGTGCTCAGGTGGCTAAGCTCAATGCTTTCGCCGTAGCGGTCCAGAACCTTATCGAACAGTCTGGCGTTGCCGCCGCGCCAGCCGTAGATGGCCTGTTTGGTGTCACCAACGTAGAAGAAGCTGCGCTGGCCGCTGCTGTCCTGCAGTATCTCGTCGGCCAAGTTGCGCAGCACCTCCCACTGCAGATCGCTGGTGTCCTGGAACTCGTCGAGCAGCCAGTGGTCGAGTTTGCAGTCGAGCCGGTAATCGATGTAGAGCCGCGCCTCGGCAGAGGGAAGGCGGCTGATGACCGATCCCCCGCTGGCGCGGTTGCCCGCAGTAAGCAGGTACTGGATGTCACTGAAGGTGAGGCGCCCGTGCCGCCGCAGCATCGCGTCATAGAATCCTTCGTAGAGATCGAGCACCCGATAGGTGCCCTGCGTCTTCTGCAAGGCCACGGCGATCTCGGTGTTCATGACGTGCGCCATCAACACCAGCGCCGAGCGGCACTCCTCGCGTGAAAGATGCAGGGAGGCTCTGTCCAGCTTGAATGCGACCTCGCCGGCCTGCAGGGAATCAATACAAGGGGACAGCTTGCCGAACAGGTAGTCAATCGCCGTCGGCCAAGTGGACCCGGTCCCGAAGCGGCGCACGGCATCGATGAACGTCCGCCAGCGCTCCATGGCACTTTCCGAAAGCCCATCTTGCTCTAGCAGTTTAGCGACATGATCGGCCGCAGCCTCAACATCGCCCGATTCTTTCCACCAGGGGGAGGTTCCTGCCCAGATACAGTCCTCACGGCCCCAGGCACTCGCCTCCGGCAGAATCTGATAGTAGCCGCGCTTCTGGCGGATCAGTTCATCCAGCTGCTCGCCCAGCCCCTTCTCCTCCCGACCGAACGTGGCCTGTTTGTAGGCCTGAAGAAACCCGCTTCCCACCGACTGGTTCGCTTCGCGCTGACCGAACACCCTGGCCAGCACTTGCTGCCTTACGTCGCCGGCAGCCCCATCCTCACCCAGCAGTTGAAAGTGCGGCGGGATGCCCAGTTCCATGGGAAAGGTCTTGGCCACGCCCACGGTGAAGCTGTCCAGTGTGCCGATATGAAGCCGGTGCAGGCTCTCCAGCAACTCCCGCAGGATCTGCAGGAACTCGCGCTGCCCCGTGTCGGGCTTCCCGATCAGCTTTCCGGTCCGCAGCGCCGCCTCCGGCGACGACGCCGCCTGGCAAAGGTACCTGACCACTGAATCGAAAATTTCTCCGGCTGCCTTTCGCGAGAAGGTAAGGGCGATGATGCGGTCGGGCTTGACGCCCCTCGCCATCAGCTCGATGTAGCGGTGAGCAAGCTGGAAGGTCTTGCCTGATCCGGCAGAAGCCGAAATGGCCTTGTGCCCAATGTGCGCCGCTGTCATACTGCCTTCCCCTTGAGGAATGCCTCGAAGGCCTCCGCGTTGACGCACAAGGCTGGATCGGCAGGGAAGAGGCTCTCGAAATCGTCGTACCTGGGCTTCTGTGCCGGTGGCCAGAACCGGCAACTCTTGATATCGCTGATGACGCCTCCCGCACAGGCACTCGCCGATTTCAGAAGCGCCGCCGAGGGGTTGTCCCAGAGAACCACGCCGGTGTCGTCCAGCGCCTTCGGCAGGTTGAAATAGCCCAGCTCGAAAGGCCCTCGCAGTTCCTGGTCGGATGAGAGCAGAATGCCATACAGCGGGAGTTGCAGGTCTATCCAGCGCCTCTGCCTGCCGGCGACTTCGACCTTGGCATACTCCGGCCATTCTCGATCCTTGGGCAGCGAGCCAAGGTGGGCCTCCTCCGGCGTTCCAGCTTTCTCCGAGGTCTTGTAATCCAGCACCCTGATTCTCCCGGTCGGCCGGTGGCGGTCGATGCGATCGATCTTGCCCCGGACCTGCACACCCTCGATCTCGCCCTCGATTCCCATCTCCGAGTGCACGATCTCCCAGCCATGCCTCACCAGCCCCGCCTGGACCTTGGCCGCCTGGCGCAGCCGCTGTCGGGCCGATTCGAGCTGAACCTGAACCCGGAGCGGCGGAGACGGGCCAAGGCGGGCCGTCACCCAATCCGCCGCCTTGGTGGAGAGGAAGTCCTGCAATCGGGCAGCATCCTCACACCGGCGCATTTCTTCATTCAGCGCCATCTCATGCAGCGTGTCGTGTACCAGCGAGCCGAAGTCCATAGCATCGAGCTCCATCTTCTGATCATCCAGCGCTTCCATGCCCAGCACGTGCTTGAGATAGAAACGGAAGGGGCACTCCAGGTAGTCCCTGAACGTGGTGACCGATATCCTCTTCAGTTCCAGCCTTCTTGCCAGGACGTCCGGCGGTGGCACGGCTTCCAGCCGGAACGAGATGGTCGAAGGATGTCCGACCCGCGCCTCCGCCGGGGCGCCGAAGAGGCGCTCGGCACGCCGGGGCAACTCGGCGTCGCTGCACTGGAACAGCAGGCGCGAGGGCTTCAGGACATCGCCAGTGGCGCCCGTCTTACCCACGGTGAGGCACACGCGTCCCTGCCCGCGGCGCGATTCGACCAAAGCGGTCATCAGATAAGCATCCCTCGCCAGCCGATCCTCATCGTGGCGCAGGTTCAACTGTCTCCGCAGGGTGTCGGGCAGGAAGACGTCGGCCGGGCGGCTGTCAGGCACCATCCCGTCGTTCATGCCGGTGACTATCAGGAACGGGGCATCGTTCCATGGCAGCTCCAGCCAGCCTTCCAGATCGATGATGGCCTCTTCCGGTTCCGGGTAGTAGGACTGCTTGCCCAGAGACCACAACAGCAGCTCCAGCACGCTTTCGTTGTCCAGGCCCAGCGCGGTGAGCGCGCCCCGAGACATCCGGCGCAGCGCCGTGTCGATGGCCTCCGCCACAGCCACGAATTCACTGTCTTCGGGTCTCCTGGCATCGACGGTGCGGAACTCGTACACCGTCTGAAGGAGCGCGCGCAGCGAGCCGTCAACATCAAGAGCGTCGAAGCCGCGCACCTGTTCCGCCACAACGTCTATCGCCTTCCCCAGGTTGGGGAACTCCGCACACCTCGTGCTGGCGGCGGGTGGCGTGAAGGCCCGAATCATGTCGTCCATCGACTGCGGCAGATGGTTATTCTGGTAGTTGTCCAGCTCTTCCAGCACATGGCTCGGCAGTATCCGATGCTTCTTCTGCAGGTAGTCCAGGAAATCGGCGTTCCGCATGAAGGCGCTGACAGCCGGATAGTCGCCCTCGCTGCGCAAATCGCGAAATGCCCGGAGAAGCTGGGACAATGGATGCTGGTCCGCCGGCATCCCCGCCGGATTGAATGGGACCAGACCGGCACCCGCCAGGTCCGTTTCCAGGAACGGGATAACTTCACTGTCCGGGACTCCGATGGCCACGTCGGCGGGGCCGAAGCGTCCCGCCTCTCGGGCCACGAGTTCCAGCACCTTCTGGCTCTGCGACCAGGGCGAGCCGCTGAGAACGATGTTGGTGTCGGGATCGGGAACGTCGATGCGGCGTTCGTGCCACTTCGCCGGAAGAGGGCGGCCCCAGCCATCGAAGCAGTCGGCCAGCGCCTCCGGCGCGTGAACCAGAACCACGATCGGGATTAGCGGCGCCAGGCGCTCCAGCTTCCGTACCATCAGCGGCGTCGGGTCGGGCACGGCGGCCACCACAATGCGCTCGATCCCCATCGGAGGCTCGGCGCTTTCCGCATTCTGGAGCATCTCCACGCAGGGGTCCTTGAGGCCGAGCGCACCGAGGCGCCCCAGGTACGCCATCTCCAGGTCTGCCAGGTCGTGCCAGCGCTCCTTCTCTTCGAGCAGGCTGCCAAGCTCACGGTAGACATCGCCGATCCGGTACCCGCCGTCCACCAGGGTGTCCCGCAGCCCTTCGATCATCTCGCCGGTGCGCAGCGCCCAGACGAAGTCCTGCGATGAGGCGCGGGCGGGAAACAGGCCGCCATATCGGCTGATGTCAGCCTTCATCAGGACATCGGCCCAGACTGCCGCCACCTCCAGAGGGGCAGCCACTGTGCCCGCCTCGTCCTCGGGGCGCAGGAAGAAGGCGGGGGTGACTACCCGCAGGGAAAGCAGGGCCGTCTTCTGGGAGGCGCAGCGCAGCGCCAGTGCCTCGCGCAGCCGCCTTCCGGCCTGGCGCGTGGGCACGACGATCAGGTCTCTGGCCAGGTCAACCGGGCCGGAGAGTTCCTGTGGCAGCAGGAAGTCACGCACCTTTGTTGTCGCCGGTGCATCCCAGCCGAGAAAGCGAAGCTCAACGCTCATGAGTGTTCAGTTCGTCAGCCGACCACACTGCAGGCTTGTATTATATCGTAGTGGCATCCTCCCGTGCTTCGGTCGGGGCAGACCCATGTTGGGGTAGGCCCCTGTGCCTACCCGCCAATAGAAGGGCAAGCACGGGGTTTGACGCAGAACGAGGGCAGGCAGGGGCGAAGTGACGTGAAGGCTGTGTCTCCCCAAGCCAATTCACGCCCATTTGCGCCTAGCCACCTGCCGCGGTATACTGCGCTTCTGTTGGATAATGTCATGTACGTCCATCATCGCCGTCCCCCTTCGCCTGAAGGGATACGACTATGCCCAAGCGGGAGCCTATTTCGTCACGCTCTGTACGCAGGATCGCGCGTGTCTGCTAGGTGATGTGGTAGGCGAAGGAGTCCGGTTGTCCGACGCTGGCAAGATGATACAGGCAGTCTGGGACGAGTCATCTGACCACTACCCTGACACCGAAACCGATGCCTTCGCAATCATGCCAAACCACATCCACGGCATCGTCGTCCTCATTGGATCAAACCCCGATGTAGGGGTAGGCCCCTGTGCCTACCCTGATCATGGTCAAACGCCAAAACGAATCGGGCAACCACAGGGGGTTGCCCCTACAGGGTTGTCGTTGCCGGACATGGTACACCGGTTCAAAACCCTGACCACCAAACGTTACACCGACGGCGTGAAACGGGGCGCATGGCCGCCGTTCCGGGCTCGATTATGGCAGCGCAACTACTACGAGCACGTCATTCGCAACGAGCGCGAACTCGACGAGATACGGGAATACATCGCCACTAATCCTCTGAAATGGGCGCTGGACCGGGAGAATCCGCAGAGGACTGGGCGGTCAGCCGAGGAAGACGCCTTGTTTGATCAGAACCAACCTCAGTCGCCATAGAGCGGTAGGCGGTGGGCACAGCCGCCGCTATTCAGGCCATTATCGGCCATGGGATCGACAACCCGACAGTCACTTATCGTGCAGACTGTTCTACAGCCTGAATGTGGAGTTCATACCTCTTGTCATCTTGAACTACTTGGAAGTACTCCACGTCTTTCTCAGCTTGCAGAACAGACCGCACTAATCTCCGATCCGCCTCTGTAGTTCGCAACCCGAATATGATCTTGTTCAGCTGTCCAGGATAGTCGATGAGCTGGTTGGCGTCCACACGGATCAACCGCCACTCTTGTTCGTAAGCTCAGCCAACATGCTTGGTCCAAAGAATCTTGGCCAATCCGTCTTTGCTCCAGATTTCGGAGAAATCCAATTCTGGATACTCCTCCGTGTAAACCACTGGATATAAGCCAACATCATTCAGGTCTTGGGCTTTGTCTCGTCCACAGAAGCCGAGACAAATGCCCCTATGGGAATCGGCATAGTGAGACCACATGAGAATGTCATCTGGCACTTTGGTGAAGCAAATGACACCCCAGCTTCTGATGTTGGACTCATAATTCTCAATGGCAAGCTTGGTCAATTCAGCATCATTGAGATATGTGAGATGTGGATTCTGGTTCCTGAGTTTCTCGAGTCCACGTGCATCATTTGTTCTTTGCAGACGAAACTCAAAAGGATCATTGAATGCACTTGGGGATGACGCCCACAGCTTCCTGTGCGCAAGGTTACTAAGCACCATCTTGTTTACAGCTTGATATTTGTAGAGTTGCCACATCCGGCTGTCCATTCACCAAGGCAGGCACTGTGGCCCGCTTCACCGACGTACCGTACATGCTTCACGGCGCCGCGGCTTCCCTCACCAGCTCCTCCAGATCCACAAAGCTCGCCCCTCCCAGCCCTCGATACCTCTCCGGATGGCAGGTAAGAATGATAATCTGCAGGTGCTGTGCTTCCTCTTCCAGAATAGCCATCACCCGCGCCATTCGCCCCGCATCGGTGAAGGTCATCACATCGTCGAGAACCACCATCTGGCGTTCATCCCTGGCCAGCACTTCAGCCAAGGCCAGGCGCGTGGCCAGGTGAATCTGCTCCCGCTCGCCGCCGGAAACGCTGTCCAGCGAGACGGCTTCCCCGCGGATCTCCGGAACCACACTGTCCGGTTCGAAGGAAGCGCCCAGCTTCAGACTGCCCAGCCGTCCGCCGGCGATCCGCTGGAACATCTGCGTGGCCACAGCCTCCACCGGTCCGGCCACGGCCGCCACGGCTTCGGCCCGGCATTCGACCAGCGTGTCCCGCAGCAGGCGTATGGCTCCGGCGCGCAATTCCTCGGCGGCAACCTCAGCTTGCAGAGCCGCCACCTTCTCCTCTGCTGCGGCCAGCAGTGAGTATGTGCCCTGGGCACTGAGGCTCTGAAGCTTTCCCTCTTCTGTCTTTTCATCATCGCGAGCCTTGTTGGCCGCCTCGTCCGCCGCCTGAAGCTGTTTCTCCAACGTGGCCACGGTGTCCACCGGGTTGTCCTTGAACTCCGAGAGCTTGCCCGCAATCTCATCCAGCTTCAGCCGGGCGGCGTCCCACGATAGCGTGACCTTCTTCAGCAGTTCGGCGCGCTCCCCATCCGACTTCCCATCGCCGGTGAGATCGGCCAGCCGGGTTTCCAGTGACGCCATCATCTTCCTGGCCGCTTCGGCTTGCGAACTCAGTTGATCCTTCCTCCGGCTGACATCGAGCAGGGCGGACTGCGCCGCATCCCGGCGTGCCTCCGCCGTATCGATCCTGGCTTTGAAGGAAGTGTAAACGTCCTCGGCCGCAGCCTTGAGGGCCGAGGGGTCCGGTGTCTTCTGCTGCCACTCGGGATGGTCTTGGGCTATCTTAGCCTGGACAGCCTGGACCTCAGAACGCTGTCGTTGGATCTCATCAAGAGTGCGGCCTGACAGCCAGGTTTCAATCTGGGTTTCGGCCCCATCTATCTTCTTGTCGAGACCACGGCTCTTCTCCAGCAGAGCCTCCAATGACTCCATATCCGACGTCCTGAATGGTTCGGTCAGTATCTTCAGCTCACGTTCGGCCTCAGCCCGCTCAGTGCGATGCTCCTCAACTGACCCGGCAGGCCCGGAAGCTCTGAGCCTGGACACGCCCGGCAGGTCGGCTACCACTTCCGGCGAACCGGTGACTCTCGTCGGGATCCCCGCGCTCAACTCCACTTCGCCGGGCTCCTCTCCGGCAACGATGATCAACTTGCCGCTCTTCTCCGGGACCACCTCCAGCGTTATCAGGGAGGCATCAATGCGGAGTTGCGCTTCATCGCGCTTCTTCATGGCCTTACGGATAGCTTTCAGTGTCTTGTCATCCGGCGCCACCAGCTCAGCCCGCTCCTTCTTGCGCCTGTTCAGAGCTTCCTGAGCCGTGGCAATCTTCTGGAGAAGCCCGTCCAGATCGGCCAGCGCCCCGGTGTTGTCTATGAATTGCCGGGCCTGTTCCGCCAGCGCTCGGGCGGCATCGATCGCGGAGCGTTCCTTCCGTACATCTTCGAGGGCCGACTTGGCTTCCGCAGCTTCCTTCTCACGCTCCAGCAATTCGCGCTGCTGCAATGGCAGGTCGCCTTCAATCTGACGAAGAGACTCGGTGGCGTCTTTGAGCGCTTTTCTGGCTGCCGCGATACCCTGGATGCGCTGACTCAGCTCGCTGTGCTTCGCCTCCTCCGCCTTGACGCTTTCCGCCCTTTGGTTCCTTTCGGACGTCAGCTTCTGGAAAGAGTCGGCTCTGATTCGAGCCTCCTTGAGTTCCTTGCTGATGGCCTCCGCATCATATCTGGCCTGTGTTCGCCTGGCCCGCAGGTCCTCCACCCGCCTGGCCGCCTCCTCGTATTCGCGCTGCCTGGTCATGGCGGCGGCACGCTCCGCCAGAGCGGCCCGGAGCTTGTCCTTGAGCTGGACCACGGCCGGCGCATCCTTGCCAGTCTTGTACCTGCCGGTGGGCGTGTATATCTGAAGGTAGGCTTCTTCCACCTTTCCCTCTATGGGGCTGGCGGTCGGTCCGGTGACCTGTGATCCAAGCGAAGTTCTGACGTCGGCCAGAAGGTCGCCGGAAAGCGCCTCCAGTGTCAGTCTGCCCTGAGGCACCCAAAGAACCTGCGCCAGTCCACTGTTCTCCCGCCTGGATAGTCCCCGTCCCGGCGCGTTCCTAGAGAGCATGGCCCGAACTGTCTCGTCAGCTTTGCTGGACTCGGCCAAGCTGACGAAGCGGCCATTCTCCCTTCGCTCCAGCTTGGAGGAGGGATTGTCCAGGAATCGTTTGGTGATCCGGTACTCCTGGCCGCCGTGGCTGAACTCCACCGTGACCGTGGGCGCGAGCGCGCGGCCCCAGGGCCGTATGACCTCCACTTCCTTCCCGCCTACCCGGTGACCGTCCAACAGGCCGCGTCGCATGGCTTCGAACAAAGTGGACTTCCCGGTGGCATTAGGGGCATAAATGACGTTCAGGCCTTCTTCAAATGGCCCCACCGCGATGGCGTCGGCAAAGCAGCGCCAGCCGGACACACGCAGCGATCGGAGGATTATGGCGACACCTCCGGCACCAAAGCGTAAAGCTCCATCAGCGCTCTGGAGGCAACCTCTGGCGAAGCGCCCTCAGGACGCTGTCCGGCAAATCGAGGATCTGACAGTTCCTGGAGCCTGGCAGCCACATTCTGCAATATGCCGGGCGGCAGACTGCCCAACCAGGTGGCATCCTCGGGAGAAGGCCGCAACCCGGAGCTGTCTACCCAGGCGAACAGGAACCTGGAAGCCACGATCTCTCCGATGCGAGCCATCTCATCGCGCTCGCCTGCGGCCAGCAGTCCCTTCAACCGCAACTCCAGCAGGGTCGACCCAGGATTGTCCTGGGATTCGATATCCTGACGAACCCGCTGGAGGTCACCTGGCTCACGGACATCCTTCTCGATCACTTTCCATGTCAGACCTCCCGTTCGCACTGGCGTGACAACCGGTGCCGCTCCAGGCCCTGCGATGTCGACCACTAGAACGTTGCCGCTGTCCCGTTCGCCAAAGCTGGTGGTCTCATGAGTTCCGGAGTACGCCACCCGCACAGAACCGTCAGACGCCGGGTAGGTGGCCGTCGAATGCCAGTGCCCTAGAGCGAGATAATCGAGGCCAGCACATATGGCCGCATCCCGCGGAATCGGGTAGTCCGGCTCCGGCTGAGGGACTCCCTCGACGGCGCCATGCGCCAGACCTATCCTGATAGCCCCCGTTTCCGCCGACGGTATCCATGCCGTCGGGTCTTTGCGTGATCGTTTGTCCTTTGTGGGACAGGGATAGAGGACGCCACCAGGGATTTCGACGGGCTCTTCTTCTCGAAGCACACGGACGTGCTCCATCGACTTCCACGCCGGATGCTCCCAGACCGAGCCTGGCGTCAGTGAATCATGGTTGCCCGGTATCAGGTAGACAGGAACCTGGCAGCTGCCCAGAATATCCGCCACCTTCTGGATCAGAGCCCGCTCCACCCCGTTGTCTTCGAAGACGTCGCCCGCTATCAGGAGGAACTCTGCGCCGTGGTCCCGGGCAACCCCGACCACCCTTCTGGCAGCCGACAGGCGCTCTTCACGAACTCGGGAAGCAGCGCCCCCGACGTGGGCCGCCTTCATTCCCAACTGCCAGTCTGCGGTGTGGATGAACTTCATTGTCCGGTGTCCCCCGTTTGGCGGATGCTCTGACCAAGGAGTCATTCTAGCACGATCGTCTTTGGGTGGTAAACGACGGCATCCCCGTAGCTCTCACCAGCCAGACCATGGCTTCCCGTCTGATCACCACTTGCTGGCGTTGAAGTGGCAACGCTTCTTGTCGGACACCAGAATTAGCCTCTTGGGTCGTAATGCTTGGCCCACTGCGTCTTGTGGAAGGCATGACACGATACTAGAATCGGTCTTTTGGGTGCTTGGACATTGGGAATGCTAACCTTTTCGACACTCTGTCGTTGTATTGGATGTTAAGAGCACTAAATGGGGGGAATGCAAAGGAGGTGACCAGTTGAAGAAGAGATTGATCTTGGGGATCTTCGTCATCGCTCTGATTGGAGCATTGTTGGGGGTTGGCTGCAAGAGCAAGTCCAGCAATAACAACACGAACAACAATGGCACCACGTCAGTTACCCTTGAGGTGACGGAGCCACAGGACGAGATTACGGTCAACACGTCCACAGTTCAAGTGAAGGGCGTGACCACTGCTGATGCCACGGTCAGTGTGAATGGCTCCTTGGTTGATGTAGGTGCAGATGGCAAGTTCAGCACCACGGTCAGCCTGGAACAGGGGCCCAACTCCATCGAGGTGGTCGCCAGCGACTCTCAGGGGAATGAGAACAGCCAGGTTCTGACTATTATCTACGTACCGTAGTTACGACTAGAGTGTCAAGTTAGGAGGCGAAACATGAAAAGAATACTGCTAGTGGTTGTGACTCTGGCACTGACCACAGGACTGATCTTGGGGACTGCGGGCAGCACCCTGGCTGCCGCCGGCACTCAGAGTGGCCGGGGCATCTTCGGCACCGTCCAGAGCATAGTCATGACCGACAACACTACCGGAGTAGGGACTGTTACCCTCACGAATGTGAAACCGGCAACGGCCGACAACGCCAGTGTGGAAATTCAGGTTACTGAAAACACCACTTACAACATTCCTACCGTTACCGTTCAGCCCACCCAACGCTGGCAGACCTGGCAGCAGCTCACACCCGAAAGCAGAAGCCTGATTCTGGGTGCACACAGAGTAGCAATCCTGCTAACCGAACCCGCCGGCAATGTTGCGGCGAAGGTAATGGTTATACCGGCAGGATACTTGGCGTACCGCTATCACCATCACCTGGGTGTGGTGGTCTCAGTCAGCGACAACGGAACAGCCACGATAGCCGAGAAGAAGGGTGGGCAGATAACTGTCACCCTTAGCGAAGGGGTTCAATTGGCTGTGGGGCAGTTCGTGGTTGTAGTCACTGACTCCAGCGGGGGAACCCAGCTCAAGGCAATCAAGGCTTACAGAATCGACAAGATCGTTGATCGCTTCGAGGGCTACCTTGAGGGTTCGCTGACCGAAGCCAACTTTGACAACGTGACCGCCTTGATACAGCAGACCCAGCAGAAGCACATAGCTTACCTTCAGAGAGTCCAGGACCTTTTGCAGTCGGAGAACCGTACGCAGGCAGCAGCGGCCGTTGGAAAAGCCATCGACTATGCCAATGCACGCTACTCCGAGGCTCTGCAGTTCAGAGCGAAGATCAAGGACTGGATCGACAAGAATGGAGGCTGGACGGCGTGGCAGGCACAATGGGGCGACACCAGCGGGACTATCACCGCAGTGAACACTGTCGGGAGAACCTTAACCATCAGCACTGACAATGGCACCATCACTGTTCATGTCCCAGTAGCCGCCCGGATTGTAAAGGATACCAGCACGGGACCCGCGCTATTCGCCTTCAAGAGTCTGGCTGTGGGCAATCAGCTCGAAAAGGTAATCTACTACAAGCCGACCAGTGGCCAATTCCAGGCGCTCTACATCCGCGTAGCCGAGTAAGCTGATTCAAGAAACCTAGGCACATAGACACGTTCACCTCAGCCTTCGCAAGGGGGCTGAGGTGAATCGTTTCAAGGATCTGAAGACTCGATGGAAGCACGCTGTTGGTCTGCATGTTCCCCAGCCAGTGCAAGCCCATTGGAGCTCTACTCATCGGCCCGTACAATTGCAGTGATGCCATCGGAGATCAGTCACCAGCATGATATTGTTGATACGCAGACCCCGCCACAGTATCATATTCACCATAGCCTATGCGCGATTTTCTGCAACATAGAGGCGGCTTGATAGCGAAGCTCGCTCTCCTGTGCCTGATAGCTCTGAGCCTGCTGCCGACTGGCTGCAGTCAAGGCGGCATTGTAGAGGGCGAAGTCCGCTACAAGATGGTGACAGGCATGAAGGATCGCCTCTACTTCATTATTGTTCGCAATGAACCCACAGAGCCGTCCATCGTGTTCAATGCCGATGCCGAAGAGGAGATCAAGAACTGTTTCCCGTCGACAGACAACCTGACGGTAGACAATTCGACAGAAAAGCAGATCGAGGCATTCTACACCAGGATTGACTACATCGTCAGCATCCAACTCATGTCGGGGGAAAAGGACGAGTACTACCAAGCCTTCCGCGCCGATCGAGAGGACTTCAATTCTATGACAATCGGATCGAGGGTGAAGGTAGACACCCTGCCCTCGTCTGAAGGCCCCAGGATACTGAGAATCGTCGAATGAGAAACTCGGCGGGCAAGTGCAACCGACGGAGACACACCGGTTAGCATAACTCCAAATCCGAGGCCGAATCTGCCCCTATCTGGGTGAAATGGCCGCGAGCCAGTACACGTCGCGCCAAGCACCGGAAATCGTCTGCGTGATCCCCTCCCATTCGGGAAGGCCTCACGGGCTTCAAAACACCGGACACTCCCAAGGCAAGAGCCAAATACGGCTATTGCATTGGAGTCATACGACGGTCTAAGATAAGCCTACCTACAGCACAGCGCCACCACACAATGGCATTCAGGCTAGGCCTTGGCATTTGCCGGTAGCGGTTCTCGACCGATTGGCCACAGGCAAGCGCACACGACGGATATGCGCCGTGGGAAAGGACACACAGCACCAGCCGCAAATGGATTTGGAGGTGGGACTATGGGAGTAGACATCAACTTCATGGTGGGTGGAGAAGCAGGGCAGGGCGTACAGGCCGCCGGATTCATCATAGCCAAGGCACTCGCCCGCTATGGCCTCAGTGTCTTCGCCGACCAGGACTACGAGTCCAGGGTCCGCGGAGGCCACAACTTCTTTCGAGTTCGCGCTGGCGACAATGCCGTGTCCGCCACCTCGGAGACCCTGGACGTGCTGGTGGCCTTAGATCAACAGACCATCAGCCTTCATCAGAGAGAGGTGGCCAACAGCGGCGTGTTGATCTTCGATCAGGACAAGGTCAAGGACCTGGGCGCCAGTCGCAACCTGCTGGGCATGCCGCTGGAGCAGATGGCGGTAGAGACCGCCCAGAACAAGCAGTCAGCCAATGTCGTGGCGGTGGGTGCCGCCATGGCGTTGGCAGGCTACGACAGCGCGGCGCTGAAAAGCGTGGTGCTCGACTACTTCGGCACTGGAGAAATGGGCCAGGCGAACGCTTCTGCAGCCACTCGCGGTTACGAGCACGCCAAAGCCAATTTCAGAGGCGATTTTGGCAGGAAAGTCAGCCCACTCGGCGGCCAGAAGAGAATGCTCCTCAACGGCAACGAGGCTGTCGCTCTGGGAGCCCTGGCCGCCGGATGCAAGTTCGTGTCAGCCTACCCCATGACGCCCTCTACGACCATCATGGAGTACATGGCCGGCAAGGCCGACGAACTCGGCATAGTCGTGGTGCAGCCCGAGGACGAGATATCCGCCATCAATATGATCATCGGGGCAGCGTTCGCCGGAGTCCGGGCTATGACGGCCACTTCAGGCGGCGGCTTCTGCCTGATGGTCGAAGGGCTGGGTTTGGCCGGGATGACAGAGACGCCGGTTGTCATCGTGGACGGCCAACGCGCCGGCCCTGCCATCGGATTGCCTACCAGGACCGAGCAGGGCGACCTGCAGTTCGCCCTTCATGCCGCCCACGGCGATTTCCCCAGAGTCGTCATGGCTCCAGCCACAGTCGATGACGCCTTCTGGCTGACCGTGAAAGCCTTCAATCTGGCTGAGGAATGCCAGGTGCCCGTGATCATCCTCACTGACCAGTATCTGGCCAGCTCGTATGCCACGGCGGAGAGATTCGACCTTTCCGGAGTGCAGATCAGGAGAGGACAACTCATCTCAGAGACAGATCCAGCCAAGTTGGAGCGCTACAAGAGGCACGAGATCACGGCGTCCGGAATCTCACCGCGGGCGTTCCCTCTCCAGTCAAGCGCGCTGGTGGTAACTGACTCGGACGAGCACAACGAAGAGGGGCACCTTATCGAAGACGCCGAAACCCGGACAGCTATGGTGCTGAAGCGGCTGCGCAAGCTGTAAGGCCTGAAGAAGGAGATCTCAGGGCCCAGAACGTATGGCCCGGCTAAGGCCGACATCACGCTAATAGGTTGGGGCAGCACCTACGGCGCTCTGAAAGAAGCGGTGGACCTGGCCGCACAGGATAGTCTCAGCTTGAACCTGGTTCACTTCATTGAAATCTGGCCCTTCCCTGCCGAAGCGACGAGCCTGGCTCTGCGGGGAGCTAAGAAAACCTTCGCTGTGGAGAACAATGCCACCGCTCAATTCGCCCACCTGCTGCGTGCCGAGGCGGGACACCAGGTCTCGGGCAGCATCTTGAAGTTCGACGGCCGCCCGTTCTCACCGGCCTACATTCTGAGACAACTCAGGAAGGAGGTGGCCTGATTATGGTGAAGATGACCGACTACGCAGGCAGTCAGCCGGCCTGGTGCCCCGGCTGCGGGAACTTCGGCATTCTGAACGCTATCAAGAAGGCCTTGGTCGAACTTGATATCGAACCCAACAGAGTGCTCATGGTCTCCGGCATAGGTCAGGCCGGAAAGCTGCCTCATTACACCAGAGGCAATGTGCTTAACGTGCTGCATGGCCGCACCCTTCCGGCTGCGGCTGGAGCCAAGATTGCTAATCCTGAACTGACCGTCATAGCAGTGGGAGGAGATGGCGACGGCTACGGCGAAGGTGGAAACCACTTCCTCCACTCCGTGCGGCGGAATCACGACATCACCTACATGGTCCACAACAATCAGGTGTACGCCCTTACCAAAGGGCAGGCGTCTCCCACCAGCGATCAGGGGTTCGTCACCAAGACCACGCCGCAAGGTGCACCGACGCCGCTGAATTCGCTGGCGGTGGCCATAGCTGCTGGAGGAACCTTCGTGGCCAGAGGCTTCTGCGGCGACATTGACCACTTGACAGGGTTGCTCAAGAATGGCATCCAACACCGCGGATTTGCGCTCATCGACATACTCCAGCCATGCGTCTCTTTCAACCACAAGAACACTCATGCCTGGTACAAGGAAAGGGTCTACAAACTGGAAGAAACCGGCTATGAACCAACGGACAGATCAGCCGCCCTGGAGAAGACACAGGAGTGGGGCGAGAGAATACCTATCGGGGTGATCTATCGGCACGAGAGGGCCACTTTCGAAGATGAGCTTGCGGTTCTAAGGAAAGGGCCTCTGGTGAAACAGAGAATAGATCCAATGCAAGTGGGTGCACTGTTGGATGAGTTCGTGTGATCACGAGGCAGAGAAACAGCTTTGCGACTCCGCAGATCGAGCCACGGCAGGCGACTACTTGAACTGGACGATGCGGGGGTTTACTCGACACTTCTCCGCGATGACAATGGCCTTGATCTGATCCACCGCCGCATCAAGCTCATCCTGGCGATTCACCACCACGTAGTCGAAGATGAGCATTGTCCTCAGTTCCTCGTTCACCTTCCCTAACCGCACCTTCAGATCAGTGTCGGATTCGGTCTTCCGCTGTCTCAGTCGCTGCTCGTACTCCTCCAGTGAAGGCAGAGTCAAGAAAACCAGAACAGCTCCAGGCAGAAGGTTCCTGATCGTGGCCGCGCCCTGGACATCTATCTTGAGGACTACGTCTTTCCCTTCATCCAGAGCTTGCTTCACCTCGTGTTTGGGCACTCCATACCAGTACCCATAGACCTTGGCCGACTCGATGAGGTCCCCGCGCTGCATCATCTCATGAAACCCGGACTCAGACACGAAAGAGTACTCCACGCCGTCTTTTTCTCCAGTTCGTGGAGGACGCGTGGTTGACGTCACAACGTAGTGGAGGGGCACACCAAGTTCCTTCATTCGAATCAGCATGGCATCCTTGCCTGCACCAGAAGGGCCTGACAAGACGATAAGCAGAGGCATCGGTCTTACTCCGCCTGCTCCGCTTCTTCAAACTGCCCTTTAGGTCCGGACTTGCGCATGCTCAGCACTCTGCCGGCAATAGTCTCGGGCGTGATGGCCGCCAGCACAATATGACCATTGTCCATGATAAGAACGGCCTTGGTCCTTCGGCCATTGGTCATGTCGATGACATGTCCCTTGCTCTTGGCATCATGAATCAGGCGCTTCGACGGCGCCGAACTGGGCGAGATTATGGCAATGACCTTGTCGATTGCTGCCATGTTGCTGAAACCGAGGTGAATAAGCTCAGTAGTCATTTCTCTCCTCCATCAGCAAAGTCACTTCGCAACTATTCTTTCGAACTCTTGCCAGAAACCGGGGTATGAGATATCTACGACTCCAGCATCTTCAATCAGCGTCTCGCCATCAGCGACAGCCCCAGCTACTCCCAGAGCCATGGCCATGCGGTGGTCACCATGACTCGAGCACTTGGCGCCGTTCAGCTTTCCGCCACCCTGAACGATCATGCCATCAGCCAGCTCTTCCACCTTGGCCCCCATCTCCGAAAGCTCCGCCGCCAGAAAAGCGATGCGGTCCGTCTCCTTCACTCGAAGCTCCGCCGCGTCCCTGATCGTGGTGGTGCCCCTGGCAAAGCAGGCCGCCACGGCCAGAATCGGCACTTCGTCGATCAGGCGGGGAACCAACTCGCCCCCTATGTCGACGGCAGTCAACTCGCTCGATTCAATCACCAGATCAGCCACGGGTTCGTTGTTGACGGTGCGCTCGTTCTCCACCTTGAGCCTGGCTCCCATCTTCAGCAGGACATCAATGATACCCGTTCTGGTGGGGTTGACGCCAGTGCCCTTGATCATGACCTTGGCATTCGGATGAATGGCGCCCAGGACCAGCCAATAGGCCGCGGAGCTGATATCGCCGGGAACATGAACGTCAATCGCCTTCGGGGGAGCCGCTGGAGGAGCCAGGGTGGCCACAGTCCCTTCAGATGTCACCTTGACGCCCATGGCCTGCAGCATTCTCTCCGTATGATCACGGGACAGTGACGGCTCCCGGACTATCGTTCTCCCCTTCTGCACGGTGAAAAGCCCCGCTATAAGCACCGCCGATTTGATCTGGGCGCTGGCAACCGGCAGAGTGTAGTCGAGGCCGTGAAGCTCCTGGCCCTTGATAGCCAGCGGCGCCAGCGTGTCGCGGTTTCTTCCGTATATTCTGCCGCCCATCAGGCGCAGCGGGTGAATCACCCGGCCCATGGGACGGGAGCACAGCGAGGCATCACCGGTGATCACAGTAAAGAAGGCCTGCCCCGCCAAAAGGCCCGTCAGAAGGCGCATCGTTGTGCCGCTATTGCCAGCATCAAGCACCATATCCGGCTCAGTGAATCCTTTCACCCCAACGCCCTGAACCTCGATAGTAGGCAGATTCGCCGAAATCGAAGCGATCTTCACTCCCAGACTACGAAGGCACGACAGGGTGGACGCACAATCCGCCCCCGGCGCGAAGTTGGTCACCTTGGCGGCACCATCAGCGAGACTGTTCAGAATGGCCGCCCGGTGAGAGATCGACTTGTCTCCCGGAGGGGTGATCTCGCCTCTAACCGCAGAATGTCGCTTAACTCTTCTTACCATGTTCCTCTATCCATGCGTTCCGCGCTTGCCGAGCTCTATCGAAAGCTTGCTCCAAGCCAAGGTCTCCCTCGGCTATCAGCCCCCGGAACCGCTGCAGTTCCTTCGTGAAGTCATCAATCCACGAAACGATATTCTCTCCGTTGGTGAGGCAGATGTCGCGATTCATCCGCGGGTGCTGCGATGCCAGACGAGTCGCACCCTGATAGCCAGTCGAGGCCAGCTCAGACATCTTCGACCAATGCGGGTTCCCGGTAGTCGCCATTACCAGGGCAGAGGCCAGAACGAGAGGCAAATGGCTGATTCCCGCCACGAACTGGTCGTGCTCCGCAGCGTTCACGAACACGGGACGCGCGCCAATCCTGTTCACCAGATCAACGACTGCCTGAACCGCGTCGTCCGATGCGCTCCGTCCAGGAACAACGCAGTAGGTGCAGTCTCTGAAGAGGTCAGCGTCCGCGACTTCGATCCCAGGGAGTTCCTTCCCCGCCATGGGATGGCCACCCACGAAGCTGATGCTCTGTGGCAAGCTCTCCTCCGCCCATTTCATCACCTGCACCTTGGTGCTGGCCACATCCGTGACCACACATCCAGCCGGCAGGTGCGAGCCGATCTGGGACAGTATCTCCTTGACAGACATCGTCGGAGTCGCCAGTATGACCAGATCCGCCTTGTTCACAGCGGAAGCCAGCGAACCCTCAACCCGGTCAATCGCCCCCAATTGCAGCGCCCGATCCGCCGTTTCCGGCCGGCGGGCACAACCCACCAGCTCAACCCCGTCAGATCCGGCGCGCTTCAGAGCCAGACCGATCGAGCCGCCGATCAACCCTAGTCCGATGATGGCAATGCCTTTAGCCATGACCAACACCACCGAACATGCTACGACTCATTTTGATGCCAGATTATCCGGGCAGGAGAACCCTTCGGGAGATGCAGCCAGGATCTGCATCACGAGAGAGCACTCCCCCCTAGCGCCTCACGAGAACGGGGATGATATCTCCGAGATCCAGATTCCTATTCCTGGTCAAGCTGGAAGGCCTTGTGCAGAGACCTCACAGCATCGGCCACTCTGGTCTCATTGACGATGCAGGTGATCCTTATTTCAGAAGTGGTAATGAGCTCGATATTTATGCCCGCCTCATAGAGTGCCTTGAACATTCGGGCGGCATATCCCGGCGTATTCTGCATCCCCGTCCCCACAATGCTGACCTTGCCCAGTTTGGCGTCACTTACACAGCCCTTGGCGCCAATCGACTTCGCTATGGGCTCCACTACCTTCATAGCTTTGTTCAGATCATTTCGAGAAACAGTGAACGTCAGATCAGTCATCCCGCCAACGCTGGCGTTCTGAACAATGGTATCAATGCTGACATTCGCTGCAGCCAGAGGCTCGAATAGCGCAGCGGCTATGCCAGGTCTGTCTGGCACGGCCAGAACCGTGACCTTAGCTACGTTGAGGTCGTGGGCAATGCCACGAGCCTTGTTGCGTATTTCCATAGGAATCCCTCCACGGATAACCGTCCCAGGTCTTTCATTGAAGCTGCAAGCCACCAGTATGGGCATGTTGTAGATCTGGCCGATTTCGACGGCCCTGGGATGCATCACCTTGGCCCCGTAGGTGGCCAGTTCCACCATCTCCTCATAGTCAATCTCGAGTATCTTCCGCGCCTCGGGAACAATGCGGGGGTCTGCCGTGAATACCCCTTCAACGTCGGTGTAGATATGGCACATGTCTGCCTTCAGACTGACCGCCAGGGCCACAGCCGTGGTGTCTGAACCACCGCGGCCCAACGTGGTGACCTCCATGCCGTCCGTCACCCCCTGGAAACCCGCCACCACCACGATGTTGCCCGCCTCCAGCTCGATCTTGACTCGCTGCGGGCTGACGGCACGGATGCGAGCCTGGCTGTAGATACCGTCCGTCTGAATGCCCGCTTGGCCGCCACTCAGGCTGATGGCCTTCTGGCCAAGAGACTTGATGGCCATCGCCAGAAGGGTACTGGAGACGATCTCACCGGTCGAGAGCAGAACATCCATCTCCCTCTCGTCAGGCTGGCTGGTGATCTGGTGCGCCAGATCAATGAGATCGTCAGTGGTATCTCCCATCGCCGAGATCACCACTACGACCTGGTTGTCCTTTCCCATGGCGGCGATGGCCCGCCGGGCGACGTTCTTCATCTTCTCGGCATCGGCTACCGAGCTGCCACCGTATTTCTGTACGATCAAAGACATGTTGTCTATTCTACCAACTTTTCTCCGCGAATAAAACGTCCCATCAACGTATATCCGTCGTGAACCTGCAGTCGACTCCTGGCTGCCTCACCCTCACTGAAGCCCCGCGCACCACTGCCGGCAATTCCCTGTCCGCACCAGGCGAAGGGGACTGGGTCGCCGGTATGCGTGCGGACGCGGATGGGGGTACGGTGGTCGGGGAGAACCATTAGACGAGAGTGTGTCCCCTCACCGAGCTTCCTCACCAGAGGCCCCACCACGAGACGATCGAAGTTCTCGATGGCTCTGATCTTCTGATCAAGGTCGCCGTTGTGACTGGCTTCGTCGGGAGCCTCCACATGAACCAGAATGAAGTCCTTGTCCTCCAGGCTCTTCACCGCATAGGCCCCCTTGCCCTCGTAGTTCGTATCATAGTAGCCGGTGGCTCCCGGCACCTCGATCAACTCCAGGTCCACTAGCTTGGCTATCCCATTGACCAGATCCACAGCGGATATGACTCTTCCCTCAATCCCGAAGAGATCCCTGAAGCTTGGCATCTGCGGTGTGACGCCCTGTCCCCAGAGCCAAATCATGTTCGCCGGGCGCTGCCCTCGACTGATCCGAGATCTGTTGACCTCGTGGGCCTCGAGCAGCTCGCGCGACCGCTCCATGAGATCAACCAGGAGTCCCGCGCCATCTCCACGAGGCATGTTGTCTTTCACGGGCTGCCCGATCACGTCATGTGGCGGAGTACAGTCGGCACGCACCATGTCGGTGCCCTTGACAACGCAGATGTGACGATAGCTGACTCCGGGGTAGAACTTCACAGTCGGCGTAGATATCTGGCGACTGAGGGACGCCACGAGTTCCCTGGCTTCCTCACTGGTGATATGCCCACCGGCGTAGTCCGCTATGCGTCCGTCTTCCACCGTGATCAAGTTGCAGCGGAAAGCTACCTCTTCCGGCCCCAGCTTGATCCCCAGCTTGGCCGCCTCCAGCGGCGCCCGCCCACTGTAATACTTCTTTGGGTCATAACCCAGCACCGAGAGCATGGCCACATCCGAGCCCGGCGGCATACCCGGAGGTATGGTCCTGATCAGGCCTATCTGGCCTCTCCGGGCGATCTCCCTCATATTGGGGATATCCGCTACCTCCAACGGGGTACGGCCACCCAGCTTCTCCAGCGGCTCATCAGCCATGCCATCGCCGATCAGTACGGCGTACTTCATCTCTTCTTGAGTTCTCCGTGCTGAGGTCATATAATGCCTGTATCGGGGTGTAGCGCAGTTGGTTTAGCGCGCAGCGTTCGGGACGCTGAGGTCGGAGGTTCAAATCCTCTCACCCCGACCATCTTGCCCCACACATACGGCACCAGACCGGATGCGCCTCCGGCACTCATCACTCAGAAAGCTTCTCCTTGGCTTCTTCCCAGAGCTTGTCCTGCTCCTCCAGCGGCAGACTGCTCAGGACTATCCCTCGCCTCTGACAATCCTCTTCCATGAGCCGGAATCTCTGATAGAATCTCCGGCCAGCCAACTGCAAAGCCTCCTCGGATTCCACATCCAGCCTCCGGGCCACATTGACCAAGGCAAACAGCACATCCCCGAATTCGCGCACCCTCTCTTCATGGCTGGTGCATTTCCGCAGTTCCTCCACTTCCTCGCCGAGCTTATCTATCACGCCTTCAATCTCTTTCCAGTCGAAGCCAACGCGGGCAGCGCGCCGTTGCATTGCCTGGGTGTAGGCCAGGGCCGGCATGCCCTTAGGCAGCCCGTCAAGAACGGAGCTTGTGCCTTTCTCTTCCTGTTTGATGGCTTCCCAGTTCTGAATCACATCCTGCGAACTGCGCACCTTGGTACTGCCGAAAACGTGCGGATGACGCCGTATGAGCTTGGTGTTGATGCTCCGCAAAACATCTTCCACACTGAACCTGCCATCCTCTTGGCCGATCTGCGAGTGAAGTGCAATCTGCATCAGGATATCGCCCAGCTCCTCGCAAAGCTTCTGGTCATCACCCTCGTCAATGGCCTCCAGCGCCTCGTAGCACTCTTCCAGGAGATTGGGTTTCAGAGAGAGATGGGTCTGTTCTTTGTCCCAGGGGCAACCGTCTGGAGCGCGCAGCCTGGCGATTATGTCAACCAGAGTGCTGAAGGTATCGAGCTTCCGCTTGTACGGCATGAGGTCACTTCGAAGGCTCGCCTTCCTTGTCGTTTTTATCAAGGAAGTCGATCGAGACCACCTTGTTTCCAGACTCAACCTTCATGAGGCTCACTCCCTGTGTGTTCCGACTCCGGTGGGAGATGCTTTCCTTGGTCACCCGGATGATAACTCCTTTCTCGGAGATAAGCATCACTTCGCCGTCCGGTGTGGTCAGTCTGGCTGCCACCACTATGCCTACTCTCGGGTTGACCATGTGAGCCAGTACACCCTTTCCACCTCTATGCTGGACCGGGAAAGCACTGATAGGACTCATTTTGCCGAATCCATTGCTGGTCACCGTCAGAACATAAGCGTCAGGGTCGACGATGTCCATGCTTACCACCTTGTCCCCCGAGCCAAGGCGTATACCGCGCACACCTTGAGTCGCTCTGGACATGGATCTGGCATCAACGACGGCGAACCTGATCGACTTGCCTTGCTCCGTCACCATGATAATGTCATCGTTATCATTGGCCAGTCTCCCTGCCACCAGTTCATCCTCGTTTCTCAGCGACATGGCAATGAGGCCTCGGCTCCTCACTGAGGCGAACTTCTCGATCGGAGTCCTCTTTATCCTGCCCTTGGATGTAGCCAGCACCAGGTAATTGCCCGGGCTGAAGTCGGCCTTCACGGCTATAAGCACCTGTTCCTCGGTGGTGATCGGCAGCAGATTCACCAGCGGAGTCCCTTTCGCCACACGGGACGTATCCTGAGGAATCTTGTAGCACTTCAGAGAGAAGACCCGGCCACGGTTGGTGAAGAAAAGCAGCGTATCGTGTGTATCAGCCGATAGGAAAACGGCGGGACTCTCGAACTCCTTCATGGTCATTCCCCTCACGCCTTTTCCACCTCGGTGCTGCAATCTGTACGTATCTGCGGGAACACGCTTGATATAGCCACGGCTGCTCAGCGTCACCACCACTTCCTGATGCGATATCAAGTCTTCATCCCTCGGAGCAACCGGTTCCTCATCACTGATCTGGGTTCTGCGGCTGTCCCCATATTTTAGTTTGAGTTCTTCGGTCTCCTGTTTGATCGCCAGGAGTATCTTCCTCGGATTCGCCAGCAGGTCTTCTAGATAACCGATGGTCTTGATAGTCTGCGTGTACTCATCCGTGATCTTCTGCTGTTCCAGAGCCACCAAGCGGCGCAACTGCAAGTCGAGGATAGCCTGCGCCTGGATCTGAGAAAGACCAAGCTGGCTCATCAACTCATTGCGGGCCACCTCGGCGCTCTTGGAATGCCGGATGATGTCCACCACCAGGTCCAGTTGGTCAAGAGCAGTCTTGAGACCTTCGAGAATGTGGGCCCTGTCCTTGGCTTGCTTCAGGTCATACTGGGAACGGCGAGTGATTATCTGTTTTCGGAAGTCAATGTAGTACTGAACGGCTTCCTTCAGGCCGATGACTCTGGGTTCTCTGTCCACCAAAGCCAGCATGTTGACAAAGAACGTCGATTGGAGAGCAGTATGCTTGTAAAGGTTGTTCAGCACCCGCTCCGGCTGTGCGTCTTTCCTTAGTTCGATGACCACACGCATGCCCTGGCGGTCCGACTCATCGCGAAGGTCACTGATACCCTCGATCTTCTTGTCCTTCACCATGATGGCGATTCTCTCCACCAACTCCGCCTTGTTGGTCTGGTAGGGGAGCTCGGTGATCACTATGCGATGCCTCCCCTTAGCCATCTCCTCCACATCAACGGCGCCTCGAACCACCACCTTCCCCTGCCCCGTGGTGTAGGCTCTCCTGATCTCTTCTCGCCCCATGATGATGCCACCGGTCGGAAAGTCCGGGCCGGGAACCAGTTCTATCAGTTGGTCTATGGAAGCGTCGGGGTTGTCAATCAGGAATATGGCCGCCTGGCAGATCTCCGTGAGGTTGTGGGGAGGAATGTTCGTGGCCATACCGACTGCGATGCCGGAACTGCCATTGACCAGGAGATTAGGAAGTCGGCTGGGGAGAACCGAAGGCTCCTTCAGAGAGTCATCGAAATTCGGAACGAAATCGACGGTTTCTTTCTCAATATCAATCAGCATCTCCTGGGCAATCTGGCCCAAGCGCGCCTCCGTGTACCGCATGGCCGCCGGAGGGTCGTTGTCCACACTGCCGAAGTTCCCCTGACCGTCAACCAGCATGTACCTCATAGAGAAATCCTGCGCCATGCGAACCAAGGCCTCATACACCGGCGCGTCGCCATGGGGATGGTATTTGCCCAGCACTTCGCCCACGATGCGGGCGCACTTCTTGAAAGGCGTGTTGTGGCGCAGATTCAACTCATTCATGGCGTAGAGAATGCGCCGATGAACGGGCTTCAGGCCATCACGGATATCCGGCAATGCCCGCGCCACGATGACGCTCATGGCGTAGTCAAGATAGGACGTTCGGACTTCGTCCTCGATCTTAACCGGTCTTATCGATCCAGCTTCCGTTTCACTCATTCTGTATGGGACCTGCCTTCATCTTCGCCACCAGAGTGCTCGTAGACATCCGTGACAGAGAAACCCTCCCTCTCTGCCTCCAGGGTCTCATCACCCTCCTCAGCTAACTCTTCGTCCTCCAGTCTGTGTCTGAGCAGGCTCTCCCGTACGTAAGGGCGATAGCCCTGTTTGTCCTTCAGCGGAAATGAAGGACGCCCCACCTGGCTGGGATGCTGATAGACTTCCCTGATGATCACCTTCATTTCTTTGTCCCCGAGACTGTGTATAGCAGCGATGTATCGGTTGCCGAGCTTGGTGAGCTTCGCCAGACGCGCTCCGTATTTGGCCTCAACCTCACCCAGGCAATCCCCCTCTTTGTTCTTGACCAGCAGCCTCTGACCTTCCACATAGGGAGTGACTTCTTCACCCGGTGCCATCTTAGCCACAACTTCCTTGGCTGCCAGGCTCACCAGCTTCACCACTCTGGCTTTGCCAGTCTCCTCCACGAATATGTCAGCGACTACCTTATGAGCATCGGCCTTGGCGGCGCGCTTACGCACCAACGATAGCCGATTGAGGTTCTTCTTCGCGATACTGTTGAATGGGTCCAACTCCAGCGTTCGCCCGTAGGCTTTCTTGGCCTCAGCGTACTCCCCGATTTCCATGAGAGCGCGGCCCAACCGATTGTAGGTCTCGACGTCGTCAGGAAACTGCTCCAGGATAACCCTGTTGGCGGCCACAGCCTCTTCCCACTGCCCCTGCAATGCCAAACCTACCGCCTCTTTGGCGTGCCGCTCCAGATCTCCTCTGTTACCTTGAGAAGTCACCATTTCCTCCGGGAATCGATGCGGGGGTCCGTTCCTCCCCTAGTGAACGCATCTGAGGATTTTAGTGGTTGCCAAAGGAATTTGCAAGTTCGTCTGGTGCTCGCGGAAGCCACCGCGGTCCTCAGACTGACGCTAAAGGCCGTTATCGACAGAGGCTCGGCAATAGGCCACCATGATAGAATAACACCTATCCATGAAGCAATGAAAATACGGAGGTGAATGCATGCCCATAATCAGAGTGGAGATGTGGCCAGGTAGAACCCACGCTCAAAAAGCCGAGCTGGCAAAACGGATCACTGAAGCTGTGGTGACCGTGGCCAAAACGACGCCTGAAGCCACCATAGTCGTTTTTGAGGACGTAGCCAAGGAGAACTGGGCGGTGGCGGGCACTCTAGCCTCCGACGCCAAGACATAGTAGTTGCCTTACCTGGACGATGTGACCCATTTGTCTTCGGGGATTTGCCTGAGGCATTCTTGGAACAAAGAGAAATGGCAGGCCTCAAGGCCTGCCATTCACAAAGCAATGGGCTAAGTTGGTCCGATTCTAAGGGAATGAGTCTACTCTCCCTTCTTCTCCTCTTTCTTGGACTCCTTGCCTTCCTTGGCTTCTTCTGGTGCCCCTTCAGGCGCCGCCGCGCCCTCAGCGCCTTCAGCCCCCTCAGCTACCACTTCCGCCTCCACCTTCTTCTCCTCCACCTTCTCTATCTGCAATGGAGCAATTCTGACCACAACCTGTTCGGGGTTGTTCAGAGCCACGACGCCTTCACCCAGCACGAGGTCTTTGACTTGGATCGACTGGTCATCCTCGATAAGACCACTGATATCGACCTGTATGGTTTCCGGAATCCTGTCAGGCAGACACTCGATCTCGACAGCCGCGAGTTCGTGCGCCATCATGTTGGTCTTCGACTTCAGAGCCGGCGCCTCGCCCACCAGAACAACAGGAACCTCCACCTTTATCTTTTCTTCCATGCTCACCTGGAAGAAGTCAACATGGACCAGTTCACCTGACAGAGCGTTCTTCTGAACCTCCCGGACGACGACATTCCGCAGCTTCTTGTGCTTATCGACCATGAGACCGACCAGTTTCGTTTTGCCTGCCGTCTTCAATACCAGCTTGAGCGGCACAGTCTCACACTGCAAAGACAGGGGCTCAGTGTCATAGCCAAATAGGTGCACCGGAGTGATGCCCTGGCGCCGCAGAAATCTCGATTTCTTCCCCATGAGCTTTCGGGTACTGACATGCAACTCTATCTGCTCCACACCTCTCTCCTTGTATCTCCCAGAGATGGCAGAGACTCGATCAGACCCAAGGGCCGAGTCTCTGCCCTTTTCCGCAACTCCCTATGATACCTCAAGCCCCATATCACGAGCAAGAAACCTGTTGGCCGGCGCACATCGGGAATAGATCGAACGTCAGGCCATCCGCAGTGCATGGCCAACACTGCAAGGGATCTCTTTGCCCAACCCAGTCCGCCACCTGAGTGGCCAACTCAGGGCTTCGCCAGAAAAGCAGCCAGGAGCCTGTTGAAGTAGTCTCTATCCGTCCGATGGGGAGCATGGCCGTACCGCGGCATGATCTCCAGTTGCGCCTGAGGCATCAACTCCTTGGCCCTCAGAGCGCCTTTCACCGTGTAGTACGGATCACGGCGATTCCATATTATGAGGGTGGGAATCTTGAGCTCTGGCAGGCGATCCAGGCAGACCCAGTCCGGCACGGCCCCATTCTCCATCATAAACCTGGGATAGGGCTGCGGACGACCCATCACTCTGCGTATCCAGTAAGCCATGGTGCCGAGAAAGGTCCCCCAGCGGGCCAGCCGTGTAAAACCAGTCGTGTCTATGAGAGTCAGCTTCCGCACCTTGTCAGGCTGACTAAGGGCTATTTCCAGCGCTACTCTGCCGCCAAGGGAATGACCCACGATAACCACGGGGAAATCCAGATTGAGCGCTTCCATAAGCCCCTTCGTGGAATTGGTGAAGTCAGACAAGTAGTAACCATCCCGATTCCTGTCACTCAAACCGTAGCCCAATAAATCAGGCGCATAGAATGTGTAGGAGCCGGACAGCGGAACCATCGTCTCCACCCAGTCGGCGGAGTCACAAGCGCCGCCATGCAGCAGAAGTACCGGCGGGCCTTTCCCAGCCTTCCTCAAGAAGATATTGTCATCCCCAACCTTCAGAGTAAGGGTTTCAACGCCATTGGTGGACGATTGGGGTGTTGCGTTCTCGCTGACCACAGCCATATATCGCTAACCGTAACTTAATGATAGGCAACGGAGAATCCAAACGCAAGACAGAAGGAGGACTGCCCTAAGCATTTGAGGCTTGCAAAGCAACGGCAGATGTGCTTATCATACGACCACCGGCGTCAAGTTGACGCAGACACAAATAGCCAAGGGGGTGTAATGGCCAACAAGAAGTACGACGTCATCATCATCGGCGGCGGGCCAGGCGGAATCACCTGCGGGGCCTTCCTGGCAAAGTGGGGAGCGAAGACCCTGCTTATCGAGCAGAACGAGAACACCGGCGGCAAGGCGGTCACTCCCACGAACAAGGACGGTTTCTCCTACGAACTAGGGCCCAAACTGCAGGTTCCCGCTCAGGGACCGAGTTTTGCTGTGGCCTTCAAGGAGCTGGGAATCGAGTCTCAGTTGAAGCCGATTCCTTTGAACACGGCCGGTCTGGCATACCGAGGTCCCTCTGGGAAGTACAAGAAAAGCACTCTTCCGGCAAGCACAGGGCTTCAGCCAGGGCCATTCTTCGAACTGTGGGATCTCGAACCGTCTAAGCAGGAAATCGCTCTTAACTTCATGATCAACATGGCCATGATGCCACCCGACCAGTTGGCCGCTCTCGACGATCTCACGTCAGAGCAGTGGCTAGCGCAGTTCAAGGACCTCCCTGGGCAACTCGCCAGCTACCTGATGATGCACGCCAACGCGTCGCTCGCTGAGCCTATCGACCTGGTCTCGGCATCAGAGCAGCTGATTATCATGCAAGACATCGCCCTGCGCGGGGCTGCCGGATACTACGTTGGAGGCTTCGGCCGTGTGCTGAACGATATCGCCAAAGCCATGAAGGCCCACGGCGGCGAAATCAAGACGAAAACCAAGGTGCAGAAGATTAAGGTCAGCAACGGCCGTGTGACCGGAGTGACCACCGATCACGACACGTTCGATGCGCCGGTGGTAATCAGCGATGCGGGGATTCAACCCACCGTGCTGAAGCTGGTGGGGGAGAAGGAATTCGACTCAGGCTACCTGAGCTGGGTCAAGGACCTGATTCCCAGTTGGGCGTTCACCGGAGTCAAGTACTTCCTGAACAAGAAGGTGCTGCCGGACCAGATGTATGACGTCTGGGCTGATGACACCACCATGAACCTGCAGCGCTTCCGCGATATGCGGGCGGGCAAAATCGCCGATGAGGTCATGTTCTTCGCCACGGTCCCGTCCAACTTCGATCCCAACATGGCGCCGCCGGGCAAGCAGTGCATCGTATCCGGAACCATCTGCTCTCCTGATCCCAAGGCAGAGGAAATCAAGACGCTCCATGACCGGCTGGACAAGATGTGGGACAAGCTGTATCCCGGCGTCATGGATGCCCTGATGTATAAGGAGATCGAAGGGCCTGCCGAGGTGTCCAAGTTCACTCGGGATAGCGTGATGCATGGGCAGGGTGGCGAATGCGTCGGCCTGGCTCAGATCGCGGGCCAGTGCGGCAAGCACCAGCCTTCGCCCAAAGCTCCCATCGTAGGCTTGTACTACACAGGATTCGACGTCGGCATAGCTGGGATGGGAACCCACAAGGCATCAGGCGGAGGCATCAAGACGGCTCGGATGGTGCTGCAGTACAAACGTCTGCGGCAGGCCATGATATAGCTCTCAGGCTGTCTGAGGTTCTTGACCGCCATCATTCCTGCCAGCAAATGGTGGGGATGATTCAGCCCGATGTCCGGCGTGTTCTTGTCGGGAATTTCCCGACAGACAAATCTGGTGATTCCGGATAGACATATTTTGACACTGAGCTTGGTCTGCCCGCAAGAGCAGAGAGGCACAACATGCCAGGCGACTGTTTGAGGGTAGTTCGGCGTCCGGTTCAGGAAGGGGCTGGCTAAACATAATGTACCTGCGTAGAAGGGGTGCAGGGCACCTTCTGCCGGGGGCGTGGGGGTGTCCCCCAATCCTCTTTTGCTCTCCCCCCAAGAGTGGGGGATCAGGGGGTTGAAAGTGAGTCTCGAGAACTGGATTCCCGCCTCCGCGGGAATGACATAGGGCGCAAAGGCGGTAGTGATGAGCAGGCAGGGAGCCTCCCCAGAAGGCATCTGTAGTGCCGAGCTCACCCGAAGAGAGTGCAGGGATGCTTCCCGCCGGGAGTCTGAGGGTGTCCCTCAGCTTCAAAACCTCCCTCAAGAGTAGGGCCAAGCGGGTTGAACCAAGGCGATGCGATGACGGTGCAGCAGAATGCTGCCGGGGTCTGGGGTGTCCCCACTTTTCTTGCATATCCCCCAAGAATGGGGGATCAAGGGGGTTGAAAGTGAGTCTTCGAGACAGCCCTCGGAAATCTAACCCTAACAGAGACGCAAGATTGGCAGCAATGACCCAAAGCAACACTAGAAAGGAAGAATAGTTCATGGCAGACAACGACCTGTACCTACAGCTGATAGAGATGGTGAATAAGTCCGATCCCCATGTGATCGGTCTGCCAACAACACCAGCAATGTTGAAGGTTCTGAGCCTGCAGTTTACCCCTGAGGAGGCCAAGCTGGCCCTCCAGATAGGCACTGCAGGAGGTACACTCAGTGAACTCTCGGCCAAGACCGGCATAGACCAGGCGAAGCTGAAGAAGAAACTGGAGACGATGGCCTATAAGGGTACCTTGTGGATCGATCCAGACAAGGAAGACCCGATATACAGGGTCGTGGGTAGTTGCGCCCCAGGCCTTGTGGAAACGGGGATGTTTGGCGGCATAAGGTATCCCTATGACCTTGAACTAGGCAGGAATCTCTACCAGGCCGTATTTGACTGGGTCAGAGACAGACTATGCACACTCGGGTTTACATTCGCGCCCGTCTTTGCTGATCCCTGGGCTCTACCAGACGACGCGCTTCCGACCGAGAACCTCCTCGAGGTCCTCAGAAAGCAGGATTTCATCAGTGTAGCCACTTGCCCCTGCACCATGTCACACTGGCTGGCCGAACCGGACAAGCACTGCAATCACACTCTGCAGAAGTGTATCCACTACGGCACCACGGGACGATGGAGTGTCAAGTACGCCGGGGCTCGCCGGATCACCTTCGAGGAGGCTGCTCAGCTTCTTCAGAAATGCAACGCCGAGGGGCTTGTCCACACCATCGACATCGACGGCATGATATGCAACTGCTGCAAGAAGTGTTGTCCCCTGTTCAGGGGGTTCTACGAGCTGAACACCAAGACGTTGACACCGTCGCCATTTCTACCTCAGATTGACGCCGACAAGTGCAGCGCCTGTTCAGCCTGCGTAGACGCTTGCCCCATGGAAGCGTTGAAGTTAGATGACGTCGCCGAAGTCAACAAGGACCGCTGCATAGGCTGCGCCGTCTGCATCCCTACGTGCGATCTGAAAGCCATCAAGATGGCCAGGCGTCTGTAGGGGAGGCGCGACTGGTCCGATGTGTGACGCGGGCAAAGGGTGGGAACCGCGAGTGTTCCGGCGTGTTGCCTGTGAAAGCATTCCAACTCTCTGCGCCATGATTGAGGGCATCAATGGAGACCAGCCGCAGTCCTAATCAAGTGAATCCCAAGCTGAGAGCGATCCACATGCAGCCTGCTGTGCACCAGGGCCAGGAGGGGATCCTTCTCGCTGACCCTCTTGGCATCAGCGATAGGAGACTATTCGTGCCGACTCCGCTGGCCCCACTTCTCCCTCTCATAGACGGAAGCCGTGACCTGGGCACACTCAGAATCGGCTTTGAGTTGCGCACCGGGATCCCGATCAGCCCCAGCGTGCTGCAGAACCTCATCTCCGAACTGGATGCCTCCAGGTTCCTGGACAACGCGCTATTCGCCCAGGCCGTCAAATCTGCCACAGAGGAGTACAGGCAGGCCAGGTCCAGGTCCCCCATCATGGCCGGGAGGTCCTGCCCGTCGGATCCGCAGGAACTGGCAGCTTTGCTGCAGGGGCACCTCGATGCCACCGGAGAGACACCCGCCTGGGCCAGCGACCTCAAAGGGGTCATTAGCCCCCACATCGACTTTGCGAGGGGTGGTCCCATCTACGGGAAAGTGTGGGCCACAGCGTCACCAGCCATGAAGGAAGCCGAACTGGTGGTCATATTGGGGACCGACCACAACGGCGGCGAAGGCGACATCACCCTGACCCAGCAGAGTTACGAGACGCCCTGGGGCGTCGTGCCCACTGACCCGGAAATCGTGAACAAGATCGCCGCCCTGGCCGGAGAAGACGCGGTCTTCGGTGGCGAACTGCGCCACCGTGGCGAGCACTCTGTCGAGGCCGCCCTAATCTGGGCGCACTATCTGACTAGAGACAGGCCTTGCCATGTAGTCCCGATCCTCTGCGGGTCATTTGAGTCCTTCATCCGTCAGAACATCAGCCCGCCAACGAGCGGAGCGATATCAGCCACGGTCGAGGTGCTGCGTGAAACCGCTGGCAGACGTCGGACCGTCATCGTCGCCGCCGCCGACCTAGCCCACGTCGGCCCGGCCTTCGGCGACCTCCTGCCACTCGACCTGGCCGCACGCGCCAGGCTGGAAGCGCAGGACCGGAGACTCATTGAGATACTGTCCAAGGCAGACCCCGTGGCCTTTCTGGAGGAAATCAGGGGCGATGGATATCAGAGGCGCATCTGCGGGATACCGCCGATCTACATCGCCCTGTCGGTGCTGGCCGGAACGACCGGGACACCCGCCGGATACGCCCAGTGCCCGGCCAGCGAGGACGGCACATCGATCGTCTCCATTTGCGGGATGGTTTACCACCGCTCAGGTTGAGTCGTGCAGCCATTGCCCTCCAATCTGAACTGTGGTGTGGCCGATACAGAGCACCGTCACTGATCTCCTGTAACCAGATAGAGCGTTACTAGGCAGCACAGCATCGCTACTTCAGTGCAGGGTCTTTCCCGAGTGTGCGCAGGGTTGACATATATCTGTGCATCTCTTACCATGCATCGCATCAGCCATAGATGCTGTGCGAGTTTCTCGGCAGCAAAAGTGGCGATACGTTGGGGGGTAGTCTTTGGCTTCCGCCACAAACTCGAGGACTCACGACAGTCTTCCAATGAGTCGCATCCCAGCCCGTGTGGTGATCGGTGTAACGGGTCACCGGACGTTGTCTGGCACGGCCGAGCTGACCAACGCCATACGGTCAGCGATAGAGCAAATCCGCCAGATGTTGCCCTCGCTGCCAAAGACGCCTGTGGGACTGACTATCCTGACTCCACTCGCTGAGGGTGCCGATCGCCTGGTGGCACGGGAGGTCCTCAGCATTCCGGGGTCTACGATGGAAGCCATTCTTCCCATGGGGAAGGATGAGTATCTACAGGATTTTCAGACCAGCCAGTCCAGGGCCGAGTTTGCGGAATTGCTCTCTAGAGCCACAACGGTCAGACGGCTGGCCTTCAAGGGCAATCCACCTGAATCCTACGAGGAAGTGGGGCGCTATGTCGTTGATCAGTGCGACGTGCTTATCGCTCTTTGGGACGGTAACCAAGTCCGAGGCCAGGGTGGCACCGCGGGCGTAGTCCAATATGCCCGTGAGACCAGTTGCCCTCTATTCTGGGTGGACACTGAACACCCAGGCCAGGTTACGGTTGAGCGGGGACATGGCATTGACGCCAGATCATTCCAAGACATCGACGAGTACAACTCGGAGCGGATCGACATCACGAAGCTCGATAGCACTCTGCAGCATCAGCATGATGCCTTGATCCACCAGGTTGACAATGCGGGGCTGACTCCCGAGGTGGTTCTGCCGACCCTGGAGTACTTCGGGCGACACCTGGTCCGGGCAGACATGCTGGCATCCCGCTATCAACAGAGATATCAAAGGGCAGGCACCACCGTCTACGTCCTGGCGGCGGCCGCCGTAGTCCTGGCGGCTACCCAGATCATCTTCATACCCGACAAACCCCGGATTCTGATAGGCGAAGTCGTGTTCATGATCGCCGTCCTGGGGATTGTCTGGATAGGCCGCGCGCGCCGGTGGCACGAGAAATGGCTGGACTACAGGTTCCTGGCCGAACGGTTTCGCTCCGCGGCTTTCATGGCCGCCTGCGACATCGATGTGGCCGCGCTGCGACCACCCCGGCACTTGAGCCTGGCCTATTCATCCCACGACTGGATGGTGGCGGCGTTCTTTTCAGTCTGGAACAGGCGGCCGATATTGCGAGGGCGGGATTCTCCACCCATGGAGAGACTGAAGAGTTTCCTGCTCAGAGCCTGGATCGAAGACCAGATTGGATATCAAGACAAAGTCAGTAAACGTCAGCACGGACAACATCAACTTATGTCTCGTGTCACTGATACCCTCTTCGGATTAACCCTTCTGGCTGCCCTCCTTCATGTAGCGGACTTTGGCCCCCATACGCTGAAGAATGCCCTGGCGGCTATGGTCATTGCCTTCCCGGCGGCTGCCGCCAGCGTAGCCGGCATCCGTACGCACGGAGACTATCTCAGAAAATCGATGCGTTCCGCCGAAATGGCCAGACATCTAACAGAGATCAGGGACAGAATAGAGAGGGAGAAAGAGCGGGAAAGCTTCCTCAAGCTGGTGGGTGAGACAGAGGAGATGATGCTGCGGGAGAACGAAGATTGGCGCGTCACAGTACGGTTCCACACGCCCGAACTGCCGGTCTGATCTTGCAGAATGAGGTGGGGCAATGAGCCACATTCTCGTCAGTCACGTAGAAGAAGACACCGCCCTGGCCAGGGAGCTCTCCACTGGCATAGAGGCGGCCGGGTACAGCACCTGGCACTATCAGCGCGATGCCGTCCCCGGCGCTCCATATCTCACACAGATCGGGCAGGCCATCGAGGAATGTGGTGCCTTTGTGCTGATAGTCTCCCCGAAATCGCTGGGCTCCAATCAGGTCACCAGTGAGGTGGTCCGGGCCTTCGAGTCTGGAAAACACTTTGTCCCCGTCCTCAGTGGCGTCACGGATGCCGAATTCAAAGAGCGTCAGCCTCTGTGGCGCCAGGCTCTGAGCGCCTCCACTTCAATCCTCATTCCGCCCCAGGGGATCGCTGCCATCCTCCCGCGCATCATCGACGGGCTGAAGGCTCTTGGCCTTCAGCCTGAGGGCGCTGTCTCGACGCCGGCGACCCACACTCCCAAGCACCTCGCCGAGAAGATACTGGCAGCGCGAAAGGGCATGGAGGGTGAGCGCAAGCAGGTGACCGCCCTCTTCGCCGATGTGAGCGGCTTCACCTCGATATCGGAGGAAATGGACCCCGAAGAGGTACACAGCCTCATGAGCGAATGCCTGGTGGTCCTAAGGGAAGAAGTCCATCGTTACGAGGGAACGATAGCCCAGTTTCTGAGTGACGGAGTGTTGGCTCTCTTTGGCGCTCCTATAGCCCACGAAGACGCCCCGCAGCGCGCCCTGCATGCTGCTCTGGGGATACGCGAGCGGCTGAGAGACTACGCGCTCAAGCTGAAACCCAAGGGCATTGAGTTCAATATGCGCCTTGGTCTGAACACCGGCCTGGTGATAGTGGGGCGTATTGGCGACGACCTCACTATGGAGTACACCGCCATGGGGGACACGGTGAACCTGGCCTCCCGGATGCAGAGCCTGGCCCAGCCCGGGACCATCCTGGTGTCGGAGAGCACACATCGTTTGACTGAGGGTTACTTTGACTTCCAGCCTCTGGGGGAAGTCGAGGTCAAGGGAAAGAAGCAGCCGGTGAAGGCCTATGAGTTGCTTGGCCTGGGCCAAGCCAAAACCAGGCTCGGCGTATCGGTGGCCCGGGGGCTGACGCCGTTCGTGGGCCGGAAGAGGGAACTCGGACACCTGGTGGACTGCTACGAGCAGGTGAAGAAGGGTCAGGGACAGGTGGTGGGGATTGTCGGCGAACCCGGCGTCGGGAAGTCGCGCCTTCTCCTCCAGTTGCGGGAGACCTTGCCACTGGACGAATACACCTATATCGAGGGCGGGTGCTTTCACTATGGCGACGCCGTGCCTTACCTGCCGCTGCTGAACATCCTCAGGTACTACTTCGGCATAGACGAAGGCGAACCGGAGCTTTCGGTCAAGGAAAAGATGCGGGTCAAGATCGGTGGACTGGACCAGCGGCTGGAGACCATCCTGCCCCCTCTGCATGACATCTTCTCACTCAAGGTAGAGGATGAACAGTACCTCAAGCTGGACGCGCCGCGCAAGCGCGAGAAGACCTTCGAGGCCATCAGGAACCTGCTCCTGCAGCAAAGCCAGGACCGTCCTCTGGTTCTGGCTGTGGAAGACCTACACTGGATGGACAAGACCTCCGAGGAATTTCTGGGCCAATTCATCACCTCGCTGGCCCACAGCCATGCCCTTCTCATACTGCTGTACCGGCCGGAGTACAGCAACCCCTGGACCAGCAAGACCTACTACAGCCAGATCCGGGTCGACGAACTCTCCATGGAAACCAGCGCCGAGATGGTGCAGGCCATGCTCCACGAAGGGAAAGCCGCCCCCGAACTCCGGGAACTCATCCTGAGCCGGGCCGCCGGAAACCCCCTTTTCATGGAGGAGTTGACCCGGTCGCTGCTAGACCGAGGCTTCATCCAGCGACGGAACGGCCACTACGTCCTGGCGGTCAAGCCTTCTGATATCCAAGTGCCGGAGACGGTCCAGGCCATCATCAGCGCCCGGATCGACCGGCTCGATGAGGACATGAAGCAGACCATGCAGGTGGCCTCGGTCATCGGCCGGACCTTCTCTTACCCCCTCCTGCAGGGCGTTTTAGGAGGTCCGGAGGATCTCAAGTCCCACCTGACTGATCTGCAAGCCGGCGAGTTTGTCTACGAGGAGAGGCTATTCCCGGAACTGGAATACGTCTTCAAACACGCCCTCACCCAGGAGGTGGCGTACAGCACTCTGCTGCTGAAGAAGAGGAAGGATGTTCACGAGAGGATAGGCAAAGCCATCGAAGAGCTCTACCCCGAGCGATTGGAGGAGTTCTACGAGGTGCTGGCCCATCACTACTCCAAGAGTGACAATCAGGAAAAAGCCTTCCAGTATCTCAGGCTGTCATCCATCAAAGTGGGATCTAGAAATGCCTTAGTTGAATCAGTTCGCTTCGGCAAGGAAGCCATCAGCTTGCTAAGTCTGATGCCTCAGACCGATGAGAACAAGAGAAGGGGCATCGAGATGCGGCTGATGCTCTCGGGCCCTCTTACCGGCACCGGACAGATGGGAGAAGCTCTGCAGTTGATGGAGGAGGGAGCCAGGCTGGCCGAAGAGGTGGGCGACAACCGGAGCCTAGCAGACCTGTGGGGCACCTTGGGTTCGTATTGCTCACAGCAGGGAGATGCCATTCGCGGCCTTGGATATGCCGAGAAAGCCTTCCAGGCGGCGGAGAGGACCGGAGACGTTGTCTTGATGGCGACTAATTGCTTTGAGCTCGGCATAGCATGTTCTAACATTGGGGTGTATGCCCGAATAGCTGAGGCAGCACGTGACGTCCTGGGTCTCCTGGAGAAAGCACACCTGGAAAAGCGATCGGACCTGGGGAAGTACTACAACTTCAATCTGTATTCCGCCATCAAATCATACTATGGCTTGAGTCTGGGACTCCTGGGCGACATGGACAAGGGACATGCCCTGTGCGAAGAAGCCTGTCGTTTTGCCGAGGAAACTGGCAACATGTACGCCATGGCACTCGCGGAGGTGGACTGCAGCGCATTGCTCATCATCAAGGGAGACGGGAAAGGCGCGATAAGACACATGGAGAAGTGCATTAGTGTCGGCGAGCAAAGCCAATGGGTGGTTGGGCTGTGGATAGCCCCCACGTGGCTCGGTTATGCGCATTATGTCCTGGGAGACCTAGATGCGGCTCGGGCGCAGTTTGAGAAACGCCTGGAGATCTACCGCAGCACACAGTTCCCGATGTTTCTGTCACTAAACTACTGGGGTCTGGGGATGGTTTGCTTTGAACTGGGCGACATGGAGACTGCCCGTGGTCATATTGAGAAGTCGTTGAGATTGGCGAGGAAGCACGGCGAGAAGTGGCAAGAGGGCAGGTCCACAGTCGCCCTGGGGAGAGTCACAGGCAAAGCCGACCCATCGCAAAGGGCCAAAGCGGAAGAGCTGATTCTGGAAGGAATCAAGATGCTGGAGGAACTGAGGATCAAGCCTTCCCAGGCGGAAGGTTACCTCTATCTGGGAGAGCAGTACGCGGACAGCGGCCGCAAGCAGGAAGCTCTAAAGGCGCTCAAAAAGGCCGAGGACATGTTCCAGGAGATGGGTATGGACTACTGGCTGGCCAGGACGGAGAAGGCGCTGGAGAAGCTAGAAGGATCAGGATAGAGAATAGGCCATGAGCACCATATTCATCAGTCACGTTGAAGAAGACACCGCCCTAGCCAGGGAGCTCGCCACTGGCATAGAGGCGGCTGGGTACAGCACCTGGCACTATCAGCGCGATACTGTGCCGGGCGCTCCGTACCTCATTCAGATCGGACAGGCCATCGAGGAATGTGGCGCCGTGGTGTTGATAGTCTCTCCCAGATCGCTGGACTCCAATCAGGTCACCAGCGAGGTGGTCAGAGCCTTTGAATCTGGGAAGCACTTCATCCCTGTCCTGAGCGGCATCACGGATGCCGAGTTCAAGGAGCGCCAGCCTCTTTGGCGGCAGGCGCTGAGCGCCTCCACCTCCATCCTCATTCCACCCCAGGGGATCACTGCCATTCTCCCCCGCATCATTGATGGATTGAAGGCTCTTGGCATCTATCCTGAAGCAGGTGCAGCAACTCAGAGGCACATTGTTCCTTCCTCCACCAGCCACGTGCCTAAGCACCTGGCCGACAAGATCCTGGCCGCGCGTAAGACCATGGAGGGGGAGCGCAAGCAGGTGACGGTCCTCTTTGCTGAGGTGACGGGTTTCACCTCCATTTCTGAGAAGTTGGAACCCGAGGATGTGTACGAGTTGCTCAGGGAGTGTCTGAGCTTCCTCAGCGAGGAAGTGTACCGCTACGAGGGTACCGTGGCCCAGTTATCGGGCGATGGATTGATGGCCCTGTTTGGCGCTCCGATTGCGCATGAATACGCGCCGCACCGGGCCTTGCATGCCGCCCTGGCCATGCAACGGCGCCTGGTGGACTACGCTGAACAGCTCCGGAAGAGGGGAATCAAGTTTGCCATGAGGATCGGGCTGAATACCGGGCTGGTGGTGGTGGGCCGGATCGGTGATGACCTGACCATGGACTATACCGCCGTGGGCGATACCGTTAACCTGGCCTCCCGGATGCAGACCATGGCAGAGCCAGGCACGGTACAGACTACGGAGAACACCTATCGTTTGACCAAGGGCTTCTTTGAGTTCCAGCCCCTGGGGGAGGTCCAGGTGAAGGGGAAAGAGGAACCGGTGAAGGCCTACCGTGTGCTAGGCCTGGGACCCGCCAGCACCAGACTAGGTGCTGCCGTGATGCGGGGGCTGACACCTTTCATTGGCCGTGAGCGGGAGATGGAACTGCTGATGGATGCCTACGAAAGGGCCAAGGCAGGAAGGGGTCAAGCCATATCCCTGGTGGGTGAGGCTGGCGTGGGCAAGTCCCGGTTTCTGTATGAGTTCAGAAAGACCATAGCCAGCCAGGATGCCACCTTCATTGAGGGCCGGTGCCTTTCATACGGCAGAGGAGCGGCCTACCACGTAGTGGCTGACGTCTTGAAATCAGCTTTCGTTATCAGAGAGGGTGACCGGGATGACCGGATCAAGGACAGAGTCAACAGAGGTTTGAAGGAGCTGGGAGTAGAGGAGTCTCAGACCTCACCCTACCTTCTGGAGCTGCTATCGGTAAAGGACAGCGGGATGGACAGAATATCCATGAGTCCGGAGGGCAGGAAGGACCGCATCCGCGAGGCCCTGAAGCGCATTGTCCTCAAAAGCGCAGAGTTGAGGCCCCTGGTAATGGCTGTTGAGGATCTCCACTGGATGGATCGGAGCAGCGAAGAGGTCCTCAGATATATGCTGGAGAGCATTCCAGGGGCGAGGGTCCTCATCATATTCACCTATCGCCCTGAATATGTACACACCTGGGGCGGCAAGTCCTACCACAGCCAGGTGAATTTGAACCGGCTGTCCAACCGGGAGAGCCTGGCCATGGCCGCCCACATCCTGGGAACGGATCAGATAGAGGGGGGCCTGCAAGACTCGATCTTGGAGAAGACGGAAGGGATCCCCTTCTTCATCGAGGAGTTCCTCAGTTCCCTCAGAGACTTGGGCATGATCGAGAAAAGGGACGAGGTCTACCGTCTGACCAAGGACATTCGCCATGTGGCCATCCCCAGCACGATTCAAGAGGTGATCATGGCCAGGGTGGACGCTTTGCCGGAAACCGCCAAGACGGTGCTGCAGACAGGCTCTGTGATTGAGAGGGAGTTCAGTTACCACCTCATAAGAAAAGTGACTCAATTGCCAGAGCAGGAATTGCTGTCCCAACTGTCAGTGCTGAGGAATGCCGAGCTGCTCTATGAGAGGGGCATCTATCCGGAATCAACCTACATCTTCAAGCACGCCCTGACGCGGGAGGTGGTCTACGAGTCAATGCTAACCCGCAGGAGGAAGCAGCTTCATGTCGATGTCGCGGATGCCATCGAGGAAATCCACGAAGGTGACCTCGATGAGTACTATGAAGTTCTGGCCGAGCACTACGTCATCGGGGAGAGCTATGAGAAGGGGGCCCAGTACTGCCGACAGGCCGGCAGGAAAGCCGAGAGAACAGCTTCTTTCGGCGATGCAATAGCCTACAGCCATAAAAGGGTCTCCTGCCTTGAGAGACTGCCCCAGAAAGGCGATGTTCTCGACAAGATAGTCGATGCCAGAGCCGCTCTGGGACTCTACTACAGTCAACTTCAATACCAGTTTGAGGCCAAGGAAGCCGTGGAGCCAGTAGTTGACTTGGCCCTGCTGCGTGGTAACCAGAGGAGAATCTCCCACATATATCACATACTGGGGAGCTACTACTGGGGCGTCGAGGAGGATTTCCCCAGGGCATTCAAGTACCTGGAGGATGCCCTGAGGATCGCCGAGAACATAGGTGATACCGTTTCGCTCACCATGGCCAACACGTCCCTTGGTGGCGCGCTGGCTCTTGACTGTCAATTCGGGAGAGCCCTGCGTCACCTGGGGAAGGCATTGGAGTTCAATGAGGCCGCCAATTCCCTCTGGGGCATAGCGGTGCTGAAAACCGTTGAAGGTGTTTGGGTGTACGGTTTTCGGGGTGAGATCGGCCAGGCCTTCCAAACCAGCAAAGAGGCCCTGCGTACAGCCGAAGAGAGCGGTGATATCTTCTCAAAAGCGTATGCCCATTTTGCCCTTGGCTGTTCATGGTATGCCAGGGGATTGTTTGAAGAGGCGGGGGAACACCTGTTGAAGGCGGCACAGCTCGCTGTAAGCATCAATTTGCCTGCGGTCTCTTTGTCGGCCTATCATATCCTGAACGAAGCTTGTTTTGACGTGGGCGAATACGGCCAATGCCAGCAATGGGCTGAGAAGGCCATCTCGCTGCATGAACAGTATAGGTATCTACCATCCCTTATCAATCTGCACAGGGTAGCCGCGTCCCGGGCCAGGGTGATGAGGAACGACAAGGACATTGATCTTGAGTCGCTGTATCGCTATGAAGCTGGAATCAGAATAAAGGCATATGAAGGCTGGATGGCGAGATACATCGGAGAGATCTTATTGAATATTGATGAGAGACGTCTGCCTGAGGCAGAGGTCTGGATCAAGAAGGCCATCGAAGCAGACAGAAGAAATGGCATGATGTTCCACCTGGGGAAGGATTACCGCCTCTATGCTGAACTGGCTCGACGAAAGGGCGATACGCCAGAGGCAAAGGAGAGTCTGCAGAAGGCAATTCAGATCTTCCAGAAGTGCGGAGCCGACGGCCGGGCGAAAAAGCATGAGGAGGAACTGGCACGGTTGTGACGGCAAGCCATGGCCTCATATGCTTGGCCAGGACGGAGAAGGCGCTGGTAAAGCTGGAGACGTCAGGATAGAAGAATAAGCCATGAGCCACATTTTCATCAGTCATGTTGAAGAAGACACCGCCCTGGCCAGGGAGTTGGCCAGGGGCATAGAGGCGGCTGGCTACGGCACCTGGCACTACCAGCGCGATACCGTCCCCGGCGCTCCATACCTCATCCAGGTCGGGAAGGCCATCGAGGAATGTGGTGCATTTGTGCTGATAGTCTCCCCGAAATCGCTGGGCTCCAATCAGGTCACCAGTGAGGTGGTCAGGGCCTTCGAGGCCGGGAAACACTTCATTCCCGTTCTGAGTGGCATCACGGACGCCGAATTCAAGGAGCGCCAGCCTCTTTGGCGGCAGGCATTGAGTGCTTCGACCTCCATCCTCATCCCACCCCAAGGGGTCTCTGCCATTCTCCCCCGCATCCTGGAAGGGTTGAAGGCCCTTGGTGTTAAGCCTGAGGCACCTATCTCAACCTCGGGAGGCCACACCCCAAGACACCTGGCCGACAAGATACTGGCCTCCCGGAAGATCATGGAAGGCGAACGCAAGCAGGTGACAGTCCTCTTTGCCGATGTCTCCAGTTTCACCTCTATGTCCGAGAAGCTCGACCCGGAGGAGGTGCATAACCTGGTAAGCGAGATTCTGGTCTTCCTGGCCGAGGAAGTCCATCGCTACGAAGGCACCATAGCCCAGTTCCTGGGCGATGGCATCATGGCCCTCTTCGGCGCTCCCATCGCCCATGAGGACGCACCGCAGCGGGCCCTGCATGCTGCTCTGGGCATCAGGGAGCGCATCCGGGAATACGCCGCCAGGTTGAAGCCGCAGGGCATCGAGTTTGACATGCACCTCGGGGTGAACACCGGCCTAGTGATAGTCGGCCGGATCGGGGACGACCTCACCATGGAGTACACGGCCATAGGGGACACCGTCAACCTCGCCTCCCGCATGGAGAGCACGGCCACGCCCGGTACCATCCGCGTGGCCGAAAGCACCTACCGCCTGACGGAGGGCTACTTCGAGTTCAAACCATTGGGAGAAATCGAGGTCAAGGGAAAGGAGCAGCCGGTCAAGGCCTATCAACTGGCGGGCGTTGGCCAGGCCAAGACCAGGCTGGGCGCATCGGTGGCCCCGGGGTTGACCCCGTTTGTGGGCCGCCGCAAGGAATTAGAACACCTCTCGGACTGCTATGAACGGGTCAAGAAGGGCCAGGGGCAGGTGGTGGGGATAGTCGGGGAGGCCGGTGTGGGCAAATCGCGGCTGCTCCTCCAGATGAGAGAGACACTGTCCCGGGAAGAATGCTCGTATCTCGAGGGCGGCTGCTTCCACTACGGTGATGCTGTCCCTTACCTGCCCATGCTGAACATCCTGAGGCTCTACTTCGGCATAGACGAAGGCGAAGCGGAGCCATCTGTCAAGCAGAAGATGAAAGAGAAGATCAGCCAACTGGACCCGCGGCTGGAAACCCTCCTGCCGCCGCTGCATGACATCTTCTCGCTCAAGGTAGATGATGAGCCGTACCTCAAGCTTGACGCTCCTCTCAAGAGAATGAGGATATTCGAAGGCATCAGAGACCTGATGGTCCGGGAGAGCCAGGACCGGCCTCTGGTGCTGGCCGTAGAGGACCTCCACTGGATCGACAAGACCTCTGAGGAGCTGCTGGGCTATCTGATCGGCTTTCTGGCGAATGCCCGCATCCTGCTGGTCCTGCTCTATCGCCCGGAGTACACCCATCAGTGGGGCAGCAAGTCCTACTACAGCCAGATCGGTGTGGACCAACTGCCTTTGAACACCAGCGCCGAAATGGTGCAGGCCATGCTCCACGAAGGGAAAGCAGCCCCCGAACTCCAGGAACTGATTCTGAGCCGGGCTGCTGGAAATCCACTCTTCATGGAGGAGTTGACCCGGTCGCTGTTTGACCGAGGCCTCATCCAGAGGCGGAACGGCCACTATGTCCTGACTGCCAAGCCTGCCGACATCCAGGTGCCGGACACCGTCCAAGGCATCATTGCCGCCCGCATGGACCGCCTGGAGGAAAGCCTCAAGCAGACCGTGCAGGTGGCCTCGGTCATCGGGCGGGAGTTCGGTCTTCGCCTTCTGCAGAGCGTGACTGGCGAGGGCGAAGAGGTCAAATCCCATCTGCTCAGCCTCCAGGGGCTGGAGTTGGTCTACCAGAAGAGCCTATTCCCGGAGCCCGAGTACATCTTCAAGCACGCCCTAACCCAGGACGTGGCCTATAACAGCCTGCTGCTCAAGCGCAGGAAGGAGGTCCACGGGAGAATCGGGAAGGCCATTGAAGAGCTCTACCCAGATCGGCTGGAGGAGTTCTACGAGATGCTGGCCCATCATTACTCCAAGGCGGAAGATTCCGAGAAGGCCTACCACTATCTGAAGTTGTCGGGAGACAAGGCCACCAAGAACTACGCCAAGTGGGAGGCGCTGGGTTTTTATCAGGGCGCTATCGATCTGCTCAAGAGGCAGCCGGACACGGAGCAGAACAAGCGGAAAGGCATCGAGATACGGCTGCTCATGTCCACCCCGATGAGATATCTGACTTATCCCGAGGGCTCTCTGCCGGTCCTGGAGGAAGGCGAGAGGCTCTGCAGAGAGTTGGGTGATGAGAAAAGCCTAGCTCAATTCCTCAATGTGATAAGCGTTTACTACACATTCAAAGGTGACTCGCTGCGAGGCCTCCAGTATGCGGAGGAGTGCTTCAAAGAGGCAGAAAGGGCGCAGGAAATAGAGCTCATGGCCGCAATTGGGTTAGGGCTGTTCCCTGCATATGCTGCGTTAGGACAATTCCTGAGAATCGCTGACATGACTCCAAAGGTAATTGCCGCCATCGAAGCCAGTGCGAGACAGCTAGACTCCTTTGGCTGGGGGCTCAATGTCTATGCGGTAATGCACGGGAATTGCGGAAACGCTCTGGCATGCTTAGGCTATTTCCTGCAAGCAGAGAGATACCTACAGAGAGCTCTTCGCTTCGCGGAAGAGATTAAGGATCTCTACTGCATTGGCTACTTGGAGACCCAATATGCCTGGGCTTGTGCCATTAGAGGGGATGGGAGATCAACTCTGGCGCACGGAGAGAATGCTGTCAAACACGTGGAAGAGACACAGTTCCTCACCATTCTGGGTACGGCTCACCTAGCGTTGGGCTGGGGACACTTTCTGCTTGAAGAGCTAGAGACTGCTCGACAGCACGCAGAGAAGGGGTTGGAGAGCAACCGCGCTGTGGGATTCTCAATGCTGTCGTACCAGTACTACGAACTCATGACCTTCATCTACCTTCACTTGGGTGACTGGGCAAGTGCCCTGCGTTACGCAGACGAGGGTTTGAAGTCTGCGCAGGCCCACGGCGAGAGATCCGGGGAGGGAGCGTTACTATATGTCCTAGCATCAGCGCTGGGCAAAGCGGACTCGTCGCAGGCTGCCCGAGCTGAAGAATGCATCCTACAAGGCATCAGGATCGAGGAAGATCTGGAGGCTAGGCCATATTGCGCGCACGGTTATCTCCATCTAGGAGAGTTGTATGCCGACACTGGCCGGGAAGCGAAGGCCCTGGAGACGCTCAAGAAAGCCGAGGGGATGTTCCGGGAGATGGGCATGGACTACTGGCTGGCTAGGGCGGAGAAGGCGCTGGAGAAGGTGAAAGCATCAGGATAGAGGACAGGGCATATCCCCATCACCAAGACAGAGACCATTGCACGGAGTGCCTACTTCGCAAGGGCCTTCCGCAGCTTCTTCACCACGACAGCGCGATCCGCCTCATTTGCCATCTGGCGCTTCAGGTTCTTCCAGGCGCTAGGGCAATCCTTATAGGCCACCCCCGCGATTTCGTGGAGCGCCTGATCAACGTCTCCCTTGTTGGCAGGCGTGACCTCAACACCGGCTTCAGCCAGGACATCCTTGAGATGACGAAAATAGCACGACATCGTCCGGTCCCTCCTCGTATCGCTTGGTGCTGTGAGCGTTTAGTCAAAACCGTGCCATGTCACCAGAGCCTCCATCGGCTCCCGACTCGATCGGAACGTGGCTGCCGGGCTGGAGGTATCAGGATATCCCATGGCTATGCCTAGTACCATCCGCTTCGACTCCGGCAAGTTCAGCAGGCTTCTCAAAACGTCGGGATAGGCCACTGCCGCCGCCAGCGCACAGGTACCCACGCCATAGTGCCAGGCCGCCAGCATCAGGTTCTCGGCCACTATTCCCATGTCCACCAGCGACCACTGGCTCAAAGACGAGTCCATGTACATCACCACTCCGTTGGGCGCATCAAAGAACATCCTCATGGACATCCGCCATCGTCGCATGGCATCGCGATTGTCTTTCTGGAGCCCCAGTTCGCGAACAAGGCGCCTTCCATCCACCTTGAGGCGATCCATGTAAGGCCCCGTGAACTTCGGCCAGGGGAAGTCAAGCTGCGGCTTCTCTCCGGCCTGCCCCATGGCGGCCAGTGCCTCCTTCACATTCTTCATGACGTCCCCGCCGAGCACAGCGAACTCCCAGGGCTGAGTGTTCTCCCACGACGGCGCCCGCAAAGCCGTCTCCATGATGGCTTGCAGAACCTCCCTGGGCACGGGGTCCGGCTTGAAGGCGCGCACGCTTCTCCGACTATGGATGGCCTCAATTACGTCCACGTGACCCTCCCGTGTCTGCATGACGCAGACCGAAGCCGACGAGCGTACCGAAGTCTGAGCACTCCTGACGCAATGAGACGCCCGCACGGGCTGAACCCACTGTAGCACAGCGAGAAATCACCGTGCAATTGGCGTGCCTTCAGGATCATCTCCGTCATGCCATCGAGGCGCAACGTTGCCCGATCCAATGAGGTGACTGTACCTAAAGAGAGAGGTGGATTGGGAAATGCAACCCGCTCCGAAGGCAGATGGTCTCAGAATAAGAGGAGTGGCCCGACGATATCATCAGGCCACTCGCACTGATTCTCGATGGACGCTACATGAAGCCGCCCAACAATCTGAGCTAGTGGATTGCTCCTTCGCCGCGCAGCTTCTGGATTTCGGCCTTTGAATAGCCCAGGCCAGACATCACTTCCTCAGTGTCGTGAGCCAGCGGCACGGCCAGGCTGCGTATCGAGCCCGGGGTATCTGAGAGCTTGATGCTAATGCCTACCTGTTTGATCTTGCCGAACTTGGGATGAGCTATGTCCAGCACCATCTGTCTGGCCAACGCCTGCGGGTCCTTGAAGACTTCATCTATGTCAAGTACCTTGCCCACCGGCACGTCGTCCTTGATCAGAATGTCGAACCACTCGTCCCTCGTCTTCGAGAGGAATATCTTCCGCAGGTCACTCATCATCTCGTCCTTCTTTGGACTTGGCGCGAACTCGTGAGGAATCATATCTTCCCGCCCCAGAGCTTTGCACATGTTGCCCCAGAAGCGGGGCTCAATGGGGCAAATGCTGAGATACTTCTTGTCCTTCGTCTCGTAGACGGCGTAAAACGGACTGTTGCCGCTGGTCAGCGTATCTCCGCGAACCGGCAGGGCGCCGCTGAACGGGTATTCGACTGCCCCAGGCACTCCCGCCAGCAGCCCCACAACACCGTCCATCATGGAGACATCCACCATCTGGCCCTTGCCTGTCCTCTCCCGAGCACATATGGCCAGCAAGATACCGACCAGTGCATTCAAATAGGCCACGGCCATGTCCGCGACTACATTCAGCGCCATGACGGGAGGACCACCGACGCGGTCACCGGTCATGCCGAGGATACCGCCGAAGCCCGCATAGTTGCCATCATGGCCGGGATACATGCGGTAGGGGCCGGTCTGTCCGTAGCCAGAGACAGCGCAGTAGATGATCCTTGGGTTTATCTTAGAGAGGGCCGGGTAGCCCACATTCATGCGATCCATCACGCCCGGCCTGAAGGCTTCTAGAACAACGTCGGAGGACTTGGCCAGCTTCTGGAATACCGCCTGACCCGCCTCGGTCCGCATATTGATGGCCACCTTCTTCTTGTTCCGGTCAACCGCCGCATGGGCCATCATTCTGGCGGCTTCATCTTCCTGCTCGGGGAAGTAGGCCAGCCCGTCGCCGACACCCTTGTGCCCGCCACCCGGCGGCATGTCCACCTTGATCACTTCCGCCCCCATGTCGGCCATGGTCATGGCAGCCAGGGAAGCCGGTCCCAAGCCACAGGTATCGATCACCCTGATCCCGCTAAGCGCTGATGCCAATCTGAACCTCCTCTTTGTCGGCCAATCGTGATGGCCAAATAGATAGTGTGGGTCTGGGCGGGTTGGACCGCCCTTCAAGTGCCAATCAGAAGGTATGATACATCAAGCTCACCGGGCCGGGCAAACCGAGCCGGGATGCTTGAGCTGCCCATGTCAGAGCTTGTTCGAAGAGGGCGCAGGCATTAGTCCCTGCCAGCGGCTTGTGGGTGGTCCGGTTCCCCCCCAGGAATCGGGCAAAGAGGTGCAGGAAATCTCCTGCCGGGAGTCTGAGGGTGTCCCTCAGATTCTTTTTTCCAGTCCCCCAAGATTGGGGGGTCAAGAGGGTTGAAAGCGAATCTGGAGGCAGTGCCGGCGGGTTTCGTTTCTCCCTACCCGCTCTACAACTGGATTCCGGCTTCCGCGGGAATGACAGAAGAGGGTGCGAGGGACTTGTCCCTGCCGAGGGTTTGGGGGTGTCCCCCAACTCTCTTATTCTCCCCCCATGAGTGGGGGCCAAGGGGTTGAAAAGGAGTCTGGAGACGACCTCCTCTGACATGCTGTGAGGCCATTGCGATGGCATCAAGCCAGGCTTCCCCGATTCCCATCTCCCGGCCACGCTTTTCCCAATCCCGAATCGAGGTGATACAATAAACAACCGAGACCAGAAAGCCCTCCGCTATGAACATCCTCATCATCACATCACCCCAAACCGCAACAGTCGCCTTGAAGTGAGGCCTTGACTTGGACAGGAAAGCACTCGATAGAGCCATGAACCCCCGCTGCGTGGCGGTGGTGGGTGACAAGATGGCCAACGGCTATGTCTGGCTGCGGAACATGAGCACCTTCACCGGGAAACTGTACTCCGTCCAGATCGATCCCAACGAGCTCCCGGGGATAGAGCAGCTTGGCGTGAAGAACTACAAGAGTCTGCTTGAAGTCCCGGAACCCGTTGACTACGTTCTCGTCGCTGTTCCTCGAGCGGTGGCCCCCCGCATCATCAGCGACTGCATAAAGAAGGGGGTGGGTGGGGCATCGCTGTTCACTTCCGGTTTCGCCGAGACGCACAGCGATGAGGGAGCCACGCTACAGGAAACGCTGATGAGAATGGCGCAGGAAGCGGATTTCAACCTCATCGGGCCCAACTGCATGGGGGTCTTCAACCCGAGGCTGGGAGTCCGCCAGGACATCAACCAGTATCACGGGCAGAGCGGCCCGGTCGGCTTCATCTCTCAGAGCGGCACCCACGCCATCTTTTTCAGCCAGGTGGGCGCGCGCAATGGCCTTCTAATAAGCAAGTCCGTCAGCTACGGCAATGGCGCAGTCCTGGACAGCAGCGACTTTCTGGATTACTTCGCCGATGATGACGAGACCAAGGTGATAGGGCTGTATATCGAAGGAGTAAGAGATGGGAAGAGGTTCCTCGATTCCCTGCGAGGAGCCGCACGGAGGAAGCCCGTACTGGTCTGGAAGGGCGGCAGGGGGGAGGAGGGATATCGTGCCATCTCCTCACACACAGGGTCCCTGGCATCCACCCCGGTCCTCTGGGACAGCCTGGTCAAGCAGTGCGGCGCTATAAGGATCGACAACCTGGACGAGATGATTGACTGCATGAAGACCATTCTTTATGTCAACCAGCCTCTCGGAACAAGGGTGGCCTTGGTGGCCCAGAGCGGCGGCCAGTCGGTGGTCATAGCCGATGCTTTCACCAGGGCCGGCCTGTCAGCCCCGCTGCTCAGCCAGAGTACATACCAGCAGTTCGCCTCCTTCTTCAACACCATCGGCGGCAGCTACCTCAATCCGCTGGACACCTCCTGGCATGCGCCATCAATCAAGGACTCGATCAGGATACTCGATATCCTGAGCACCGACAGCAACGTCGACTCGCTGGTTGCGGAGTTGTCCCTGCCGTTCCTGTCCCAGATATGGGATTTCTACCCGCCGTACCTGGATGAGCTGGTCGCGGCTCTGGCCGATTTCAGAGCCAGGTGCTCCAAGGCCTTCCTGGTGGTCATCTCCGCCGGTCAGCTCGAAGAGCAGGCTCTGACCATCAGGAACAAGCTGGTGGACAGGGGCGTTCCCAGCTTCCCCAGCTTCGATCGAGCCGCCAAAGCGCTGGCGAAGGCGGCCGAGTACCACCAGTCACACCATCCGCAGTAGTGCCGACCAAACACGACCGAGAGGCCGGTTCCTGCACCACCACAGAGCTTCCCCCCAATGCGGTTCATCCTCTTCTCTATCCAAGCCGAGGTCAGGGATTTCAACACCCCTGTATTGACAAGGCAGAGCGTCGTGCCCATAATGTTTAGCAACATAAACAAATGTCCAAACGAGCACGAAAATGACCCAAGATGTCAATGTCGCCTACGTGAGCAGCCCTCAGGCAGCGAAGATTCTCAGGATCACCTATGTCGGAGTAGCCCAGTTGGCCCGACAGGGGAAGATACCGGCGGTCAAGATAGCCAATCGCTGGTTGATCCCCAGAGCCTTTGTGGAGGAGTTTGCCCAGACATATGAGGGTAAAAGGGGCAGGCCTCGGAAGAAAGGCCCATCCATGATGGGGTGCCCAGAGACTCTGGCCGCAGTTCAGCCGGACCAACCGGGGCTGGTGGATGCCAGCGCAATATCTGAGGTTAGGGATTCCAGACATGAAACTGGCGAAGTCCTGGCAGCGAACGCCGAGGCAGGGCGTCCGGAACAGACCCTGCCTTCCATAGCTCAGCCAGGCGAGTTGCCATCGGGGGACACATGTGCGGTGCCTGAGGTCAAGGACTCCAAGAGCGAAACTCGCGAAGCCTTGGCAGTGAATGCCCAGGTGGATCGTCTGGAAGAGATCCCGGCTCCCAAAACTCAGCCAGGTGAACCTGAGCTGAGGGATACGAGTGCAGTATCTGAGGCAGGGGACTCCAAACGGGAGGGTGACGAGACCTTCGCCGTAAGTGCCGACGTATACCATCTGGACAAGAACTACGACTTCGAGCTTTACGAGAAAGGCGAGATTACGGAACGGGCTCGGTTGATTGTGGCACGGCTCAAGCCTAAGATTCCTTCTCTGCCGCAATTCTCATTCCGCTGGGATTACAGGTATGAGCATCTCAACGTGGACATTCATGGGGTAGAGCCTGCTGTCACGGACTGGTGGATAATGGGGGAAAACGGATATACTGGCCATCTCCCCAGGAGATTGGGGGGGCCGGACCGCGCCTTCGAGGCCATCATTTGGCTGCCCGTGACGTTCGTGTTTCGTGGACGTCTAACCCTTGTCCTTCGGAAGAATTTGACGGCCAGGGAAGACTCGCCATCAGCGGCAACTACATCTGGAAGTCCCAGGAAATGGTGGACCAAGTGGCCCACACTCCCTCCTAGATAGTCCTCTCTTGAACCAGCCTCTTGTATCCAAGCCGAGGCTGGTGAAACCGATGGCACGGGAGTCAGTCTAGGCGCAGGACATGCTCACGAGGTCCGGTACGCGGCGCATCGCATTTGAAACCGTTCATGGCTCGACGTGAGGTGAGAAACAGGTCCGGCAGAGCAATCGTGCATCAAGGAACTTTAGACAGTCCTCGCTGGTTGACACCATCTACGCCCCAATGCTATCTTGCGGGGCAACGCCCGGCTACAGGCATCCTGTCTGAACATTTCCACGGTTCATGTAGGAGGGGTTGCCGATGTCTGCGAGCCAGAACGCCAAGATCAAGATCGAGCTAGGCAGCGTGCAGGAGACTCTGTTGATTGCCCTCTGGTGTCGCGCCGCGGAGAATGAGAGGGAGAAGCCCTGTCTGCTGGACCCCAAGGCCTCCGAGATCGTCCAGCGCCTGGATTATGATTTCAGGAGAATGGAGAAGGCACTTGCAGAGTACACGGTGCTGATCTCCAACATCACTTGCCGGTATTGCGACGATGCCATAAAGAGGTTCATTGCTGACCATCCCCAAGCAACAGTATTGAACATCGGCGCCGGCCTGGATACCACGTTCTATCGAGTGGACAATGGCTTCCTGCAGTGGTATGACCTAGATCTCCCTGATGTCATGGACCTCCGCAAGAGACTCATGCCGGAGACAGATCGCAGCAGGTGCATTGCCAAATCCGTGTTTGACTTCAGTTGGTTTGACGACATTGCAACCCCCACAGATGGCCTATTCATGTTTGCGCGTGGCGTACTCTGCTACCTTGATACAGCGGATCTGAAGAGGCTGTTTTCTGCCCTCGCCATCCGCTTTCCTAGGGCTGAGATGATCTTCAATTCCTACAACGTGATTGGAAGATGGGGCGGGAATCATCTCGCTGTGAGACGAGCAGGAATCAGAGATGCCCCCCTGAAGTGGGCCATCGGCACGGCAAAGCAGCTAACCAGGTGGGACAGCAGCATTGAAGTCGTCGATGAGTGGCCAATCTTCAGCCGTATTCCCAAGGATCCCTCATGGAAATGGACCACGGTCATGCTCACGAACTTCTTTGACTGGTTCAGATGCACGAACATGGTCCATCTGCGGTTCAGGCAAGGCCAGATGGCCTGTTCACCTTCGGCTCGCTCCACACCGGCGCCCAGTAGAACTTCAGATGGTTCCAATCGTTGAGCACGCCAACAAGAGCCTGAAGGGAGTGCAACACACCTGTAATGCCCGAAGGCTCGACATCGAGTCAGAGGCGAAGATAGGAATCAGACACCTACGATTGTGGGGAGGCGTCTGTGGTCATTTCGCGGCCTTGTGCGAATCGAGACGAGCAGTAAGGGAAGAGGCCTCTCTCCGCCATTCATCTGCTCAGCGGAGCGCCGGAACAGATGCGGAGAGACGGGCTAATCGTAGGGCAGCAGGCCCCTCTCACGTACTTCACGCATGAAGACACCGGTGTCGTGTTGCCCCAGCCTGGCCAGTTGTGCCCAGTCTTCCTCATTCAGCTTCGGACCGCCTGGCCCTTTCTTGAAGGCCCGTCTCGATAGTCTGGTCTCCAGCTGCTTCACCTGATCTCTTGCCTCCTGGAGCTCAGCCTTGGTCTTGGCCAGTTCCTCAAGGTCGGCCTGCGACTCCTGAGGTCGGTTCAGCATGATCTGGTCGAGGGCATCGGAATAGGATATCCCCTTCTCCGCCGCCAGTGCGTGAATCAGGGCAAAGGCCTCATCACTGCAACTCACGGTCTTCATATGCAGAAGCTCGATAATGGTGGAGCCGTTTTGTTCTCGGGTTCTGTCCATCCTAGTCTCACTCTCACTTACCCACATTGTACAAAGGCTGCATCACGTCCGTGTCTCCTTACGCAGCGGACACAGCACGTATTCTTCTCATCTTCGACCGCAGACGCGGGATCTCCAATTCCACCATGGCTCCGCGGCCTGTCTCCGGAGCAGAGCCTCTCATTCTACCCGCCCTGCAACCACATAGACCTTAGCTTGTCAACTCTGAAGTCAAGCTGAGGTTGGGTGACGCCGTCCTGAGGACAAGCCAAGCTGCGGCGGTGACCTCCGAGAAGGCGCAGGCTCTCGCCGCCTCAAAGTCGGCTATTTCAATTGAGGGCCCTTGCCGATTTCCATCTTGCCACGATAGTACCTCTGCTTAATCTCGGGTCCCTTTTCCAGAAACTTGTCCACGCCTTGCCGTTGGATAAAGCAGAGGTTGAACACTTTCGTGTTGTGTGGCAGAACGTTGGCTCTGTCTGCCGCTGGATTCAGCTTGGCGCAGGGGAATTCCGGACACTCAAAGCAGAAGACGAATCCGCGTTTGTCGATGCAGGCGTATGTTTCACACGTACTGCCAATCACCGCACAATTTCCCTTGAGTGCTCTGCACCCAGCGCAAGGCAGGCTTTCCTTCTTGAATCCCATGGCGAGCAGACTGTCCATGAGCGCTGGGGTGTCCTTGACCCTGTGGGCTCCGCAGTCGCCGCAGTTAATCCCGCACGGTGCGATCATAGCAATTTCGTCGGCCTTCTTCATGCCATCATCTCCATCGTTCTTATATTGACAGGTGCTATTATATAACAACAAGCACAAACGTGAGCCCGGAGAGGGTAGAGGCAAGGAATCCTCACCTCTTCTGTCCCAACCGTTGCACTCACGATTGAAACTGCGCCTAGTAACGCTTCACAGAACTCCAGGCTGCCTCTCTTAGCCAGATTCTCCACCAACCCTCTCAGAAGAGACGGTCGCTGAGCCCACAAGAAGTAGTTTTGTGACAATATGCAAGGGTGCTGAGACCCTACAGTTAAGCGGTCCATCTAGAATCTGATAACGATGTCATCTTTCGACAGTACCTGCCTGCGGCATTGGTGGTCGTGATATGTCAATAATCAAGCAGTCCCGCCGGTCAGATGTCTCTGCGAGACTGGACACGCTACGTGACCGCATTGGCAGAGGGCTGGGATCCGTCTCCACTGTCCTCCCTTTGAGTGAAGCGGAGCAGGGTGTCCTGCTCCGAGCTATGACGGACCAAGTCCTTCGCATCAAACTGGAACAGGACGGCTCTGTTTCAGTCACAGGCAACCGCAGTCGAGTCCACATGTCTGCCAATGGAGTTGTCAACCCCGATGGCCAGCCTGGCAAGGAGGGCAAGCCAGAGGATCCAATGAGGGCTGTATATGAAGAGATTGCACGTCAGGGCGAGAAACTGCTGGCAGGGTTCCTGCAGACCGGAGAGGTGCAGATCTTGGAGCTCCAGCTTGACTACGATGGTCAGACGACCTACTACGAGGTTCGGGCGGCGGTCTGTGTGAACAGAGAAGTCCTGGCTGTGGTCAGAGATGTCACAGCTCGTAGAGAGGCAGAGAACGCCATAGCAGAATCAAGAGATGAACTGACTCGCCTGAATGAATTGCTTGAGTATGAGGCGTCTCTGCGAGCGGAAGAGGAGGTGATCCTCAAGAAGAGCTTCGGCCGACTGGAGAGGCTGCTTGAGAATACCGTAGAGGCAATAGCCTTGATCGTCCAGAAGAAGGATTCACATACGGCTCAACATCAAGAGCGAGTGAGCAACCTTGCCTGTGCCATTGGCCGGGAGATGGGCCTGGATAACAGGCAGGTCGATGTCATCGGTTTGGCGGCTCTCCTTCATGATCTGGGTATGATGTTCATCCCTCCTGATACACTCGAAAAGCCGGGCGAGTTGAGCGAGGCCCAATTGTCAACAGTCAGGAACCATGCCGAGGCGGAGTTTCAGATACTCAAGACCATTGACCTGTTCTGCCCGGTTGCCGACATTGTCCATCAGCACCACGAGAGGCTCGACGGGTCTGGCTATCCTACGGGACTCAAAGGCGACGATATCCTTCTGGAGGCACGTATTATCGCGGTGGCTGACGTGGTTGAGGCAATGGTGTCCGACCGACCCCACCGTCGGGCGCTGGGCATGGAAGCAGCAATGACCGAGATTGCCTCCGGCAAGGGAACCTTGTACGATGCGAACGCTGTTGATGCCTGCATCAGGCTATTCAGCCTGGGCAAGTTCAAGTTCGACGACGTAAAGACTGACCTAGCTCCAGAGACAGCTCCAACAGAAAATGGGACTGCCCTTCTGGGCAGCAACGTTCCGTAGAACTCCAGGCCGTCCTTGGAGTGGCCATCGTGAGGACAGACGACCAATCAGAAGGCTGATCCCGCCTGGCCGATCACTCGCTGGCAGCAAACCAGGTCACCACACCCAGGCCAGGACTCTCCTCAAGAGCCTCTTCCACAGCGGCCCGGCGGACAGTCTGCTTGCCCTCCTTCTCTCACAAGATACGCAGGTACAGGCAGACGGGTGTTCTCTCCTCATATACTCTCTATCTGCTAAAGACATGTTTCACCTCATCAAACTCGGACCAACCACCTTCGGACCGCCTCCACACGGACATATCGGCCTCGCCACTGCGACGGACCGAGGCCAGCCGGTATCATAACCATCCCTCGGGGCCAACTAGGACAGGTCCTTCTTGATCCGATCGAATTCCTCTTTGCCAATCTCTCCTCGGGCATAGCGTTCTCTGGCTGCTGCAAGAGCGCCATTCTCTTTATGAGAATGCCTGGTTAACCTCGCAACAGCCCATATGGCTAAACCCACCACGCCTGCCCAGAAGAGAAACATCAACACTCCACCGACTGCCATCCAGGGACCTACACCTTCACGCCAGTAGCACATCTGTTCACCTCCATATGACCCACATTCTAGTCATCCCTCGGCACACAGTATGCGACTTCTGTCACTGCGGAAGCACCACGCCAGAAGAAGGTGAGGCCATGGCGCATGAAGGAAACTCATCCTCGCGGATGGGTTTCCGTGGCTGGGAAAGAGGGGTGACTTCTCAAAGCCACCACTATTATCAGCGAATCAGTCGTCACTGTGTGTGACTTCCGTCTCTACAGCTTGGTTACGAAAGTGGGTTGCGAAGTCGCGATGACGCCGTTCTTCTGGGCAATTCTCTGACCGCCACGAAGAGGTCGTCAGTACTGCAGTTGCGGTTGGGGATTGGGAAACCGAGGTCAGGCCCACTTCCACACGGGATGCTTCTTCCCTGGCACCCGTGCGCAGGTCAGATTGCCCTCAGAGACCAGCCTCCTGATTTCTTGTTTGGCCAAGCCTCTGCTGACGCCCAGCTTCTCGGACACGGCCTTGGCCAGTTCGGCTTCAGAGCGTTCCGAGTTGCCCAGTTGTTCAATAGCCCCCCCAGTTAGCAACTTCCAGACAAACTCCTGACTGGCAGCCTTGTCTACCCTGTCCTTCAAGACGAGGTCACCGCACCTGGCCTGCTTCTGCATCTCTCCCCAGGCCGCGCTGACCTCGTGCTCGTAGGCATCGACTATCTCCATCATCTGCCTGGCGCTGAACGTCGTCGTCTCAGCCACAGGACGATTGGCGTTGTACCTGGACCAGTTGTGGGTCAGTATTCTGACTCCGTACTCCTTCGCCCGTTCCCGCACCTCTGTGCCGGGCATGGGAGCCAGGAGATGGAAGCCGTAGCTTACTTTGTAGGCATCGAAGAGCTCCTTGGCCAGACCGACCGTCTGGTTGGCTGTCTCAGGGTCCTCCCCCGGCAAGCCCAGTATGAAAGAGGCCAGCACGTTGAGTCCCGATTCGGTAGCCATCTTTATTGCTTCCCTGGATTTGGCTATTGTGATCCTCTTCTTGATTGTGTCCAGGATCTTCTGTGAACCAGACTCCAGCCCAAAGCATACCCAGGTGCATCCCGCTTCCTTCATGGTGCTCAGCACACGCGGGTTGATCGTGTCCACGCGGGAATAGACGGACCAATTGATCTTCAACTTGCGGTCCAGCATTCCCTGGCAGATGGCCTGAACATGGGGTTCCTTCACCGTGAAGGTGTCATCCACTATGTTGATCTCCTGGAAGCCCAGATCCCGATGGATCATCTCAATCTCGTCAACCACCAGCTTGGGGTTGCGATAGCGAACGCCTCTCCCAAACATCTTCGGTGCAGAGCAGAAGATGCAGCCAAAAGGACAGCCGCGGCTGGTGATGACGGTGCAAGGCACCTTCAAAGCTCGATACTTCGATAGCGGCAGCAGGTCCCGGGCCGGCAACGGAAGGCTGTCCAGGTCCTTGATAAGCGGCCGAGGCGCGTTGACTACAGCCCTGCCATTCCTCCTGAATGCAATCCCGGCGACCTGAGCCAGGTCACTCCCGTCTGTCAGGGCCTTGACCAACTCCACGACAGTTTGATCCCCTTCACCCATCACCACAACGTCAATCCAGGAAGCCTTCTCGATCAGATCGGCAGCCACAAAGCTGGCATGAGGCCCACCAATGAGTGTGACTACGCCTGAGTCGAAGTTCTTGCACAGCCTGAGAATCCGCGAGGCAGCCTTGAAGTTGACCGTGGAGCAGGTGGCGCCGACTACGTCAGGCTGGAACTCCCTCAGCTCCCTCCTCAGCAGCTCAGGGGAGTACCGCGCCATGAGCAAATCCAGGATGCGGACTTCGGCCTTTTCGCGCCGCATCATGCCAGCGAGGTAGGCCAAGCCTAGCGGGGGTATGGGGCATTCTTCGTACGGATAGGGCGTATTGATCAGGAGAACGCGTTTTGACATTTGTACTAGATCGCCGTGTGCTATTGTGCTGTTGAGATTGTGAGCCAAATGGACTCGGCTGTCAAGCTGAAGCCTCTGGCTCCGCCCAGTCGCGTGAGAAACCCGGAGTCCAACACGACGCAGCCTCACCCCTGCTCCAATGCAACTCGCAGTCGCAGACGATACCGGACATTTGACAATCCCTTCACGGCATCGTTACACTCTTTTCCCAGAGCCGGCAGGCTCCTCAGAAAGGAGAGTGTTCAGTGTCAAGAGATTCGGAAGCCAGGCCAAAGTGGCGTATGGGCGCTGTACTCGGGGCGTTAGCCTTCTTCATCGGCATGTTCACTGCGGTGATTTGTGGCGCCGTGCCCGATTGGCGTAACAGCGGCGTGGTAGTGTTGATACTGGTCATCCTGGGAATTGTTGTAGGGGTGTTCAACATCACCGGCAGGGAGATCATCCCCTTCTTGATTGCAGCCATCGCACTGGTAGTCGTTGGTGGTATCTCGGGAGGGTCGTTTTCAGCACTCGATCATATTGAAGCCATCGATGGCCTGGGTCGGGCACTCGACCAAATCGTGAAATTCATCGCAGTCTTCATGGTGCCCGCCGCCGTCATCAACGCCGTCCGAGTGGTGGTGGAACTGGCCCGGCCAGGACAAGCGGGATAACCCACTCCGAACGGTGATCCTAGAACCTATCCACATCCAACGGAGAGCAACCGCAACTCAAACCGCCATCCCCTGCAGATTTGCCGAACGGCGGCCTGTAGAATCTGTGAATCAGCTCGATTATAATTGGGCCACTCGAGGGCCTCGCATAGGTAGACAGCATGCCCGCACAACACATGAAAGGGCAGCAGTCGGCCTTGCGCGGAGCCTGCCCAGAGTCATACGACGGAGGCGTCAAATGCAGGTAATCGTCAACAAGACCAAGCTCTCTCTGGTTCAGGGGGACATCACCAGGCAAGCGACAGATGCCATAGTAAACGCCGCCAACTCGAGCCTCATGGGCGGCGGCGGGGTGGATGGCGCCATACACCGTGCCGGCGGTCCGGCCATCCTGGAAGAGTGCAAGAAGATCGTTGCCAGGCAGGGCAGACTGCCAACAGGTAAAGCCGTCATAACCACCGGAGGCAACCTGAAAGCCAAGCACGTCATCCACACCGTGGGGCCGGTCTGGCACGACGGCAGCCGTGGCGAAGCTGATCTTCTAGCCAGCGCTTACACGGAGAGCCTCAGCCTGGCAGTGACCAGCGGCCTGAAGACTGTCTCCTTCCCGTCGATAAGCACCGGAGCCTACGGCTACCCTATCGACTCAGCCGCAGAGGTAGCGCTTCAGACAGTGATCAAGTTCCTTGAAAAAGAAACGTCTCTCCAAGAAACCGTCTTCGTCCTCTTCGACCACAGAACTTGTGAGGTGTACGCTGAGACACTGGAACGCTTGATGTCAGGAAGCAAGTAGTGCCCTGCGACACCATATTTGACGGGTGCGCGACTGCCTTGTCAGCCAAGAAAGCTGCCGGCTTGGGTGCTCGAGGGTGTGCAGAGGGGCTTCGCCCCTCTATTGGGGGTTTGGGGGTGTCCCCCAAATTTGAAATACTCCCCCAAGATTGGGGGCAAGGGGGTTGATGATTTGGCATGCCAATGTGGCAGATACGACGGATAGGACAGGTGTTACATAGTACTAGATCGGCAACAAGGCGGATTCACCCACAAGTCAGACCATGAGACGAACCGGTATCTTCTTTTACTACCAGAACGGCGAGAGGCTCCGAGATTATCCTGGAGCGCTGGCTGGAATCTTGGACAAGGACAATGTCTTTCTCTTCGACGCCTTCTACCCTTTGAAGCCACCCTCTTCCTTCGAGCTGGAACCCATCCCGGAGGAAACCCTCTCCCAGGTCCACACGCCCCAGATGATCAGGCAGGTGAAGGCCACCGGAGCCTTTCAGGGAGCACTGTTCTCAGCGGCCGGCACCGTGGCCGCGGCCATCAGAATATGGCGCGGTGAAATAGACAATGCCTTCGTCTTCACCGGCTATGGCGACCATCATGCCGGCACCAGCTTCTTCGGCGGGGGCTGCTACTTCAACGGCGCTGCTATCGCCATCCACGAACTGAGGCACAGGTTCGGGGTCAAGAAAGCCGCCATCATCGACACCGACGCTCACCACGGCAACGGCACGTGGCAAGTCTTTGAGGATGACACAGAGGTTCTCTACGTTTGCTTCTGCTCCAGCAGCTACGTTGAGAGCAAGAACAAGGTGAACGTCGAGGTGCCTTGGACCACCAGCGACGATGACTACGTGCAATTGGTCAAGGAGAGCTTCATCCCCCGCGCCAGAGCCTTCCGGCCGGAGTGCATCTTCTGGAACTGGGGCTACGACGGGACACAGGGAGAATACGGGGACATGGGACTCACGCCTGACTGTCACGTGCGCCTGGCACGGGAACTCAGGCAGGCGGCCGAGGAGCTGTGCTCAGGAAGGCTCATTGTGGTGCTGTGCGGCGGCAGTCGCCGCGACCTGGCTCGCCTGCTCATCCCAAAGGTGATCAACGTGCTTTGTGAACGGGAAACCTAGATCATTGTGAGAAGGGCTGTGAGCTCCAACTAGCCCTTCCCCAGCATGCCATCGATCAGCCGCCTTGTGTTATAATGGAGCGCGGACGTGCAGAGAGAATCTTATGATCATAGAGTACACGCACCCGGAGTTGGGTGAGGACGTACAGGGCCGGGCTGGATACTACACCCCCACCGAGGAACTCACCATGCCATACAAGGGGCGGCAGGTCCTCTACGTGCTGGGGATGGCGCGATTGGAAAGGCCCTGCTGCGGCGCAGCCGGAGGCTGGGGCTACATCCAGGTGCCGGGTTTCCTGGTTCGGAAGCACATACGCGCTAAGGGCAGCACGCCGCCTGTGTCAGAAGTTGAGATCATTGAGAACGAGGACGACCGTAACCGGATCAGACAGGCCTTGATGGAAAGACACCAAGGTGCCCAAGTAGAAATCTGGGGCACGCAGTATACGCAGGAGAGCAGCCCTCAAGCGAGCGCGAGACCTGCGGGGTGATCACAGGAGGGATCGCATAGTGGTCTAGTGCGGGCGCCTGCTAAGCGCTTACGGGGGCTTCAACCTCCGTCGTGGGTTCGAATCCCACTCCCTCCGCCAGGATCGGCAACCCCTTCGAATAGCAATGATATTCCCCGACAAACCTATCTACTTCGGCAACTCTGTTTGGGCGCTCCGTCCGGAGTTGGAACAGCTATGAAGCAGTATCATATCTGGACCATCGGCTGTCAGATGAACAAGGCCGATTCCGAGTTCATCGCTGGCTACCTGGAGTCTGCAGGGCTCAGACGGACAGAAATTGCCGAGGAAGCCGATTTCGTTCTCCTCAATAGCTGCGTGGTAAGGGAGCACGCTGAAGTCAAAGTCGTCAACAAGCTCGCTTCACTGAAAGGCCTGAAGAGAAGACGCCCTGACGTCACCATCGCCCTCACCGGATGCATGGTCGATTCCCGGATTGACGACCTGAAGGATCGGTTCCCGTGGGTGGACCTCTTCTTCCGTCCGCAGCAGTGGGATGTCTTTTCAGAGTGGGCTGAGAGCCGCGGGTTGCCCAGCTTGAGCCAAGGAGAAGCCTCGGTTCCACAGAATCCTCCCGTGAGCGCGTACGTCCCGATCATACACGGCTGCGACAGCTTCTGCTCCTACTGCGTTGTCCCATATCGCCGCGGCAGGGCGCGAAGCCGAGACCTCGACGAGATCTGCTGTCAGGTGCAGAACTTGGTTCAGCGCGGCACCAAGGAAGTGATTCTGCTCGGGCAGATCGTCGATGCCTACGGGGATGACCTGCCTTCGAAGCCAGACTTAGCCGATCTGCTGGCCAGATTGAACAGAATCGAAGGGCTGCTCCGCATCCGTTTTCTGACCAGCCATCCCAGCCACATGAGCCGCAAGCTGATTCAGGCCATCGCCGATCTGGACAAGGTCTGCGAGCATATCAGTCTACCCATCCAGGCCGGCGACAACGACATTCTCAAAGCCATGAGGCGGGGGTATTCGGCAGAACAGTTCTGCCATTTGGTCGACGACATACGCCGCAGCATACCAGACGTTGCCCTCAGCACTGACGTGATTGTGGGCTTCCCCGGAGAGACCGATGATCAGTTCGCCAGAACGCTGGAGGTGCTACGCCAAACGCGCTTCGACAAGGTGCATATCGCCGCCTACTCTCCCCGTCCAGAAACCACCGCGACCAGGAATCTCAGAGACGACGTTACCCCGGAGACGAAAGAGACCCGCCGCGCTCGGGCCGAAGCCCTGCAGAATGCGATCGCCGCTGAGATCAACGCCGCGTTCTTGGGCAAGACCGTGGAAGTCCTGGTAGAGGATCAGAAGAAGGGCAAGTGGTGCGGACGCAGTAGAGGAGACAAACTGGTCTTCTTCGCCAGCAAAGCCAGCCTGGTTGGGCAATTGGTGGGAGTGAGCATAGAGAAGACCACTCCCTTCGCGCTGCAGGGCGCTGTCGAGTAACGGCTACTCGGTTGCCGGTGGAACCAGGTTCCGGTTCAAGATCTCCTTCCAGCAGTCAAACCACTTGGCTTTGACCTCGTCCGACCACTCAGCATTCAGACTCGGGAACTTCTCCATCAAAGCCATAGTGGTCTGCAAAGTTCGATGATGCGCCAGCCACTCGTCTCTGACTTCCTTGGGCCAACCGGGATCGAATGCCGGCAACTTGCTGGCAAGATGGCTCAGGCCAGCTCCCGCGCTCTTGCCCTGTGACCTGCTCCTCGCCGCCGTCGTAACCCCTCGCCCACCTGCACCCGCACCACTCTCACGCCTCTGCGGCGCGCCTACCCGCGACTTGGCCAGCAGGCTCGCCGAAAGCGTCATCCCTGAGTCCTTCGCCAACGCCAAGAAGAAGGTCACGCACTTGTGGCCTACGTTGCCTTCCGCACCAGCCCGCTTGAACGAATCGAGAAGATGCCCCATTGTGGCGTGCTCCAAATCAACCCCACCAATAATCGGTCCGTACGCCTCGTCAACAATTTGTCTAATCAGACGCTTCCGGTCATCTCCCTCAGCTTTCGCCAGTTCCAACAAATTCTCCGTTGGCATACTGTCCCCCTCAACCAATCCCAAGAACCATAGTGCCGCCTTCACAGTCACACCTGTGCTGTCCGAAAGCCCCAACTCGCGGAAGTAGCTGCCGTCGAGCTGCGTCGGCCTCCGTTCCTTCACGTCTTCCAGCACCCGCACCCACGTCGCATACGTCACGTAAGGCGGCCGGGGGCCTTTGTCCCTAGCTTTCATCGTCATTTCGCCTTCTCCTGCTACCGTAATCTCAGTTTCGGGATTATAGCACAAGGTGAAACGACATGTCAACAACCCCCATACAGCCGTAACATAATAACTTGCTGCAATACACATCGTAATGACATATGCCGAAATCACACCTTTTTGCCACAGCGTGGGTTATGTCCAGCCGTTTTGTCAGACTTTCTTTTGTTTTCATTAGCTATACCTATTGACAAACGCGTTTTTGTTGATCTAGAATGCTCATTACTTCCAGAACCTGGCCCGGCCACTGAGCCCGTTTTGGGAGAAATGAGATCGAAAGAACAAAAAATAGAAGGAGGAGAAGAAAGTGGAGCAAAGAGAACAGAGAGTGCCTGCCCCGCTCAAAGTGATCGGTGTGGGTGGCGGAGGCTGCAACGCGGTCAAGCGCATGCTCAAGAAACCGACCCCTGGCTGCCAATACATAGTATGTAACACGGACATCAAGTCTCTGGATTCGGTCCCCGGCGAGATTCTGTCAGTACAGATCGGTGAACACTTAACCCGCGGCTTTGGCGCAGGTGGAGACGCCAGGGTTGGAGAGAGAGCTGCTGAGGAAGGCCGCTTTCTGCTGAAGAGGGCTCTCAAGGATGCAGAGTTGGTCTTCATTACCGCGGGCATGGGCGGCGGAACAGGCACCGGTGCGGCTCCCATCGTGGCTCAGATAGCCAAGGAGAGCCATGCCCTGGTCGTCGGTATTGTCACCACGCCATTCTCGTTCGAGGGCAAGAAGCGCTTCCAGCTAGCCTTGGGCGGCATTCGCAGGCTGAGAGCTGAGGTCGACAACCTTATCATTATTCACAACGATCGTCTCCTCCAGTACACAGATGCCCACACTCCGACGCAGCACGCCTTCGGCGTGGCCGACGAAGCGATTTCAGAGGGCATCATGGCGGTGTCCAATCTGGTCAATGTTCCCGGTGAGATAAACGTCGACCTGGCTGATGTCAAGGCTGTGATGGGCATCCCCGGTGGTGCGCTAATGGCCATCGGCAAGGCAGACAGCAAGTCACGCTATCCCGCCCAGGAAGCGGCAGAAATGGCCATCGCCAACCCGCTCTTGGATATCGAAGTGAAAGGCGCCAAGGGAGTACTGTTCAACTTCAGCGGAGGCCCTGACCTGACTCTCGGAGAAGTCAACGACGCCGCCAACCTCATCGCCAGGGAAGTGGATCCCAGCGCCATCATATTCTTCGGTATGTCTTCGCCCAGCGAGGAAATGAGAAACATAGTGAAGCTCACCCTCCTGGCAACCGGCATAAACCCACCGCTGCCGAGCAACTGGCTATCCGAACTCAAAGAAGACGTGAGGACTTTCTTCGGCGGCAAAAGCTCGGCGGCTTGGTAGATGACAAAGCACTAGCCAGTGGTCTGGCGAAAGGGGAGTGAGGAAAATGTCAGTATTCTTATCGATGATGAATGCGGCGTCGGCTTTCATCCTCTTCTTCTCCATGTCCGGTATAACCAAGTGGGTCATTTATTCATCACCACAGGCGAAGATATTCCCCTTCATTCTCGGCATAGTGCTTCTGGTAAACGCAGTGTACCTGGGTTTGAGCAAAGGGGAAGCCGGAGCACGCCGCAGTGTGTGACATTCGGCCTGATGCCTGCAGATGTGACAACCATGGCATGAGCTGCTGGCATATCAGGTACTACGTGAAGGAGGCCGTCATATGGCACGTTTGTTGAGCATGGCCAATCTGACAGTGGGTGCACTGCTCATGTTCGCGCTGTCGGACATAGCCGGTTGGACATGGTTTGAGAACAGCGCATCCAAGATCATAGTGTTCATCCTCTCCATGCTGCTGGTGGGGAATGGAATCATCCTCGCCTTCAGAGAGGAAGAAACGGGAGTGCGACGAGGTCGAGCGGCTTAGCTTCCTTGAGGAGCCATGGCTTTGCTTCTCCTTGGTTGCAGACGGGTCAGGGTTGAAACAAGTAGTAGCTTTCGGGGGAGGAGTTCTCTCCTCCCCCACCATGAGAAAACCGATACGCAGAGATATATGAAAGGAGGGTGAGTGAATGATTGAACCCATGCGGGACGGATACTTCAGAGCCTCGGATAGAGGCAAGGCGCCCGCCATGATCAAAGTGATCGGTGTGGGTGGCGGCGGATGCAACACCGTTCGACGCATGATGCGCGCCCGTCAGATTCCGGGCGTGGAATATGTTGCTGCTAATACTGATGTCAAGTCTTTGGATCTCATCCAAGGCGCGTTGTCCGTGCAGATCGGCGAGCACATGACCCACGGGTTTGGAGCCGGCGGAGATCCCAGAGTCGGCTCAAGGGCGGCAGAGGAAGGCGAGTTCCTGCTCAAGAGAGCAGTCAAAGACGCCGAGATGGTATTCATCGCGGTGGGGATGGGCGGAGGCACGGGCACCGGCGCTTCTCCGGTAGTGGCCAAAATAGCCAAGGATTCCGGAGCTATGGTGATCGCAGTGGTGACAACTCCCTTCTCGTTCGAGGGCAAGAAGCGCACTGAGGTGGCTTTTGGAGGCCTTCAACAGCTCCGAACTGTAGTGGACAACATGATCATCATCCACAACGACAAGCTGCTCCAGTACGCAGAGCACAACACGAACATATCTGAGGCCTTCAAAATGGCTGATGACGTGGTATGCGAAGGAATCATGAGCGTATCTCAATTAGTCAATGTCCCCGGCGAGATCAACGTCGACATGGCTGACGTGAAGAGAGTGATGGGCATTCCTGGAGTAACCATCATGGCCATCGGTCAGGGCCAGGGTGCACATCCGGCCATGGATGCCACCGAACAGGCCATGAGCAATCCTCTAGTGGACGTGAAGATGACTGGGGCCAAGGGATTGTTGGTCAGCTTCTCCGGCGGTCCTGATCTCACGCTGACAGAGGTGACAGAAGCCGGCACTATGGTTAGCCGCGAGTGCGATCCGGGTTGTCACTTCAAGTTCGGTTTGGCCTCCCTCAGCGAGGAACTCAGAGGCAAGGCCAAGGTCACCCTGATTGCCACAGGCATAAAGACCACTAACCCGGCCTATGCTACGACGGGGACTGCTTCGTCAAGCTACTCCTCATCATCGCAGCCTTCGCCAGCACAGGCAGCCGCCACGTCGGCAAAGGGATGGCTTTCGAGAATCGGGAAGAGTCTCAACGAAGCCTCTGGTAACAATCGCAGGTACTAGAGCAAGTTCACGCGAATCGAATAAATCAAAAGGAGGTAGTCCTAATGGCACGTCTCATAGGTTGGGTCAATGTTCTGGCAGGATTCTGCCTCTTGTCACTGATCCTATCGGGCGTATTCAGTCGACTGCTGTCAAGCATAGCCGACTGGAACAGCTTCAACACCATTGCTGCGAAGATTGTCGTCTCCATTGCCGGCATACTGGCCATTTTCAGCTCAGTCTACCTCGTCATTGGACAAACCAGGGAGCACGGCAAGAGCTGATTCTTATTCTTGGCGTGACCATTGCCACAGGAGTTGGCGGGAGAACAAGCTAAAGTGGCCAGTCGCTCCAGACTCAAGCCAACTCCTGAAAAGAACCTGAAGACGAAAATACGACAGAGGAGAGGGCAAGAATGTTAGAGGGGACATTCAGACCGAGAGCGGGGGACAACTCCGACAGTAGAATAATCGCCCATATCAAGGTCATCGGGGTAGGTGGAGGTGGCTGCAACACGGTCAGACGCATGATGCAGTTCTGTACTATTGGAGGACTGGACTACATCGTAATCAACACCGATGTCAAGTCCCTGGAACTGATTTCCCAGGGCCATTCCATCCAAATCGGCTCGCATCTCACCCAGGGATTCGGTGCCGGTGGCGACGCCAGAGTAGGCGAAATGGCTGCCAAAGAATGCAAGATGGCACTGCAGAAGGCATGCAGGGGAGCTGACCTGATATTCATCACTGCCGGCATGGGTGGAGGCACCGGCACGGGGTCTGCCCCCGTGGTGGCCGACATCGCCAGAGAAAGCGGTGCACTGGTCATCGCCGTGGTCACCACGCCATTCACATTTGAGGGCTCCAGAAGATCCGAGGTGGCCTTCACCGGCCTGAAGGCCCTCATGGACAGGGTGAACTCCACCATCATTGTTCCTAACGACCACCTGCTTCGCCTCGGGGATCACGATGTACCCATCTCGAAGGCGTTCGCTGCCGCCGACGCGGTTGTGTCCGAGGGAATTATGTCCATATCTGAGCTGATCAACGTCCCCGGCGAGATCAACGTTGATCTGGCCGATGTCAAGAGAGTGATGAGCATACCGGGGATATCCCTCATGGCCACTGGACGTGGAGAGGGCCCCCATGGGGCTGAACATGCTGCCCAGGAAGTCATCTTCGAGCCTTTGCTGGAGACCCATGTAACAGGTGCCAAGGGAGTCCTATTCTGCTTCTCCGGCGGCCCGGACCTGACTCTCGGATCAGTGGAGAAGGCTGCCAGCCTCATCTCGAAGAATGTTGACCCCCGCGCCGTAATATTCTTTGGCATGAATCTGCCCAAGCCGGAGATGACCGGTAAGGTCAAGATAAACCTGGTGGCCACCGGCATAGACCCGATAGCGGGCAGCACATGGTTCGCCCAATTGAAGCAGAGCACGAAGGCCACTCCGGCCCAGGCTCAGGCCCAAGCACAACCCAGCAAACTCACCAGGCTGAGCATGGCCTATGCCACCAAGTTGTTCCAATGAAATCATGGGTCATGACTGGTACTGGTTCACGGTTTGAATCAAGAAAAAGCAACTGAGAGTAGCAAGAAAGGGAGGTTGGAAGATGTCACAGTTACTATCATGGATGAACATGATGGCGGGGTTGATACTCTTCTTCTCAATGTCAGGAATAAGCTCCTGGATAATATTCTCTTCGTCGGAGGCCAAGATATTCCCCTTCTTGTTGGGTATATTGCTCCTGTCCAATGCGGTCTATCTGGCATTGGCAAGAGGGGAATTCTGGGCTCGCCGCACCTAAGGAGATGAGTTCTGGGACAGCGCAGGTTGGCTTGTAGATTGAGCCAAGAGCTCGCAACAGGCAACTGTAACCCGCGCTGTGACGGAGAACGGGTTGTTTTCGCTGGGTGGTGGGTGCTGAACAATAGGAGGCGAGAAGGGAGGAGCTATGCCAAGCAGGACTGATGTGATGGTATGGGGAATGGTGGTGGTGGTGATGTGCATGATAGCCATCGATATTGTGAGAACTCAACTCTAGTCGTCTGATCACAGGACCATGTTGATCGGATGAAGGATCTTGAGGTAGAGTCCCGCGTATTGCATGGCATGACGGATTGAGCTGACCAGCCATAGAAGGATTGAACCGATGATGACAATAGAAACAGAACACTGCCACACATCGACGGAGACCGGTGTTGATCGACCGGCCGTCAACTGGGCTCAAAGAACCATAAGGATAGGTAGATCACCGATGAACCCAACGATAGTACAAGGCAATCGTTATATCGCGATCAGACGGAAGTGGGCCGACTACCGCGGCTCAGATTCAGCCCGGCAGGGTCACTAGGTCGATCACGGATTTGCCTGGGGATGGGGATGACGTATGAAACAGACAAGCAAGCTAAGAAGGTTGATGAAGACCCGGAGCCGTTTGCAGAGAGCATTGAGAGTTGCCGGTCTGGCCCTGGTTCTCCTCCCAGAGCCGGTGACTACACCAATTGGGATAGCCGTGGTAGGCCTTTCCTTTGCCGTCCCGCCAGAGCGTCGCAGGACATTGGTCTACTCCGGAGCAGCTATCCGGAGAGGCCATCTCAGCAACTATGGGCATGGGTATGCGTGAGTACCGCTGCCGTCAAGGCAGAGAGACAAGACAGAGGTCGATCTAAGTGTCCAGAGAGTGCATCAGCAAGCAGGCTAGGAGCAAGGTTGCCCCCCACCCTTGCTTGGCAGCCCTCACATGGCCGTCCAAATGCCAAATTCCACGGCGTCTTCAGGCCTAAAACAGCTAAACTATCTGCACTAGCCTGCTTGCTGGTCACATAAGGAGGGTTGGACACCCAGTAGAGGCAAACCCCTTCGGGTATCACGAAGCGGAACTGAACAGCCTTCTCTCCACCTCTTTGAGCCGCTCCACTCCCTTTATTTCGTAAGGGAACAGGGGCACCCTGGTGGAACCGGTCCCATAGCTGCCTTCCACTTCAGTAAGGTATTTCTGCTGCAGCCGCGCCTTTCGGCGAAGAAACGGCGAGTCAACATCTTCAACCACCTGGTTGATGACTATATGGTTGATACCCAGTCCATAGCTCTTGAACTCATCAAAGATGTCGTGGAGCTGGCGCACGGCTAGAGCCTCCGCTATGGTCACCAGATTGAACTGCACCTGCTCCTTGAGGAACGTCATGTCCTTATTGGACAGTTGCTCCCAATCCTTGATCACTCCCAGAACAGAGCGCTTCAGGTTGTGGGTTGACTTGAGGGAGGAGTATATCTTGAAGGCCGGCTTGAGGTGGTGATTCATCAGGGATGGCATGCGCAACAGGCCGAGAGTTTGTCCGGCAGGAGCGGTATCCCACACCACCCTCTCATACTCCCCGGACTCACTGAGTTCCCGGATGTAGTCCACCATGAACTCATCCCTAATCCCGGGAAGCATGGTGGCAACATAGCCGACGAAGTCCTGATAGTCGATCTCAACAAAGGTAGAGAACAGATCATATACCTGCGGACCGAACTTCTTGTCCCAGAGCACCTTCACGTTGTCATAGCTGATCTCGTCCAGATAAAGGTTATCGGTGACCCTGGCCGGCTTGGCCGCAGAATCAATCTCAAAGATGTCCCTAAGAGAAGGTGTGAAGTCCGTGGATATGATGAGGGTCTTCTTGCCACTCATGGCATAGTGGAGAGCGGTGGCCGCGGCGGAGGTGGTCTTGCCGACCCCACCCTTGCCGCAGAACATGGTGACTTTCTTGGAGCCAAGCTGACTGATGCCCATTGCCACGCACAACGCCAGCTTTTATGTTAGCACACGGAGAGCGCCAGCGCCATTTGGCATTGACTATTCCCGGTAACCTCATACCCAGTAGCATTCAGAATCAACGAATTCGTAACAAATTGCTATTGACAGCCGCTTTAGGGCCCTCTATAATTAGAAGTTGCGCATAAATGCGAAATCCTCGTTGCGTGTTCTCATCGTTGGTTAAATGATCCCCTTCTTTTTCACTTTTGGCGCATCATGCCCAGCAAAGGAGTGTGTAGGATTTGATTCCCACTGCGTCGCTATCTGATTCAAAGGACATTGCCAGAAGATCGTTTGCCGCCACGTCGCCCGTACTCGGGATACCCAACCTGATCCAAGTCCAGTTTGACTCCTTCCGTCGGTTCCTGGAGCAGGGCCTGCGAGAGCTGTTTGAGGGCCTCGCCATTCAAGACCTGGCCGGCACTCGACTGGAACTGCGCTTTGTCAACTGCGAGTTGGGTCCGCCCAAGAACTCGATACCGGCTTGCCGCGAGCGCGACCTAACGTACTCAGCACCCCTCTACGCCAAAGTGCAGTTGGTGGTCAAAGAGACAGGGGAAATAAAAGAACAGAACATCTTCATTGCTGACATCCCTTTGATGACGCCCACCGGTACGTTTATCATCAACGGCGCCGAGCGAGTGGTGGTCAGCCAGTTGATCCGCTCGCCTGGGCTCTACCTGACCATTGAAACAGACCTCGCCACCGGTCGCGACCTCTGCTACGGCAAACTCATACCAGAACACGGGTCTTGGCTCGACTTCGAGACCAGCAGCAAAGACATCATATGGGTGAAGGTCAACGGTAAGAGGCGCTTCCCGGTCACCACCCTACTAAGAGCCATCGGATATCCGTCAACCGAGGAGTTGGTCACCCTTTTCCAGGACGTGGACAACTCGCCAGATCACTCCTTCATCGCCGCCAGCGCTAAGCAGGACTCGTTCATCAAGACCGAGAATGACGCCATCCTGGAGATATACCGGCGTTTGCGCCCCGGCGATCTGCCCAATATCGACAACGCCAAGAACCTGCTGAACAACCTCTTCTTCCACCCTCGGCACTACAATCTCGGTAAAGTGGGACGCTACAAGCTGAACAAGCGGCTGGGAGAGGCACCGGATACCTCGAATATGCTGGCGTTGAGCCGCGAAGATCTGGTAGCCATAGTCCGCCACATAATCATGGTCAACAACGGACAGGAGGCGCCTGACGACATCGACCACCTGAGCAATCGGAGGCTTCGCACGGTCGGTGAGCTCATACAGAACCAGTTGCGTGTGGCGCTCCTGAACCTCGAGCGCATGGTGAGAGAGCGCATGAGCATTGTGGACACAGCCACCGTCACCCCCAATGCTCTGATTAACACCCGGCCTATCACCACCGCCATTCGCGATTTCTTTAGCGGTTCCCAACTCTGCCAATTCATGGATCAGACCAATCCGCTGGCTGAGTTGACCCACAAACGGCGCCTTTCCACCCTTGGCCCCGGAGGTCTTTCCAGAGAGCGCGCTGGATTTGAAGTGCGCGACATACACCATTCCCACTACGGTCGGATTTGCCCTATCGAGACGCCGGAGGGCCCAAACATCGGATTGATCGCGTCTCTGGCCACCTACGGAGCCATCGACGAATACGGCTTCATTGTGACGCCATATCGAAGGGTCATCCGTGAAGTGAAGAATACCTACGAGCAACTGCTCAATCGGACTCTTGGAGAGACGCTGGTTGACCAGGACGGCAAACGCATCGCCAAGGAAGGAGCTCGCGTAACTCCCAACCTTGCCAAGGAACTCTCCGGATTGCCAGCTCGAAACATCAAGGTGGTGCCTTTCGTTTCACACGAGATCGTCTACCTGTCCGCCGACCGAGAAGAGGACTACGTTGTCGCTCAGGCTAGTGCCCCTCTCAACGCCAACGATGAGTTCAGTGAGAGCAAGATAGAAGCCAGAAAGGGCGAGCGGTTTCCCAGGGTATCACCAGAGAACGTCGACCTCATGGACGTCTCGCCGAAGCAGATAGTAGGTATCTCCGCCTCGCTGATCCCATTCCTGGAGCATGACGACGCTAACCGTGCGCTGATGGGCTCCAACATGGAGCGCCAGGCGGTGCCTCTTCTCTGTTCCGAATCTCCAGTAGTCGGTACGGGGATGGAGCAGCAGGTGGCAAGAGACAGTGGACAGCTAGTCATCGCCGGAAGCGAGGGCGATGTGATCTCCGTCACGAGCAGAGAAATCGTACTCAGGACTGACGACGGAGAGGAACACAGCTATCCGTTGATGAAATTCATGCGGACGAACCAGGGAACCTGCATTAACCAGCGTCCCATTGTCAACAAGGGCGATCGAGTCAAGTCCGGGCAGGTTCTGGCTGACAGCTCAGCGACCGATCACGGGATACTGTCTCTCGGCCAGAACGTCCTCTGCGCATTCATGAGCTGGGAAGGCTACAACTTCGAAGACGCCATCGTGGTGTCAGAGAAGCTGGTCAAGGAGGACAAGTTCACTTCGATCCACATTGAGCGATACGAAGTCGAGGCCAGAGAAACCAAGCTGGGCTCCGAGGAGATCACCAGGGATATACCTAACGTGGGCGAAGAGAGCCTGCGCAAGCTGGATGACGAAGGTATTGTGCAGGTCGGCGCCGACGTTGAGTCAGGGGACATCCTGGTGGGCAAGATCACTCCAAAAGGTGAGACAGAGCTTAGTGCCGAAGAGAAACTGCTTCGGGTGATTTTCGGAGAGAAGGCCCGGGAGGTCAAGGACACCTCTCTGCGAGTGCCTCACGGTGAGAGAGGATTGGTGATCGCGGTAAAGATCTTCACCAACCGTGATGAGTTGCCCGAGGGTGTCAGCAAACTGGTGCGCGTGTGGGTGGCCCAGAAACGCAAGGCTTCCGAGGGCGATAAGCTGGCCGGGCGGCATGGCAACAAGGGCGTCATTGCCCGCATCCTGCCAGAGGAAGATATGCCGTTCTTGCCTGACGGTACGTCCATAGACATTGTTCTGAACCCCATTGGTGTGCCCTCTCGTATGAACCTGGGGCAGATTTTCGAGACACACCTTGGCTGGGCCGCCAATGAACTGGGTTTCAAAGCAGACTGTCCCGTATTCGAAAGCGCCGACACTGCTGTGGTTGAGGATGCTCTGGCAAGAGCCTGGATAGTCCGCCAAGCCAACGCCGCCAGCAGCAACTTGACCGCCGAAAGCAGACTGGAGCGCGCCAAGGAATGGCTCCAGGAGCGGGGATTCAATCCAGCAGTGGTGCTCAGCGAGGATTACAACGGCGAGTCCAAGCGGGCCTGCCTGCACCTCTGGCTCAAAGACCTTGGCGTCAATACAGAGGGACTTGCTGACGAAGAAATCCAGAAGCAGGTGGAGAGGATAAGCAGAGAAGAGTCCGTCTCTCCGCCGATCCACGGAAAGACCACACTGTACGATGGCCGCACCGGCCAACCATTCGATCAGCCGGTGACGGTAGGTTATGTCTACATGATGAAGTTGATCCACCTTGTGGAGGACAAGGTCCACGCACGCTCCACAGGGCCGTACACTCTGATCACGCAGCAGCCCTTGGGCGGAAAGGCTCAGTTCGGCGGGCAGCGGTTTGGAGAGATGGAGGTCTGGGCGCTGGAAGCATACGGAGGTGCCCATACCCTCCAGGAACTTCTCACCATAAAATCGGATGACATCGCTGGCCGAGCCAAGGCCTACGAAGCCATCACCAAGGGGGAAGACGTGCATCCTCCTGGTCTGCCAGAATCCTTCAATGTTCTCGTCCGCGAACTGCAGAGTCTGGGCCTATCTATAGAATTGTTCGTGAACGAGGGCAGCAGCCCCACCAAGAATGAGTAGAAGCCAATCTCCAAGGAGGAATACCTGTGCTTAGTGCTGATAGCCTTAGCGGAATACGCATTTCACTGGCCTCACCAGAGCAGATCAAGAGCTGGTCATGGGGTGAGGTAACCAAACCAGAGACCATAAACTACCGCAGCCTGAAACCTGAGAGAGACGGGCTTTTCTGCGAGAGGATCTTTGGTCCCACCAAGGACTTCGAATGCTATTGCGGAAAGTACAAGAAGATACGCTACAAGGGCATACGTTGCGACAGATGCGGCGTCGAAGTGACGTTGTCGAAGGTTAGACGTGAACGCATGGGCCATATTGACCTGGCGGCGCCAGTGGCCCACAGTTGGTTCGTAAAGGGAATCCCCAGCCGCATCGGTCTGTTGCTGGATATGTCTCCGCGCAGTCTGGAACGTGTGATCTACTTCGCGCAGTACATGATCATAAAGATCGATGAGGCCGCCAAGGAACAACTGCTTACCGAACTCAAGCAAGAGCGCGAGAAGTTGGCCGAGAGAGAAGACCTCAGTGTGGAAGACCGCATGACGCTGGAGAAAGAGGTCGAAGACAAGATCACCGACGTGGAAGACCTGTATCCGCTCAAGCTCCTCACTGACAGCCGGTATCGGGAAATGAGGAACAAGTACGGGCACGTCTTCCAAGCGGACACTGGGGCTCAGGCCATCTTGACAATACTGCAGAAGCAGAACCTGGACGAACTCCACGCCAAGCTTCACGAGGAGATCAACTCGGCTTCCGGACAACGGCGCAAGAAAGCCATCAAGAGACTGCAGGTCGTAGAGGCCTTCCGGCGCAGCGGCAACAAGCCGGAGTGGATGATAATCACCGTACTTCCTGTTCTGCCGCCCGACCTCAGACCGATCGTGCAACTAGATGGCAGGCGATTTGCCACCAGCGACCTCAACGACTTGTACCGACGGGTGATCAACCGCAACAACCGCCTCAGAAGGTTGCTTGACGTTGGCGCCCCGGAGATCATCATTCACAACGAGAAGAGAATGCTGCAGGAAGCAGTGGACTCTCTCATCGACAACGGCCGGCAGCGCAGAGCCATAACTGGGGTCGGCAACAGGCCCTTGCAGTCACGATCAGACGTCCTTCGCGGCAAGCAGGGACGATTCCGGCAGAACCTCTTGGGCAAACGAGTTGACTACAGCGGACGCTCCGTCATCGTGGTTGGACCAGATCTGGAGCTTCATCAGTGCGGACTGCCCAAACGCATGGCACTGGAGCTGTTCAAGCCCTTCCTGATGTATCGCCTGGTCCAGCAGGGCATCGCCACCAACATCAAGAGCGCCAAGAGGATGGTGGAAAGAGCCAGACCGGAGATATGGGGCATCCTGGAGGAAGTGGTGAAGGAAAGGCCGGTGCTGCTCAACCGGGCACCAACACTGCACCGGATGAGCATCCAAGCCTTTGAGCCTGTGCTTATCGAAGGGAGCGCCATCCAGCTTCATCCGCTGGTATGCACGGCCTTCAACGCCGACTTCGACGGCGACCAGATGGCTGTCCACGTCCCACTCTCTAAAGCCGCGGTCATGGAAGCCAGGAAAGCCATGCTCAGCACGCACAACATGGTGTTGCCGAGCAACGGCGAGCCAGTCGTGGCTCCCACCCTGGACATGGTTCTCGGCTGCTACTACTTGACATCGCTGAAGAGCGGAGCCAAAGGCGAGGGCCAGGTGTTCGGCTCATTCGGGGAGACGGAACTGGCCTACAACCTGGACATGATAGCCCTCGGCGCTGAGATCGAGGTGAGAGTCCCAGAAAGCGACGAGCGACTGAAGACCACAGTGGGGCGGATAATATTCAACGCCGTCTTGCCGAAAGAGATGGGGTTCGTCAATGAGACCGTCGACAAGGGTATGCTGAAGAAGCTCATCGCCCGTTGCCTGAAGCTCTGCGGGACCGAGGCAGCTGCCGTGATGGTCGATAGGATCAAGCACTTGGGGTTCGTCTACGCCACCAGATCCGGCACCACCATCAGCGTCAACGACGTGAAGGTCCCGGAAGGGAAGAACCAAGTCATCAAGGAGGCTGAGAAGATCGTCGCCAAGATCGAGAACCAGCACTATCGCGGGTTGATTACCGACGAGGAGCTCTACACCGGCATTGTGGATGTATGGACGGAGACTACGGACAAGGTCACTGATCTGGTATCCCAGTCGCTGGACCGCTTCGGCAGCGTCTACATGATGGCCACATCCGGTGCCAAAGGTAACATCTCCCAGATAAGGCAGATGGCGGGCATGCGCGGTTTGATGACTGATCCCTCAGGCAAGATCATTGACTTCCCCATTCGATCGAGCTTCAATGAAGGTCTCACGGTGCTGGAGTACTTCATCTCCACCCACGGAGCCCGCAAGGGTCTGGCGGATACCGCCCTGAGAACATCCGACGCCGGTTATCTCACCAGACGACTCGTTGACATCGTTCAAGACATGATAGTCCTTGAAGAGGACTGCGGCACAACGTCAGGGATCTGGTGCACCGAATCCAAGGACAGCTTCCTGCCATCCCTGGCCGAACGCATCATGTGGCGCCTGGCAGCAGCCAAGGTAGTCCATCCCAAGAGTCGCAAGACAATCGTAGACCAGAATGAAGAAATAGACGAGGAGAAGGCAAAACAGATCGTAGCCGCAGGCATAGACCAGGTTTATGTAAGATCACCTCTCACCTGCCAGTCGAGGCAGGGGGTGTGTCAAGCCTGCTACGGCCTGGACTTGTCCAAAGGTCGTCTGGTTGATATGTCCACCACGGTCGGCATCATCGCCGCCCAGAGCATTGGAGAACCAGGTACCCAGCTCACTCTGCGAACGTTCCACACGGGCGGTGTGCTGGGCCTGGATATCACCACCGGCTTGCCTCGAGTGGAAGAACTCTTCGAGGCCAGAATACCCAAGGGACAAGCTATCCTTTCCGAAATAGACGGGACCGCTGAAATTATATCAGCGGACGAGGGCTACCGGATCAGGATCACCAACTCCGAGTCCTATCGCAACGAGTATACCCTTCCGCCAAAGGCTGAAGTGCTGGTGCGCGACGGGGACAGGGTGGAGGTAGGCGCTATTCTGGCCACCAAGCTCGAACCAGCCACAGGAAAGGGAAAGAGCAAGGACAAGGACAAGAGCAAGGACAAGGGCAAGGGCAAGGGCAAGGAGAAGGAATCAGCGGCTCCAACACCCGTTCTGCTGGCACCAGTCACCGGCACAGTGAGCATTGAAGGGAAGAACCTGGTTATCAGCTACGAAGAGAGGGAGGAAGAGGAATACGTTGTTCCCTTCACAGCGAGTATTCGCATTGAGAAAGGCGCGCACGTAAAGGCCGGCGACCAGCTCACCGAGGGTCACGTCAATCCCCAAGACATTTTGCGGATCAAAGGGCGTGAAGCAGCCCAGCGCTACTTGGTAGACGAAATACAGAAGGTCTACCGCTCTCAGGGTGTGAACATCAACGACAAGCACATTGAGGTCATAGCACGCCGCATGCTCCAGAAGGTCAGAGTAGACACCCCAGGGGACACCGAATTGCTTCCTGGCGACCTGGTAGACCGCTTCACCTTTGAGGAGACCAACGCCAGGGTAGTGGCGGAGGGGGGCGAGGCCGCCACGGCTCAGACGGCACTGCTGGGCATAACCAAGGCCGCACTGAACGCCGAAAGCTGGTTGGCAGCAGCTTCTTTCCAAGAGACCACCAGAGTGCTCACGGAAGCAGCCATCAACGGCAAGACGGACAGGCTCGTGGGTCTGAAAGAGAACGTGATTATCGGGAGATTGATTCCCGCGCAATGCCTCACTCCGGAGGAACTGGAGTTGACGAGGCCACCCCAAAAGGAGCTGATCACTCAGATAGTGGATGCCGGGTTGGCCTTGGATACCAGAACTGAAGAACCAGTAGCCCAGACCGAGCCCGACGCCGAGATTGTGGCCGAGCTAGAGCGTGCCAGCGAGGGCGAGGCCGAGACGGATGCTGAGGGCGAAGGTGAGGTTGAGGTTGAGGGCGAGGCCGAGACTGAAGCTGATTCAGAGCCGAAAGCTGAGCTGGAATAAGCTTCCGCTATTCTCCATTACAAGTAATCCCCAGCCGAGTGCTCGGCTGGGGATTCTCATTTCGACGACCAACTACCAACGGAGCAACGGACGCTGAGACAGCTTTGGGAAGGACTCGGGAGTATTCCCCAAATCAGACCAGCAGGTCAGGTCGGGGACCTGACACCCACCAGGGGGTTGGGATTGGGGTGTACAGAGGGGCTTCGCTCCTTGACGGTGTCACAACTCTCCAAATCCGAAATCCTAAGAGGATGCAGGGATTCCTCCCTGCCGAGGGTTTGGGGGTGTCCCCCAAATCCCATAATGTCCCCCCAAGAATGGGGGACCAAGGGGGTTGAAAGCAGGTATTGACACGGTGCCGACGGGTTTCGCCACGCTCTACCCGCCCTACATCTCTGGATTCCCGCCTCCGCGGGAATGACAGCGAAAGAGCAGGCACAGGGGCCTGCCCCTACGGATGATCGGGAGCAGCCTGTCAGGACTGCCTACCTCGCTCTGCTGTCCAGAAGGATGGTGACCGGTCCATCGTTGTGAATCTCCACCAACATATGCTGTTGGAAGCGACCAGTCTCCACCTTCAGACCCGTGGCTCGCGCCAACTCTACAAATCTGTTAAACAGAGCCTCCGCCTCCCCCGGTCCGGCAGCTTCGATGAAGCTGGGACGCCGCCCCTTGCGCGTATCCGCTATGAGAGTGAACTGGCTCACCAGCAGCAACCCCCCACCCACGTCCACCAGGGAACGATTGAACTTGCCCGCCTCGTCAGGAAAGATGCGCAGGTTGACCGTCTTGTCAACCAGGTAGCGTGCGTCCTCTTCTGAGTCCCCCTGCGCCACCCCCACCAAGCCCACCAGCCCCAGGCCGATGCGCCCCACCAGCTCGCCATCCACGCTGACAGAAGCCCGGCTGACTCGTTGCAGCAATACCTTCATCGACTACTTCTTGGCAAAGGTCAGGCCTTCAGCCTTGGCATCGACCAGTATGGTGTTTCCCTCTGCGTACTCCCCATCCAGGATGCCCTTCGAGATCGGATTCTCCACATAGCGCTGTATGGCCCGGCGCAGAGGCCTCGCGCCGTAGGCGGGATCATAGCCCTCCTTCAAGAGCCAGGCCTTGGCCGCATCGGTCAGTTCCACCGCTATCTTGTGCTCCGAGAGCCGCTTCTTCACTTCCTCAATCAGCATGTCCACGATCTGCCGCAGTTGCTGCTGATTCAGCGAGTCAAAGATGATGATCTCGTCTATCCTGTTGATCAGCTCCGGGCGGAAGGCTTGCTTCAGAGCATTCTTGATGGTCTGCCGCAGCTTCTCCTGATCGAGCTCCTTCTCCGGGCGGAAGCCGATGCTCTGCTTCTGCACCTCCTGTGTACCCAGGTTGCTCGTCATTATGACAACTACGTTCTTGAAATCCACCATCCGACCATGCCCATCGGTCAGCCGACCGTCCTCCAGAATCTGCAGCAGGATGTTGAACACATCCGGATGCGCCTTCTCGATCTCATCAAAGAGGATCACGCGGAAGGGCCGGCGCCGCACCATCTCGGTGAGCTGGCCGCCCTCGTCATAGCCGACATACCCCGGCGGAGCACCGATGAGCCGCGAAACCGTATGCTTTTCCATGTACTCCGACATATCCACGCGCACCAGCGCATTCTCATCGTCGAACAGGAACGCCGCCAGCGCCCGCGCGAGTTCCGTCTTGCCCACCCCGGTGGGGCCCAGGAACATGAAGCTGCCAATGGGCCGCTTCGGATCCTTTAGGCCCGCCCTGGCCCGCCGAATGGCCTCAGACACGGCGACGACAGCCTTCTCCTGATTGACGATCCTCTTGTGGAGTTCCTCCTCCATGTTGACCAGTCTCTTGGACTCGCTCTCCAGCATCCGGGTAACCGGTATGCCGGTCCACTTGGAGATGAGCTCGGCAATATCGTTCTCATCCACGACACGGTCGATCTTCTTCTCGTTCAACCAAGCGTTCTTAGCCGCTTTGTACTCTTCATCCATGCGCAGCATCTGCGCCTTCAGTTCAGCCGCGCGCTGATAATCACCGCGTTGCGAGGCCGATTCCTCCTCATTGGCCAGGCGTTTGACTTCCTGCTCCAACTTCTTGACTGCCGGAGGAGCGCTCTCCAGGTCGATGCGCAGCTTGCTGGCCGCCTCATCGATCAAGTCGATCGCCTTGTCCGGCAAGAACCGGTCAGTGATATAGCGGTGTGAGAGCTTGGCGGCCGCTTCCAACGCCGAATCAGCGATCTCGATCTTGTGGTGCGCCTCGTACCTGGGCTTCAACCCGCGAAGCATCTGCACCGTGGCCTCCACGCTGGGCTGGTCGATGAAGACCGGCTGGAGCCGGCGCTCCAGAGCCTTGTCCTTCTCGATGTGCTTGCGATACTCATCGAGAGTTGTCGCCCCGATGCACTGCATCTCACCGCGCGCCAGTGCCGGCTTGAGAATGTTGCTGGCATCAATAGCACCCTCCGCCGCTCCCGCGCCGACCACGGTATGGAATTCGTCGATGAACATGATGATCTCACCCTGCGACTGGCGAACCTCGTCGATCACCGCTTTGAGCCTGTCTTCAAACTCGCCCCGGAACTTGCTCCCGGCCACGAGAGAAGTCATGTTCAACGCGATCATTCTCTTGTTCTTGAGTGAGTCAGGAACATCATCAGCCACAATCTTCTCCGCCAACCCCTCGGCGATCGCCGTCTTCCCTACCCCGGCCTCACCAATGATGATGGGATTGTTCTTGGTGCGCCGGGACAGTATCTGCATCACCCGACGAATCTCATCATCTCGCCCAATGACCGGGTCCAGCTTGCCGTTTCTGGCCAGTTCAGTGAGGTCAATCCCGTACTTCTCCAGGCTCCTATACTTGCTTTCAGCTTGCCTGTCCATAACCCTGTGGCCTCCTCGGATATTCCGCAAAGCTCGATAGACGCTCTCCTGATCAACACCATTGGCACGGAGGATCCGGGCAGACTCACCCTGGTGCTCTCCAGCAATGGCAATGAGGATATGCTCCACCCCCACGAACTCGTCCTTCAGCCTGTCTGCCTCGGCTGCCGCAGAGTTCATAACGCTTGGTATGCGCGGCGTGACAAAGATTTGCGCTCCTTCGTAGGCAACCTTGGGCGCTTTTTCCAGGACTAGTTCTACCTGCTGCTTCACCAACTGATCGCTGACGCCCAGCCCCTTCAGAATCTCACGCGCCAGGCTGTCCTGCTGCTCCAGCAGTGCCATCAGAATGTGCTCCACATCCCACTGGCTGTGGTGATATCGCCGCACCAGGTCCTGCGAAGCGGCCAGCGCCTCTTGTGCCTGTTCAGTCAGCCTTTCCGGCCCCATGGACACCATATTTCACACTCCAGAGAACAATACAAACGGGGAAGGATAATGGTCGCCGGCGCCTGGTTCACCCTTGGAGAAGACCGCCACAGGACGCCTGTCCCATCCAAGGCAACACCGCTGACATCCTGTACTTCCCCATCACCAGACGCTCCAAGAACACACAAGTAAATTCTATCACAGGCCACCAGGCGCACAAATGTGACGCCGGTCACACCGCAGAGTCGGCGTCGGAAGCTTTCTTCCTCGGCCGGCGTAGGACGTAGCGGCTGCGAACCAACTCCCACTTCGATCCCGTCATCATGAAGTACCTCTTAAGGTCCTTCTGGCCCGGATGCACCGAGAAAGCATAGATCAAGTTGGGGTTCCAGTTGTCCACAGCATAGACTCCGATCCTGTTGATGGCCAGATACTCCTGGTTCCTCTGCACCCAGCGCTCCTCCACCAGGAGTGGCACTCCCAGGGTCTCCTGGAAAGCCGGGATCACCAGACCATAGTCGCGGTCGACGCCGTTCTTCTCCCGCAGCCCAACCAGCTTGTTGGCTTTGGAAAGGGCCTCGTCATTGCAGCGCTCGGCCAGTTCCACAAAGAAGCCGCGTCCTTCTTTCTGGAAGTACAGCTCGACATCAGCCCGCTTGGACTCGTTGTAGGCCTTGTCGTGCAGAAGATGCGTGAAAGCTTCCCTCAAGTAGGCCCTGGCAGCCTCGTCGCTTTCAAATCCCTCTTGCGAGCGCAGGGGCAGGTGCGCGGCTAGTGGCGGTGTCTCGATCTCTCTCTCGGCCGCTTTCTTCTTCTCTTCCGATTCCAGCTTGCCCTCGCAGTGGAACAGATCGGAGACTTCCTCGCCCTTGTCATTAACGAACTTGATGCTCAGAAGAAGGGCCACACCTTCCGGTATCTTCTTGCGCTCCAGGATCCGGAGGTTCCTGACCAGGTAGTGGGCCGGCAAAGGCAGCTCAATGTGAACGCCCTTCTCAGCAAAGGTGCTGTTGATCTCGCCCACGGTCAGCATTTTGTCAGGCGGCTGGTTCATGGTGGTGAAGCCATTATAACAGAACGAGCGTGCTGGCGGCCAAGGAGTTGATCTCGCGAGTGTCAGGTCGCCGACGTGGCCCGGACACAATACGCACCAGCGCGTTCCATTCGTTTGGGCCCTTTGAGCGTCAGGGGCACCTTTGCCCTCCGACAGCTGAAACCAGACACCAAATCCTGAAGCCAAGATGCTCGTGACTCTGACTATGTGACTCTTGCCACTTCCGGGGGGAGGTCAGAGCCAGAATGCTCGTGACTCCAACTCTCCAAGTGGTGCCATTTCCGGGGACAGGTCACGGTCATGACAAGAGAGGAGGGGCAAGCGCCTTTGCCTCCTTATCAACACCCCACCAATCTG
>Ga0315280_10000302_pt1 | contig 91308 bp, 75 predicted proteins | sample YL17G06_40_MG_FD_203697 | JGI IMG/M metagenome (GOLD analysis project Ga0315280, IMG submission 203697) | Sediment microbial communities from Yellowstone Lake, YNP, Wyoming, USA - YL17G06_40 | ecosystem: Environmental > Aquatic > Freshwater > Lake > Sediment | place: USA: Wyoming | collected...
CTTTGGGTGATGGCAAGGCTCCATGTGGGCGCACATGCGATAGCCCTGTATCCGGACTTGATTTGCCGATGAGGCCGGCGTATACTGGTGCCTTCGAGTTGGATGTGCCATAAGCTGCTTGCCGGTCAAGCATTACGAATTGCTGAAGAATAGCGCATGAAGAGTCTGCCCCTGAGCGTTCTGGCCCAGATCCTGGGGTCCGGGCCGGCCGAAGGCTTGGATATAAGCATTGCAGGCGTAAGCACCGATACCCGCACCATCAAGCAGGGCGACTGTTTCTTCGCGCTGGCCGGGGAGAACTTCGATGGCCACAACTACGTGCGCGAAGCCCTTGCCAAAGGGGCGGCCTGTGCGGTCGTCGAGCGGCCTGTCGAGGGTGTCGGACCGGTCCTGAGAGTCAAGGACACGATCCAAGCGTTGGGCGACCTCGCCCGTGCGTACCGGCGGATGAACTCTCTCAAAGTCGTCGCGATCACCGGCTCGGTCGGCAAAACTACGACGCGACAGATCATCCACCACGTTCTCAGTCAGCGCGCTCGCGTCCACCAAGCCAGTAAGAGCTTCAACAACAATATCGGACTGCCTCTGACCTTGCTCGGCGCTGCACCGGAAACCGAGATCATCATCACCGAGCTGGGAGCCAATCACCCGGGCGAGATCGCCTACCTGACGCAGATCGCTCAGCCGGACATCGCTCTCGTCACCAACGCCCATCCAGCTCACCTGGAAGGCTTTGGGAACTTCGCCACGATCATTCGCGAGAAACTCTCGATTGCCGAAGGGTTGCCGGGCGACGGCGTGCTGATCGTCAACGGCGATATCGAGCCGCTGGTCGCTGCCTGTCGTCGCGGTAGAAGACCGTTCCGAACCTTTGGCAAGTCGGCCGGCGTTGACTACCGAGCGGAGCACATCGCCTGTGAAGCTCTGCAGAGCACATTCGCCATCGCCGGCACACAGGTTCGCCTGCCGCTGCCCGGTCCTGGCAACGTCGAAAACGCCCTGGCGGCCTGGGCCGTCTGCGATCAGTTCGGCCTGACGCTGGAAGCCTTTGCCAAAGCCGTGGAGACTCTCTCCGGCGTCTCAATGCGGGCGGAGGCGATGCAGATCGGCGGCCTGACGGTCCTCAACGACTGCTACAATGCCAATCCAGCGTCGATGAAAAACGCCTTGGCGATGCTGCGCAATCTGCGTCCGGCCGACGGTGCTGATCGAAATCGCCGGCTGGTCTTCATCTGCGGCGAAATGGCCGAGCTTGGGCCGCAGACGCAGGCCCTGCATGAGGAATTGGGCCGCGCCGTGGCCGAGGCTGGCGTTGATCTGCTCGTGACGGTCGGCACGCCGCCCCAGACCACCGCCCGCGTCGCCCAAGCGACGGCCCGACACAATCTGCAGACGCGCGCCTTCGACGACACGGTTTCCGCCTGTAACCATATACAGGAATTCATCCAAGGTGACGATATACTATTGGTGAAGGGCTCCCGGACAGCCCGGTTGGAGCGGGTGGTGGATGAATTGATTAAGGATTATGGATGATGGATGATTGGTCGGCCGTCTCAATAGTCAATCATCAATAATCATTCATCAATTTACATGATCTATCATCTGCTTCGACACTTCAGCGACTTCTTCTCCGACACGCTGCATTTCTACGCGTATCAGTACGTCCTGTTCCGCGCCACGTTGGCGATCCTGACCAGTCTGGCCATCTCGCTTGCGATCGGTCCGAGAATCATCCGCTGGTTGATGCGGAAAAAGATCGGGGACCGGCCGGAGTTCTATCACGCCGCTCTCAACGAGCTGACCAAGGAGAAGGCGAACACCCCGACGATGGGCGGCCTGATCATCCTTTCCTCTGCCATCCTGACGACGCTCCTGTGGGCCCGGCTCGACAACCCGTTCGTCCAGAAGGCGATCTTTGTGCTCCTGTGGTTCGGGGCCTTGGGCGCCGTGGACGACTGGCTCAAGCTGACCGCCGCCGCCCGCCAGCGGGGCCGCAACGGCCTGCTCGCCTGGGAGAAGCTGGTCTTCCAGATCGCCGGAGCGGTGCTGATCGCGTCGTTTCTGTTCTTCGACTTCGCCGATATCCTGGACGGCAAGCTGCTCTGGGTCCCCTTCTACAAGAGCGGCCTGCCCCTGGCCAACTGGACCTTCATCCTCATCGCGATCTTCTACATCACGATGACCAGCAACGCGGTCAACCTCGCCGACGGCATGGACGGCCTGGCCGGCGGCTGCATCGCGATGGTCAGCCTGGTCCTTGTGATCCTCTGCTACGTAGCCTCGGAGACGATGTCGCGGACGACGCCCGTGACCTGGTCGAGCTACCTGCTCCTGCCGCACATCTCCGAGGCAGGCGAACTGGGCATCTTCTACGCGTCGATTCTGGGCGCGGTCCTGGGCTTCCTCTGGTTCAACTGCTATCCAGCCCAGACCTTCATGGGCGACACCGGCTCGCTGCCTCTCGGCGCCGCGATGGGCTACGGCGCCCTGGTCACTCGCAACGAGATCCTCCTGTTGATCATCGGCGGCGTCTTCGTGATCGAACTGATGAGCGTGGTTCTGCAGGTCGGCTACTTCAAGTACACTCACGGCAAGCGTCTCTTCCGCTGCGCCCCCCTGCATCACCACTTTCACCTGGCCGGCTGGAGCGAGCCGCAGGTCGTCGTCCGCTTCTGGCTGATGGCCGCCGCCTTCGCCGCCTTGGCCTTAGCCACGATCAAACTCCGCTAAAACGGCTCTTGAGAGGCTTGCCATGCCTCGGGTGGCATCGGTGTCGTTCTGCACGATCTGCCCTCGGTGGTCGGCGGCTTTTCACGCGGGGATGGTGTACGTCGCCCGCCGCTCTTGTCATCCCCGCGAAGGCGGGAATCCAGTCTCTTTCCGGTCTATGGAGACACGTCCGACGCAGCCGTGCTGAGGGAGTTTATCGCTTTGGAGCCTCCAGCATAGTACGGCGACACGTTCGCCGGGATTGTCCGTCGATTGTTTCCCTTCGTCCCTTGCTTCAGACGGAAACCGCAAGGATAATATGGTAGTGGACTTGACGATGAGCCGTTTCAGAAGGGTGAAGCCCTGAAGAAGAAGACGTTTGATGCCGTGGCCTTTATGCGGAAGCGCCGTGAGGAACTCTCCCGTGCCTATGCCGGTCTTACCGCAGAGCAGATCGAGGAACGAATCCAACGGTCGCTGAAAAACGATCCCCTGTGGCGAAAATCTCGGCGAGGGAAAGACACAGAAAAAGGTACCGGACACCTTTAATTCTCCCAGCGGTGGGCCAGTCGGCACGTGCAGCCTGGTCGATGGGCTTTGAGACAATCGAGAGGTTCTTATGCCGATTCGTATGAGACACCATGACAAGTCAAAGCAACGGGCGGAAGTGACTGAGACAAAAGGCCTTATCGCGGCCCTGCCTAATCCATCAACGAAGCGTTATACGAACTGGAAAGACGGAAATCCGTATCCTATGCGAATCGATCTAACTACTGTTGTGCCGGGAAAGAGAACGAAATGGAGAAGCCGATGATGCTGGGCGAACCAGAGGTGACATATCTTCGGAGGTTCTTCGATGCAGTGGACCAGACTGTCACGCAGGAGATGCAGGCTGGAGCAACCCTCCTTGAGGAAAGCCTTACCTTCGTCCTGGCCCGACTCTTGGATGGGAAGTCCACATTCCAGCGTGTGCTCGACTACCCACTCGACAGACTCAACACCGATCTCGAAGCCTGCGGTTCGGGAACGGCGGTGACGATTGAGTTCGAAACGAACGAGCACAAGAAGAGCTTCGAGTCAGCAGTGTCCCATGCCGACCTCGGTATTGTCATCCGATGGGAAGGTAACGCGCTTCAACCGCCGCATACGAAGGCTCTCATTGTTCAGAGTAAGAAGTTGTACCACACAAAGGGAACCTACGGCATTCGTTCATCATACGATGGTTTTGACGCGGACCAGTTCAAACAGCTAAGGGAGATTGCCTCCAAGTACGACAGCGACGGTGTATGCTACTTCCTGTACAACCCGCCGTTAGCTGCCTTCCCACAAGATGAGGCCAAGTTGATCCACGCGATCGAAGCACGTCTGTATCCGGGATGTGGCTGGTCCTACGGTTCATTCCCCTTCTGGGACCGGGAAATGGAGATGTTTTTCCATGGACCCCTCCGACGACATTGGTTTGCCGTTACACACACTGGCGCTTCCCCGGACGCCACATCTGCGGACAGACTGCGTGAGGAGCGGAACAGGGCGCTCCAATCGAAGCCGGGTCTCCGGGTTCTCGGAATCAGCTCGGTCGCAGCAATTGTTGAATCCAACAAGTCCGTACGCAAGTCCTTCCGACTCGAAGAATGCTACCACTACGCATTCTCCGACCACTGGTGGCACAGTTCCGGTGCCGTTCCGTTTCTTCCTTTGTCGTCGTTCATCGTTGACCTCGTCCTCGCCTGCAATCGCGGCACGGCGAACGAGAACATCATCAGCATTGCGGAGGGGCGAGAGCCAGAACCGGAGCCTGACAGCGATCCGGATGGTCAACCGCCGGGATTGGCCGTCCGGCACACGCTCAAGGTGACGCTCAGGAATACTCTTCCAAAGATGGATATCCAGTTCCACCCGTGATGCGACTTGACGTGAGAAGATGAAGAGGGGGAATAGAGGTTCAGGCATTCACTTTCACATTTCCCGTGTGGAGAGAACGACAGGGGAACAGCGATGAAAGCTGATCGGATTGGTCCCGCCTTTCTCACGCTATTGGCCCAAAGCGACAAATGCCCAGGGGGTTGGGGGATGGAATCCCCTTAGCCTTCGATCTGGGCCAGTTCCGTCAGGGGGATCACACGGACGTTCTTGGCGAGCGGGTAGGACTCGTGGCCCGGGTAGACGACCCACAAATAAGCGAGCTTCAAATCCCCCAGGGCCGAGTGCATGGAGTACCATGAAAATTCGATGTCTACAAAGAAAATTTCATGGTAAGATCACAACAGCGGGAGACGGGAGAGCGGCCCGCCGCGGGCGGGCCTGCCGGCCTATCTGTCGGTGGTTTTGCGGATGTGGGCGCGGACGCGGTCGTAGTCGCGCCATTCTTCCTGGGGCTCCACGGCCTGGCCCAACGAGCGGAAGACCTTCGGCACGGCCCATTTCCAGTGCTCGACGTGTCCGTCGGCGAAGGAGAGATTGCACCCGTCGTTGTGGCGGTTCGCCGGCAGATCGAACCAAATGCCATCGAAAGGGTCTCCCGGCACCGGAATCCCAAAGAGGGAATCCGCGATCCCGTCCTCATGCACGTCGATGAAGACGAACAGATTAGCGGGTTCCGGCGTCCTGATTTGCGTGAGGTTCTGAAAGGTGGGGAGGTGGAGGACGCTGCCGAAGCTGATGCCGGTGACGGACTGGCTCATGTTGTAGCTGCGCGTGTGGCGCACGCTCGTGCCAGCCACTTTGGCCTTGTCCGCCGGGCAATGATAGATCGCGGCCGAACGGTTGTAGGGAAACAGGTACCCCCTCTCGATGTTGGCCGTGCTGATGTCCTGGCTGGCGTTGCCGGCGCACCACGTCAGCCGCAGATCCAGCCCGGGGATCGGCTCGCCGGTGGACAAATCGTAGACCGACAGGTTGGGCGGCAGCGTGCCGCCGTGATCGTTGGCATACATCAGCCAGCAGATCTGGAGTTGCCTCAGATGGTTCAGGCAGGCGGCGCTTTGCGCAAAGCCCCTCGCTCGGGACAGGGCCGGGAGTAAGATTGCCATCAGGAGGGCGATCATCGCGATGACCACCAGCAGCTCGATGAGCGTGAAGCCGGCGTGGGCGGCGCGGAGCATCCGCCGCCGGGCACTTGACGCCTGCGCGAGCCCGGCGGGGGAAAGAAGGGGCCGAAGCAACGGCCGAACGAGCCAGGGCTGAGAGTCCATATTCCCTCCTTCTCTCCTGAGGCGCGATCTCCTATTTCACCTCATAGCCTGTGCTCCTGCCAAGTACACGTCCTATGATATCCCGGCACAGCAGCCGATTTCAATAGTCTTGCCCATTCGTTTTGGTCTGCGCGCGGGTTCTGCTATCTCATGCTATGGGCCCAGGGGTTTGAGGATGGAATCCCCAAGAGAAGAAAGTGCACACGGCACACCTCACTACACGGGCTGCGTTGATGTGGTCGGCAGATTCGCATGGCATCTCTTCGTAGAGCCCGCCCTGAGCGACAGCCGAACGGGTCGTGCGTCCTCGCGCGACTTCGTGGCACGGGCATCCTGCCCGTGATCTCGAATCCATGGGCGGGACGCCCATGCTACTAAGCCGAGCGGGGACGCTCACCCCACGCCGAGACGAGCGCCGTGTATCCGGTCTTGCCGAGCGAACGGGGCTACCGTGAGAATTCGATGTCTATCACCGAGCTTTCATGGTAGGGTCACGATGGGCAGGAGGCGGGAAGAAAGACGTGCGGAGCGGCACGTCCCAGGTTTGTAGTGTGCCCGTAAGGGCATATGTATTAACGCCTCACGGCGTCACTACGAACGGGTCGGGCAATCCCCGGCTCGTTGTACCAGCGCTGGAAGAAATCCGCCAATGAAGCACCGTGGACGGATTCGAAGCACTGGCGATAGTAGTCGAGCGTGACGGGTCCGCTGCTGGCGACGGAAAAGACCTTCCGGAACCCCGCGAAGAACTGCTCATCGCCGAGGTTTGTCCGCAAGGCGTGGATTGCCAGGGCCCCTTTGAGAAAGTAGAGCGTGGGGAACACGCGCGGGTCGGAAATGGCCACTTCCCCCCACGAGGCGTAGGGCCAGTATGGGGCGACGGCCTCGATGGGTAAGCTCAGGGCCTGGGCCGCCTGCTCCATGGACAGGCCCTTGTCCTTGAGGGGCTTCAAGCGGGCAATCGAATCGACAATCGCCGTGTACGCCTCTCGATACGAGGCCATCCGGGCGGCGAGCCGACTGCTATCTACGAACCGCTCGATAAAGAGATTGTCCGTGTACTCCGAAAGTCCCTCGGCCAGGTAGTTGGGAAACTGAACGTGGTAGGCGTTCCACTGCTGGCCGCACTCATCGACGAGCACCACCGCCGGAAGAGAGTCGTACGTCGTCCCGATGGCAGCGCCGAACCACATCTTCTGCGAGAGCATGACCAGCCCCCGGGCGGCCAGCCCGGTATTGCCCTGGTCGGGGAACACCTCCACGATCCGCAGATTGGCCAGCGGATAATCCCCCATCAACTCCTCCAGGAACGGCAGGACTTTCGTCGTGAGGAACTCGAGTTTCTCCTGGGCCAATCTGACGTCGGCCGACGAGCTGTAGATGCCCAGACTAACCCGGTCGCGGTAGACCGTCTCCTGCACGACATAGGGAAAGGCGGCCATCGGGTAGTACAGGAGGCCGCTGGCGTACGGGATGTCATAGACGAACCGGCTCTGGTCGCCGACGGTCTCCTGCTCCTGGAAGCTCCCCGCGCTGACCCCCATCCACCCCTGCGGCACGGTGATGGCGATCCGCGCCCGCCCGGTCAGGCCGTCCGTGTACGGGTAGTAGGCCAGGTGACTGGAGTAGACCGACTGCCGCGTGATCTGCCCGAGCACGAGATTGTCGAAGGTCGAGGGATTCATGGCGTAGCCGTAGAAGTCCCTGCCGCTGTAGGCGTACCCCAGTTCCAGAACGCACTCCCGACCCAGCCGACTCAAGTTCATCGTGCACCGGTAGTCGCCATATTGCAGTGGGCCCATCAACTCGAACTTGTACGACACGTTTCGCCCGGAGGCAGCCTCGCGACAGTAGTCCATCCGGGTAGGCTTGAGGAAGGTGCAGACCAGTTGCTGGTCCCCGGTATTGTCGCTGACTGTCAGGCGAATCTGGGCCATCATCGACTCAGCGTTCGGGTCGATCACCAGATCGATTTCCGTCTGGTCGATCTGAACCGCGCGGGCCGGCCCTGCGGTTGCCAGCAACACCGCAACCATTCCTACCAACAGCACGTGGGCCAGCATCACCCCGAATGGGCTTCGTTTGGCTTGGTCTGCTACGCCCGAGAAGTCACCCACACTCTTCATAACCCTTCTTCTCCACACTGGTTATCGTTCATCCGGCCCGCCACCAATTGGCTTCGCTTCGCAAATATGCCTTATGGCCTGCCGCCGCAAGTACGCCGGCGGCCTACAAAGTCCTCACTGCTATTATGACGCCCGACAAGGACATGCGCACCACCAGAGGCGGACCCAGCCCTCCGAATTCGCCTCCTGAGGTCTGCGATTTGCCGTTCAATTCCTACTTTGTCATACCGTCCCTCCAATGCGCCGTCAAGGAAGGTTCCGGACAGTTCTTCACCCCATTCACTTTCCGAGGTTCGGATTTGCCTTTTGCACGGGCCGTCAATACAATAAAGGCAATGATAGGAGGCCCAATGGATACAGAGGAAAGACTCCCGGCTCCCAACGGCGTCTCACCCTTCGAGCGAATTCGCCGTACCAATGCGGCCGGAGCGGAATACTGGTCCAGCCGCGACTTCGCGCAGGTCCTCGGGTACTCGGACTACCGCAACTTCGAGCAAGCAATGAAGAGGGCCAAGACCGCCTGTTTCAACAGCGGCCAGCGAGTCGAGGACCATTTCGGTGAGATCACCGAAATGATCCAGATAGGCAAAGGCGGCCGCAGACCGGTGGCAACCACTTGTATGTCGCGCTACGCCTGCTACCTTCTTGTCCAGAACGCGGACCCGTCGAAGGAGATCGTGGCCCTCGGGCAGACTTACTTCGCCATCCAGACCCGCCGGCAAGAGTTGACCGACGCAGCGACGGAGGAAGAACGCCGGCTGCTGCTGCGCGAAGAGATGAAGCTCCACAACGTTCGGTTGGCGAGCACGGCCAAGTCGGCGGGCGTCGTCGCGCCGAAAGACTACGCTATCTTCCAGGACCACGGATACAAGGGCCTGTATGGCGGTCTGACTTCGCGGGACATTCATAAGCGGCGGGGTCTGAGGAAGAGCCAGCAGATCCTCGATCACATGGGGAGCACGGAACTCGCTGCCAACCTCTTCCGGGCCACGCAGACGGAGGAGAAACTCCACCGCGACAGGATCGCCGGGAAAGAGCATGCCAACCGCACTCACTTCCAAGTCGGGGCCAAGGTTCGCAAGACGATTCAGGAACTCGGCGGAACCATGCCCGAGAACCTCCCGCCTGCCGAGAGCATAAAGAAACTGGAGTCCAGGAGACGCAAGCAGCCAGAAGCCCTGGAGCGCCCGCCAAGTGAGACGGATGCAACAGACATCTCGCAGAAAGAAGACGGAATATCAAAGGTGTAGGTTTGGCCCCAAGTTGTTCTGAAGAACGTGATTGAGGCATAGGGCACTTGCTATGGACGATCGATGCAGACAGGTATGGGTGAATCTGCTGGACTCCTCTGAACTCGAAGAGCCCATGGTATCCCCGGATGATCTCGAAGATGCTGTTTCGTTGATGATAGACGCCAGAATTGACCCAAGTAAATTCGCGGGCAACCTTTGCGCGTTAGTGTCGGGCGGAACTGGTATTATGTCGCCTAAAGACCTCTTCTTTGGTCCTGAGAAGACCTCCCAGCCTCAGCCGACACAGAGTATGACCGACGAGTTTATCTTTGGTAGACCGCTGGGAACACCTCTCTGGATGCTTGCTGCGTTCCCAGATGTTGTGAACTGGCTAAATAGCAGGATGGCCGCTCTTCACAGAACGAGCGACAATGAGTCCGATGAGACGGCAAAAGTGCTCTCACTTTGGGGGATAGACTTGCGCGGTTCAGGTGATCTCGATGAGGATTCATTTAAGAACAGTGCAGGCCAGGTGAAAGCGAAGTATTTTCGCAATCTCATACACAATTACGCGACGGATGCCGGCAAGACACTCGAGACCGCTGTTGAACCCGGTTCGCCCAATGATATCTATGCGGGTTTCAGTCTATTGCAGTCTGTCGGCGAAGATAGCCTTTTCACTCTGATTGCCAGTATGACTACAAAGTACTACATGGAACTCAGGGGGACCTTTGCGAACTGTTTTCCAGACGAGGCATCACTCATCGCTGCCGCCGGAATTATTGATGCAAGCCACTACATACTTGTGACCCAGCAAATTAGACCGGAACAAATCATCGCATTGGCTCACGAGACTCAGGAAGGCAGAGACAGGCTCGTTGACTTCATGATGCGCTTCGAACCCCTCATTATGTCTGCTGATGCCCCTGAACTCCCTTTTGAAACGGTTAGAGAAAGCTGCAAAGGCGAGTCCAAGGCAGTAGAACACGCAACCAAGAGGATTGTTTCTTCTTATACGAAGGAGCCAAAGATTGCCACTAGCGTGCGTCTCTTCATGGAATCTGGCCAGTTCTCTGACATACGAAAGATGCTGGGCGTTCCCCAGAGGTCGCTATTGAACAGGATAAAGGGAGTTCTCTTTGGCGAGTAATTCATACCCTCCAGGAATGGAGGGTCAGGCATTCACTCTCACATTTCTGGTGTGGAGGGAGCCCCTGACAGAGCCTGATGGAGGCCGATAGGGAGAACCGATCGGCCAACAGAGACGCGTGGATAAGATAGCGATGGAAAGAGTCGGGCCTGGGAACCTGTCGGATTGCGGGATAGGCTGCCTCACGGACCCGAAGAACCAAGGGTATCAGCCCAAAGTCGAGTGGCTGCAGAGGTGCTTTGCCGAGGGGCTGCACTTGCTGCTGTTGCGCGACGGAGAAGGCAGGCGGCTGGCCTTCCTCGACTATGTGCCGGGTGAATATGCCTGGCGACCGGTGGACGCCAAGGGTTGGCTGTTTGTGCATTGCCTGGACGTGAGCAAAGGACGGTTCAAGAACCTCCTGCAGAAGGAGATCCTGAAAGAAAGGGATCGAGGCTAACATCCCGCATACCGGAGTATATAGATCGCCATAGCCTCCGAAGAAACGCCTCACGGCGTCACTACAAGCAGTCTACTGACCCTCAGATAGTCAAACCATGGTGCTCCAGCCTCCGGGTGGCAGCCTCAAGGCCGAAGGCCTTGGGGATGGTTCTTTCCCGTGGTCAGAAGACCATCGCCAAGCTTCGCTTGACGCTGCCACCCGGAGACGTGAATTGGATACCTAAGAGTTGATAGCCAATGACTCACGGTGATTTGGAGGCTTCGGCGGTGCCGCCGTAGGCGCCCAGGTTGATCCGGCCGCCGTTGGGAGCGGGCTCCGCCAGCACGGGAAGGCTGGGGTCGCCGGCGTCGATGCAAGGACTGGTCGTGTTGTCCTGGATCCAAGACGCAGTGAGCGGGTCCCAGCGGCCGGCGGCGGATTTCAGATGGTAATCGTCGGCGAATTGTGGGTCGGCGTCGAGGTTCCCTACGCCGGGCCAGTTGCCCTGGATGTCACTGTAGGTTACTCCGGCGGGCGTGCCCGTGATGGAAACCGCGTTGAAGTAGATGATGCAGTTGGCGATGGTCGGCGTCCCGCCTGCCACACCCGCCCTACCGTTGCGGGCAATCGTGCAGTTGGTGAGCGTTGCCCCGCCGGACTTGCGGCCGCGTGCGACTTCCTCCTGGGCCGTCGCGACTCCGTCGCCCTGGTTATCCGCGATGACGCAGTGAGAGAGGCTCGGGGTGGCTGCCTCGCGCAGTTCGATTCCGGGGCCCCGCAGGCCGACGATACGGCAGCGCAGGATGGCCGGATGCGAGCCGGAGCACAGGATGCCTCGCGTGCCGCCAGTAATGGTCAGACCCGCCAGCGTGCCGCCGGCGCCGGACCCGGAAATCGTTACGACGGTCTCGGTGCCGTGCAGGATCGTGGCCGCCGCGGTACTTGGCCGGTTCGGGTCCACGGACCGCAGGGTCAGACTCTTGCCCTGCAAGTCGATATCCTCGTGGTAGGTGCCTTCGTTCAGGACGATCATGTCGCCCGCCTGGGCTTCATCAATGGCCTGCTGGATCGACCCGTACTTCTTACCCTGGGTCGCGTTTTGCACCGGCAGCGACAGGCCGAACACCGTCAGCGGCAGCGGGTCCGCGTAGATCGACGAGCCCTGGGCGTCGTACACGCGGACCGTCCACCATGTCTGCGCGAAGGGCAGCTTCGTGATAACGGCCTCGGGCGGCTCCGGCGTCTCCGAGACGACGTTGTAGTCCATCACCCGATATGGGTCGGAGCCCAGGAGAAGCTGGTAACGGACCGCGTTCTCGCTGGGCTTGCAGGTCAGCTTCACCGCTCCGGCGACATCGGTACTCAACGGGCCGACGAGGGTCACCGGCTCCGGCAATTGGCCAGGGTGCAGTGACACGTCGAAGAAGCCCATCGTCCCGGCGGAAGTGGACCCGGTCCAGCGGAACTGGTAAGGGACGCGGCCGGGCGTGGCGGCCAGTTGCAGATTTCTGCCCGGGCCGATGACCGACCAGTACGCCCCGGCGACCACGCCGTGATTGAACTGGTTCATGGCCGCCGTCGCCAGCGACGCCTTGTACCAGGTCGGCGGGAAGCCATGATCGTTCTGGGCCACTTGGACGTTCAGAACGCTCGCGTAGAAGTACGGCCCCGTGCCCTCGTAGGAGTCGATCCAGCACTGCTCGCCGCCGAGAAAGACGACGGTGGGTCTGTTCGGATGCACCCGTCCGGCGGAGTACACCTGCGATGTTATGAGAAGCCTACAAGGTCAATTCGCAGGAATCCACTCCCACCACAGTCGCGGATAGTCCTTCCCTTCGAGAATCCACCAGAGGTCCGCCGTGCCGTTGGCCGTCTCGCTGACGAAGTCCCACCCGGCATCGAGGAACGTGCTGGCCGTCTGCATCTCGGCCGTAGTCTTGCCGGTACCGCCGTCACTCTTGGCTTGGCCCGAGGTCTGGGTATCCCAGAAACACTGGATTACAGCGTCATGGTTGTCCCCGATGAGCCCGCCGACATATTTCCCCTTCCCGGCGACGGCGCCCGTGCTGTAACAGTCCATGACATCGCCAAGGCTGAATCCCACAAGGCCGCCGACAGTCTCCTCACCGCTGACTGCACCGGTGCTGTAGCACTGCGTGACAGCGCCCTGGCAGTGATAGCCCACCAGCCCGCCGCTGTACGTCACGCCGTGGACCACAGCGGCACTGTAGCACTGGGTCAAAGTACCAATGTAGTTAGCCCCCACCAGCCCGCCCACCTCGTAGTTGCTGCTGACCGCACCAGTGGTGTAGCACTGGGCCACCGTACCCGAGTTCCATCCCACCAACCCGCCGACACAGTGTGAATCGCGACCGCCACACACATTGACGTCGACCACCCCCAAACCCTTGACTTCGGCCCCGGACGCCAGTACGCCGAAGAGTCCCAACGCAGGTTCGTCGCCCTTGATCGTCAGGTAGGAAATCGTGTGACCGTCCCCGTCAAACGTGCCCGCAAACGAGGAGACGATCGCCATGGACCAACGGACGCCCGCAAGATCAATCGAGGCGACCAGCCGATAGTGGGCAGACGCGCTGTGACGAAGCATCGCACCCAGATCGAAGCGATCGGAGATCCTGTAGGGGTCGTCCGGTGTGCCACGTCCAAGCAGTTGGCGGGGCGGGTGTCCACTGAGAACGGCCAGAGTGGGATAGCCGGCCGTCTGTGGCATCCACCAGATCTCGTGCAGGCCGTCCACGATTTCACCCGCGAAGTCCCATCCGATCACCTGATACGTCCGGATGTCCTGCATCTCGGCGGTGGTCTTGCGCGTACCGCCCACGCTGGTTGGCTGACCTGAGGTCTGGGTGTCCCAAAGGCAGGCCGTCACGGTCTCGCCATTGCCGTCCCCCACCAGACCGCCGACGTGGTCAGTGCCGGTGACCCTGCCCGTCGAATAGCATCTGGTGACGGCACCCTGAAGCACACCGATCTGGTAGTCTTTATAATTTCCGCCGACCAATCCGCCGACGATGTCCGTTCCACTCACCGCGGCCGCGCTGTAGCAGTGGGTCACGGGCCCCGAGCTGCACCCCACCAGCCCGCCGACCTGCGAACACCCGCGGACTGACCCGGTACTGTAGCACTCCATCAGCGAGCCGTAGCCGACCTTACCAGTCCCGCTCATACCCACCAGTCCGCCGACGGCGCGGCCCGAACCCGCCACATTGACATCCGCCACCCCCAGATTCTTGACCTCTGCCCTGCCCTGTAGGACGCCCATCAATCCCACATAATCCTTGCCTATGATCGTCAGATGCGAGATCACGTGGCCCTCGCCATCGAAGACACCGGTGAATGAGGTTCCCTGAAAGCCGTCGGCGGCATCGTTGACATCTGGCGCGAAGACGGCCTTGTCGAACACCTTACGGCCGGGGAGGTTGGGGTCCAGGTCGATGTCGGCGGTCAGGAGGAAGTGCTTGTCGTAATCTTCGGGAGTCTCGCCGAGGGCGATCAGATCGGCGGCCGTGGCAATTTGATACGGGTCCTGGGCCGTGCCGCTGCCACCGCTGTATCTGGCTTGAGCCGGGAAGGTGAAAAGGCAGGCTGCGATCAGAACAAGGATTGTTCGCGCGATTTGAGAATGACTCGCTCCTAACACTTCCGTTCCTCCGTCCCCCCAACTCTCGGCAGAACGACAACCGCCTGCCCACCGGCATACCAGACGATGCTTCAACAGAGAATTGCTGAAACATAGTATACCAGATGAACAGGTGTCACGTCTATCTCAGAAGTGTGGGGATGTGTCCGGCTGAACGATGACGGTGTCCCCCGCTTGAGCGGCGTCGATGGCCGCCTGGACGCCTGCGTACTCCTGCGGGACGACAATGGTTCGACCGCTCGCCTGGCCCGCCACCGCCAGGACCAATACTGCCACGAGGACCCTCGTACTCCTCATACCCATCTCCTTCCCTTCCTGCACGACAGACTCTGCCTATGGGATCTCCATGCTCCGAGCACACACGATTATAGACGTGCGAAGGACGATTCTATTTACCCGTGCCCATCATAATCGTCGGTGAATGCCGTTTTCGGCACTTCCGTAACAAAGCGGGAAGGAAGACCAGCAGAGCGGCATGTCCTGTTCGTAGTGTGCCCGTGAGGGCATAGAAAGGAGTCCCAAGTCGGAAGTTGGACGTTGCAGGCGGCGGCTCCGTCAACAGCTCAGGCCTCGTAGTGCTCGCCCGTGTGGATTTCGACTTTTTTGCGGCAGACATCCAAGTCGTCGGCGTTTTGGGACGCAGAAAAGTCCACCTCGACGTCCCTCCTGGTTGAATTTTCCGCCTCTGGGGATATAGTTTATAGGACGTGCCGCGATGGTCCTCTCGAACCAAGGAGTTGCTGTGCTTTCGCAGGTCAGGCCAAAGGGTGGATTCATGCCTTCCCTTGGACGATAGTCCCGTAGCGGCCTTCGGAACGGGGCCGGCCCTCGAGGTCACGACGACCATGATTGACATCTGTCTGAGAAAGGGTCTGATGATGAAGCGATGGGTCGAGAATATGGCAGGAGTTCTGGCGGTGCTGCTGGCTTGCGCTACCGCCCAGGCGGAACTCAAACTGGTGGCGAATTTCGACGGCTCCACAGGAACTCCCGACGGCCAGGCGTGCAACGGGGTCCTGGGAGCGACCATCGACACCGAGAGCGAAAGCACCGGCAATGTCACCTTCCAAACGACCGGCGGCAGCGTGACCCTGAGCCCGAGCGGCCATAGTTCCGGCACCCTGTCCCGCGCCGCGGGCGTTGCCGGCATCAACAACCCGATTGCCAATGACGAAACCGGCATCGCGTTCTTCCGGTTCAGTATGCCGACCGGCAACACGATCCGCAGCCACATCGGTTTGGTTGACGATACCGGGAACAATCCCATCAACGCTGCGCGGACGGCGGACCCAAAGACAATCCCGGCGGGCTTCCGGCTGGTCGACAATGGCACAGGCTTCGATCTCGTGACACTCGACGGCGTCACCGTGCTCAAGAACGGTCTGGCCCGCAGCAAATGGTACAACGTCTGGATTGTGGCCGACAATGCCGCCGACAAGTTCGACCTGTACCTGAGCGATGCGGCCGGACCGGCGGGACCGGCCACCCTGCCGAGGTCACAGGACCTCATCCAGAGCGGCATTCCTTTCCAGGTCGCAACCTCCAACCCTCTGGCCGCGATGATCTTTGCCTGCCCGCTCAGTCCCACCGGCTCCGGGGCGGCCACCCGCATCTACGTCGATGAAATCTGGTGGGATGGCGATCAGGGCCTGTCGAAGCCGGTCAAAGCCTCCGAGGCAAGTCCCGCCGACCGAGGGTCGGACGTGCCGCGTGATGTGATCCTGGGCTGGACGCCCGGACCGTCGGCGGCCGCGCATGATGTGTACTTCGGGACTTCTCTGGACGTTGTCACCAACGCCGACCGGACCAATCCGTCGGACGTGCTGGTAAGCCAAGGTCAGACTGTCACGACCTTCGACCCCACGGGTTCGCTGGAGTTCGGCCGGACCTACTACTGGCGCGTCGATGAAGTCAATGGCGCTCCGGATGCCACGGTGTTCAAGGGCAGTGTCTGGTCCTTTACGGTCGAGCCGGTGTCCTATCCGATCCAGAAGGTCACGGCCACTGCCTCCAGCGCCACCGAGGGGATGGGAGCGGAGAAGACCGTCGACGGCTCCGGCCTGAACAACAACAGTCAACACTCGACCGACCAGGCCCAGATGTGGCTCAGCGCCACGGGCGGGCCGCAACCGACGTGGATTCAGTATGCCTTTGACGGCGTCTACAAGATCGACCATCTGCTGGTCTGGAACTCCAACCAGATGCTCGAATCGGTGCTGGGCTTCGGGGCCAAGAGTGTGACGGTGGAGTACTCGACCGATGCCTCCGCCTGGACCAAGCTCGGTGATTTCGAATTTGCCCGCGCGCCGGGCGTGGCGACCTACACGGGCAACGCCGTGGATTTCGGCGGGGCCGTGGCCCAGTATGTCCGGCTGACGATCCGCAGCAACTGGGGCGGCGTCCTACAGCAGTACGGCCTAAGCGAGGTGCGATTTTCCTATCGTCTGGTCCTGCCGAGGGAGCCGGTCCCGGCGGTCGCACAGAAAGACGCGGACATCGAGACCGTTCTGAGCTGGCGCGCGGGGCGGGAGGCGGCCTCTCATCAGGTCTACTTCGGCACCGACCGGCAGGCGGTGCTCGACGGCACGGCTCCCGTCCAGACAGTCACCAGCAGCCGCTTCGAGCCCGACGCGCTGGAACTCGGGACGACCTACTACTGGAGGGTCACGGAGGTCAATGACGCGCAGACGCCCCGCGCCTGGCAGGGCGACGTGTGGAGCTTCTCCACCAAAGAGTACCTCGTCGTGGAGGACTTCGAAAGCTACACGGATGATGAAGGCAGCCGGATCTATGAGACCTGGATCGACGGCTGGACCAATGGGACGGGCTCCGTCGTCGGCAATCTCCAGGCCCCCTTCGCCGAGCGGACGATCCTGCACGGCGGCAAGCAGGCTATGCCGCTGGAGTACAACAACGTCAAGACGCCCTTCTACAGCGAGGCGGAGCGAGAGTTTGCTCCGGTCCAGAACTGGACCGCCAACGGTGCCGACACCCTGAGCCTGTGGGTTCGGGGCAATCCGGCGGCCTACGTGGAGAACGCCGGCGTGGTCACCATGAGTGGCGCTGGCCACGATATCTGGGACAATGCTGACGATTTCCGCTTTGCCTGCAAGTCGCTCACCGGCAACGGCTCGGTCGTGGTTCGAGTCGAGAGCCTCGTGAACACCAACGCCTGGGCCAAGGCCGGCGTCATGATCCGCCAGAGCCTCGATGCCGATTCCAAGTCCGTCTATATGATCGTGTCCTACAGCTCGGGCGTGTCCATGGGCTGGCGGCAACTGACGGCGGGCACCTGCGGCAGCGCCACCCAAGCGGGGATCGCCGCACCGCAGTGGGTCAAGCTTACCCGCACGGGCGATGCCTTCACGGCCCAGTACTCCGCCGACGGCAAGACTTGGCTGGATCTCAAGAACGCTGACGGCACGGTCGCCACGACCAACGTGGCCATGACCGGTCCGGTCTACATCGGTCTGTGCGTCACCAGCCACAATGCGGCAGCCACCACAACGGCGGTCATGTCGGGGGCGGCGACCACGGGCAACGTCACCGGCGCATGGCAGGTGGTCGCGATCGGGGACGATCCCCAGACTGCCAATGGTCCGGCCGATCTCTACGTCGCGGTCCAGGACAGCACCGGCAAGACGGCCACGGCGACTAATCTGACCATAGTGACGTCCGCCGCGTGGACTCAATGGAAGATCCCGCTGAGCAGCTTCGCCGGCGTGAATATGAGCAAGGTCAAGAAGCTGTACCTCGGCGTAGGCAACCGGGCCACTCCAACCCAAGGCGGCGCCGGCAGACTCTACATCGACGACATCGGCTTCGGCCGTCCGGCGCAGTAGCACGGGCATCTTGCCCGTGTCTTCGGGGCACGATAAGGGGGATTTCCGGGATAGCAGGGACACCACATTCGGTTCGCAGCGGAAACGAATGGGGTGTCTCCCTGCAACTCCTCGTAGAGGCTGACCAGCATGTTGATGGAGGCCGCAGCATTCGAGGGGCTTTCCCCCAGCTTCGGCCGGCAAGTTCCTGCCGCGCGAGCAACAGCGGAACAACAAGGCCGTCCGACCAGCCGCCTGCCGGTCGGCTCAGGCTTCGTAGTGCTCGCCGGTGTGGATGCGGACGTTTTTGCGATAGACGTCCAAGTCGTCAGTATTGAAGCGGTCAATCCGCCGCTGGGCCCAGAAGATCTTGAAGGCCGTCGCGGCACAGCCGACTCCGGCGACGAAGAAGACCATCGCTGCCAAGTAGGCGAATAATTCCGGCAGCGCAATAATGATCACGCCGAAGCCGATCAGCAACAGGCCCACCACCATGATCCCCGAGGCCACGCTGCGCGAGGCCTGCGAGAGCATACTCGTATAGAAGCGAAAAGGCATTCAGCACTCCTTATGAGCAGAAGCTCGGTCTATCGGCGGCGCTAACGTGGCAAATGGGCCGCACGCGTCAACGTCGGTCGGTTGCGCGGCTCGTTACCGTTTGTAGTGACGCCGTAAGGCGTTATCTTCAATATGCTCGTACGAGAATATGCTCTTACGAGCACACTACGAACGAGCGTCGCAACCGGCTGACGCCAAGCCACTCTACGAAAAACAAGCGGGTCCCGTTCGGGACCCGCCTGCTGGCTTATGAGAGTGTTCCGTGGAAAGGCTTTCGCAGACCCTTCCCACTTCGCACTTTACACTTCCAACTCTCTTAGTACATCCCACCGCCGGGGGGCATGGCCGGGGCTCTTTCCTTCTTCTCGGGAATCTCGCTGACGATGGCGTCCGTGGTCAGCAGCAGCGAGGCGATGGAAGCCCCGTTCTGGAGGGCCGTGCGCTCGACCTTCGTCGGCACGATCACGCCGAACTTGATCATATCGCCGTACTCCTTGCGGAGGACATCGTAGCCGAAGTTCTTCTCTTTGCTCTCGATCACCTTCTGGGCGACGATCGAGCCGTCGAGTCCGGCGTTCTGGGCGATCTGCTTGATAGGAGCGAGGACTGCCCGACAGACGATATCGACGCCGATTTGCTCGTCGCCTTTCGTCTTGAGCTTGCCGAGAGCGGGCAGGCACCGGAGCATGGCAACGCCGCCGCCGGGCAGGATGCCCTCTTCCACGGCGGCCCGACAGGCGTGCAGTGCGTCCTCGACGCGGGCCTTCTTCTCTTTCATTTCCGCCTCGGTGGCCGCCCCGACGTTGATCTGGGCGACGCCGCCAGCGAGCTTGGCCAGCCGTTCCTGGAGCTTCTCGATATCATAGTCGCTGGTAGACTTATCGATCTCGGCCTTGATCTGCTCGATCCGGCCCTTGATCGCCTCGGTGCTGCCGCCGCCTTCGATGATCGTCGTCGTGTCCTTATCGACCGTGATCTGCTTGGCTCGGCCGAGTTGCTTGAGCTCGATGTTCTCCAGTTGCAGGCCCAGGTCTTCGAAGATGGGCTCGGCGCCCGTCAGCACGGCGATATCGCTGAGCAGGGCCTTGCGCCGGTCGCCGAAGCCGGGGGCCTTGACCGCCGCCACCTGGAGCACGCCGCGCAGCTTGTTGACCACCAGGGTCGCCAGGGCCTCGCCCTCGACGTCCTCGGCGATGATCAGCAGAGGCTTGCCCTGCTTGGCCACTTTCTCCAGCAGCGGAACCATCGACTTGACGGAGTTGATCTTCTTCTCGTGCACGAGGATGTAAGGCTTGTCGAGCACGACGGACATCGTCTCGAGATTGTTCACGAAATGCGGGCTCAGATACCCTTTGTCGAACTGCATGCCCTCGACCAGGTCCACGGTCGTTTCGAGCGACTGGCCTTCCGCCACCGTGATCACGCCATCTTTGCCGACCTTGTCCATGGCCTCGGCCAGCCGCTTGCCGACCTCGAAGTCCTGGTTGGCGGAGCAGACGGCCACCTGCTCGATCTGCTTGCTGGACTCGACCGTGGTGCTCATGTTGTGGAGCTCTGCCACGATCGCCTCGACCGCCATGTCGATGCCCTTCTTGACCTGCATCGGGTTGGCGCCGGCGGTGATGTTCTTGAGACCCTCCTCGAAAATGCTCTCGGCCAGAATCGTCGCGGTCGTGGTCCCGTCGCCGGCGACCGTCGAGGTCTTCGAAGCCACTTCCTTGACCATTTGGGCGCCCATATTCTCAAAGGGGTCGTCCAGCTCGATTTCCTTGGCGACGGTGACGCCGTCCTTGGTCACGGTCGGCGAGCCGAACGATTTTTCGAGAATGACGACCTTGCCGGCCGGTCCCAGCGTGACCTTGACGGCCTTGGCCAATTTCCTCACACCGTCACGGATGGCCGCCCGTGCCTCAGTTCCAAAAGCGATCTTTTTAGCTGCCATGTCTTAGTTACTCCTTAAGGAGGATTGTTGATTTTTGATGTTTGATTTTATGAATCAACAATCGAACTTTACACTTCTTACTTCTCAATCACCGCCATGATGTCCGACTCGTCCATAATGAGGTACTCTTTGCCGTCGATCTTGATCTCCGTGCCGGCATAACTGGTGAAGAGGACGGTGTCGCCCTTCTTGACCTGGACGTCTTTGCGTTTGCCGTTTTCGAGCATTTTGCCCTCGCCGACGCTGACGACCTTGCCCCGCTGGGGCTTTTCCTTGGCCGTATCCGGCAGGACGATGCCGCCCGCCGTCTTCGCTTCCGCCTCCACGCGCTCTACGAGCACCTTATCTCCCAATGGTCGAATCTTCATTTGTCCTTGCTCCTTTCCGTAAGATAACGAAATCCGATCTAATTCACCTGGCAAAAAGGTTACTGTTGTATTTCTTCAAAAAGAGCCGATTGAGCAGCTCGCGCAGGATGTCCATGTTCACCGGCTTGCCGACGACGCCGAAGGCCTCGAGCTGCAGGGCGCGGCCCAGCATGTTCTCGTCCGCCCGGCGGGTCAGCAGGACGCACGGGATCTGCGGGTAGCCCAGCCGGATGACCTTCACCGTCGCCAAGCCGTTCGGTCGCTCGCAGTCCACATCGACAATGGCCGTGTGGATCCGCATACTGGCGATGATGCTCACGAAATCGTTGGTCTTCTCGGCCATCAGGAGGTTGACGCCGCGCGGCTTGAAGATGTTGCGGACCGCCTCCGGCCAAGCCCAGTCCGCCACACTGGCCAGCACGTTCACCTCATCGAATTGTGACCATTGAGCAACCATAGTACGACCGTGCCAGACGAGGGAGCAAACGGCGTGCCAATAGCAAGGGTTCCCCTGAATCGGACGTAAATCCTTCTTTTGCTGGCACTTATGGCCGGCCTGCCGCATGCATCCATCTGGCAAAATTGCAGGCCGGCCGCCCATGCTCTGCCACGCTGGCAGTTAAGCGGCCTCTGCGGTACAATATCGTTATGGATGAACTGGAAGAACAACGTGTCCGGCAGTGGATTCGCAACTGGGAAGCGGTGGGGCCTGTCCTGGCGCAGCTCCGCGATGAGGCCATACGTAACACCGATACGGCCGCTGCCATCGAGCAACTGTCCGATGCCTTCGAATCCGCCCGCCTCCACTGGACACCGCCGACGACCTCCGGCCTCGTGGAACAACAACGCCTATTCGCGAGGCTACGGCCATGAAAAGCCTGTTTCGTGCCGCCGCCAAGTTGGAAGGATTCCTGGTCGAGCAGAACTGGCGGTATTGCTTCATCGGTGGGATTGCGCTGCAACGGTGGGGCCAGCCGCGGCTGACCAATGATGTCGATCTGACACTCCTCACCGGCTTCGGGAATGAGGCTGTCTACATTGACGTATTGCTCGGACACTATGAGGCACGAATTCCCAACGGCCGCGAGTTTGCTCTAGACCATCGAGTGCTCCTGCTTCAGTCGCAAGAGGGAATTCCGATGGATGTGGCGCTGGGCGGGATCGCCTTCGAAGAGCAAGTTGTGTCACGGGCGACGCGCTATGAATTCCTGCCCGGTGTCTCACTTCTGACATGTTCGGCGGAAGACCTGACCGTTCTCAAGGCTGTGGCCGACCGCCCCAGGGATTGGGCCGATGTGGAGACGATCATCGCCCGCCAGCAGCTACGCCTGGACTGGAACTACATCCTCGCTCAGTTGGAGCCCTTGTGCCAACTCAAGGGAGCCCCCGAAATCGTTGACCATATCCGCCAGTTGCACCGTCTTGCGGTCAGCCAACTCGAACAGAGGCATAGGCACGGATACGAGCAAGACCCGCCACGCGAGGGTGAATTCGATGTCTGGGAGAAGGAGCAGCGCTGGCCCGACTCGTGACGCCATCTGAACTCCGGGTGGCAGCCTCAAGGCCGGAGGCCTTGGGGATGGCTCATCCGAACGGGAGTCGCGTACCAGAGAATTTGTCACCGGATCAGCTTGATGATTTCTTGGAGGTCGTTCGGGGCCTCGATGGGCGGGTTGCTGAATTGGCCTTGCCTCTCCTTGTGGTAGTTGACCGTGGCGTTGGCGTCTTTCAAGGTGTGGCCCGTCAAGACGCAGGCGACCCGCGCGTCCTTCGCGACGATGCCCTCGGCCAGCAAGTGCTTGAGGCCGGCGATGGTCGCGGCGGAGGCCGGCTCGCAGCCCAGGCCGTGCTTGCCGATCAGGGCCTTGGCGTCGAGGATCTCCGCGTCTGTGACCGCCCGCACGACGCCGTTGCACACGTCAATTGCGCGCAGGCACTTCTTCAGATTGACCGGCCGCGAGATCTCGATGGCCGAGGCACACGTGTGCGGCGAGAAGTGCCGCGCCGTCAGGTCGGCGTAGTAGTCGTCGATGATCTTCTGGTTGACGTGGCCGCCGTTCCAGGTGAGCTTCTTATTATTGACCAGATCGGTGAGGGTGTCGGCGCCGGTGGCGTTAATAATCGCCATGCGCGGGACGCGTTGGATCAGGCCTAGGTGCTTGAGCTCCTGGAACGCCTTGCCGAACGCGCTGGAGTTGCCAAGGTTGCCGCCGGGGACGATGATCCAGTCGGGCACATCCCAGCCGAGGGCCTCAATGATGCGGTACATGATCGTCTTTTGGCCTTCGAGCCGGAACGGGTTGAGCGAGTTGAGCAAATACAAGCCCAGTTCGACGCACACAGCCTGGACCTGCCGCATGCAGTCGTCGAAGTCGCCCTGAATCTGGACGGTCTGAGCGCCGTAGTCCATCGCCTGGCTGAGCTTGCCGAAGGCGATCCGGCCGGAGCCGATGAAGACGGTGCACTTGAGGCCGCAACTGTGGGCGTAGAGCGCGACCGAGGCGGACGTATTGCCGGTCGAGGCACAGGCACACGACTTGGCCCCCACCATCGTGGCATGGCTGAACGCCGCCGCCATGCCGTTGTCCTTGAACGATCCGGAGGGGTTCAGCCCCTCATATTGCAGGAACAAGCCATCCTGCTTCATCCCCAGGTGCTCGGCGATGGCCCGATTCTGCTGGAGGATCGTCTGGCCCTCGCCGATGGTGACCTTATTCTTATCCGGGCAGAAGTTCAGCAACTCGCGGAATCGCCACACGCCGGAGAAGTCCAGCGGCTGATCCCGCTTAGCCCAGCGCCTGCCGAACGCACCGAGCGTCTCCGGCACCTTTACCTTCTCCCAGTGGTACTGAATATCGAGCAAATCCCCGCACTGGGGACACTTGAAGATCGACTGGCCGCAGTCGAACTCGGCCCCGCACGCCGGGTTGATGCACTTCTGATACGCCACCACACTTTTCGCCATGCCACGGGCTCCTTCGGGTCTACTATAAACCCTTGATTATAAAGGATGGGCCACCCTCTCGCAAATCATTCCGGCGTGGCAGCGTGCCTTACCGACATCTGCGGAACTTACTGGTGCTCAGACCAAGAGCCGCTGACTGCACTTATTATGCGCCAGAGAATAATTCTCAACGGAATAATAGTCCGCAGGCCCCGGATCATGCCGTATGGACCCATCGCACAGCGGTGGGCCTGACTATGACCAGAGTGTTGCGGAAGTCGCGTTTGGCGTAGCGCTCAAGAAAAGGGACGAGCGTCCGCTCGATATTTCGGGAACCGGTCGGATGGACCTTGAGTCGAATGACGCCGCTGTGCGCGGTCAACTTCGTCACCGTCCAATCGCCAAAATGCTCATCCAGGGTAACGAGAATGCGATCCTCTTTCGTACAGTATTCCAGAATCTCCAGATCGTCCGCGCGTGCCATGCCCACTTGTGCGGCACACTCAACGTCATGGCCTGTCTTCCGCAAGACATCCGCCACACAGCGATCGATCATCTGGTCCAAGAAGAGGCGCACGGGTATCTCTCACGCAGCCTCAGGCTCGAGCTCAGTATGATCGATCACGGAATGGCAGTAGTCCAGGGCTGCTTTGACCTGTTCCCGCGAGAGTTCCGGATATCGCCGCAGCACTTCCTGCACGGATCCTGTCTCTGCGAGTTGATCCAGCACCACGGTGACTGGAATGCGGGTGCCGGAGATGACAGGCTTTCCATTGCAGATACGAGGATCAACGGTTATATGATCATTCATCGTGTATCTCCTGAATCAACTCCGGAGGCATGTTTTCGCGTTTGATGGATGCCGAGTATATCACAACCCGTCTATGGTAGTCAATCCTGCCGCATTTCTCAACTCCTTATGATGCCAACGCAGGTCTTTGCCTTGAATGGCAGAGTATCTCGGCTGCTTCAGAGGCCAAGTTGGTGTCCGTCGGCCAGATGCTTCACTGCGTTCAGCATGACGGTGACTGACGGCCGGACGGTGATGGTCAGGAGGTCTTGGCTTCATCCAGGGTGGTTTCCTCCTGGATTTGGGTCAATTGCAGGCCGAGGCGGTCTAAGCGTTTTTGGCCGTCGTCGTATTTGGTGTAGGCGTGGCGGAGCAGGGCGAAGTCGAGCGTGCCTTCCGTCGGCTGGATGTAGGCGGAGGCGATCTTGTCCACGTGGCTGGCGACATCGCGGGCGAACTGCCGGCGGAGCTTGGGCTTCTCGTCGTCGCTGGTGCTGGCGACGATCCGCTCGAAGCTCGGCAAGGGGAACTTGGAGTCGATCCCGACGGTGAAATTCGTCATCTGGACCAGGGCATCGACGATCCGGCCGTCTTTGAACGTATGCTGGAGCTGCGACATAAGTGATCCTTCACTACGGAATGGGTGGATTATAGAAACCGGCCCCGGCCTCGTCAAAGTCAACTCCAAGGCCGGACAGCGATGGCAGCCACAGAGGGCTCAGGGGTCACAGAGAAGACGATGTAGATCTTCGAACGAAAAGGAATTGTGTTCTCGCGCAGAGGCGCAGGGACGCAGAGTTTGGCAGAGGTTCGATCTGGCTTCTCTCGGCGCCTCGGCGTCTCCGCGCGAGTCGATCTGATTCCGGCCGAAGGCCGGACCTGACAACCGAGAACTGACAACTGTCCCTCCAACCCCAGAGGCCGCCCAGACCACGCAGAAGCTTGAGGGCCGAGGCCACAGAACGGAAGGCCACCGTGGCCGGCACCAGCACCGCCCGGCGGGACTCGCGTTACACGAGAGAATGGGAGCTTGCGCGCGTCGCCTCTATACGCTAATTGTTAATTTGAGGGCTGGCCCTGCGAAGCCCCCTTTACACTCGGCCGAAGGCCGTTCGTGCGAAACAAACCCAATCTGGGCCACGGCAAGGCGAACGGCAAGTGGTTTGCGAGAAAGGGGTTGCGACTGAGCGGACCTGCAAAGAGCATTGGAAAAACAAAGCCAATTCAGGAGGGAGTTTCAAGTTTGAACTGTCACGTGTTAAGGCAGGCAAGGAATGGTCCGGACTTCAAACTTCACACTTGGCCGAAGGCCCTCCGTGCAAAACGAACCCAATTCGGGGGCGGACGGACTGCCCGTGGCGTCGATTGTGCAAAACGAAGCCAATTTCTCGATTGCGGATTGCGGATTGGGGACAGGCTTGCGGTGGGACGCCTCGCCTGCCCTGGGAAGGACAAAATGTGCAAAACGAAGCCAATTTCCGCCGGGCGAGATACCCCACCATTCCACTGTTCCATCATCCCGCCGTTCCAGCCCGATACCGATTGTGCAAAACGAACCCAATTCGGCGGCACCGGCTCGGTCCGCCAGAGCTGCAAGTGCTGCTGCCACCGGGGGCCAAACGTACGAAACGAACCCAGTTTGGGCCACGGCAGCAAATGGCAAGTGCCTTTTGAGAAAGGAGTTATGGCGCATCCGGCCTGCAAGAGGCGATGGAAAAACAAAGCCAATTCCCGGCCGGGCAGGGAGTGGGCAGGGGCCGGCACGGTCGATTATGCAAAACGAACCCAATTGGGGAGAGAGTTTCAAGTTCGAAGGCTGTAGGGGCAGGCCCCGTGCCTGCCCATCCGGAGGGCGGCCACGGGGGGCCGCCCCTACACACCTCACACTCGGCCGAAGGTCGTTGGTATTGCGGTTGCGGTGCTCAGTCTGTGGGGTGATAATCCCGCCGGGGCTGATGCTCCGAAGACCGCGTAAACGCGGAACTCCAAACCAGGGAAATAGAACGATGGAAACGAGAATCGAGGCGGTTCTGTTCGACTGGGGCGGCGTCCTGATCGAGAATCCGGCGCCGGGGCTGATGGCCTACTGTGCCAAGGCGCTCGGCGTCGCCGTGGAGGACTATGTGCGCGTGCACAACCGGCACGGCGAGGCGTTTCAAAAGGGCTCCATCACCGAAGAGGTCTTCTGGCAGCGGGTTTGCCGCGACCTCAATCGCCCCCTGCCGCCACAGCCATCGCTCTGGGGCGAGGCGTTTCGCAGCGTCTATCGGCCGCGCGAGGAGGTCTTCGCGTTGGCCGGACGGTTGCGGGAGAGGGGCTGCACGACGAGCCTGCTGTCGAATACCGAGGCCCCCGCGATGGAGTTCTTCCTCGAACTCGGTTACGAGATGTTCGATGCGCTGACCTTCTCCTGCGCCGAGGGCGCGTGCAAACCCCAGCGGGAGATCTACGCGGTCGCGGCGCGGAAACTCCGGACGCCCCTGACGCAGTGCGTTCTGCTGGACGACCGGCTCGACTTCGTCGCAGGGGCCCAAAACGCAGGCATGAAGGGCATCGTGTACGAGAACCTGGAGCAGGTGAAGAAGGAATTGGCCGGGCTGGGCGTGGAGTGACGTAGGGTGGGTTCTTAACCCACGCGTCTGTCCCTTTGGCGCGTCCGAAGCGCATGGGTTAAGACCCCACCCTGCGAGGAGGTATGCGTTGGACTTCCTGCGATTGCTGAAAGACAAGAAGGTCGTCCTGCTGGACGGGGCGATGGGGACGCAACTGGACAAGAAGGGCCTGATGGGCCGGGGGACCGCCAATCTGGAGGCGCCCCAGGCTGTGCTCGATGTCCACAAGAGGTATGCACAGGCGGGGTGCGACGCCCTCATCACGAACACCCTGACCATGAATCCTATTTATATCGAGACCCACAACGTGGGCGTGTCCATGCCGGACGTCAATCGGGCGGGCGTGGAACTGACGCGGGAGGCAGCCGGCGACAAGCTGTGCGTCCTCGGCGACATGAGCTCGACGGGCCAGCTTCTGGAACCCTACGGCGCCTATCGCGAAGCTCAGTTCCACGAGGCATTCCGGGAGCAGGCCCAGGTTTTGGCACGGGCCGGCGTCGATGGGTTCATTGTGGAGACGATGTTCGACCTGCGCGAGGCTTTGTGCGCCCTGCGGGCCTGCAAAGAGAGCGCCCCGCTGCCGGTCATTATCTCCATTGGGTTCCAGACCGACAAGAACGGCGGCCGGACGGTGATGGGCGATACGGCCGAGCAGTGCGCCCGGCAGCTTACCGATGCCGGTGCGGATGTCATCGGAACCAATTGCGGCAGTCTCGATCCTGTCCAGATGTCCCGGGTCGTCGCCCTGCTCCGGGCGGCCACCGACCGGCCCATCGCCGCACAGCCCAACGCGGGAAAACCCCAGTTGGTGGACGACAAGACGGTCTTTGACATGGAGCCCGCAGAGTTTTCACGAGGTGTGGCCGAGTGCATCCGGGCCGGAGCACAGATCGTGGGCGGCTGCTGCGGGACGACGCCCGAGCATATCCGAGCCGTGTACGAGCGAACCAGGGACCTGTAACCGGTGTACCCGAGGCGCCACTGTCAAAGTGAGATACCATCTGGTCATTTTGAAGAAGCCGTACTTGGATTTGATCCTGGCCGGGGAGAAAACCATCGAACTGAGACTAACGAGAACCAGACGACCGACTCGTGGGCGGGTGCTGCGCGAGGACCGGCTCTTTCTCAAGTCCAGCGGCGGCCCCGTCAGGGCAATTGCATGTGAGCCTTGATAGCCCATGAGGGAGCGGTGCGTGGTACGCACCCTACGAATGACGCAGGGCCCCCAACCTGTAGGGTGCGTACCACGCACCATCTTTCGGTGAGGGCAAGGCTCCGTAGACGCACATGCGATAGCTCTGGCGGCCCCGTCTGCGGACTGGCGACTGTGAAGGATGTGGAGTATTATGAGGACCTGACGCCGATCGACAAGAAAGACTGGCGGGCCTGGGTCGTCCTCACCAAGGAGAGGGACTTCGGGCTCCGGAGCAGACTTGATTTGGAAGGCAACTCATGAGCGAAACCCCGAAACGAGAGCTGTCGCTGTTCGATTCCACCTCCATCATCGTCGGGATCATCATCGGTTCCGGCATCTACCAGATGGCCCCGGACATCGCCAAAGGCGCCGGGTCGGCCTGGGGTGTCATCGCCCTTTGGGTCGTCGGCGGGCTGTTGTCGCTGTGTGGAGCGATGAGCTATGCGGAATTGGCGACGGCCTATCCCGTGGCAGGGGGCGACTACGTCTATCTGAGCAAAGCTTATGGCCGGTGGGCGGGCTTTCTGTTTGGCTGGGCCCAGCTCACGGTCGTTCGGCCGGGCGATATCGCCGTCATGGCCTTCGCCTTCGCCACCTACGTGCGCGCGATCTACGATCCGCTGGCGGGTTATCCAGGCCTGAGCCAACGTCTCTTCGCCGGGGTCGCCGTGCTGGTGTTGACGATCATCAATATCCTCGGCGTCACCCAGGGGAAATGGACACAGAATCTCCTGACGATGGCCAAGGCTGTCGGACTCTTGGCTATTGTCGGCATTGCCCTGGTCGCTCCCCACGCCACCCAGACCACGGCCAAGGTGGATGCCCTGCCGATGAGCCTCGCGCTGATTCTGGTCCTCTTCACCTACGGGGGCTGGAATGAGATGGCGTACGTCGCGGCCGAGGTCAAGAACCCCCGGCGCAACATCGTTCGGGCTCTCGTGGTCGGCACCGTGGCGGTCATCACCCTGTATCTTCTGGTCAATGCCGCCTTTCTCTACACCCTGGGCTACGCGGGTCTGGCCGGCTCCAAGGCCGTGGCCAGCGAAAGCATCTCCACCGTATTTCCGGTCGTGGGGTCCCGGCTGATCAGTGCCTTGGTGTGTATCTCGGCCCTAGGGGCCGTCAACGGGCTCATCTTCACCGGCGCCCGGATCTCCTACGCCATGGGCGAGGACTATCGCATGTTCAAGGCTCTGGGACGATGGGACCCCCGCACTGGCACGCCCGTCTGGGCACTGGCCGTACAAGGGGGCATCGCCCTGAGCCTGATTCTGGCCTTCGGCGGCTATCTCGACGCCGTGCTCTACACCGCCGCCGCCGTGTACGCCTTCTACCTGGGCACGTCCCTATCGGTGATCGTGCTGCGCTTCCGGGAACCCCGCGTGGAACGTTCCTATCGCGTCACGGGGTACCCCCTGACGCCACTGATTTTCAGCGGAGTCTGCGGATTTCTAATCTACAGTTCGATCAATTACGCCCGGGCGGTCAAACCGACGAGCCTCAAGGTGCTCGCCGTGATGCTGGTGGCGGGCCTGGTGGTCTATTGGGTCACGGCCGCCCGCCAAGTGCGTCGCGCAGCAGGGGCCGCCGAGCCCGACGCCAAACCGCAAAATTTTGCCTGAATTATGCAATACGCGGTTGCGTGACTTCGTCTATATTGACGATTAAACGCGGCGGCCAAGCTTGAGTCCACCGAGGAGCACAAAGATCACTTGAGGGATGTGCTCTGTCCCAGGATTCGGGCGGACGCCGCCGCAATTGGAGGTAAACAGGGTCCGAGCTAACCTAGTCGCAATCGCTGATCCCGTGCGCAGTGGATTGTAGGTACCCCGCAACCAGACGCCCATGCGTCGTCATAGATGAGTGGCCCCTTGGCCACTCATCGCTTTTTTGGGGGACGGCGCGGTCAGCGACATGCAAGAACCATCATCCGGTGGTTGCACTACGGGCACAGACACGCGACACAGAGAGTCCTCGGGAGGAGAGAAGCGGCTTACCGGCAGTCACTGGGCAGGTACACCGAGTCGGCGGGGACGCCGAACTTGCGGGACAGGGCCTCCAGCAAAGCTTCCAGACGCTTCAGTTGAATATTCGTGGGCGTCGTCGCGGGGCTGTCGCCGATGAGGCAGACGCGGATGGTCTTTTCCGAGCCTTGCCACGTCCGGCTGGGCCGGATCGACCACTGCTTTTGCCACTGCTCGCTGGCCTGGATCTCGCCGTCGCCGGCGCCGACGCCGTTGCAGATCAGAAAGTGGCAATTCAGGTCCACGGCCCCGGCCGGCTGTTGGAAACTGCCACGCTTCGTGCCGCTGAAGAAGATCTCGATGCTATTCCAGCGATGGGGAGCCTGGCAGGCCTGCGACTGGATGACATGGTCGATGGAGTCGAGCCGGTAGTAAGCGGCGAGGCAGAACGGGCCGGCCGAAGGCGGGTTGTTGCCCAGGGCCATCAGCACGAACGCGCCCACCGTCATCGAAACCAACAACGCCGCCAAAACCTTGAATACCCTTGGCTGGTTTGACATAGCCACAGTTCAGTCCAACCTTCCCGTTCGCAGGTCTGTACCCCGCAGTTTCGTTCTCGGCTCGAAGCTACTTACCTACAACTTACGATTCAGGGCCGCGAACGCCAAATCTCAGACGGAACTTTCTAGCACCGCGAGACACCGCGAAGGGGTACATGGTTCTACTATTTTTCATCGGCCGCCGCCAGTGTTCTGCTCCAAATTTTGTGGGCCTTTTCAGGACTGGCGACGGCTTTTTCGCGTTGGACGGTAACTTCTATAACGGACGCGCCAGCCCACGATCTTTCGCGCGGGGCGATTCGTACTTCTTAGGGTCCATAATGGGCCGCGTGGAGGCCCTTGACCGGCCGTTCGAGGCCAGCTATACTCGCGGCAGTCTGATAACGCCGGCCCCCGTGGGTGGATGGATGATTGGTCATTGACGATTCAGGGCGGACAGCAGCCTGTAGGGTGGGTTCTTAACCCACCCTACCGATCGCCGCCCTGTAATGAGGCTCAGGATCGCACCAACCGGGCATGGCACGGCAGGAATGGTTCGAGGCGTACGGAAAGGATCATCATGACGACACAGTGGCGCGCCCTGTCGGCTGAGGAGATCGGCCGGCTCGCGCAGCAAGGATGTACCTGCAACGATTGGTCCCAGGTGCAGGTCGCTGAGGGCTTCCGGACGGATCGCGTGCGCACGACCCACTTCTGCGGCGCGGTCCGGCTGGGCGTGTTCGACAAAGAGGTCTCCTTCTTCGGGGGCGTGACCAAGCCCACCGGCATCAGCCATGCCACGATTCACAATTGCACGATCGGCGACAACGTCTACATCAGTGCGGTCCGGAATTACGTGGCCAACTACGTCATCGAGGACGACGCGGTCATCGACAACATCGATCTGCTGGCGGTCGAAGGCGAAAGCTCGTTCGGCAACGGGACCAAGGTCCCCGTAGTCAACGAGGCCGGCGGCCGGGAGGTCCCGATCTACGACCACCTGTCGGCCCAGACCGCCTACGTCCTGGCGTTCTACCAGCACCGGCCGCAGGTGATCCAGAAGCTGCGGGCGATGATCGACGGCTATACGGCCTCGGTCCGGTCCCGGATGGGCACGGTGGGCAGGGGCGCCCGCATCATCAACTCCCGGCTGCTCAAGAACATCCGTGTGGGCCCGGCGGCCACCATCGAGGGCGTCAACCGCCTGGAGGATGGCTCGATCAATAGCTGCGTCGAGGACCCCGTGTATATTGGGCCGGGCGTCTACGCCGAGGAGTTCATCACGTGCAGCGGCTCCACCATCACCGATGGAACGATCATCTCCCATTGCTTCGTCGGCCAGGGTTGCGTGCTGGCCAAAGAGTACTCCGCCGAGAATTCTGTCTTTTTCGCCAATTGCGGCGGCTTCCATGGGGAGGCCTGCTCCATTTTCGCCGGGCCGTACACCGTCACGCACCACAAGTCCACCCTCCTGATCGCGGGCCTGTTCTCCTTCCTCAACGCCGGCAGCGGCACCAACCAGAGCAACCACATGTACAAGCTCGGGCCGGTCCACCAGGGCGTCGTCGAGCGCGGCTCCAAGACCGGCAGCGACTCCTATATGCTCTGGCCCGCCAAGGTCGGGGCCTTCACCGTGGTCATGGGCCGTCATTATCGCAACTCGGACACGTCAGACCTGCCCTTCTCGTACCTGATCGAGCACGAGGATGAGAGCGTGCTGGCCCCCGGCGTCAACCTGCGCAGCGTCGGAACCGTCCGCGACGCCCGCAAATGGCCCAAGCGCGACCGCCGCAAGGACCCGAAGAAGCTGGACCGCGTCAATTTCAAGCTGCTCAGCCCGTATACGATCCAGAAGATGATCAATGGCCGCGACCTCCTGCGAAAGCTCAAGGCCACGACCGGGCATACATCCGATTACTTCATCTACCACAACGTCAAAATCCCCCGCCATTCCCTGGACCGTGGGGTTGAACTGTATCAGATCGGCGTCGACAAATTCCTGGGCAACTGCGTCATCAAGCGGCTGGAGAACCGGCGGTTCCAGACTGTCGAGGAGTTGCGGGCCGTCCTGCGGTCCGACAGCCCCATCGGACCCGGCAAATGGATCGACTTGGCGGGCATGTTCGCACCGGAAGAGACGGTCAAGCAGTTGCTCAGCGACTTGGAGAGCGGCGTGGTCAATTCCCTGGGCGATCTGGATGCGCGATTTACGGCCATCCACGAGAGTTATCCCCGGTATGAGTGGGCGTGGGCGGCCGATGTCCTGCAAAAGGAGTTGAAGAAGGGAATCGATCAGATCACCGCGGCGGATGTCGTCGAGTTGACGAACCGCTGGAAGAAGGCCGTCTTGGATCTCGATCACCAGCTCTACGAGGATACCGAGAAAGAATTTGCCGTTACGGCCCAGACGGGGTTCGGCCTCGACGGCGACGACGAGACCCGACAGACCGATTTCGCGGCCGTCCGCGGCACGTTCGAGGGCGATGGCTTCGTCGCCGAGATTCGCAAGCATATGGCGCTCAAGACGGAGCTCGCCCACGAGCTTCTGAGCCGGATCGAGCCGCTACGGGCAGGAGGGTGAAAGCCTCCCGGATGTGGGAGTGTTGGAATAATGGAATAGTGGAATGATGGAATGTTGGGCAGCGCGGGGTCGTTCCCCCACTATTCCAGTATTCCATCGTTCCATTGGTCCAATGCACTGTCGGTAGGGTGTGCCGTGCACACCATCATGATGAAACGCTTTGCTTAACGAAGGAAGGGAAGAAAATGAGAGTCATTGTTCAACCGGATTATCAAAGGGCCTCCCGGTGGGCGGCCAATTACGTCGCACGCAAGATCCTGGATTTCAAACCGGGGCCGAGCAAGCCGTTCGTGCTGGGCCTGCCTACCGGCTCGTCGCCCATCGGCATGTACAACGAGCTGGCCGCCATGAACAAGGCCGGCAAGCTGTCGTTCAAGCACGTCATCACCTTCAACATGGACGAATACGTCCGCCTGCCGCAGGATCATCCGGAGAGCTACCACTCCTTCATGTGGCGGCACCTGTTCGGCCGGATCGACATCGCCAAGAAGAACGTCAATATCCTCAACGGCAACGCGCCCGACCTCGACGCCGAGTGTAGCGGCTACGAGGAGCGCATCCGCAAGGCCGGCGGCATTCGCCTGTTCGTGGGCGGGATCGGACCCGATGGGCACATCGCGTTCAACGAGCCGGGCTCCTCCCTGACCTCCCGCACCCGCGTGGTCACCCTGACCACAGACACGAAGATCGCCAACTCGCGCTTCTTCGACAATGACCCCAGCAAGGTCCCGGTGACGGCCCTGAGCGTAGGCGTCGGCACCGTGATGGACAGCGACGAAGTGCTGATCATCGTCAACGGCGTCAACAAGGCCCGCGCCCTGCGACACGCCATCGAAGAGGGCGTCAATCACATGTGGACCGTCAGCGCCCTGCAGATGCACCCGAAAGGCATCATCGTCTGCGACGATGATGCGACGCTCGAATTGAAAGTCGGTACCGTGCGGTACTTCAAGGACGTGGAGGCCGCCAGCCTCGACCCCGCAACGCTGCTGAAATAGCGCGAGGCAGGGCTGAATCACAACTCAAGCGACCGAACCAAGAAAGCAGGGGATTCCATCTGGGCGGAGTCCCCTGCTTTTTGCACCTTTGCGACGAATCGAAGCCGGGTCTATTTCTTGTCGTTGGCGTCGGCCGGAGCGGTGACGATCTGCGGTTGGCTCGGCTCCGGCGTGGCGGGCATCTCGGCGGACACGAACGAAATCTTGGCGTCTTTCCGGAGGGACTGGATGTAATTGGCGATCGCCTCCTGCCGCTTCTGCTGCGTCAACTGTTCGACGATCTGGGTTTTGGCCTTGTCGAACGGAATCTGGTTCGGATCGTGATGCTCGGTCACTTTGATGATGTGGTATCCGAACTGGGTCTCGACGAGATCGCTGGTCTGGCCGACCTTCAGGGCGAACGCGACGTCCTCGAACGGCTTGACCATCTGGCCGCGACCGAACGAGCCAAGATCCCCCCCTTGGGCGGCGGACGGACAACTCGAATTGTCCTTGGCCAGGGCCGCAAAATCCTCGCCGTCCTTGACCTTCTTGAGCAACTCCTCGGCCTTCTTCTTCGCTTGGACCTTCACCTGGTTGGGATCGGCGTTGGGGTCGGTCGGCTTGGTCGAGATCAGGATATGGCTGGCCCGCACCTGCTCGGGCACCTGGAACTCCTTCGAGTTCTCATCAAAGTACTTCTTCGCATCCGCGTCCGTCACGGCCAGGGCGCTGGCGAACTTGGATTCGAGCAGCTTGTGGTACCTCATGCTCTGCATGAGAAAGCCCTTCATCGCCGTGAAATCACCGCCCTGTGCTTCGACAACTTTCTGATATTGCTCGACGGTCATGGGCGGCTTCTGGGCGGCGAGCTGTTTGGTCATCTCGGCCGTGAGCTCCGCCTCCGTCATCTGGATGCCGGCCTGCTTGACTTGTGCATCCAGGAGCACCTCGGTGACCAGGTCGTTGGCAATATTCTGGCGGAGGATCTTCTCCTGCTGGGCCGCCAGTTGCGGCGACTGCTGGGCCAGCCGGTCCAGGGTCGGTTTGTACCGCACGTCGATCCGGCGCTGCACCTGGCTTTCCAGGATGTCCGTGCCGTTGACGGTCGCGATCGCTTTGTCCACCTGCTTCGGCGCCGCGGCCGGGGTGCTGGGAGCCGGGGCTTTCGGCGCCGTGGTGTCTTGGGCGATCGGGGCCTTTTTCTGGCAGCCGGAACCAGCGAATATCAGACCGATGGCCAACAACCCGGCGAACGGTAAGAGACGATAAGTGAGTCCGGCAACAGTGCTCTTCATGAGGCGACTCCAACAGAAGACTGGTTATTCTCCAACGCACAACGACGACGTGTTGTATACCGTTTGGAGGCTATTCTGTTCGTATTATCGGCGGCAAAGGCATACGGGTCAAGGAAATACGACGGACGAAAGGCAGAGGACACAAGACGGAGGACCGATGACAGAGGACGGAAACCCGGCCGTCGCGCCTATCCGCCCTGGGTCCTCCGACCCCGGGCCTTGCCGAGTTTGCCTATTGGGAGTATGATGGCGGTATCGCCAACGTAGCTCAATGGTAGAGCTCTGGTTTTGTAAACCAGGGGTTGTGGGTTCGAATCCCACCGTTGGCTTTTCCCCGACGTGCGTCACAACTGCGCGCCCTGCAAGGCGCGGGCGGCTCTTCTCTCCCAGGTGTAATTGGCCACGAAGTCCGCGTAGGCCGCGGCCGCCAAACGATTCCGATGCTCCCGATCCTCACAGCCCGTGATCGCGGATACCCAACCGTCCAGGTCGTCCGGCTGGACGAGAATGGCATTGCCTTCGTTCAGAACCTCCCTCAGGACCGGCAGGTCTGAGGCGATGATGACTCGGCGGGCGGCCATGTACTCGAAGAGCTTCATGGGCGACATCCAGCCGCTGGTGTCGATCTTCCGGCCGCCCAGGGAAAGACCCTTCTGGTAGGGCAGCAGCAAAACATCGCAATGGCTCAAGACCAGCGGCACCTGAGCCGGCGGAATGAACCCCTGGAAGTACACGTTCCCGCCACCCTGCTTCCGCCAATGCTGGAGGTCGCGCGCGGTGCCACCGACGATGTGAAAGTCATCATGCGGCAGGCGTGCGGCGCATCTGAGAATCACATCGATCCCTCGGCCCCGATAGAGATGGCCGACATAGCCGATCTGCAGCCGGTCTGGCCGGCCCGGCCACGCATACTCGGGCGCACCTCCGGCTGGGGAGATGTCCGCCGCATCATGGCAGACTTCAATGCCCCGGATGGGGCCGTAGAGGGCCAGATAGATCTGCCGGAGACTGTCCGAAATAACGATCAGCTTCCGGAAGCCTTCCGCCCTGAACAGCCGTTTCTCCAGCCAGTGAATCAGGGCGTGGGGCGGCGGGGCATGGGCCTCATAGACGATGCGAAACCCCAGGCGGGCCGCCAGGGACGCGCCGTAGATGCTTCTTGCATAGACAAGCGTGTCGCGGCGGTCAAAGGTTCTCAGTTCTTGGTACAGTTGCGGCAGGGAGAAGAGAGTTGCACCCCTCACTCCCACCAGAGGCATCAGCTTCACGGAAAAGTTATTCTGGACGCCGTAATATCCGTGCAAGTCCTCCAGCCGGTCGTGCTCCCGTCCACAGGCAAAAAGAATGACCTCGTGGCCATTCTTCGCGAGGGCCTGGCACATCTTCATCGCGTGGACGGCATGAGCGGCCCGCGAGGGAATCGGGAAACCGGATAGATACAGGATCTTCACGTCGTGGCCTTATCTTGCGTCTTGAGGTTGATTTCCAGCGAGGCCAGCAAGGTCAGGGCGTCGGCGTGGTTCCTTTGCCGGCGCTGGTGCTGCCGCCAGAGCCCTTCCATGTCGATCCAGTCCACCGGACCCCGCTTCTTCAGGTCCTGGAGACTCTCGCAGACGACGGTTCTCAAGTCGCTCCGCCGGCGGAGTCCCTCCTCGAAGTCGATATAGTTGAGGCCGGGATGAACGTGGCCGGCCAGGGTCCGCGCGTAGCTGGCGAGCCGCCGAACCTGCCGTCGCCAGCGCGACGCTTGCAGCGGCAGGCCGCCGTTGTTCTTCGTGGGCAAGGAGAACAAGCGTGGATACGTGCTCTGCAGCATCTCCTTGTATAGGTACTGGGCCCGGCGATAGCACGGCGGGACCCGGAGCGAGAAATCGACCCACGGCGGCTGCAGAAAGGGCGTGACGTACTCGCCCCCGTCCAGCAGCACCAGGGGCTTGGTATAGCACGTTTGGCGCACCGCGAAATCCAACTGTTCCTCGTAGCACAGGAGGCGCGGATCCACGAGCGGCTCGGCCGGCAGATCGTGCGCGGGGTCGAACGACGCCGGCGTCAGGCGAGTGGAGCCGGCGAAGCGGTTCGATTGGACGAAGTGCTGCTTCGCCTGCTCCCACGTCGCGCCGGTCTCGGCCGGCAGGTGCGAGCCGCTGAGCGGGTCGCCCATGAAGCCGATCCACTGCGTCGCCCCGGCGCCATATTCCTGCTCGATCAGACTCACCGGGGCGTGCTGGAACAGGGCCGTTCTGCCGGCCACGCGCCGGGAGATGTCCGAGAGCCGCTCGAAGCTGTAGGAGTACTGGTTCAGATCGAACGCGCGGTGCCGGGTGCCCACCGCCGCGGCCACGCGCCGGCCAATCTCATAGTCGTAGGCGCCGGGGACACCGAAGGTGTAGGTGGCGATCTGCGCCGCCGACACGTGGTCCAACAGACCCGCCAAGATGGCGCGGGAATCCAGACCCCCGCTCAGCGGGACCACAATCGCGCCGCGGCAGGTCGCCAAGCAAGCTTCGATCGCCTGGCGCCAGAGGCCCGCCGCCTCCGCGGCCAGCCGGGACAGCGGGGCTTCGGCCGTCTCGGCGGCGCACGGTCCTCGCGGACTCACGGATATCGGGAAAGCACCTGGTGCCGGGACATACCCGAACCAGAGAAAGGGCTGGATCTCACTATCCCTCACGGCGGCGCCCTCCCAGAACGCTCTTGGCCACCTTTCGGAGCCCATCCCGCAACGATCCGGTCAGCGTGGACCCGATCCAGGAGCCCGCTGTCGTGATGGGACGATAGGGAGGCAGCCGGCCCGTCCATGAACCGGGCTCTCGGGCCGCCACAGAGAGCAGGTAGATGGCGGCTTTCCGGAAGGGGCTTTGGGCCTCGTAGATTACGTGCAGCCCGTTGTCCGCATACAACGCGCGCAGGCACGCCGGCGTGAAGCGCCAATAGTCTTTCCACTCCTCGGTATCATGCTGGACCTGAGCAAACGGCACAACCACGATGACGACGTCCTTCGACAGCTCGCAGAGGTTGGCAAAGGCCCGGCGGACATCGAAAATATGCTCGAGCGTCGTGTGGTTGAACGCCACGTCGAAACGCCGTCCCCAGCCGGCCGGCAGGTCGCCCGTCAGGTCCAGCGGCTGTTCGTCGGGCAGGCCCTGGAAGCCGCGATAACCAGGATAGTTGGTGCAGGAGTAGCTGCTCGCCTGGGTGAAGTAATCCCGATAGCAGCCGCCCTCTTTGTCGCGATCGTCCCAGGCCGAGACATTGACCACGCTGCCAGGAAAGCACGGCGCGAGGCGCCGCAGCTCCCGGTTCGACCACACCCGAGCCAAGCGGAATTTTCTATCGAGGCTCACGCTCGCATCTCCGCGACCGGGACTCTCGACCTCGCACGGCCGGGCCGGTCCCGATACATGTAGGCCACTTTCAAGCCGACGACCAACACCGACTGGACGCCGTAAGCGACCGCCAGCCCCAGCAGTCCGGCGGCACTTGTCAGCCACCAGGCGCACACGAGATACACGCCATTGGCGACCAGCAGCACGATGGCACTCTCCTTGACGTAGCCCAGTGCCGTAAAGAGGGGATGGATCGCAACGCACGACATCGAGAGAGCAGTGATGATGAGAAAGACGCTCAGCGCCAGCCAACCGATGGCAAAAGCGCGGCCGAACAGCAGGCTCAGCCACCAGGGGGATAACGCGGCCAGCACCAGGGCCGCCGGGCCGACCGCCACCGTGACGATCACCCCGACCCTGACGGCGTACCGAGCCGCCTTTCGGTCCTGCTGGTTCGCCACCATCGCCGCGAACTGCGGATAGACCGCCTGGTAGAGCGGATCGGCCACTCCCGCCAGCAGCGCACAGACCTGTTTGATGATCTTGTAGATCCCCGTCGTTTCATAAGAGGTGAGCGCCGAGACGAGAATGATGTCCAGTTGCCGGATCGGGATGTTGAAAGCCGCGGTCGCATAGCTCCACCCGGAGAACCGCAGAAAGGGCCGCCAGGCGGTCACCGGACCGCGCCAGTGTGGCAGCAAGCCTCTCTGCCGCAGCGCGAGCAAGCCCGCCCCGAGAAGAAACAGATTGCCGGCGATTCCCGAAACCAGCGTCACGATCACAAAGCCCCAGATACCACCTCCGGCCACGTAAACCGCCGTTGCCCCCGCCAGTCCGAAAGCCGCGCTCAGAACCGTCTGCGCCGTGAACATTCGAAAGCGGTCGAGCAGACGCAGGACCCCGGTCGGTGTGCCGGAGAGATTGAAGAAGATACCTGTGCCCAGCACGGCCGCCATGCCGCTGACGCGCGAATCCCAACCCCAACGGCCCGCCAGCGCCAAGGCGCCCAGAACAGCCAGCGCCATGGCGAAGACCGCGCCGACGAAGTCCAGGAGAATGCTCACCTTGACCAACCCCATGAACTCGTCGGGCCGCTGTCTTTCGAGTGCCTCGGCCCCATACTTGATCAGGGCCGGCCACGGCTGAAAGGTAGCCAGCCGCTCCACGACGGCCACGTAGGCGGTAATGACGGCCAGGACGCCAAACAGTGGCGGGCCCAGCACACGGGCCTTGATCACCGTACTGCCCAGAGTCAGCGCCGTGGCTACCACGGTGCCGCTCAACAGCCATCCGGCGTTGTGCAGGAGCCGTCGGAAGAGGGCATCCTGGAACCAGGACAACACCCGCCGTCGGCTATGGGCGACCCAACCTGTAACTGCTTCCCGGACCCGGAGGTTTTTCATGCAGACCCACTGTAGTCCGGAGTCGCCGTCATTTCAACCATCTCTCCCTGAATGCTCCCAGAACTGCGGCAGATTCCCTGAGAGGGGGTGTGGGAAGCCGGCATTCTCTGGGTGGCAGCCTCAAGGCCTTGAGGTTGCCACCCGGACGATACACGATTCTTCGCAAACTCTCCTACGTCAGACCGGCGTCTTTCTCGCGGACTTTCTGCTCTTGCCTCTTCTTGAATTCCAGGAGCCTCTCGCGGAGGGAGGGGTTCGCCAAGGCCAGGATCTGCACGGCCAAGATGGCGGCGTTCTTCGCCCCGGATTTGCCGATGGCCATGGTGGCGACCGGCACGCCCGGGGGCATCTGGACTGTGCTCAGCAAAGCGTCCATGCCAGCGAGCCCCCCCTCGCTGGTCAACGGCACACCGATGACGGGCAGCGTTGTCCAAGCGGCCATCGCACCGGCCAGGTGGGCGGCCATACCGGCGGCGGCGATAATGACTTCGATGCCCCGGGCCGCCGCGGTCTGCGCAAATTCGGCGGCCGCCTGCGGCGTGCGGTGCGCCGAGAGAATCCGCACCGCCGGCTCCACGCCCAACTCGCGCAGTTGGTCCACGCAGGTTTGCATCACGTTCAAGTCGCTGTCCGACCCCATGACCACCGCCACGGGCGAGGTTTTTTCCGATGCCATTGCGTTCACCATCCATTATTTACTATTTACGATTCGCGCTGGAGGGCTTATCCTGCGAGGGATGAAGCACCGGCGTTATCATAGATAGTAAACGGCAAATAACCAATAGTAAATGCCACGGGTGCTCCATGCAAATTCGCAAACCGGTTGTTGCGGGTCAGTTTTATCCAGCCGACCGCGAGACGTGTCTGGCGGAGATCCGGGCGTGTCTGCCGGCGGAGGTGCCCCACGCGGGTCTGCCGGAGCCGCTGGTGGGCGGCCTCGTGCCCCACGCGGGCTGGACCTTCAGCGGCGCCGTGGCGGCGCTCGTGTTCGCGGCGGCCAAGCACCAGCGCGGAGCCGTGGACACCTTTGTGATCTTCGGGGCCGCGCACGGTTACTTCGGCGCCGAGCCGGCCGTGGATGGCAGCGCGGCTTGGGAGACGCCCCTGGGCCGGACGGAGCTCAATGAGCCCCTGCGCCAGCTTCTCCTCGATACGGGCGCCGCCGTCCTGGATTCCTCGGCCCACCGCTCCGAGCACAGCATCGAGGTGCAGCTCCCCTTCCTTCAACATTTGTTTCCGGACGCTCGCCTTCTGCCCATCATCGTGCCGGCGAACGAGTCCGCGCTCGTGCTGGGCGAGACTCTCGCGCAGCAAACGCAGACCTCCCAGCAGACCGTGGTCTACGTCGGCTCGACCGATCTGACCCACTATGGTCCCCGGTACGGCTTCACGCCCATGGGGGTCGGCTCGGAGGCCCTGCACTGGGCCAGCGAGGTCAACGACCGGCAGTTCCTCGACCTGGCCTTGAGCCTCGAACCCCGGCGCCTGCTCGCCAACGCGTTGGAGAACGGCAACGCCTGTGGACCCGGGGCCGCCGCCGCCGCCATCGCGGCCGCTAAACGACTGGGCGCCGAAAAGGGCGTCCTCCTGGCGCACACCAACAGCAACGAGGTCATGCTGCGCGAGATGGGGACGGCCGGCCGGGACAGCGTCGGCTACGCGGCGGTGGTGTTTTGAAGAAGTTGGAAGTGCGAAGAGTGTCATTGCGAGAAGCGCAGCGACGAAGCAATCTCAATCCCACGGGTGGGAGATTGCTTCGCTTCGCTCGCAATGACATTCTTCCCACTCTCTTGGCAACGTCCGATATCGAGAAACTGGAGCCCCGGCGGTCGGCGGGCCGTGATTTTTTTGTTTGACAGCCCCCGAACGGCCGACTATCAATGGTGCCCAAAGGCTCTACCGTGCGCAAATTCACACACTGTGACTTGCCCTCAAACGCGGATCAGTCACAACAGACTTGGTTGGAGACCATAACATGGAGCAGAAGATTCAGTTGAAAGAGAGCAACATCCCCCGACAATGGTATAACCTGGCGGCGGACCTCCCGACCGCGCCCCTGCCGCCGCTCGGTCCGGACGGCAAGCCGGTGACTGCGGACATGCTGGCGCCGGTGTTCCCGATGAACCTGATCGAGCAGGAGGTCAGCACCAAGCGGTGGATCGATATCCCGCAGGAAGTGCTGGACATCCTTTACCGCTGGCGTCCGACGCCGCTGCGGCGGGCGGTCAATCTCGAAAAGCATCTGAAGACTCCGGCGCGTATATATTATAAGGATGAGAGCGTCAGTCCGCCCGGCAGTCATAAGCCCAACACGGCGGTCCCGCAGGCGTGGTACAACAAGCAGTTCGGGATCGAGCGGCTGACGACGGAAACCGGGGCCGGCCAGTGGGGCAGCGCCCTGGCCTTTGCCTGCAAGCTCATCGGGCTCGAATGCAAGGTCTTCATGGTGCGGATCAGCTTCGATCAAAAGCCCTTCCGCAAGATGATGATGCAGGTCTGGGGTGCCAAGTGCATCGCCAGTCCAAGCACGGAGACGAACGCCGGGCGGAAGATCCTGGCCGAGATGCCGGACACACCGGGCAGCCTGGGCATCGCGATTAGTGAGGCCATCGAGGCGGCCGTCACTGACCCCTCCGGCAAGACCCGCTACGCATTGGGGAGCGTTCTCAACCATGTGCTGCTCCATCAAACGATTATCGGTCTCGAAGCCAAGAAGCAATTGCAGACGGCGGGCGAAAAGCTGCCGGATATCATCATCGGGTGCGCCGGCGGCGGCAGCAACTTCGCAGGACTGGCCTTCCCGTTCACGGCCGATAAGATCAACGGCGCCAATATCGAAATCATGCCGGTCGAGCCGGCAGCCTGCCCGAAGATGACCCGCGGCCCGTTCCGTTACGATCACGGCGACACCGCCTGCATGACGCCGCTGCTGGCCATGCACACGCTGGGCCACGCCTTCGTGCCGCAGCCCATCCACGCGGGTGGCTTGCGTTACCATGGGATGGCGCCGCTGGTGTGCCAGGCCATCGTGGAAGGTTTGTTCAAGCCCCGGGCTTACAAGCAGACCAGGTGCTACGAATCGGCCATGACGTGGGCCCAGACCGAGGGGGCGATCTGTGCCCCGGAGACCAGCCACGCCATCACCGCCGTCATCGACGAGGCCATCAAGGCCCGCGAGGAAGGCAAGAAGAAAGTGATCCTCTTCAACTACAGCGGCCACGGCCTGATGGACTTGGTGGGTTATGAGAATTATCTGTCCGGCAAGCTCCGCGACGTCGAGTTGCCGGAGGACGAGTTGCTCAAGTGCACCAAGGAACTCGAGAAGTTCCCCCCGGCCGCGATGAGAAAGACCGGCCGGTGGTAATCACCGAGCTTCGGCAAGACGGCCCTTGGGCCGACCTTGGGAAGGAAGAGTCTCTTCCGAGATTTTCCCTTCCCAAACCATAGGAAGGAATAAGGAGAAACGCCATGCAGCGCGTGATTTTCTCGGTCCTGCTCCTGGCGGCGGCGACGGCCGTCGCGACGGAATCGCAAAACGAGTTCTCGGAGAGCCAAAAAGCGCCGCAGGCCATGGTCGGCGCGACGTGGGACAGCCAATATGTCTGGCGCGGGTTCGATGTGTTTCGCGATGCCAGCGCCCTGCATGTCCTGGCCGACATGAGTCTGTTCGACAGCGGCTTCGGGGTCAGTGCCGTCGGGCACCAAAGCCTCTCCGACGCGTTTGGGAGCCTCCAGCGCTGGGACGGCACGCTCTACTACCAAAACGTCCTGGGCGGTGGTGGACCCCTGGCCACCAATTTCCGGCTCGGGTACGTCTATTACTATTACCCCAAGCTCAACTTCGGCTTGACTCAAGATCTCATGGAAGGTCACGTGGTTCTCTCCTGGCCGAATCTCCTGCCCATCCCGGGTCTCCAGCCCAGCTACGTCTTCGCGTACATGTGGCCCGGGATGAGCAATCCTTGGGCCGAGCAGGTGACTCCCCGCTTCGGGCACAACTCGACGGGCATGTTCCATATCGCCATGTTGGATTACGCCTTCACGGTCCCTTCGATCATCCCGAGGATGGACGAACAGGTGCTCAGGCTGCACTCGGAGCTGGTCTACAACAGCGGGGTCTCGCCCTTCGGCACCAAGGTGAGCTCTGGTTTCTCGGATGCGGTGGTCGGGGCCTCGACGGACTTTGCCTTCGGCGCCGCCAGGAACATCGTCCTGACGCCGGCGGTGTACTACCAGTTCTCCCTGGAAGAGACCGTCAACCCCGACAACGAGTTCTGGGCCGGCATCAGCCTCAAGTACGCCTTCTGACCGTCCTTCTTTCCTCCGTACGCAGGGCCGGCGATCATGCCGGCCTTTTTTGTTGGTGCGCCGTCCTCATTTCCTGGGACCCACGCCGCCCATGACCGACAGATCAGGAATCTGGGAGCACGAAATGCGGAGTTTCCTCAATTGATGGGGAGCTGCGCCTTCCGGTAGGATACTCCCGCTTGTGACCGGCGGCGTGGACAACGCTCGCCAGGCGCCGGGCCGAGCCGCTGCAACCGGGGGGTCTGCGCGACACACGGAGAGTGGTACGGACATGAGCCTCTTTCGAGAGAAGGTGCGCCGATTCTGTCTTCTGGCTCTGGGCATCATCGCCCCTACCGGCCCGCCCGGGCGGTCGCGAGTCTGCTCTCGGAGAGCAGGCTCTCCACAAGGGCAAGTCATACGATGAACGACTACGGAAATGGGGGGAAAATCACTATGTCTCCAACGGCTTTAGGCAAAGCGTGGGGTCTGGGTCTGGTGTTGTCAATAGTCCTTGGCTCTGCCGTCCAAGCGTTTCCCATCGCGATTGAGGGCACGGAAGGTCTGGAGGTGATTGCCAGCAGCACGAATAACGTCATCGCGACGTACCAAGGCAACTCCGCCGCGTTCAGCAACGATCTCTTCCTGGAGCGTCCCGGCGAATCGTCGCTGTTCGTCTTCAACAATCACGAGTCCGCCGTGGGCAGCACCATGGACTTGGGTAGCTTTCCCGTCGGCACCGAGTTGGCCTTCCGGCTGCACGTGCGGAACACCGGGAACGATTTCTTCACGGGTCCCGCCGAGCGCAACCCCGACAATCACACCCATGCCCGCGTGCAGGAGAACTGGCAACCGAACGAAACGCTGGTCAGCTTCGAAGACCTCCTCAACGGTCCGTTCGAGTATAACGACTTGAGCTTCTCCTTCACCAACGTCGGTACGGTGACGCCACCTCCGACTCCGAGTGTGATCCCCGCCCCCGCGGGCCTCCTGCTCGGCATGATCGGCACGGGCCTGGTCGGTTGTCTCCGCCGGCGCCGAGCCCTGTAATCCCGCGCCTCTCTACCTCTGCCATTCACCAGGGACAGTCGCCATCCTCCGGGTGCAACAGACACCTGAACAACCGACTGTCCCTGGTATTTTGTTTCCCGTCGCCCAACCACCGATCTGACGTGCTTCCGAAGCGGCAAACTGCCTTCTTGCTATTGCCGTCCGTCCCGCGATAATGGGCCTCAAAAAGCCCGCAAGCGGCTCGGAAAGGATGGCAGCGCATGTCAGAATTCAAGAACGTGACGGTGGTCAAGAAGGCCAATGTCTACTTCGACGGCAGAGTCACCAGCCGCACGGTCCTCTTTCCGGATGGCTCCAAGAAAACACTGGGCATCATGCTCCCCGGCGAGTACTCCTTCAGTACGGGCGACAAAGAGGTCATGGAGATCCTCTCCGGCACGCTGGAGGTCCAGTTGCCCGGCTCGACCGCCTGGAAGAAAATCAAGGCCGGCCAGCAGTTTGAAGTCGCGCCCCAATCCAAGTTCAACCTCAAAGTCACGGCCCTGACCGACTACATCTGCTCGTTCCTCAAATAGAATCTCGGAGTGGATATGACCGCAAGAAACATTCTCATCGCGACGGCAATTCTATTTGGCGCTGGTCTATCGGAGGCCGGGGAACAGAAGAGCGCGCCAAGTATCAGCGTCGAGAAGCAGTTCGTGCTGGATTGGCTGAGCCAGCCGGCGGTGGTGAAGCAATTCGGCGAAATCTCGGACACGATCTGGCGCTACGCCGAGCTCGGGTTGCAGGAGTTCAAGTCCTCGGCCTTGCTCGTCAAGACACTGGAGCAGGAGGGATTCCACGTCCAGACGGGTCTGGCTGGGATGCCCACCTGCTTCGTGGCATCCTACGGCAGTGGCAAGCCGGTGATCGGCATGCTGGCCGAGTTCGATGCCCTGCCCACGCTCTCCCAGAAGGCCGGCGTCACCGCCAGAGAGCCAGTGGTAGAAGGCGCCCCCGGGCATGGCTGCGGTCACAATCTCATGGGTAGTGCCGCCACCGCCGCCGCGATTGCCGTGAAACGCTGCCTGGAGAAACACAACCTGCAGGGCACTATCAAACTGTTCGGCTCACCGGCGGAGGAAACGCTCATCAGCCGACCCTACATGGTCCGCGCGGGCCTGTTCGAGGGTGTCGATGCGGTCATCAACAACCACGCCGGCAGCGAATTCTCGACGGACTACGGCGTCAAGGGCACCGCCGTGTATTCCCTGGTCTTTGTCTTCACGGGCAAGACCGCGCACAGCGGCGGCAGCCCCTGGGCCGGCCGCAGCGCCCTCGATGCGGTCGAGATTATGAACGTCTCGACGAACTACCTGCGCGAGCATCTCCATCTGACGCATCGCATGCACTACGTCATCCTGGAGGGCGGCGAGGCCCCGAACGTCGTGCCCGACCGGGCGAGCGTCTGGTACTATCTCCGCAATACCGACGACCGGTTGGAGGACATGTACCAGAGGGTGCTCAATTGTGCCAAGGGCGCCGCTCTGGCGACGGGGACGGAGCTAACGGAGGTGCGCTGTCTATCCGCCATCCACCAATGCTACCATAACAGAGCTCTCGCGGAGTCGTTTCAAGAGAACATCGAGTTGGTCGGCGTGCCCAAATGGACCGACGAGGAACAGACCTTCGCGCGGGCCCTGCAAAAGAGCCTGGGCAAAGAGGTAAAGGGAATGCCCGTGGACGTCAATCAGATCAAGGGCCCGGAGGCCGTGTTCACCGGGGGCCCCTCGTCGGATCACGGGGACGTGACCTTGGTAGTCCCGACCGCGACGATCCGCTTCCCCGGCGAGGTGCCGGGCTCGATCGGGCATCACTGGTCCTGCGTCACCTGCAACTCTGGGTCCGCCGCGTGGAAAGGGCTGAACGCCGGGGCCAAGGCCATGGCCGCCTCCGCCGTGGATCTGCTGACCCGGCCGGAGGTGCTGCAGAAGGCGAAAGAGGAATTCGCCGCCAACAGCAGGAAGCACCCCTACCAATCCTTCCTGCCCCCGGAGGCCCAGCCGCCCCTGGACATGAACAAGACGCTGATGGACAAGTACCGGCCGCTCCTGGAGAGGTAGGACCAAGTCAGCTCCCGGCAAGGAGGCAGGCGTCTGGCGTGACGAGAGCCACCGTCTGTCGTGGAGGAATCGTAGGTCCCTTCGTCAGAGGCGGCCAGAGCGCGCGATGCGGCTCTTGTCTGGGCCGGTCTCCGGGGAGACGACCGACCGCGGCTCGCCCTGGAGGCGGGCGACCGACCGGATGGCCGGACGGCGGGCGTGCTCGTAGTCGAGCAGCGCGGCGATGATCGTGGCCAGGTCCTGTTCCGTCAGCCACCAGCCGACCGGGATGGACACTTGCTCGGCGGCAAACTCGTCCACACCGGGCAACGGTGCGCGGGACTCCTTGAAGGCCGTGTGCCGATCGTTGCGGGCATGCACCTGCGACACCGTGACGCCGGCTTTCTCCATGTGCGCCATGAAGGCGGCTCGGTCCCGGACCCGGATGGTATAGAGCCAATGGGAACTCCACCGATCGGTCGCGTAGCGCAGGGGTCGGATCGTCTGGAGGCCGCCCAGCGCCTCGTTGAAGCGTGCCGCGTGGCGGCGGTGCTGGGCCAGGGTCTCGGCCACGTACTTGAGCTGCTCCAGGCCGATCGCCGCCGTGACATCGTTCATGTGGAATTTGTAGCCGTACTCGGCAATGTCCGCCTCGCAGCGGAGGTCCTTGCGCTTGCCTTGGCGGTCGATGCCGTACCAGCGGAGCAGCCGGCCCCGCTCACAGTCCGCCCGGGACTTGCAGACCAGGGCCCCGCCGTCGACGGTGGTCATGTGCTTGATGGCCTGGAAGGAAAAGCAGACGAAGTCCGAGTGGGAGCCGATCGGCTGATCGTGGTAGGTCGCCCCGAAGGCGTGACAGGCGTCTTCGATCAAGGGAATCCCGTGCGCGGCGGCCAGGGCGTTCAGCGCCTCCAACTCGCAGGGATACCCGCCCCAGTGGACGCACATGATCGCTTTGGTCCGCGGCGTGATCCGCGGCGCCACGCTGGCCGGGTCGATGTTGGCGGTCCAGGGATCGATATCCGCCCAGACGATCTTGGCCCCGTGGGCCAGGATCGGCTCGTTGGTCGCGGAACAGGTCATGGGCGTCGAGATGACCTCGTCCCCCGGTCCCACGCCGGCCAGCCGCAGGGCCAGGTGCAGCGCCGCGGTCCCGTTGTTCAAGGCCAGCACCTGGTCATTACCGAACCATGGGGCGAGCTGCCGCTCGAACTCCTCCACGCGCGGACCTTCCCCGATATAGCCGCTGAACAGGACCTCCCGTAGCGCCTCCAGCACACTTTCCGGCATGAAGACCTTAAATAGAGGGATGCTCCGACCTTGCCCGGACAACAGACTCTTTACTACTTCATCGTTTTGCCCCATGACGGCCTTACCTCCTATATTCCCCCGTCCTGACGGGCGCGGGCCCATCCCGCAGCCTCCTACCGGTCCAGAGAACTATCGCGAAGCAACGCTGCGACCCACGGCGAGGACATCACCTGCGTCACCTTGGACTTGTATGTCTTGATGGCCCTTCTGCCGCGGGTGAACTCCTGCGGGTTCAGGACCATCGTGGCGTGATTCAAATGGATCACGTACCGGCCCAGCACGGACCCGGGCAGCTCTATGGTCGGATACCCGCGGCGGCGGAGCTCGAGATATAGGCCCTGGCCGGCGGTGAGCCGCCGCTCCCGGCCCATCAGAAAGGACAGATTCTCCCGGCGCAGCACCGCCGTGCGGTAGAGACAGCAGATCGTGCAATTGTGCCAGCGGTAAAAGTCCCGCTGGCGCGGATCGTTGCGGATTTTCCGCACGAGGGCCTTCACATCCGTCGCCTTTCGTAGCAGGACCCGCCACCGCGGCCTCACTTCGAGCCTGTCCGACCCCACGCAGGCCACGTCCGGGCCGGTCCCGAAGTACGTGAGCAACTCCGCCAGCCAGTCGTCCTTCTGGATGATCGTATCCGAGTGGATCGCCACGTAGAACTCCGTCGTGCACGCCTGCAAGCCAAGGTCGAGACCGGAGCCTTCCGCGCCGCTGCCGAGGATCTTTTCGGCTCCGAACCGGCGCGCCACGAGGTGAATCCACGGCAGGGACTGGAGGTATTCCAGGGACTCGTCCTGAGAGTCGTTGTCGACGACCACGACCCGATACGGCGTGTGCGTGAACTTACGAATGCTCCGCAGGCACACGCGGATGAGTTCCGGCGTCCTGTAGTTCACGACGCAGATCGTCGCCTGACCTGGTGACAGATTCTCCACTGATACTCCCCTGAACGAGTTCCAACCGTCCCAAGGTGTTGCCCCCCAGGTGACCTCTGGGATCGGAATTTCCGGGGCATTTTACGCTGGGACGGTCCCAAGAGTCAAGCCTTTTTCCCCTCCCATTTCCCCTCCCAGAGACCATGTCATCGAACGTGACGAGGAGAGAGGTGCCGGGGCTTTGCGGGAGTGTCGGATTGCGATTCCGCGTGAAATCTGGTATGGATGGGGTCCCGTGTCGTGTGAAGTTCGCAGGGTCAGGTTTGAAGTAGGACGACGTCGCTTCACACTTGACACTTCCAACTTGAAACTGTCTTTGCAAGGAGACTCCTGTGAGCATCGAACTCAAGAAGAATTGCCGCTACGCCCTGCTCGTGCCGACCAGCATGGGCATTCGTTTGACGCCCGACGATGGACAGCCCTTTCATAGCAGCCGCCGGCTCACCATGCAGGCCACCAGTGCCGAGACCAACGTGGCAAGCGTCGCCTCGTATCTCGGGCTGCCGGTCAAGGTGCTGACGACCTTCGTCAAGGGCAGTCCCGTCGCCCGCTTCATCAAAGACGATCTTGCCGGCCGGCACATGGACTACGAGGGCAAGGAAGTGGACCAGGGCGGCCCCTGGGGCTACCGGCACCAGTTCAACCTGGCGGACAGCGGCTACGGCTCGCGCGGCCCGCGCGTGTCCAACGACCGGGCCGGCGAAGTCGGCCGGACTCTGAACGTCAAGGACTTCGACCTCGACCGGATCTTCGGCCGCGAGGGCGTCCAGATCGTCCACCTATCCGGACTCATCGGGGCCTTGTCGCCCGACACGGGGACCTTCTGCCTGGAGATCGCCCGGGCCGCGAAGAAGTACGGCACGCGCATCGCGTTCGACCTCAACTACCGGGCCTCCTTCTGGAAGGGCCGCGAGAAGGAGCTGCGCAGCATTTTCCACGAGATCGCCGGAGTCGCGGATATCCTCGTCGGCAACGAGGAGGATTTCCAGCTCTCCCTGGGGATCGAAGGTCCCGAGGCAGGTGGCAAGGGCCTGGCGAGCAAGATCGACAGCTTCAAAGTCATGATCGACCGGACCCGGCGGACCTACCCCAACGCCTCGGTCTTCGCGACCACGCTGCGGGAGGTCGTCAGCGGCAACTGTCACCGCTGGGGCGCCGTCCTGGCCGAAGGGAGTAATTGGCACATCGTGGAGCCACGGGAGATCGGGGTGCTCGACCGCATCGGCGGCGGCGACGGCTTCGTCGGCGGCCTCCTCTACGCGATCCTGCGCGGCTGGGAGCCGGAGAAGTGGGTCCAGTTCGGCTGGGCGACGGGCGCCCTGGTCGTCACCCTCCTGACCGATTACGCCCAGCCGGCCGATGAGGAGCAAATCTGGAGCATCTGGCAAGGCAACGCCCGCGTGAAACGATAAGAGCCTATCCCAGCAGGCTATTGTATGGCTGGGTGGCACGCACAAACTCGTTTGTCCGTGGGCCTGCCGAATGATCCAGTCCGGCAGAAAGACACCGACCGACGAGTTTGTCGGCGCCACCCGCCGACCCAGCATCCGGAGGACAAGGGTCCCGAAACGCGATGCATCGCGTTTGGGCGCCCCCTCCTCAAGGCTGACGGCCTTGGTTTGTAGTGTGCCCGTAAGGGCATTCTCAGGAGAACGCCTTACGGCGTCACTACAAACGAGCTACGCTTGCTGGCCAACGCGTCTTGCGAGCTACTTCTTCTCTTCAGCGGGTCTCGCCGTCAACGCCTCCTGCAACTTCTTGAGGATCTCCGGCGAGGGCAGGTTGCGGTCTTCCATCACCAGGGACGCGAAGTTGTCGGCCAGGATTTCTTCCGGATGAATGATGTACTCGGTATTCTTGCCGATCTGTTCGAAGAACCCGGTCACCTGATCGGCCTCGACGAGCCGGGGCTGTGACCCCTCATAAAGGGGCGCCACACTGGGCGAGTCGCCCTGGCGGTCCACCAGAAGGAGTTGGAACTGCATGTACCGGAAGAACTCGCCGCCACGCGTGACGTCGTACTTGTCCGTGCGGGAGAAAAGGATCGGGATCGCCCAGACATCCGTCCCGCCGACTTGCACGCGGATACAGTGGTCGTTCGCGGGGGCGTCGGGATTCGTGATCTTGCGGCTCTTGAGAGTCTCCGGGAACTCGATGTCGGCGCATTTGACAAAGCCGATGGTCTGATAGAGCCTGTCGCGCAGGCGGGGATTGCTCCGAGACAGGATGTGAAACAGCTCATGAGCAATGAGCCTGGGGTCCAGGGGCCGGTTCGGCGTCAGCACATTCTGCGGCAGAATCAGGGCATGATCGCGCGTGTACGCCGCGCCGCCTTCTTCCTTGCCCGTCGTCTTGACGGCATAGATCGCCTTGGGCCACGGCAGGGCCAGCCGGTCCAGCGGCGCCCGGAGCCGGTCGAGGGCGGATACGAGCGACGCTTTCTCCGCTTCGGTCCAGTCGAGCACGTTTCGCCCGACGAACTCCAGGAACTCCTTCTCGGAGACATCCTTCTCCGTCTTCACCCGGGCCGCACGATCGAAAGGGCTCAGGGCCCGGATGAAGTCATCGCGAGTGGTCAAGATCTTCCGGCCCTCCTCCGCCGGGGTGAACGTGACCATTGTGTCGCCGCTGAGCTTGACCTGCGCCTGGCAGGCTCCGACCACGGTCAAGACGATCCCGCATGTCACGATTGACCCATTCATCTGTTGCTCCCGTCTGAGTCGCAAGACGATCTCGCAGTGCCCACGATGCGGTACTTCTATTCTCTCATCGTGGGTGTTTTCCGATCCAGCGTCAAGAGAAATGCGTGTGACGCCGCGCCTCGTGTGTGACTACATCTGGTCGCCAAATGGAACGGGTCCCAGTCGCGATGAACCACGATTGGGACCCGAACCCACGCCTGTTGTCGTGCTCGGCCCAGACCCTGTGCTCAAGGTCGGGCTAGCGGGCGGTCGTCGTTTGCGACTGGTGCATGTTGAGGTTGATCGTATTTCGCACGAGGGGGTCGATATTGGTCTGCGTCGTGATCGACCCGGATTGGCGGATGTCCGCCGACTGGGACTGGCTGCTCGTGCCGGTGGGAGTCGTCAGCGTTTGCTCCTGGGCGCCGGTATAGCTCTGGGTGCCGTTGACGGTGCCCACGCCGTTCGGCTTGAATAGGCACGTGTCCAGTTTCACCCCGAGGTCCTGTTGTGCTCTGCCGGTGAGTTGGCGCGTGGTTTCACCCAGCAGGTCCTGCGTGCCGTTGACGCTGGCGTTCTGCCGGGCCGTGCCCAAGCCGGTCCCGGTGGCGGTGGCGGTCTGGGTCAGCGACCCGCGCGCCGTTTGCAGGATCGACAGACCGCTGGTGCGGTCGCTGGCCTGCTGCGATTGGGTGAAACTGCCCTGAACGTCGCCGCGAGCGGAGCCCACGCCGCCGGCCCACTCGACCCGATTCATGGCGCCAATCTCGAAACTCTGGGTCCGGCCGACCGACCCCAGCGCACTGCCGGCCCATACAAATACGCCTAGCGTAACTGTCAGCATCAACCTACGCATCTCGAACCTCCTTTAGGAGTTGGAACTGTCAAGTCTGAAGCCGGCGAGGCCGCGACCTCCAACTTCACACTTCCAACTTCAAACTTGATTTATGGTTGAATGTGGACGTAGCCCACTTGTTGATCGTTGGGGAAGCCCGCCATATCGAATAGCTCGCGACTCATCGTAATGCCCGGCCCATCGTAGGGGGGACGTTTCGGCTCCAGGCGACGCGCGGGAGCCCCAGCCGGCACGGCGGAGGAAGTCTGGGCTGGGGCGGGGGCGGGAGCTGAGCTGGCCGCCGACGGCTTCGCGGACTCGCCCACCGATTCCGTGACCTCCGTGCGAGCCGGTGCCAGGCTCTCCGTCCCCCTTGGGACAGGGAGTTGCACCTGCGCCGGTGTGGAAACCGGTCCACTCGTCGCGGCCGGCCAGGGCCGGCACCGAATCCGGTCGTAGATAGCCGCCGGGATTCTTCTGCGCTCCACCCGCTCCGGATAGTAGCGATACGCCTCGGCGCTGAGGATCGCCTTGCCCTTGCCCTCGGTGATTCCCTTGGCTTTGGCACCCATGAGAGACAGCGAATAGTTGACCTGGCTGTAGCCGGCGCCGGCCGAGGGGAAGGTCGTATTGGTGCCGGTGGTGACGCCCTTCATCCCGCCGGAAATCAGCAGGATATCCACATCCCACAGCAGGGCCTCAGCGACGGCGGCCTTGTACCCTTGGTCCCAGTTGCGGTCCGGGTCGGCTTCCACACTCACTTTGCCCATGTACGCGTAGCCCTCCTCGCCCAGGAGCTTCATATCCACATTGGAGTCGATGAAGACCAGGAGGGATTTGCCTTCGGGTCGGCGATCCCGGACGATGGAATCAGCGATCTCGATGCCGCGGCCGCGGAAATACGTGTCGGGCTTGCCGAACAGGGCTACTCCGACGCCGTTGAGCACCCCGCCGACCGCTGCCAGCACGCCGTTATGCGGCAAGGCCTTCAACACACTGCGGACTTCCCGCATGTCGTCGGGATTCTGCGGATTGAAGGTCGTCTCGTAGACTTGATCGTTCGCGGTTGGGCCGTTCGGAAAGTAGGCCTTGATCGTGCCCCAGCCGCCGTGATTCCAGTAGGGCAGATAAGGCGGGAACGTCGTCAGCGGCGGCGTTCGCGTCTTGTAGTCGGAAATCGACGTCGTGTTGATGTTGACGTTGGACGTGGACGTGCTGTCGCTGCTGGCATCGCCCGTACTCACGGAGGTGTTCTGGTTCTGGTTTGTGGTGACCTGGTTGGCGACGTCCGCCGCCATCGGCCTGCTGTCGCCCCACTCCGGGCCGCCGTTCTCACCGTACGCCGCCACCGCGCACCAGGCGAGCGCGGGGACCAGGAAGATCCATGTCTTTTTCATCGTGCTTCTCCTTTTACCAAAAACTCCTTTTCTCATCCGGGGCCTCCGAGACACCCTCCTGCGTCAGTGTCGAGTGTTGCGCCCCCCTGTAGTCGGGATCATCGCGGCCCAGCCCCTCGACCAAGAGAGCCGGGTGGCGGAAGTGCAGGCCGCCACCCGGCGCTTGGCAAGAGAAACTGGGGTTCCATAGAATAGAATCGTGAGGTCGGCACGCCGAGAACGTGCCGGGTGAGCAAGGTGGCACGGCCAGACGAGTGTGGGAGTCCTGGGTCGTGCTGGCTTGGAGGAGCGAGTTCAGGTACTGGTGGTCGCCCCGCGCAGGCAGTGGGCCAGTGCCCAGAGGCGGGAATCCGGCGCACCGCACCGGTCGGCGGTGAATTCCCCTTGTTGAGCAAAGCGGCGGCAACAGTCCGTGTCGATCCTATTCGCACAGCATCCCTGCTCGATTCGAGTCCCCCAACGCGACAGATCCCGTTGGGGCCTCCTTGCCTTGTTTGCCCCGCATCGCATGCAACAACGGCAAATCTGATTGTCCAGTCTACAGTCTACAGTCTACAGTTATAGGACTATACTGTCAAGGACAACTTTCTGATCTCCGTAATCGATTTTTTTGTTTCGGCCTGGCCCTCCCAACAAAAAGGCAAGAGGAAAAGGGAGAGAGGAAGAGAACGGGCCTCCAACCAGGTACCTTCCCTTGACCTCTAACCCTTTTGCCTCTTGCCTTTCACTTTTGCCATCTTGCTGGCCCCGTTGGGCCGCTATTTCACGTAGCACGGGCATCTTGCCCATGGGGACACGGGCGCTCGCGCCCGTGCTACTTCACTTCGAGGATGGAGTTGTATTCCCCGTACGGATTCAGCTCGGACCGCTCGTTGTAGGGGTCCTGCTGCCACTGGCCGTCCACGACCAGGCGGTAGCGGTACGTGCCGTGGGGCAGCTTGATTTTCGCCTGCCAGACGCCGGTTTCACCGACCCGCTCCATCGGCGTCGTGGCCGGCTGCCAATTGTTGAAATCGCCGGCAATCGCGACGGTTTCGGCACGCGGGTACAAGGTCACAAAGACCACCGCGTCCTGCATTTGGCTGACGCCGTAATACTCGGAGAGCTTGGCGTCGATGCGATCGACGCTTTCAACGACAGATTCGGCCAAGGTCGCCAGAGTGGCTCCCGCCGAGGCAGAGGCCGACATCGGCTCTCGGGCCGCGAAAACTTCAGCGGCCACAACCAGCTCCGGCTCCTTGGGCGGCTCCGCCACGACCGCTACCGGTTCCGGCATGACCACCGGCTTGGGCTCCGGCGCCGGCTTGTACTCCACCACCGGCATTTGCGGCGTCATCGGTTTCGCCTCGACGGCCGGCTTCGACTCGACGGTCGCCGGCTTTTGTTCCAGCACCGGTGTCGGCATCGGCTTGGGCTCAACTACCGGTTTCGGCTCGGCCGCCGGCCTTTGCTCCACCACCGGCCTCGGTGGCACCGGAGGCATCGCCGGTTTCGGCTCGATCAGCGGCTTGATCTCGATCGCCGGCTTCGGCTCCGGCACGGGTGTAAGCTTCGTGGCCTTGAGAAGCTCGTTGGCGCTGGTCCCGATGGCTTCGAGTTGATCGGCCAGGGAATCGACGAGCCGCTTGCTCTTGACCTGTTGCCGTTCCTCGTTGCCGATGACCTCCTGCGCCAGCATCCGGAAATCCTGCTGGCCTTTGCTCGCCGGGTCATATTCATTGATCGGCTGTCCGAAGCTGGACGCCTCTTTGATGCGCGTGTTGAAATTCACCACGGTCTTGAACATCTGATCGGCGAAGTGCGACCGCAGCTCGGCCAGGATCTCGCGGGCCATCTTCGTGCGGATGTCGTACATGCTCGCCAAGACCCGGACGTTGACATGCTGCTGGCACCGCTTGCACAGAATGCTCAGCGTCTCCAGTTGCTTGCTCAGGCCGTGCAGGGCAAAATAGCCGGTCTCGACCGGCACGACCACGTCGGTGGCCGCCCGCAAGGCGTTGAACGTCAGCAGACTCACCGCCGGCGGACAGTCCACCACGGCGAGGTCGTACTCGTCCTTCACATCCTCCAGCACGTCCCTCAGGCAGCACTCGCGGTCCGGGATCCCGGCCATCTGCTGCTCGAATGCGGACAGGTCGATGCTCGCCGGGGCCAGCTCCAAGTTCTCCCCGATCTGCCAGAGGATCTCCGTCAGCCGGAGGGGCTCATTGCGACTCCTGCTGATGAGCACATCATAGATGCTCTGCTCGATCTGCTCTTCCGGCACGGCCAGCCCGACCGCACAGTGTGACTGCGGGTCCATATCCACCAGCAGCACCTTCTTGCCCAGTTGCGCCAGGGCACTGGCCAAGTTGATCGATACCGTGGTCTTGCCACAACCCCCTTTTTGGTTGACGATTGCGACTGTTCTCATCTTGGTCTCCGTTACCAGCTCCAGTGCCGCCGGTGGTGGGCTCCCGCACGCGACCCTACGCGCCGGGCACCCTAATCCCCTACCCTATCTGCTTCTCCAGAACGGGAAAAACCTGCATATCAGCACTGACAGGCGGCATCCGTGCCTGTAGTTATTTCTTCGGCACACGCCTCCCAAAAACTTTACCCCTTTATGGGACCGCCCAATAAAAAGATCAAAAAAGTACAGAAACAACCCCTCTTATCGGGGCACCAGCGTCCGCCACATCGAGTCCGCAGCTACCCCGGTGGCCCGCGATCCTTCGCTGACGCTCAGAGCCTGCCCGAGGGGGGCCGAAGGGTTGACAAAAGGGCGTAACTGCCCCACGAAAATTGGTCACACACCGGCGCCGATTCACGCGTCTTTTCGGCGAACCTCAACGCCAGCCTTGCGTACTATTAAGTTTCAGTCATACAATAGCTGTCGGCCTCGGACGGCACGGACTGCGGAAAGGATCGGGTCAGAGTGGGTTGCATCTGTCGGACAATAGGGCTTGTGCTTCTGTTGTTTGCCTGTAGCGGCGACGCTGCCCGGGATCTGGGCATTGAGAACGAGGGAGATCATAGATTCTTGCGAGTCCATGCTTTGTGCGCGGTCGGCAACCCCAGTGATTCTCTCACCCGGTGCGCCGCGGCACCGCGCCTGGGCGCCGGCGCAGGCGCCGTCTCGGTAGCGACCATGGACCGGCCGTCCTTGGAGGGCTCTGGTTTCCGTGGGACGCTGCTATCGCTGGGCTGTCTCCTGTCCGTATAACGCCTCGTCTCTTACCGACTCGCCCCGATTCGCAATGTACCCGCGCTCCCCGACGATCTGCGCCGGGCGCGATCTCATGCAGATCGTCGCAGGAATAGCGAATGACGGCCGATCCAGGAACATCATAATAATCCCGGTGGACACAGGTATGCTGAACCCGTTCGATATCCATCAAATACCCGGACTGACACAGACCGAGGCCGCGCGGCGGCTTGCCGACGAAGGCTACAATGAACTGCCATCCAGCCGCCGCCGGAACAGCTTCGCCATCGCGCTGGAGGTGATCCGCGAGCCGATGTTCCTGTTGCTGGTCGCTTGCGGGGTCGTTTATCTCTTCCTGGGCGAACCCAAGGAGGCCCTGATGCTGCTGGGCTTCGTCTTCGTCATCATGGGGATCACCATCGTCCAGGAGAGGCGGACCGAGCGGGCCTTGGATGCCCTGCGGGACCTGTCCAGCCCCCGTGCCCTGGTGATTCGCGACGGTCAACAACAGCGCATCGCGGGTCGCGAAGTGGTCCGGGGAGACATCGTCCTCCTGGCCGAGGGGGATCGTGTGCCGGCCGATGCCATTCTGCGGCACGGCGTCAACTTGTCGGCGGATGAGTCCCTTCTGACCGGCGAGTCGGTGCCCGTGCGTAAACGGGCCGCCGAGGGGGTGCAAGAGCTGGCCAAGCCCGGCGGCGATGATCTGCCGGCCATCTTCTCCGGCACCCTGGTCACCCAGGGTCAAGGCATCGCCGAAGTGCTGGCCACGGGCCTGCGCACCGAGATCGGTAAGATCGGCAAGGCCCTGCAGACTCTGGAAGCCGAGCAGACCCTGCTTCAGAAGGAGACCGGCCGGCTGGTTCGCTCCATGGCGTTCGTCGGGCTGTCGCTGTGCGTGGTGGTGGTAGTCCTCTATGGGCTGACCCGCGGCAATACGGCATTGAGCTGGAAACAGGGCTTCCTGGCCGGCATCGCCACGGCGATGGCCACCTTGCCGGAGGAATTTCCGGTCGTGCTGACGATCTTCCTGGCCCTGGGCGCCTGGCGGATTTCGCAGAAGCGGGTGCTCACGCGGCGCATCCCCGTCATCGAGACCCTGGGTGCGGCCACCGTGCTCTGCGTGGACAAGACGGGCACGCTGACGCAAAACCGCATGTCGATCAGCAAGCTCGTTACCGACGGCCGAACCTTCGACGCGAACGACCCGCGTGGCCCGTCGCTGCCGGAGGAGTTCCACCCGTTGGTCGAGTTCGGCATCCTCGCCAGCAAGAAGGACCCGTTCGACCCAATGGAGAAGGCGCTGCGCGAGCTCGGTACCAGGCATTTGGCCCGGACCGAACACCTGCACGAGAACTGGAACCTGGTCCAGGAGTATCCTCTTTCCCCGGAGTTGCTGGCCCTGTCGCACGTGTGGAAATCGCCCGACGGCCGGGCCATCATGATCGCCTCCAAAGGGGCACCGGAAGCGATCGCCGACCTGTGCCATCTGGATGGGCCGCGTCGTCAGGACCTGCTGCAACGGGCCACGGAGATGGCGGGCGAGGGTCTGCGGGTCCTGGGGGTCGCCCAAGGCCGTCCCGTGGCACAGGGCGATTTGCCGCCGCAGCAGCACGATTTCGAGTTCACCTTTCTCGGCCTGGTAGGACTGGCCGATCCGATCCGACCCGCCGTGCCGGGGGCCATCCAGGAATGTTACTCCGCCGGCATTCGGGTCGTGATGATCACCGGCGACTATCCCGCGACGGCCCAGAGCATCGGACGCCAAATCGGCCTGCGGTCCGCGGACGAAATCGTCACCGGACCCGAGCTCGACCGGATGGATGATGCCCAGCTCCGGCAGCGCCTCGCCACGGCCAACATCATCGCGCGCGTCGTCCCCGAGCAGAAGCTGCGCATCGTCAACGCCCTCAAGGCCGCCGGCGAGGTGGTGGCAATGACCGGCGACGGCGTCAACGATGCTCCGGCCCTGAAAGCCGCCCACATCGGCATCGCCATGGGCGGGCGCGGCACAGACGTGGCGCGCGAGGCCGCCGGGCTGGTGCTGCTGGACGATGACTTTTCCTCCATCGTCCAAGCGGTTCGCCTGGGCCGGCGGATCTTCGACAACATCAGAAAAGCCGTTTCCTACATCTTCGCCATTCACGTGCCCATCGCCGGCCTATCGCTGATCCCGGTGTTTTTCTCGGATTGGCCGCTGATCCTGCTGCCGGTTCATATCGTCTTCCTTGAGCTGATCATCGACCCCTCCTGCACCCTGATCTTCGAGGCCGAGGGAGCCGAGCCCAATACGATGATCCGCCCCCCGCGCGACCCACGCGAACGCCTGTTCGGCCTGAGGTCGGTCTCGATCAGCCTGCTGCAGGGTGCCAGTGTGCTGGCGATCGTCCTGGGAGTCTTCTTGATCACCCGCTACCTCGGCCATAGCGAGAACAATGCGCGCGGCCTGACGTTCGCCGCCCTGGTGGTGGCCAATCTCGCCCTGATTCTCACCAATCGCTCCTGGTCCCGCACCATCCTGGCCACGCTCAAGGAGCCGAATGCCGCCTTGTGGTGGGTGGTCGGCGGCGCCGTGGTATTTCTGGGCCTGGTGCTCTCCGTGCCGGTCCTCCAGAACCTGTTCCACTTCGCCCCGCTGCACGGGCTGGACCTGGCGGTCTGCCTGCTGGCCGGCGCGGTGAGTATCCTGTGGTTCGAGATTCTCAAGCTCGTCCGGCGGCCCCAGGCATCAGACGGGATCGCAAGGGCTGTCCGTCCCTGAGTGAGACACCTTGACGAGGAAGGAGATCGGATGATGCTCTTCATGGCTGGCAGATATGGAAGGCTCAGGCTGTGCGCGCGAGTCTCTCTGGTTGTGGGCATCGTCATCGCCCTGAAGCTGGCGGCCCACTCGTATGGGTGGGAGATCATCTCGCTGAACCCGCTGTTCTCCGGCATCATCGCGGCCAACGTCTTCCTGATTCATGACCTCGACAACCCGTTCGGCTACTACGAGCGAGACTCCGCCGAGGACGTGTCCCTCAAGCCGCTGGACGATCTGATGGCGCACCTGGAAGCGTTGGCGCACGCTGTCCCGCAAGCGTCGTGACTCCCGGCCTTGAGTGAATCCTCCAGTAATGAAAGACAGCGCACGTTGTGCAAACGTTCACCCGAATCGGTCGGGAGCGTTCGCGGGAAGAGCACGTTGACTGGTATGAAGCAGAAAACGGGTAGCAGGCTGATCGACAGAATAGGGAGAGTACACGGTTGGTTCCGCCAAGACGTCGATCTCTTCATGCTCGTCATTCTGGCCAGTTGGTCGGTGGCGGAGTTGGCCGAGGAAGTGGTACAGGGCACGACGCAGCGATATGACGAGTGGGTGTTGCGCCAGCTTCGCTCCCCGACGGATCGGACCAACCCGATTGGCCCTGCCTGGTTCCAAGACATGTGGCGCGACGTGACGGCCGTGGGTAGCGTCACGGTGCTGGCCGTGGTAACGATGGCCTGTACCGGCTACTTGCTGCTGCGCAAGCAGTATCACGTGCTGGCCTTCCTGTTGGCGGCGATAGTCGGGAGCCCGATCCTATCCCTGTTGCTCAAGGGCCTCTTTGGCCGGCCGCGGCCGGAATTCGCCTCCCCGGCCACGCATGTCACCACGTCAAGTTTCCCGAGCAGCCATTCCATGCTCTCAGCCGTCGTCTATCTTACGCTTGGGGCACTGCTCGCCCGCACAACCACGCAGTTTCGCTACAAACTGTACTTCATCGCCACGGCCCTGATGATCACGGTCTTGGTTGGCATCAGTCGCATCTACTTGGGCGTCCACTATCCCACCGACGTCCTGGCTGGCTGGAGTTTCGGCCTGATCTGGGCCCTGCTCTGCTGGCTGATCGCCCGATTTCTCCGGAACCGCGGAACCACCGAGCCCCTCGATGGATCGAGTTGATCGCTCCTGTCCCGCTCCCGGGCAAGGAGAGCCATGACAAGAGAGACCGGGGTCTGTCCCCCGGTAAGCTCGTCCTCCGGGTGAACTCAAGGTTGGCGGAGCAGGCAGGACGGCGGTAGAATCGAGACCAGTCAAATGAAGAGAATGGGTCTTGCTCATCCCCGTTGATGGGCAAGCGACAGAGATACTCATTGAAGGAGGCAGAACCATGAATCAGAGTGCCGGACGCCGGGAGTTTCTTAAGTATGCGGCCGCGGTGACGGTGGGCACGGGGTTGCTGACCACGGCCGGCCGCGCGCAGGGCCAGGGGTCAGGGGCCAAGCTGCGCAAGGCTTGCCAGTACAACATGCTGCCCAAGGGGCTCAAAGATGCCGAGAAGTTCGCGCTGGCGAAAAAGTGCGGGTTCGAGGGGATCGAGCTGAATCGACCGCTCGAAGACTTGGCTGCCGCCCAGGAGATGGGGGCCCTGGCCAAACAGGCGGGCGTCCCGATCCACGGGATCGTCAACGGCTGGGGCGGGCCGCTGTCGGACCCCAAGCCGGAGAACGTCGCCAAGGGCATCGCGAGCATGGAGACCTCGCTGAAATGCGCCAAGGCGGCCGGGGCGGACGCCGTGCTGCTGGTACCGGCCGTCGTCAACGAGGAGGTCGGCTACGGCGAGGCGTGGGAGCGGTCCCAGAAGAACATCCGCACGCTGCTGCCGCTGGCGAAGGAACTCCAGGTGATCATCGCGGTGGAAAACGTGTGGAATAAGTTCCTGCTGAGCCCGCTGGAGTTCGCCAAGTACGTCGATCAGTTTGACGATCCGTGGCTCAAGGCATACATCGACGTCGGCAATATGATCCAGTTCGGCTTCGCGCAGGACTGGCTCCGCACGGTCGGCAAGCGGATCGTCCGCATTCACCTCAAGGACTTCCGACGCAAGACCAACAGCTTCACGACGACGCTGCTGGAAGGCGACGTCAACTGGCCGCAGGTCCGCAAGGCCCTCGAAGAGATCGGCTATCACGGCTATTTGACCCCTGAGCTTGGCCAGGGCGACGAGGCCTTCTTGACCGATCTGGTCGGCCGGATCGACAAGATCATCGCAATGAAGACCGCATGACGGCGGCGCCAGCGACCGCGTAGTCGCGGCTCCATTCGCTTCGTCAACGTCCCTCCCCTCTGGGGGACCTCGCCAAGCCTCGAGTCGGGCGGGCATACGGTCCGTCCCTTGGGATGGGTCGCCGTACGCTCTTGACAGCTCGCCAGCCGCAGCGATCTGATCCAGGGCATCCTCCGGGTCAAGGGCCAAGCGATCTGAGAGCCGCGCGGCGCTGCCCACAGAGACGGAAAGGGCCACTGGTGAGCCGATGCACGAGTGGCCCCTTGGGTTCACCCCACAGTGGGATGCGTCATCCCTTGACTTTGACCTTGACGGCCTTGTTCTTCTCCGCCTTCGGCAGCGTGATGGACAAGATGCCGTCCTTGCAGACGGCCTCAATCCTGCCCTCATCGACATCGGTCGGCAGCGCGATCTCGCGCCGGAAGGCGCCGTAGGAGCTTTCCACGTGATAGAAGCCGTCGCCCTGGTCCTCCTTGGCCTCTTTCTTCTCGCCGCTGATGGTCAGCGTGTTGCCATACACGGAAATGTCGATCTCTTCCGGCTTCATGCCGGGGACTTCCGCCCGGACTAGGACGGCCTCGTCCTTCTCGGCGACGTCGATCGCCGGCCAGGCTCGTTGTCCGAGCAAGCTGAACGGCCGGTCGAGGCCGCGGAAGAAGCTGTCGAACCAGTCGTCCATGCCGCCCCGAAGGGTCGCCAACTCGTTTTGATCTCGTCTTCTCCAAGGTACCATTGCCATAAACCTAACCCCCTTTCACACGAACGTACGATTCTCCGTCGAACCGCTTGACAATTCGCATTTTCATCTGTGAGATGAGCAAATGGCGTGCCAGACTCAAAGGGCCGTGAATTGCCTAAATCCCGCTAAGAAAAAGCCGCGGCAGCACGATGAAAACACGGTTGTGGCTGTCAAAATGGCACTTTCGCGACGTGCAACGGGTGCCCTCGTGACATGGTATGGTTGCCACTTGGACGTCCTCGGGTACAATAGATTTGTCTGTCGGCTGCAACGGGCCCCCTGTCGCGGTCATACGCCATGGGGACCCGGCACTGGTGTCGTGCCACGTCTGACGATGGACGTACCGAGCCGCGCAATCAATCGACGTTCGACGATCCACAAAGGAAAGGGTGGCTATGATGGCCGAGACTCGTACGGCGCCACGACTGGAGGCAGTTCGCGAGGAGATCCGGGAGCCGCTGCGGCTGCTGGTCGAGCGTCTTGAAGCGCGGCTGAGGGACAACCTCAAGAGCATCAGCGTGGTCGGCAGCAGTCTGACGCAGGACTTTCAGCCGAAGGTCAGCGACATCAACACGGTCGTGCTGCTCGATGCCTATGACCTGCTAGCGCTGAACGCGGTCGCTCTGTTGGCCCCGCCGATGAGCCGGCACAAGGTCTCGCCGCCGCTGCTGCTGACCCCGTTCTATATCGACCGCTCGCGCGATGTCTTCGGGGTGGAGTTCCTCGACTTTCAATTGGCGCACGAGACGATCCTCGGCGACGACCCCTTCGCCTCCCTGCGATTCGACAAGAAGACGGTCCGTCTCCAATGCGAGCGGGAGCTCAAGGCGATGCTCATCCGCTTACGGCAGGGCTACCTTGCCTCGGCGGGGGACCGGCGCATGGTCCGCGACATTCTCATCTCGACCGCCAAGGGGCTGGCGCCGCTGCTCCGTGCCCTGCTGTGGCTTCAGGACGCCGACCGGCCGAAAACGATGGATTCGACCATCCGCAAAGCCGCCGGCGAGTTCGAAGTCGATCTGGGCGCGGTGCTGGCCGCGCATCACTGGCGGCGCCGGCAGGAGAAGCCACGCCTCACCGATGCCGAGATCGAGAGCGCCTTTGTGGCGGTCCTCGATGCCGTGGACCGCCTGACGACCATCGTGGATGGAATAGAGCTATAGGCATGCGAAAGAGTCTGCCCGTCCTCATCGCTTTGACGATCCTGCTGCCGGCGCTCGGCGCCAAGCAGTACGCACGCCCCAATCTGCCGACGCCCGCCGAGTACGTGGATGATCTCGCCCACATCATCAACGCTGAGCATAAGCATGCCCTGCTTGGCATCCTCCAGGAACTGGAGCAGAAAACCGGCGTTCAGTACATCATTCTTACCATAGACACCACCGCGGGCCTGCCCATCGAACAATTCTCGATCGAGCTGCTGGACAGATGGAAGCTCGGCCAGAAGGGCAAGGACAACGGCGTCCTGTTCACGCTGGCCCTGAAGGACCGCGCCTACCGTTTCGAAATCGGCTACGGCCTCGAAGGCGTTGTCACGGATCAGTTCGCCGGACAGGTCGGACGCGATGCGCTGGTGCCCGATCTCAAAAAAGGCGACTACAGCCGGGGCATCTACGAGGCGAATCTTCGAGTCATCCGACGGATCGCGGACTACTATAAAGTCACGTTGACGGGCATGCCCACGCTGCCGCGCGAAGTCGCCGGTTCCGGCCCTGCGCGCGGGGCGCCGGGCCCCTGCTGCGGCTGTCCCTGTTGCGGCTCTCTGCTGATCCTGTTCCTGATCCTCATGCTTCTCGACGGCTTCCGGCGGGGCCGGCTGTGGCCTTGGCTGGTCCTGCCGTTTCTCTTCCGCGGGTTCGGCCATGGCGGCCACGGTCGCAGCGGACCCTACGGCGGGGGTCCCTTTGGGGGCGGCTTCGGTGGTTTCGGCGGTGGCCTGCCGAGCGGCTTCGGTCACTTTGGCGGCGGTGGGGGCGGCCACTTCGGCGGGGGCGGTGCCAGCGGACATTGGTGAGCGTCACGGAGATGAACTTCGGCAGAATGGAGGTCAGACATGGTTGAGGCAACGAGGCACACAAGGGAATCCGCTCAGGCGGGGCTGCTTGCGGTCGTGGTCATTGCGATCGCCGTCGTGATCCTGCTCGGTCTGGCTCTCCTGGCGCTGTATATCCCCGGCTACAATCGGGCGATCCGGCTCGATCAAGCGACCAACCAGGCCTGGGCCGATGTGGACGCCCAACTGCAGCGCCGGCTCGACCTGATCCCGAACCTGGTCGCCACGGTGCAGGGCTATGCGACCCACGAGAAGGAGATCTTCGAGAATATTGCCCAGGCCCGGACGAAGTATTTCCAGGCCGACAATGTCGCCGGCAAGATCGAGGCCTCGAACGAGCTGAACGGACTGCTCTCCCGGCTGCTCGTGCTCCAGGAGCAATATCCGCAACTGAAGGCGAACCAGAATTTCCTCGCGTTGCAGGACCAGCTCGAAGGCACGGAGAACCGGATTGCCGTGGCCCGCACGCGGTACAACCAGGCGGTCAACACCCTGAACACCTACATCAAGGGATTCCCCGGCTCGTTCTTCGCCCAGCGGGCGGGCGTGCAACCGAGACCCTACTTCGAGACCACCGAGGCGGCCCGCACCGCGCCACCCAAGGTGGACTTCTCCCCCAAGCCGGCCCAGCCGGGCGCTCCGCAACCATAGCACCAGCGTGGCCAAGCTACACTCCACGGAGGCCGCCCTTTCAGAGGATATTTGAGAAGCCGGTTTGTCGTGGCATCTTGACCATGGCTCGCAGGGTCATCTTGACCCTGCACTTGGTCGTTTTTCCACGGATTCAACAGGCCCGCGGGAGCCACGGGCAGGATGCCCGTGCCACTTTTCAAACACCCCCTCAGAGATCCGACGGGGCGAGTGCCAGCCTCATAACGCTCAAGCGGCCATTGCTGATTCGTTCCCGATGCGCTATACGTCCAGGTTCTGGACCTCCAGGGCGTGGTCCTGGATGTAGCGCCGGCGTCCCTCGACGTCGTCGCCCATCAGAACGCTAAAGAGCCGGTCGGCCTCGCCGGCGTCGTCCAGGCGCACGTGCAGCAGCATCCGAGTCTCGGGATTCATCGTGGTCTCCCAGAGCTGCTCGGCGTTCATCTCACCGAGGCCTTTGAACCGCTTGATGTCGATGCCCTTGCCGCCGATCGTGCGGATGGCGGGACAGACGTCGCCCAACGAAGCGATCTCGTGGGTATCCTCGCCGTGCAGGAGCACGAATTTCGTCGGGAGCGATTCGCCGGAGTCGGTCTTCTCGACCGTGAGCAGGAAGTCCTTCAAATCCAGGGCGAAGTCCACCTTGAGCTTCTGGTTGATCTGCTCGATGCGGGCGACCTCGCGCAGCTCCTCGCCCACGACGGTTGGTTCCTCGTCGCCATTGCCGTTCGACTTTTCGCCCCCGTTCTTGCCGTTCTTCGAGGCGCCGAGCTCGTCCAGGCGTCTCTCATAGGCGGCCGCATCGTAGAAGATTTCCGGCTCTTCCTGGCCCTGACGCCGGATCATGTAGCGGGGCAGTCTCTCGCCGTCATAGTGCTTGGCGACAAAGTCGGTGAAGCGGATGCCGCGGCGGTTCAGGACGCTGACCGTTCGCTCCACGTCGGCCAGCAGTTTCACCATCTCTTCGAGCTTCGGGCCCGAGATTTTGCGGTCGCCGTCCTTGTCGGACTTCCTGGCCTTGGACCTGCCGGCGTCGCTGCGGATCATGAGCTCCGTGCCCTGGAGACCCCGGCCGATCATGCGCCGGCGCATCTCGTGCTCGGTCAGGACGTACTCAGACTCTTTCTTGCCCTTGCTCTTGACCTCGTATAACGGTGGCTGGGCGATGTAGATCATCCTCTTGTTGAGCAACTCCGGCATCTGCCGAAACAGGAAGGTCAGCAGCAGCGTTCGAATGTGCGCGCCGTCGACGTCGGCATCGGTCATCAGGATGATCTTGCCGTAGCGGCACTTCTCCACGTCAAACTCATCCGCGCCGATGCCGGTGCCCAAGGCGCTGATCATCGTGCGAATTTCATCGTGGGCCAGCATCTTCTCGATCCGGGCCTTCTCGACGTTGAGGATCTTGCCTTTGAGCGGCAGAATCGCCTGGATATTGCGGTCGCGGCCGGCCTTGGCCGACCCGCCAGCCGAATCACCCTCAACGATGAAGATCTCCGTCGTGGCTTTTTCTTTGCTGGCACAGTCCCACAGCTTGCCGGGCAGGCTCGCGCTGCTCAAGGCGCCCTTGCGCCGGGTCAGCTCGCGGGCCTTGCGGGCGGCTTCGCGAGCCGCCGCTGCTTGAATGGCCTTATTGAGGATGCGCTTGGCCTCCGGCGGGTGCTCCTCCAGATAGTGGCCGAGCTGCTCGTTGACCACGGTCTGCACGAAGCTGTCCACTTCCGGGTTGGTCAGGCGGACCTTGGTCTGGGCCTCGAATTGCGGATTGGGCAACCGCACCGCCACCACAGCCGTCAGCCCTTCCCGCAGATCTTCGCCCGTGGTGTTCTGATCCTCTTTCACGAGCTTGTTGGACCGGGCGTAGGCGTTCATGGTCCGCGTCATGGCCGTGCGGAAACCGGACAAGTGCGTGCCGCCATCGATGTTGCAGATGTTGTTCGCGAAGACGAGCACGTTCTCGGTGTACCCGTCGTTGTACTGCATGGCCACTTCACACGTCAGCCGGCTTTCGGGGTCGTCCTTGGACATGTAGATGACGTCGTCGTGCAGGATGGTCTTGCCTTCATTGAGGTGCCTAATGAACGCCCGGAGACCTTCGTTGAACTGGAACGTCTCTTTCTTGTCCGTGCGGTCGTCGCGGAAGGTGATCTTGAGGCCGGCGTTGAGGTACGCCAGTTCTCGAATTCGCTTGAGCAGCGTGTCATAGTTGAATTCGAGGTCGCCGAAGATCTCGTCGTCGGGCATGAAGGTGACTTTGGTGCCCCTCTTGCTGGCGGTGCCGATCTTCTCGGCGGGCCCGCACTTTTTGCCCTGCTTGCACTCGAAGTGCCAGTGCTCGCCGTCCCGGTAGACATCCACTTCGAGCCATTCGCTCAAGGCGTTTACGACGCTGACGCCGACGCCGTGCAGACCGCCGGCGACCTTATAACTGTCGGAGTCGAATTTGCCGCCCGCGTGCAGGGTTGTCAGCACCACTTCCAGGGCGCTGACTTTGGCCTCTTTGTGTTTTTCGACCGGGATGCCGCGGCCGTTGTCTTCTACGCTGCAACTCCCGTCCGCCTGAATCCGGACGATGATGTTGTCGCAGTAGCCGGCCAGGGCCTCGTCGATCGAGTTGTCCAGCACTTCGTAAACGAGGTGGTGCAGACCGCCGATCGCACGGTCGCCGATGTACATCTCCGGCCGCTTGCGCACCGCTTCCACACCGCCCAGAATCTTGATGTTACTCGCGTCGTATTTATGTGCCTCCATACGGGCCCTCAAATGATGGATCGGCTTGAAGTCTATCCTGTGAGTTCAAAGAGATACTCCACAGCCTGCCACTGCCAATTTCCAAAATAGAACTCGCAGTCTACCTAATAATATCGGACGAGGCCTCCCCCCGCCTGCAAAAGTTCATTAATTTTATACGCTGGCGGCGCCCGAAACGTTCGTCACCGGCCCAGCCCCACCTCGATCCGCCGGACCCTGGCCGACGGACACATCCGCTGCAATTCCCGTAGCAGCACGGCTTTGCATAATTGCAGCTCGAACATGTAGCTGGAGCCGTCGGCCGCGACCTTGAGGCAGCCGCTAGACACCCCTGCAATCCGGCAGTGGGCACGCAAGCCTTCGGGCAGCAGATTCGCCCAAGCGTGAGCGAGCGAATCGTACTGGCTGCACACCGGAGTCAGGCGTTCCACGAAACGGGACACGAGATCGCCCATTCTGCACGCTTCGGACGTGTGTTGCTTGTCCATCCTTGGCTCCCCAAAAGCGTCGCTCACCCTTTGGCAACGCCGTAATTGTTGCGCTCACCCGCGGGCAGCATCGTCAAGCGAAGCTTGGCGATCGCTTGACTCGACGAAGCACAAAGGCCATCCCCAAGGCCCCCGGCCTTGAGGCTGCCACCCGAAATCGCCCTCCTCGCCTATCCGAGGTTGATCGGCATCAGAACGTACAGAAAGTCGCCGCCGCTTTTGATCATGCCCGGCCGGTCCGGCTGACCGAGTTCCAGTTCAAAGTCCGCTGTCCGGATCACGCGCAAGGCATCGCTCAGGAACTGTGGGTTGAAACCGATTTCTATCGGCTCCCCCTCGTACTCGACCGGCATACTGACCTCGGCCGCCCCAGCCTCGGGCGAGCTGCCGGAGAAGATAATCGCTCGGGCCGTGAGAGACAGCTTGATGCCCTTGGACTCTTCGCTCGTCAAGAGGGCCGCCCGGCGCACGCCACTGAGCGCTCCTTCGGTCGACAGCGTCAGTTTCTTATCATAATCGGCTGGGATAATGTCTTCGTACTTCGGGAAGTTACCTTCCACAAGGTTGGAGCTGATGACCACGTTGGCGCAGCTCAGGAGCACTTGGTTGTCCACAAATCTGATGGCGACGTTTTCTTTCTCGCGCGGCCCGATCTTTTGGAGCAGGGCCATCGTCCGGGCCGGGATAATGATCTTCTTTTCCGCGGCTTCCCCGGCCGGCGCCTGCTGCAAATCGACCCGGCAGCGGGCCAGCCGCCGACCATCAGTGGCAACGAGGATCAGCTTCTTGCCCTTCACTTCCCACAGAACGCCGTTGATCGCGTAGCGGCTGCTCTCTTTGGCCGTGGCGAAAAGGCACTGCTCGACGCCCATCTGCAACTGTTGGAGGCTGATCGCTAGGTCGGGCTGACCTTCTCCGAACGACGGCACCTTCGGGTATTGCTTCGGGTCCTGCCCGTACACTTTGAAATGACTGTCCGCCCCGCGAATCTCGCAGGTCGTGTCCTTCGACTCCAGTACCAGGACATCGTCAGCGCTCTCCCGCACAATGGCTGCCAGCCGCTCCGCCTCCACGACGGCTTCGCCCTCGTCCTCGACCTCTACCTGCGAGACAAGGTAGTCGAGACCGAGCTCGAGATTCGTCGCCTGAATCCGCAGGTCTTTGCCGGAGGCGGCGATCCGGACACACTTGAGAATCGGCTTCGGCGTGCGAGTCGGGACGACGGACGTGATCAACCCCAAAGCCTCGGCCAAAGCGGAACGGTTCACGCTCACCTTCATGACACACCCCTTAGCAAACACCTCTTGGGCACCCCAGACGCATTTCCTCGCGTTTGGAAACCCGACGCCATCCGTACGCCGCCACAGTCATAAACGGGCTTTAGTCTACCCAACCGGCCCCGGCAAAACAATCCTTTTTCACTGAAAGCGAGACCTTCGCAAAGGAAGAACTGCGGTTGAGAGGAAGGGCTGCCTTTGGTAACAGAGCGGGGTGTCTCTTCTCTTCTGATGATTCTAGAATATTCTTAGTAGTAGTATTAGGAGTATAGGCGGCGCGTTTGTTATCTTTCTCGGGGCCCTTTACGTAAACCCCGGCCGTTGCACGAGATCGGGGCGCGGGTGGCGACCTAGGCCTGTGGAAAACTCGTTAAGTCCTGGGTGGCCAGACTTGACAAAGTCACAGGGACGGGGTAAGTAACGGGTTTGCTCGTTGTCTTTTCACAGGAAGGTGATTCTCAAGTAACAGGCGCTGTTAATACTACCCATCGCTGGCTTATAAGACCGTTGACGCCTTGCGTGTCGGCAGTGGCGGCAGGCTACGGGTCTTGGCGGCCTGGGCGTGGGTGACAATGCGGCTTTGGGGATAGGTAGGGGACAATGGGATTGACGGAAGAACACGGATCGCGAGCGGTAGCCGGCGCGTTGTTTGTCGGCTTGGATGTGGGCAGCAGCTTCGTCCATTATGTAGTCTTAGGCGAAGACGGCAGGGTGCTTTACTCTCCCGATCCGATCATGCACTTCGCCAATCCGCTCGGGGCCATCGGCGAAGCTTGGCGTGACATTGGCGGTCGCTTCAAGCCTTCCTCCATCCGGAGTACTGCCTTAACCGGCAGCGCGGCCGAGCCGTTCCCGCGGGTCATGCCCGGCGCTTTGTACGTCTACGACAGCGTGGCGATTCCCAAGGGCGCCCAGGCCATTGCCCCAGCGGCCAAGTACCTTTTTCATATCGGGGCCAAGGACTCCTACTTCTTCAGCCTTGGCGTCGCGGCGGGTCGCAAGATCATCGTCGAGTGGCGCACCGGCACGAAGTGCGGCGGCGGCTCCGGCATGCTCGTCGAGAAGCAGTGTCGCCGGCTCTTCCAGGGTGACATACCAGCGCCTCAGTTGGAAGACGCCGCGGCCGCGGCCGCCGAACCAAACAGACAAGAGCTTGTCGCGCGCAACCGTGCCCGGCTTCAGGCCCGCCTGGAAGAAATGTTCCATCGCGCGGAGGAGGAAGCGGCGCGGTCCAAAGAGCCGAGCGAGTTCCTCGCGCGGTGCGGCGTCGTCGTGCAATCGGACCTTATCCACAAGCAGAATGAAGGCGCCACGCGGGTGGATAACCTCGCGGGCCTGTTCCGCACCGTCGCCAGAAACTACGCGATCGATGTGCTCGGCTCGCGCGGTTTCGCCTGTGCCGCCAAGGAAGGCGAGGCCATTGCCACCGGCGGGGTGTTCTCGAACGATCTCATCCGCCAGAGCCTCTCCGATCTACTGGGCACGACCGTGGTCCGGCCGGAGCATCATCATAACGTCGCTGCCATCGGGGCGGCTCTCAAGGCAATTGAGGATAAGAACACGTTTGTTCTCGATCTGGACCAGCTCCGTAGCGTGGCCGAGTACAGCCGCGAGCGCCGGAAGTTCGCGCCCCCGCTGTCGGCGAGTCTGGCGCGGGTGCACGAGAGAAGCGAGGCCCTGCACGCGGACATCCCGCCCGGCACGGAGGTCGTGCTCGGCATCGACGGCGGCAGCACCACCACCAAGGGATCGCTCGTCGAGATCAAGACCGGCAGGCTCCTCGACAAGCTCTACATCAAGACGCACGGCAACCCGGAAGAGTCGCTCAAACGCGTTCTACGCTACCTGTCCAAGCACAAGGACAAGGTCATCATCAAAGGGGTCGGCGCGACCGGCTCGGCCCGTAAGCTGTACGAGAAAATCCTGATCAGTAAGAGCAAGGCCCAACAACTCGCCGAGCAAGGCGTCACTTTGGTGGATCGCATCACCGATGAGATCACCTGTCACGCGCTCGGCGTCAAGCACAACAATCCCGGCGTCGATACGATTTTCGAAGTCGGCGGCCAGGACATGAAGTTCACCTGCTTCGCCAAGGACGGCACAGTCAAAGAAGCAAAGATGAACTATAGCTGCCAGGCTGGCTCGGGGCAGACGCTGGAAAACATGGCCGACGTGATCAACCTCAGCGTCGAGAGCACGCTCCAGGAGGCGGCCCTGCGCGCCGAGCGCGTGCCCATCATCGACTCGACCTGCGGCGTGTTCATGGAGATGGACGAGAACCGGCTCATCGCGGAAGGTTTCGGGCGGGATGAGATCGCCGCGGCGATCACGCGGGGCACCGCCGCCAGCTATTACTACAAGTTCGTCGGCGGAGCCCAACACTCCGGCAACAAGTGCTCCGCCCAGGGCGGACCCGCGCTGGGCCAGGCGTTTCTGGCCGCCCTGGCGCAGGTGACGGAGAAAGAAATCGAGGCCTACCCGCACCGCGAGATGTTCGGCGCCTGGGGCCAGGCGCTCGATATCATCGAGAATATCAACCGGCTCCAAAGCGAAGGAAAAGCCTGCGGCACGGCCTTTCGCGGCTGGCAGATCGTCGATATGGCCTTCAAAAAGCGCAAGGTCCTGTGCCGGGAGCTCTTCGGCGCGAAATCCTGCGGCGTGCGCGATTGCCAGCTCGAAGTCTTCAGCATCGAGGACGATGAGATCATCACCGGGGGCTTCTGTCCCCGCGGCAACTCCGAGTCCGCCCAGAAACCCAAGACGAACTACGTCGATCGCTATCACAAGATCTATGACAAGCATTTCCAGAAGCAGGGCTGCCTGCTGACCGAGCTCGGCTCGATCCAGACCCAGGGCCCGACTGTCGGAATCAAGCGAAGCATGGCCACGCTCGGCAGCAAGGGCATTTGGAGCGCCGCCCTGTTCCGCAAGCTCGGCTTCCACCCGGTGGTCTCGCCGCGCAGCGACAAGGACATTGCCAAGATCGGTGTGGACAACTCGCGAACCGAGTTTTGCATCGCCCGCAAGCTGGCGACCGGTCACGCCGCCCTGCTGAACAACCATGCCGGGATTGAGTACCTCTTCAATCCCAGCTTCATCGAGCTGCGAAAGCCGGACCCGCCGGACCTCAAGTATTGCATCTATACCGAGTCGGAAGGCTATATCCTCAACGATGTTCTCTCGCTCGATAAGCACCGCCAGATCAATCCGATCCTGCACTTCGGCGATCTGCCTCTGCTCGTGCGCGAGCTCCGGCGGGAGTTCGACCGGGTCGGTTTTGCCTACACGCCGCAGCGAATGCGGGAGGCCATCGCCTGTGCCGATGAGGCCGAGGAGCAGTTTAAGGCGGAGCTCGGTGCCGAGGGCGACAAGTTCCTCGCCCGCATCGAGCAAGAGGACATCCGGGCCTACGTCGGCATCGGCCGGGATTACGTCATCCTCGACCCGGAGGCCAGTTCCAGCGCGGGGGCCATGTTCTCCCAGGTCCGCGGCCTCGACTACATCCCGCAGCAGTTCCTCGAACACCGGTTCCAGGACATCCCGCTCGGCGAGTTCGTGGAGAATGAGTTCTGGACCCAGAGCGTCAGGATCTTGCAGGCCAATCTCTTCGTGGCCAAGCATCCGAACCTGTTTGCCATCCGCATGGTCAACTTCGCCTGCGGGCCCGACAGTCTGAAGATTTACCAGGAGGAGCTGATCCAGCAGGCGGTGAACAAACCGCTGCTCGTCCTCTTGACCGATGCGCAGACGAACAATGCCCCGTTCGTCACGCGGACAGAGGCTCACGAGCGGGTCGTCAGCCAGAGCCGGCCCATCCGCCTGGACATCGAGAAGCTGAAGATCCACGCCGGCAACACGCAGGAAAAGCGCACCTGGCTGATCCCCTACATGGGCGACGCGAGTCACGTCGGCGCCGCGGGCCTGAAGTACTTTGGCGTCGAGGGCCGGGTCCTGCCGACGAACACGCCGCGCGGTTACGAGGTCGCCCGCAAGCACGTCTCGACCGAGGTCTGCCACCCCCTCAAAGGTGTGGTGGGTGACGCCATTGGCTTTTTGCAGGAAGAGATCGAGCGGGCCGGCCGGGAGTTTGTCGAGAACAACTACCTCATCATGCTCCCGACGTCCAGCGGCCCATGCCGGTTCGGCAAATACAGCGAGGTCCTGCGCTACTTTATGAAGCTGGAGGGCTTGGAGAAGGTCCCGGTGGTCGGCCCCTCGTCCGAGGCCGACTATCTCGATGTCCCCATGCCCAGCGGCTTGACCGCCACCGGCAAGATCAAGATGCAGCAGCTTCTCTTCAAGGGCATCCACGCGGCTGACCTGCTGGAGGATGTCCTGCGCCGCTTCCGCCCGTATGCCGAGGACAAACCCGCGCTGGATGCCCTCAAGCAAGCTCGCCTGGAAGTCCTGGGGCAGGTGGTTGCGGCCGGCGGCAAGGTGGAGGACCTGCGCCGGTGGGGCCGCGAGACTGTCGCGGCGTTCCAGTCCGCCAAACGACGCGACCAGGAGCGTTTCCCCCTGGTTCTCTACATCGGCGAGATCTATATGCGCCAGCACGATCCTTATACCGACTTTGTCATCCGTCGGCTGGAGGAGGCGAAACTGGAGGTGGTGCGCGATCCGGTCACCGACTGGCTCCTCTACGTCAATCGGATGAACCGTCGCAACGCCAAGCGCGATACGAGTCTCGGCTGGCAGGACCGCGACTTCGGTCGGGCGATTCGCTCCGCCCGCAAGCTGGGCAGTACGATCCTTAAGGGCGCCTACATGGCCCATGTCGCCGAGAAACTCGCGGAGCCCTTCCACGAGGTGCTCGCTGGCCGGCACGTTCTGCCGCACCCGATGGAGATCATCGAGACCCTCGAACGGGCCCACGAGACCAATGGCGCCATCGAGGGCGAATCCCCTCTGAGCACCGGCATCGCCTACTATTTCATGCACGACATGATCCACCCACACGGCGACGCCTACATCTCCGGCATCTTCCACGTCGGGCCGTTCACGTGCATGCAGGAAGGGGTCGCGACCGCCAAGATCGAGGCGATGGTCAAGGAGTTCCGCAAGACCAAGCCCGACCTCGTCTTTCCGATCATCCACGCGTTCTTCGGCGACTCGCCCAACGCGAACATCGCCGCCGAGATCGCCGTCTTCCAGGAGCAGTGCTACCAGAAGCGGGACCTGCTGCGCGAAAAGCACGCCGCTTCAGGTCATCACAGTCACGACATCCGCGCGCTAAATCCCAAGCACGAAGCACCAAATCCTAAACAAATCCAAAACCTGAAGTCCCAATGACCGAAACAAGCGGCGCGGATGACCCAACGGGTCATCCGCTCCTCTGCAAGATCGACGAAAGAATCTTGGTGAGCTCTGTAGCCTCCCCAATCAACCATTGCCTTTCCCGCTCTTGCGCATCGATCCCGTTCGTGTCCAGGAGCCGCAGCCAATACCTGCTCTCTTTCGCCTCCTTGCGTGAAATCCTGATTCGCATCCGAAAATCCTTCTTGCTCAGGGCTTCATTGGCCTCAATGTAATTCGCTCCCACAGACCCCGACGCCTTGACAAGTTGTCTCCCGTCTTCGATGTTGCAGATGGTCCGCTTGAGAGTGCGAACGAAGGCTCTCACGCGTTGCGCGAAGGCAAAGGTCCGCGCCTCCAAGTCGTACTGTTTTGGATTTTCTTCTTTGGGCATTTGGATTTGTTTGGGATTTTGGATTTCGTGCTTGGAATTTGGCCTTCGGCCTCCATCGCTTCGCGCCGTTCCTTGCGCGATTGGACGCGAAGCTTGGCCTGTTCGTAGCGCCTCTTCTCGTCGGGTGTTTGCGGCAGCAGCGGCGGCACGGGGGCGGGTCTCTTGTTCTCGTCCAACGCGACCAAGGTCAGATACGCGGTCGTGGCGACGGTCTTCTCGCCGGTGTACGGGTCCTCGCGCGTCACTTGGACGCCCACCTCCATCGAGGAGCAGCCGACGTAGTTGACACTGGCCCGCAGAACGACTTGATCGCCGATATGGACCGGATGACGAAAGACCAGCGTATCGATCTCCGCCGTGACGACCTCCCGGCCGCAATGGCGCTGGCCCGCCATCGCGGCGACCATATCGATCCAACTGACGATGGCGCCGCCGAAGGCGGTCCCCTGTGGATTTGCCTGCTGCGGCATCACCAAGTACCGCGTCTCCACGGCACTCTCACTCGGCGTTTTGCCCTGATCGCTGGCCATGAGGACCATCATGTCACGCTACCGGCGGTCAAGTCAACACCAAGGTGGGAATTCCAGGCACCCATCCTGGCAACACCGCCCGTGGCCCGGCACCGTCCGCTGGCCTACGGCTGCGTCGGTCGTTTCTCAATTCTCTCCGCCAAGTCGGCCAGCCGGTACTCGATCTCCAACAGCTTCTCCTGGCTGCGGAATTGTCCCCGATACAACACGCCGAGGATCGCACAGAGACCGATCGTGTTGAGCAGGAAGAATCCGATCAGAGTGAACTGGGTTCCGAGCGCGGCCCGGCTCTCCTCCTGCGAGATGGGCGTCACGAAGATGAACATCAGCGCGACGATGTAGACAAAGCCCAGGGCCAGGGCGGTGGCGGTGATCCAGGGCCGGTGCGTGCGACGAACCACGCCCCGGAGGGCGGCCCAGCCTGTTAGGGCCGTCCAGGCCACGGACACGAGGAAACTGAAGATCATGGGCACGCGATACAAGACATCGTCCTTCATGTCATACGTGGGGGTGAAGGCAGGCGCGGTGAAGGCGCCGGCCGTCCATAAGCCGACCAGGGCCAGCAAGGCGAAGCCGATCCTTTGGGCGACACTCAGTCTCGTGTCCAACATCGCCTGCACCTGCTCGCGGTAGGTCTCTCTTGGCATGGGATGCAACGTTTCCATATTCAGCAGCCTTTCACGAAGTGTCCTATCGAATTCAGTCATGACTCGATCCCTCCTGTTCGAGGATCGCCTTCAACGCACGTTTGGCGTGATGCAGTCTCGATTTGACCGTTCCCACCGGGATCTCCAGGACGGAGGCGATCTCCTCCAGGGAGAGGTCCTGCAGGAAAAACAGGGTCAGGACCTCGCGATGGGCCAAAGAGATTCGGCTCAGGCCGTAGTGGATCTGCTCGACATTATCGAAGCTCGGATCGGCACTATGGTCTGCGCTGTCCGGGATCTCGGCGTCGCGACGGAACAACGCCTGCTCACTGTATCGGCTCCTGAGGTGGCTCATCGCGGTCTTGCGGGCGATACTGTACAGCCACATGGGCAGTTTGCGCGGCTCGCGGAGCCGGCCGAGCCCCTGCAGGACCTTGACCCAGGTCTGCTGCAGAATCTGCCGCGCTTCGTGCTCATCCGCCACCAGCCGGTGGATGTAATAGAGCAACGGCCGGTCCCAGGTCCGGACCAGCTCCTCCAGTGCGTCCCGTTGTCTCTGATGGCACCGGAGCACCAGAAGCTCGCAGTAGATGGCTTCTTTCTCGGTCACACCGCATCTCCACTGGACTTCACCATTATAGTCGCGCCGGCACGCGGAAAGGTTCAGGGGAGCAGATCCGAAGAGGAAATCTGCACCATTTTTGCCCTCCGTCCAAGTACCATATGTTAAACGCCTCGGGCCGGGAGTCTTTTAGGATGATGGAAGACAAGCTGCTGGTCTGGAAGTGCAAGCGGGGCAGTCGCGACGCCCTGCGGCGAATCTACGAGAAGTACCACGTGGATTTGCTCAAGCTGGCGGTCGTATTGACGGGCGATGCCAATACGGCCCAGGACATCGTGCATGATGTGTTTGTTCGGTTTGCCCAGTCCATCCGTCGCCTCGGCCTAACCGGCAGCTTGAAGGGGTACTTGGTGGTCAGCACGGCGAACCGCGTTCGGGACCAACGCCGGGATACGTTGCGACGCAGCGAACAGGGTCTGGAACAGGCGGACGCTCTGCCCTCTGGGGCCCCGCAACCCGAGCAATGGGCGGTTCTGAGCGAGCAATTGGAGCATCTGCGCCAAGCCATGGCCCAGTTGCCCTACGAGCAGAGAGAAGCCGTGGCGCTGCATGCGCAGACGGGCATGACGTTCCGTAGCATCGCGCGGCGCCAGAACACATCGGTCAGCACCGTGCAGGGCCGATATCGGTATGGCATCGAGAAGCTGCGGTCCCTTTTGAATGGAGAATGCTCACCATGAAATCCGCAGAGGACATGAAGAAGTGTTTTGAAGACGCCGGGCTCAGCACGAATCCGGATATCCATGAGCGAGTGTTCGCGGACGTGCGTCAGGCGCACCAGCAAGCGATGGCAGAGTCCCCGGCGCCGCGGGGGAGCTGGGGACTCGCCGTAAGGCATCCAGCCATGAAATATGCCCTCGCTGCTGGCGTTGTCCTGACGGCAATCATGGGGTTGAGCCTTTTTCGCGGCACCGGGAACGTTTCCTGGGCGATCGAACAGAGCGTCCAGGCGCTCGACAAATACGCAGCGGTGCTCGTGGAGGGATCGGCCTCGGAACGGGCGTGGACGGAGGATGGCAGCCTGGCCCTGCAAGCGGTCAAGATGTGGGCGATGGCCAATGCGGACCAGACCGCGGTCGAGAAATACCGATTCGAGCAGAACGGCGTGACCCTGCTCACCACCGATGGGCACAAAACATGGAAATATGAGCCGCAGGCCCACCGGGTCACGATCAAGAACCGTCCCTACGTGGCATCGGAGTGCTGGTTAGGCCGCGGCTTCCTGGAACAATTGAAGCAAGGACGTGACACGGGCATCCTCACCGGCTGGGAAGAGACCTATGGCCAGGACCCCGCCACAGGGCGGCAGCGGGTTTGGCTCCGGGTCGCCTGGCTGGACCCTCGCTGGAACGGGCCTCGGTCCATACGGCTGGAGTTCGATTTGGAGAGCAAGCTGCTGGTCGGTATGAAGCAATGGGAGAACGCCCGTTGGGAGGACCCGGCCAGTCTTGTCGCCGAGAAGGTCACGTACTACGAGAGCCTCCCGGATGATCTGTTCCAGTTCCAGATCCCGCCCGGGGCGAGTGTGCAGGAACAATAGCCAGCCAATGCTGAACCTGACGCGCGGCAAGCCGGCGTCAAGTTGAGTCAACCGAGGGCAGTACCATGGGCGAGAGAGAGTACGCAACCGTTCTGTTCCTACTTTTCTGCCTTAGCCTCACGGGCCTGAGCGACGAGAAGGACGAAGGAATTCGTCCCCCTGTCTGGCTCCATTCTCCTGAGACCGTGCGGGTCCAGCAGGTGTCGCCGCAGGACTACCCTTACCTCGCCCAGTGGGTGGACGGGCATGCCAAACCCGCCCAGGACTACATGGTCCGCCTGTTCGACAAGTACCAGGTCGTGATCCTTGCCGAAGAACACAACGTCAAAGAACACAAGACCTTCGTCATGGACCTGCTGCCGCGGCTCTACCATGAGGCCGGCGTGCGGTGCCTGGGCTGGGAGTTCTCGCCCTACGCGCTCAACGCGCGCCTGGCCGAACTGATCGACGCCCCGCGCTATGATGAGAAGGCGGTTCTGCAGTTCGCGCGGGATTGCAGTCCGGACTGGAATTCCCAGGAGCATTGGGACCTCATCAAGGCGGTCTGGGCTTTGAACGCGAGCCTGCCGTCAGGCGCTGAGAAAATGCGGCTCTTCGGTCTGCGCCATGAGTACGACTTCGTCAAAGCCGCCGTTACCCTCAGGACGAAGCCTCTGAATTCCCCGGAGTCCCGCGCCTCTCCCGAGTTCCAGGAGTTGGTGGCCGACGCGGTCAAGTACGACGTCTCCATGGCCCAACAGGTGCAGGAGCAGATCCTGGAGAAAGGACGAAAAGGGCTCGTCTTTGTGGGTCTGGGCCATGATTGGACGCAATACCAGTATCCCGCGGAAGTCAATTTCGGGATCACGCTCAAGACGATGGGCGTCCTTTTGGCGCAGAGGCACCCGGATCGTGTCTTCCAGGTCCGGCTTCTCTGTAGCTCAGACCCGCTACTGATGGACGTGGTGATGAAACGCAGGAATCACGCGTGGGTCGGCTTCGACATGCCGGGGTCGCCATTCGCCAATCTCCTGGTGCCGGCGGGCCGAGGGGCGCCGGATGTCCCCTGGCATATGAAGTCGATCAGGGACGCCGCTTCAACAACGCCCAAGAAGTGGATGAGTACCTGCAGAAGTCCCGGTGGCCTATGCCTCATTGAATGGAGGACGGCTACCTGGGGGCCGGCTCCGCCGGTACGAACGGCGCGAGGGCTTCTTTCAGAATGTGCACCAAGATGGGATTGTCGCGGTAGTATATGTCCGGGATGTCCAAGCGGACGATACACATGTTAGACGGGATGGGGGAGGAGTCCGACTTCCCGCGCGGCGCAGTGGATCGAGGAAAGGTTTGGGGCACAGCCTACTCGATGGTGATGTCGAGCTTGCCTTCGAGGCGGCCGGCGAGCGGACCCGTCTCTTGGGTCATGATGGCTGTGTAACGACCGGGCTGAAGGTTGGGTTCTCGCCACGAGAACGAGCAGCGACCGCCTCAGCCATATTCCATGTCCGTCGACACGACCTGTTTGCCGTCGGAGTTGACAATGGTCAGATGCGGCTGGAGGTCGGTCGGCTGGCTGGACCCGGCCTGTTTCTGCGAAAACCGCACGTACATTTCCCCGGCGGCGCCTTTGATCTGGGGCGTCAGGAAGGTCGGGGTCCCCCGGGCGAAAGTCGATTGCTCTTTGGCATCGCTTGCGTAACGGTCCTGCTCCTTGATGGCCCTGATGGACAGTGCCGGGGTGCCCAGCCCGATCCGGCTGGTCTGGGCCGTCTCGACCGCCAGACCCGGCCCGTCAGTGAAGGTCACTTGCCAGTCACTATCGCTCTGCACGCCGTAGCTGATGGTGCCGGAAGTGAGCCGGTACCGGCCCACCGGGAGCGTGGAAAGGCCATCCGAGCTGCCCAGGTGAACCGAGGGCTCTGTCACGCCGGTGATCGTCGCGTAGGTCAACCGAGCCTTGAGGGCCTCCTTGCCTTTGAGCTCGACAGCAATCTGGCCCGTGGGCGTCGTGTCCTTCTGGAATGCCACGCGGACGGTCTCGCCCTTCGCGTGCGTGCCGGAGAGCGTGACGCGATAGAACACTCCCTTGTGGCGAATCAGGCTGCTCAGGGCGGAGCGGGAAACGGACCCGCTCGGTTTCTGGCTGGCGGGCAGCAGGGCGAAAGAGCACGAGCCAAAGCGGGTAAAGGAACCCTCGAAGCCGTCCGTGTAGAGAATCAACGTCATCGGCTCGCCCGCCAGGTTCACCTGGCCCTCGAGTACGCAGCAGGGGCTCCACATGTACGAGACTTCGCCCGGGCCATACGAGTTCCCCACGAGCAACAGGCGAAAAGGAATCTCCCGCCGGTCCTGCGTCCGGAGCAGAAAATCGGAGGTGACGAACGCGTAGGGGTACCCGAACCCTGGGCCCGATGGCTCCGTCAGGGGGAACCTCTCCAGCTCGGACAGCTTGCCATCGGCATCCGTATCGAAGTAGAGCGCCACCGGCACTTTGTCCTTCAGCTCGATCACCCCCCATTTCGCGGTGGGGAGCGACCCGTTGTAGACCACCGTGGACTCGCGGACCCGCTCCTGGACCGCCTGGACGAACGGGTCTTTCGTGCCCTCGAATCCGCCCCAGCCCCAAAAGCTACGGTAGCTCAACGGATCGTCGGGCGCGGTCAGCCCGCGATACTCCAGCTCGACCACCGTCGGCTCGGCCGGAGGGGACTGGGCCCGTCCCGCCGGGCCGGCGCCGGCGACAGCGATCGCCACGGAAACCGCAATCCACAACGTTTGCATCGTTCTTTCCACCTCTTTGCTCTGAAGAGTTTATCGCCGCGGGCTCACCGACGTCGGCGCGGTGGCGCCAGCCGCGGGCGTAGCTTGCTCCATCGGCGATAAGAGGCTCTGCACTTTATCCGTGAACTGGGCGAGCGTCAACTGGCCCTTGGCGAAGGCATCCACCTCGGCTTTGGGGACTCGCATGACCAGCAGGGCTGCTGTCGGGTTGCGGGCCCCGGGCTGCGACTTGCTGGTTCCTGGCGGCACGAGGGCGGTGCCGTACCCGCTCGTGCGCGCCGCGCCGTACGTCCTGTAGGACGACCCTCGGTCGTCATCGAAGGCCCCGGCAACCAGCGTGATCACATCTTGCGGCCGGCGCATCCGGATGTTCGAGGCATGGGCGAGGGTTTTGACCAGCGTTTTCTTGAGGTTCTCAACTCTCAGGGGGTCGTAGGGTTGCGCCTTACGCGCGATCTGCTGTCGGTCCTGCGGCTGGCCGGTCATCTCCCTGATCGTCTGCGACCAGACGGAATCGCCGGACTCCTTCGCCTTGGCCTCTGCCTGGTCCTGTGGCTCGGTTGGCGCGAGCGGATAGTCAACGTACACAAAGAACAGGGCACCGTAGCCGTCGAGATACAGACCCTGAGCCCCACGGGTCTGCTGGCCGATGCGATGCCAGAGGACGTCGCTCCGGTCGCCGTAAGCGGAACCGACACGGCTGGTCGGCAGCGATTTGTCGAAGATCCGGCACATCACAGTCAGATCCTCGGTAAGCTCGGCCAGGCTCCCGGCTGGCAGGTCCGGCGTCGGAACGACGAGGACGTTCTCCTGGGCCTGCTCCGGCAGGAATGGCTCGCCGATGGAGAACTCTCCGGACGTAATTATCGTGTTGGTTAGGTCTTGGGGCTCCGAGGCCTGGTTCTGCGCAATGGCCAGTTCCAGCAACCTGGACCTTTCGTAGGCGTTCTGCGAAGCGGCTGCGCCGCTGGAAGCCTGGGTCAGCCCAGCAGCGAGGACAAGTGTCGATAACAAGAGGTTCATATTCGGTCTCCTGATTCTTAAGTTCATGGGTGTCAGTATGTTACGATTTGCACGCGCTGCTGGAATTGGGTCTCGTCAATCTCGCCTTTGGCGAACCGATCGATATCGGCCTTCTTGGCCCGTAGCGTCAAGAGCGTCCTGGCGCCGGGGCGCGGTGCGACGAAGACGTTGTCCAGGGGGGTCTGGTCGTAGGAGGACCTGGGCACCTGGGCTTCTATCGTGGAGGCGGGGCCTTGCACGAGAATGGTCAGCCAAGAGTCAGGTTCAAGGTCGCGGATGTTCGTGGCATGTTTGAGGGCCGCCGTCATCGCGTTCTTGAGGCCCTCGACCGCCTCCGGCTTGTAGGGCTCGCCTTGCGATCCGGCGCGGCGCAGGCGGGCCGCAGCTTGCGGATCGGCGAGCTCGCGCTGCGCCGTCGCCCAGACATGGTCGGTTGGGCCGGCGGTTTGCTCCGGTTTTGGAGCCTCCGGGGGCGGCACCAGCGGGAAGCTTACCTGAAAGGAGAAGACCGCGCCGTAGCCGCCGATGTACAGGGGCTTGGGCCGTCCGCTGGACGATCTGAGAATCCACTTGTCCCCTTGCCAGGGGGTCACATATCCGTTGAGCTGTAAGATCTGCAATGCGCCAACTTCGCGCCGGAGGGCATCATAAGCATAGAGCTCAGGTGCATCTGTCACGCTCTTCTCCAAGATACGGTTCATGACATTGAGGTCTTCGACAATCTGGTCGTACGTCTCGGGCGATGTCTCCTTTGCCGGGATCACCAATACCGGCACAGCGGCCCTGGGGTTGGCGGCGGCGAGGCTGTACGAACGCGAGAGCGAGGCGTACGGCCCGCTGACGGCTGGGGGGGCCGACTCGCCGGTGGAGCGCAGAGGGGCGCTGGCCATTCCCGTTCGTGCTGGTGATGCTGCCGGTGCTGAACTTGCTTGGCGAGCCGAGGCCGAGCCGCCGTAGGCGGGCCGCGCGCAGGCCGCGAGTAAGATCAGCAGGGCAGACTTGATAGTAACCTCGTGTAGCGTGCTCATGGTTTGTTCCTTTCATCGGGGATCTGTCTGGGTTCAACAGGGGGCAGATCGAAACGCGCCGGGCGAGCCTCGACGAGGAGTTGGCCGATCTCGCGCTTGGTGCGCGAGATCTCATCCTCGGTGCGGTAGGCAAGCGTCTGCAGGCCGCTCGCCAGTTGCGTCTTATCCTGCACCCGGTTCATCTCGATCTCGTAAAGCGCCCGCGTGATGCGGCGCAGGTCCTGGGTCTTGGCCGTGTCGATGTCCTGGAGCACTTGCGTCAACAGCTCGTTGGTCACCGCATTGGATGCCGCGAGCGTCTGCACGGCGAGACGGTTCAAATCGCTGCGGTACTGCTCCGTAAGTTCTTCTTTGACATGGACATACATAGCCGCCAAGGCGAGTTGGTAGTCGCGACGCACGTCTTCGGCCACTCTCCGGCGTAGCGCCGGCTCAAGGGCGGCCGCCACCGAGGGCGCCAGGGTCTCGCCGAGCTGATCCAAGTCCGGCGGTTTGGGCGCCGAGAGCCGGCCGGCCGTGTAGCCGACGACGATGAGAATCGCAGCCGCAGCCGCCAAGCGGCCGAGATTGCGGACTGCGGATTTGGGATTGCGGATGGGAAGGGCGCGTGGGCCGGAATCCGCAATCCCAAATCCGCAATCCGCAATTCTTCGCAGCGTCTCGTCCACGACTTCCGGGGGCACTTCTTGCGCTTGGCCCTCGTGCTTCAATCTCTCGATAGCTTTCGCCAGTTTGTCTTCATGCTCTTTCATGGTGCACCTCGTGTTCGTCGCCTTGGGCCGCCCCCAAAGCCTCACGGAGTCTGGCTTTAGCGCGGTACAGCGCTACGCCGACGACATTGATGCCGATGCTCAACTCGCGGGCGATCTGCCGGTAGCTCATCTCGTTCAAATATCTCAGGCAGAACACCTGCGCTTCCTGGGCCGGCAGTTGGCCGACCGCCACTCTCAATTGCCGGACCAACTCTTGTGCCTCAACCTCAGCGCCCGGATCGCCGCTGCCGATCGGCTCCCCTTCGGATTCCTCCGTCGGGCGGCGCTCCTGGCGCGCTCTCTGGCGCAGCCGGTCGATCGCGCGGGTCGTGGCCAGCCGGACCAGCAGGCCCGACACGTTCCGCACGGGCTGACGACGCGAAACCTCCAGCGCCGCCAGAAACGTGTCCTGGAAACAGTCGGCTGTGTCCGCATGATTGGCGAGCAATCGATAAGCGGTCCGCCACACCAGCGGTCCGTACTCAGTCACAATCGTCTGCCAGTCCTGTGCCTGCAATGAACATCCCCGCACGGCAGCCCGCGCCGCCCGACGATCGTCGCCCAACTTCGAACTTCCAACCGCACAATTCGTGCGACTCACAAATATGTCGCTGTGCAGCGCCATTTTATTACATTGCCGTAACCGTGCTTCGGCAATGGACTTGATGTCACTCGGTCCAAGAAAAATGCAACTTTCTTCGCATTGTCGCTGTTTTTCCCTTGCATTGCCTAGCGGTCTCAGTAGAATACACCGGTCGATTTAAGCGACGCTGTTTGGAAGCCTATGTATCGCAATAATTGGAGGCGATAGATGACGGGCAAGCGCGCGGGCTTAGAGCTGGCAGCAAGGAGGTTGATCCTGTGCATGCTCTTAGGCTCTGTCCTGTTTGTGCTAGGGAGTTGCGAAGGGGCGGGTACGAAGCCGAACAATCCGGCCCCGCTTCAGACCGCAACCTCCGATCCGACGGAAGCGCAGCTACTGGCCGAGTTGGGGAAGAAGTACCAGAACCCGCAAGTGCATTATGAGTTGGCGCGACTCTATCACAAATCGCAGAACTGGCTCAAAGCTGAGGATTACTACAAAAACGCCCTGGGTTTCGATCCGGCGCACAAAGGGGCCCAAGCCGGTTTCGTCAAGCTGTTCATCGATCGTGGCGAGGCGGGCAAAGCCGAGCAAATGGCCAACGCCTACATCCGGCAGGCGGCGCCTTGGGTGCGCGAGACGTTGCGGCTCGGCTGGGAGTTCCGCCAGCTCAATCTGGATGATTATGCATTGCGTTGCTTCCGGCAGGCAGTGGATGCGGACCCGAATTCCTTCGAGGCCAACAAGCAGATCGGCTTCTTCTATCGTGACAAAGGCGATACGGCCAAGGCCAAACAATATCTGCTGCGGAGCTTCGAGCTGAATCCGCGACAGCCGGATGTCGCCGGAGCGCTGGGCAAGCTCGGCGTCGTCGTCGAGCTGCCGCCGGAGCCGCCGGAAACGGTGCCGGCGAAACCGAAGTAAGACGAGTTTGATGTTGGAAGTGTCAAGTGTGAAGTTGCGACTCGATTTCGGACTCCCCGCTTGGAACTTCACACTGGCTTTTATGCTTTTTCGTTGCCCCGTGGCGAAGGGATGCGCTGCGGGGTTTTTTATTTCCTGCCCTGGTTGTGGATATCGTGAAGAAGTTGTGGAATCGCGGCCTGAAGCTTATCGTGGTGACGTATTGCCAGAGTCCTGAGGAGCAGGCTCGCGTCTACGATTAGATCCATGAGATCTGTGTTTGAATGAGGGGCTGAAAATGAAACGGGTGAGTTGGTTGTGCATTGTGTGCGTGGTTTGTGCCGGCGAGGCATCCAGTGCATTGGGGGCACAGGTCCTGTACGATGTGCGTGATTTTGGCGCCCAACCGGATGGACAGACGCTGGGCACGCAGGCCATCCAGGCGGCGATTGATAAATGCTCCGCGGCCGGCGGCGGGACCGTTTACCTGGGGCCCGGGAACTTCGTGTCGGGCACGATCTACCTGAAGACCGGTGTCACACTGCACTTGGACACCGGCTGCACCCTGCTCGGCAGCACGAATTTGAAGGACTATCCCCCGACGGTCCCGGCCTTCCGGTCCTACACCGACAACTACACGGATAAGAGCCTGATCTACGGCGAGAAACTGGAGCGGATTTCCATCACGGGCCGGGGCGTGATCGACGGCCAGGGTGCGGCGTTCAAGGGGCCCTACAAGGTCCGGCCGTACCTGATCCGCTTCGTCGAGTGCCGCGATGTTGCGGTCGAGGGCGTCACGATCAAGAACTCGCCCATGTGGGTCCAGCACTATCTCGCCTGCGACGATGTCCGTATCAGCGGCATCACGGTCAGGAGCCACGTGAACGCGAACAACGACGGTATCGACATCGACTCGTGCCAGCGGGTCACGATCACCGGCTGCAGTATCGATTCGGGCGACGACGCCGTCGTGCTCAAGAGTTGCTCGGCCCGTCCCTGCCGGGATGTGGTGGTCAGTGGCTGCGTGCTACGGAGCACCTGCAACGCGCTGAAAATGGGGACGGAATCGAATGGCGGCTTCCAGAATGTCGTCCTGACAGGCTGCGCAATCTACGACACCCGGCTGGCGGGCGTGGCTCTGGAGATCGTCGATGGTGGCGTGATGGACCGCATTCTCGTGTCGGATATCACCATGACCGGTGTCGGCGCGCCGATCTTCCTGCGCCTGGGCAACCGCGCCCGGCCCTTCAAAGAGGGGATGGATAAGCCCGGCATCGGCAGCATGAAGAACATCACCATCAGCAACATCGAAGCAACCGGGGCCAACCCGACCGGTTGCGCCGTCGCCGGCCTGCCGGAGGCAAGAATCGAAAACGTGACTCTCAGTAACATCAGGTTGTCCTTCACCGGCGGCGGCACGGCGGAGCAGGCCTCGCGCACGATCCCGGAAGAGACGGAGAAATACCCCGAGTACGCCATGTTCGGCAAGCTACCTGCCTATGGCATCTACTGCCGGCATGTGGATGGGTTAAAGCTCACGAACGTGCAACTGCAATTGGCGAACGCCGACAAACGGCACGCTCTTGTCCTTGACGATGTGAAGAACGCCACGATTGATGGGCTGGATGCCGCCTACTCGACTGGTGCGGCCGTGCCGCTTCGCCTGAGCGACGTGCGCGATGCTCTGATTCGTGGCTGTCGGCCCGCACCGGGCCCCGACGTGTTTGTGAACGTGCAGGGCTCGCGAACGGAGGGCGTAACCTTCATGGGCAATGACTTCCGTAGGGTCAAGAAGGTCGTCGAAGCGGACGCGGACGTTGCGCCGGCGGCCGTGGCTCTGATCGCAAATCGCTCGGATTAGGAGGGGACCACAAACTGACCGGATGCTATACTCACTCTTGCGCAGCGACGCGTGTAGGGTGGGTTCTTAACCCACGCGTTAGAGCGCATTGACGGGGCAACGCGTGGGTTAAGAACCCACCCTGCGGTTTGGACGCAAGCCCCCTCCGCGAAAAGGCATAGCACAGTGGGTTGACGTGCGAGTAGGAGAATAGGGAGGCCAGGCATGATTCTTGGCAAGTATTCGTTTGGAATGGGGGATCGATTCGGGCACCAGGGCAAGGCGCAGTTGGCTGCGGTCATGAAGGCCCGCGAGCAGGGTGTTGAGATCGCGCCGGTCTGGAACAAGTCCAATCGCGAGCACACCATCATTGGCACCAAGCCTGCCGATGTCCGCCGGGAAGCGGATCAAGCCGTGGCAGCGTGTGGCTGGAAAAGGCCCTACTTCGTTGACGCCGACCACATCGGCCTGGCCAATGTGGACGGCTTCCTCGACGCGAGCGATTTCTTCACGCTCGACGTCGCCGATTTCATCGGCCGGCCGGCCTCGGACGCGGATGTCAAGGCCTTCGTCAAGAAGCACAAGGACTTGCTCGGCCCTCATCAAATCGAGGGCATCGATGAGCAGATCGCGCTCGACGAGCCCCGGCTCCAATCCATCGCGGCCAAGTACCTCTTCGCCGTGCAGCAGGCGGGTGAGACCTTCCGCCACATCGAGGCCCGCAAAGGCGTCGGCCGGTTCGTGACGGAGGTCTCGATGGATGAGACGGACACGCCCCAGACGCCGGTGGATATGCTGGTCATCCTGGCGGCGCTGGCGGACGAGAGCATTCCGGCCCAGACCGTCGCACCCAAATTCAGCGGCCGGTTCAACAAGGGTGTGGACTACGCCGGCAACGTGAGCCAGTTGGCGCGGGAGTTCGGGCAGGACCTTGCCATCATCCGATTCGCGGTGGAACGGTTCGGTCTGCCCGCGAATCTCAAGCTCAGCGTCCACTCCGGCAGCGACAAATTCTCGATCTACCGGCCCATCCGCCGCGCCCTGCAACAATTCGATGCGGGTGTGCACGTCAAGACGGCGGGCACCACGTGGCTGGAGGAGCTGATCGGCCTGGCCTTGGCCGGCGGCGACGGCCTTGCCATCGCCAAGGACATCTACGCCAAGGCGCTGAGTCGTCTCGACGAGCTCTGCGGCCCGTATGCGACGGTCATCGACATCGACAGGACCCGGCTCCCGGACCCGGCTCAAGTCCGTCAATGGGACGGTGGGCAATTCGCCGCGACCTTGCGGCACGACCGGCGGTGTTCTCAGTACAACCCCAGCTTCCGCCAGCTCTTGCATGTCGGCTACAAAGTAGCCGCGGAAATGGACCCCCGCTTCACCGACGCTCTGGAAAAGCACGAAGCGATCATCGCGGAGAACGTCACGGCCAACCTCTACGGGAGGCACATCCGCCCGCTGTTCCTCGGGACTTGACCCTAGCTGGTGACTAGCGTAGAATGTAGTCCATGCCAACCTGATTCGTACTGGGTTCTTTGTGGAGAAGGACGGCGACATGTGTCGATATAGCCACTGAAACCTGTGTCCTGTTGCGGATGGAAGGGAGACATACGGGCCATGGCCTCAAAGAGGAAGGCAGGTGTCACGCGCGACCGCTCGAACTTGGTAATCGGGCTGACGGGACCATTTGGGAGTGGTTGTAGCACCATGCGGGACATCCTCGCCCAATCGCAGTTTGGGTTTCGTCCCTTCAAGATATACCCTTCAGGAATCAAATTTCGGTGGATAATTCAAGTGCTTATGGGACGGTAGCCGAAATATCTGATGATGGATGGATTCAGATTGACGACCGAAGAGATTCGTTCCTTGCGG
>Ga0315280_10000303_pt1 | contig 90998 bp, 97 predicted proteins | sample YL17G06_40_MG_FD_203697 | JGI IMG/M metagenome (GOLD analysis project Ga0315280, IMG submission 203697) | Sediment microbial communities from Yellowstone Lake, YNP, Wyoming, USA - YL17G06_40 | ecosystem: Environmental > Aquatic > Freshwater > Lake > Sediment | place: USA: Wyoming | collected...
GGTTGGTGCAATTATCGTCTGGGTAGGCCTGAGCCTGCGTGTGAAGCCAGCTTCAACCATAGGCAAGAGGTGCACTGGCGAGGCTCTTTCATAGGAGCCTCTTGCAATATTCACCTTTTTATTTAATTTATATACCTATTATCGGTAGAGGATTAAGTACAATTTTAGACAATATCATGCAAACCACAATAATATTGCAAGACGCTGGCGCGTTCAGGTGTAGGGATCCTTGAGGCTTCACCGTACACGGTGGAGGAGCCTTAAAATGGGCTTTATTCTGTTTGATGCTTGTTTTAACTCTAACACGGCTCCTAGGATGCGTGTTAGGGTTAGGTATGTAGGGAGGTATAGGTATGCGAAATGAGTTTTGCTGCCTCCAGTATTTCGGTGGCTTGTTTAGGCTTCAGTTTATGTCTTTTTTCACCAAGCTCAATTACGGCAGACTCTATGTCAGAAACTTCGATGAATCCTTTCCTGAGGGCTTCAAGCAGTATCGTCCAAGTGTTCCAAACCTTAAGTCCATACATCTTCGCTAGGTCTGAGAGAGGTTTCTCGTCAACCAGTATCTCTGCTCCCTTTTCTTTTGCCAATAGAAGAGTCTCAGCATCTGCTAGGGATAGATTTTCACCTTTAGCCAATCTTTTAGCAACTAAAACAGTAGCCCCAGGGATGCTCTTAACTATAATCCATCCTTCATCTATGGCCTTCTTTACAGCCAGAGCGTCCATGTGGCTGAACCTGACTCCTTCGTCAACCACCTCCTCCTTAACTTTGGGGGTAATCGATACATGTTTGAAAATCTTTTTGAGGAGAAGTAGTTTGCTGACCTGAGCTAGGTGGATGAGCGGCCCCGCATCAGAAACCGCTGGAGGCAACAGGTCATTCTCCATATTTCATCTTCAGGTATTCTTTGACACTTCCTGAATCCCAGTTGATGGGAACATCCTCCTTCTCCAGCATCTCAAGAAACTCCCTTAGAGGTATTCTTAATATTTCAGCGGCTCTGCTGGCTGTCAGCCCTCCATTTTTGTAGAGGCAGATAACCCTTCGGCGTAATCCATCCTCAATAAACTCCTTAAGCAATGTCGATCGATCGACATTCTCAAGGGCTCTTACGGCTTCTATCCTCTCCGAATCCTGACGTGAAAGACGCATAGTGATTATAGCGCTTTTTCCCGTCATAACCATCATCTGAGAGAATAGAATACGTTGTAATACATAAGTCTTTCCACATGTGAAGTTAAGCTCATGCTTCCTGAAAAGGTTTAAAAATTCACTTAGAAGGGACATCAGCCAAATGAGGGGGTTTAACCTCTATTGAACCTTGAAAATTCAACGTAAGCTGCCTACATGCCCCTAAGATTGGGCTATGCTTATTTTACATGCTTCCGAGGCTTATGACTATGGTGTGAGGGGGGAGGGGGGTCTTCGATTTTTTGGATGGGATTGATGCCTCTCCTCCAATTTATTGGATGGGATGCCTCACACCTTAACGGAAAGCCGTTACATGGGGAAACGTTGCCTAAAAACCGTATCCCTACCCATGTATGCAGCCGCTCCCCCCGCCCTACGATTTATTGGAGAGGATTAGAGGGGCATCATATGAGTATGATATGATAGAATTTGGTTTATGCAGAAGCTAAGGGCGTGGTGCAAACGTCTTATGTATTATATGTTTCTTCTGGGGTTGAATAGTTTAGGTTTTGTTGCGCTTTTAGGTTTATCCATAGGTAAAGCCTTGACAGGTTTCATAGATTTCGTAAAGCGTTTCCTCTCAACTTGAAAGTATAATTTTATCTGGAAATTCATTTTCGGCAAAAACTTAATAGCCCGCTATCTAAATTGTTGGTTTGGAGTTGGCGGCCATAGCTGGGAGCTAGGACCCGTTCCCATTCCGAAAATAGGGGTGCGAGTAACACCTATCGGGAGCACGGAAGTGAATCTCCTAGGCGATTTAGGTGGTAGTATGGTGCGAGAGCCCATGCGAAACCTAGAACGCTGCCAACTCCACTTCAGATGAATTATGCTGACCTGAATTCTAGGCTGGAAGTAAAGTATTTATTCACAGCCAACCCTACTGTGCTGTGCTTTAGCGGTGCTGGATATGGCCCCTCTTAATCCCCTTCTTCCGTTCTTAGGTGGAGACCAAGGAAACACTCTTTCGACTGTACTCTCAATGCTGATGTATATGTCATTCATCCTCTTCATATTTTTCGGTCAGAAAATACAGGCGCGTATGATGCTCTGGGAGATCGCTGGAACCCTTAAAAAAATTGAATTCACACGTAATGAGGCAAAGCAGCAGACGCTTAAGACAATAAGGGAGATAGGTAAACCGAAGGATGATCCTACTCCTAGGCTGAACAGTTTGATGGATCAATTTATGATTCAGCCTGTTAACCTTGATCCTGCTGGAATAGTTTGGAAGCTAGATCACCTGCTTAACGTCAGAGACTTTAAGTTCAAGAAGGATGTGAAGGCTATTGCCCCTGAAGCCAGTGATGTTCAGGTGAATAACTTGGAGAATCTTGTTGAGGTCTCCATGGTGCTGAACATTATTTTCAAGGTGGTTAGACACTTCTACCTTCTAGGGAAGAAGACTTCAAGCTTCTACATTATACTTCAGCTTCAAATGTTGCTTCCCCTTATTATGCAGGAAGTTGAAGCTTTGGTAGGAGCTGTTAAGGCTTTTTCTGAGGGGCATCCTATAGGAGATGGGATAGGCGCCTTAGTTGCCTTAAAGCTTATGGGTAAAGGCGATAGGAGGAAGATGGAGAAGGACATAGTGGTGGCTGAAACAACTCTTGACGGTAGGCGTATCCTAGCTTTGAAGGCTGAGGGTCCAGGCGCCAATGTTGGTAAGCCTGGGGACGCTATTAGGAGGCTTATTGAGGAGAATGATGGCAAGATAGCTATGGTGATAATGGTTGACGCAGCGCTTAAGTTTGAGGGTGAAAACGCAGGTGAGGTTAGTGAGGGTATAGGTGCCGCTATAGGTGGTCCAGGCACAGAGAGATTCAAGATTGAGGAGGAGGTTTTGAAGTTCAAGATTCCAGTGTATGCCGTGATAATTAAGCAGAGCATTCAGGACGCTATAACCGGCATGAAGAAGGAGATCTGTGATGCTGCTGAAACAGCGATTACCAGGATTAAGAGTTTGATTAGTGAACATACGAGTGAAGGCGACTCAGTTATAGTGGCTGGTATAGGGAACACTGTTGGGATAGGTCAGTAGGCGCACACCTTTTTTAGGTGTCCTTCAGCTTCGCTGAGCTTCATCAAAAAGCTTATCACCTACACTGTTTAGGCTAATGTAAGAAGGTAAGCTTCAGGGTTGAAAGCGTCTTGAAAAAAAGATCAAACCTATACATGTACATGACAGTAATATTCAGCATAGCCATTATGGTTTACTCAATCTGGCTTATGTTCCAAGCTTCAGAGTACTACCGGACTGGTGATACAGGTAACTTCTACTTCGCTTTAATAGCAGGCATAATCGGATTGTTTTTGGCAGGGAGCTCAATCACGCGTTTGAGGAGGAGCGTTTCCTACGTTTCATCTCTCATGAAGCAGGTGTCAACGGTTGTTGTATGTGATAAGTGTGGCTTTAAGGTTGTGAGGGCTTTCAAGGTTGGAGACTATGTGAATAAGCCTGAGGAGAAGTGTAAACAGTGTGGGGAAAACATGTATGTTTCCTCCATCTACGCCGAGGAACCTAAGAAGAAGGGTTAACTGGTTATTACCTCGCATCCCCCTCTATTTATGATGACTGTGTGTTCCGCCTGAGCGATAGGTTTCCCGCTGGCCTCAACTAGAACAGGATATGAAACCAAACATTTTTTGTGGAGAAACTCCCGTAAGCCGCTTCTCAGCTCTTCGGGGCTGAAGCTGCCTGTTAGCCAACGTAGGGCGAACGGTAGGGTTCGGTAGCTGTCTTTTATGTATTGCAGAAGCCTTTTTGCTTCAGGTGCTTTCACACCCTTCTTCCTATTGAATTTGTAGATGTATGCCTCATCCGCGTCTTTAACCCTTCCCTCCGCGTCTCTGAAGGTTGTGAAGGGCTCTATTGCGTATACTTCTCCCTCCTCAACCTTTGAGCCGTTAATGCTACGCACATTGGGCATGGTCTTGCCGCTGTGAATCAGGTATCTGCCTATTCTATGTCCTGTTAGGTTTTGTATAGGTATGTATCCATAGCTCATTATGTGTTTTTGGATTAAGCCACCTATCTCGGACGCTTTAACCCCGGGCCTAATGTTCTTGATGGCTAGCTCAAGGGAATCTTGGGCTGACTGAATCATAGGCTCAAACTTCGGGTTAAAGGAAATCGTTATGGCGCTGTCCGCTATGTAGCCGTCTACATGTGCTCCGAAGTCAACCTTAACAATTGATCCCGCCGGGATTTTCGCCTGGTCGTTTGGAGGGGATGTGTAGTGTGCAGCCACCTCATTTACGCTGACGTTGCATGGGAAGGCTGGTTTCCCGCCGTATTCAACTATTGCCTTCTCAACGGCTTCACATAGATCTAGGATAGGCATTTCTTCACGTACGATTCTAGGTGTGAGTTGACGAAGCTTCGAAAGGATTTTTCCTGCTTTGCGATAGCACTCTAAAGCATGCTCATCCAACACAGCTGGCTCCGACACCAACTATATGGAAAATCATTAAAATAAATTGTGTTTACCTGAATGATTTTTGAATTTATATGAGATGCTTTGAATGATTTATCTTAAATTCGTTATCGCTGTACAATGGTGCGTGAGGATAGCTTCACAGTAACATCTATGTTGCTAGCCTGTCTTAATGTATGGATATATGTTGATAGCGTCGCCCTTTACTTCCATCTCACTGTGAATACAGGAGACGTTTTCCAGGTGTTTCTTTGCCATTTGAACCGCCACCAAAACTTCTTGAGGTGATGGTCTGCTCCATTGTGTATTTGGGATAGGCATGTACCCATCAATTCTATAGGGCACCGATTTGTTTACGGAAGCTATGAATCTGGCGATTTTCTCAATTTCATACTGATCAATTAGTTTAGGGATCAAAATGCTTTCAGCTCTAAGCGTAATCCTGCTCTTATTATTTAGCAGACTAAAATTACTCAAGACTTGTTTGTTTGATTTTCCTGTGTAAAATATGTGTAGCCTGTCAGCATATGCCTTAATGCTCACGCAGGTTTCATCAAGCCCTGCATCCTCTAATCTTCTTATGAATTCCTCATCCAAAATATATCCGTTTGTTAGTAATATGGTCTTGACACCAAGATCATTAAACATTCTAATCAGATGTGGCAACTCCCTGTCGATGCTGGGTTCACCTCCACCCAACACTGCCTTTTTCACATTTAGCTTTTCAATGATTGTTTTAACTTCGCTCAATGATAATGGCTTGATGTTTTTGACAAGTTGGAGCTGTCGCTGAATGTCGTTTGGAAGATGGCAGTCCCATGGTGAATAATTCAATATGCAACCTTTGCAAAAGAAGTTGCAGCCTTTGAAGAATATGTACAAAGAATTATCATTTACAAAAAATACCATGTGATAGATGTTTGTCATAGTAATTCTCTCTCCGGACTAGGTCAGAAATATGCTGAGGTATCTTCCGGTAATGGTCTCACTCATACCTACTCAAATTACCTTGATGGCGATTTCTTTCTCTGCAACTGCGACTAACTTTTTCAATTTTATTTGGATACTTTTTCTTAGCTTGTAGTCATTTATGGGGATGTTTGGATATTCTCCATCCACTTCGTAGATGTAGTAGCCTTTCTCTCCATCGATGGATGTTATGAATTCTTTATCACCTATCTTTATTACATCAATGGCAGAAACCGATTTTAATGCGTCTAAGAGGCTTGATCCTTTTGGCAGCTTAACAGTTGGAGATTCGCTGAAAACATCTAATATTCCATATAGTTTTTCTTTTTTAGCTTTTAACACATGTGTTCTGCCGAACTTTCTTCTTTCGATTAGGCCTCCCTTTTCCAGAATGGTTATATGCTTTGCTGCGACAGGGACAGAAATACCTAGATCTGCAGCTAACCCAGAAATATGCATCTCCTTTTTCAATAGCAATTTTAACATGGCTACACGGGTTGAACTGCTTAGAGCTCTGAACATCATTGTTATCCACTTGGGTAATATATGTTACCAAAATTATTTAAATGCTTTTGAGGCAATAAAACGTCTGGATTCTCGGTTAGGAGGGAGATATCTCATAATGAGCGAAGGTGAAGATAGGCTCGTAGTTGCCGTCGCCCTAATAGCAATTGTGGTCTTCGCATCGTTTATTGCTCTTACAGCTCCGCAGATCCAGCCCTACGCGGCAACAACCTTTCCATCTACTATCTTAGACGACTATGGAAGGAATGTCACCTTAGTCAAGCAACCTGAGAAAATAGTTTCCTTAGCTCCCAGTAATACAGAGATACTTTTCGCATTGGGACTAGGCAGTAAGGTTGTAGGCGTAACCAGATACTGTGACCACCCACCTGAGGTTAAGGACATGGTTAAGAGAGGCGAGATAACTGTGATAGGCGGCTTCGCCGACCCAAGCATAGAGAGAATAGTAGCCTTAAACCCCAATCTAGTCTTGGCGGCCACAACTCTCCAAAAGAGAACTGTCACGTTACTTGAAGATAAGGGTTTAAAAGTCGTGGCTCTTAATCCGAGAAATATCAAAGAAATACTCAACGATATCTTCCTAGTTGGAAAAGTTACGGGACACATTAAGGAAGCAAATAAACTGGTGAAGAACATGGATCAGAGAATTGACAAGGTCATTAGTAAGACAAGGGATGTGGGCTACAGACCTAGTGTCTACTACGAGGTTTGGCATCAACCCTTAATGAGTGCTGGTCCCGGAACTTGGATTCATGAACTAATTGAATCAGCTGGCGGGACCAACATTTTTGCGGATGCAAAAGGAGAATATCCCATAATTAGTTCTGAGTCTGTGGTTAAACGTAATCCTCAGATCATAATAATTAAGATTGGATATATGGGAGGAGTGGGGAAAGAGGAGATTAGAAAACGCCCTAGCTGGGAAGCAGTCGACGCCGTTAAAAATAATAGGATATACGAGATTGATGAAAATATACTCATTAGACCAGGCCCAAGAATAGTGGAGGGTTTAGAGGCACTTACAAAAGTTATCCATCCAGAATTACTATAAAGACAACAGTTTTCCCAGCTTCAATACATTTATGTTTTTTCATTCCGTGTTTTCTAGATGCGGTTTGCAGTAAGCAATCTTTTGCGTTTTTATCTAATGATTAAAATATGTTCTGTATGCTTTTCCTATTAGACGAATTATTCTGAGCGGGAAAAGGCTGAGTTTATGTGGATATTGCGAATTCGTGGCTGCAGCTGGGGCACTTGGCGTTGCTGCATTGAATAATTGATGGGCAGCTGCCGCAGGCGAAAGCCCTGCCATAAGAAATGTCGAATTTGAACCCGCATTTGGGGCATACTAGAATCCTTTTGCTCAAGCCTTTCCCACCACCTAAAGAAGCAGATCCAGCTTCTTAAGTCCTTTTTGATACACCTCGTCCATACGATGTTTTCTCTAAAAATGTTGAGGAATCTATGTCCGCCCCACGTATTTCAAGGCTTCTGAATTTGTTCACAAGGGATTTCTTTTATCTCACCCAATATTTAATAAAACGAGGTCTCATTAATTATCAGTTATGGGTTTTTCTTCAATTAAAGAAAGGCTGAAGGAAATACGGCAGAATTCTTTTCTGATCGGGCTGCTCAGTTTGATCTGGCTTCTACTTGTAACAGGTACAAAGCCTTCGAGAGCCAGTTATCCTTGTCAAAGGGTAGCTGCCGCAAACGTTTACATGTGGCTTACAACATCAGTGCTTCCACTTTTTGCAGTTCCGAGAAGATTGGCAAAAACAGATTTAAGCAAAAAGAAGTGGAAACCTACACTCATAGCGGTAATGTTGGTGGTTATCGTGGCTAGTTCAGTGGTTGTGTGGAAGCTACAGGAAGCTGAGAGAAAGCTGCCAAAACAGGTCATTGGATTGAGCTTAGAAGGTCATCAGGCGAAGGCTCAGCCCTCCTCAGACATCTTTGTGGTGAACGGGATAACCGAATGCGACGGCGGCTTCAACGAGTTAATAACCCTCATGGGTAAGCATGGTCTAACATTCTATAAGTCGGATGTGAAGGGAAAAAATCAGGGTCGAGAAGGATTAATCGCTAAGGATGATGTTGTTATAGTAAAAGTGAACTCCCAATGGGATGAGAGGGGAGGTACAAACACCGACCTCCTCAAGGCAATAATTGAGGCGATCATGCGTCATCCAGACGGCTTCATCGGAGAAATCGTCGTGGCCGATAACGGGCAGGCTCAGTATGGAGCCATCGGAAGCGGAGGAAGCCTAGAGTGGAAGAACAGCAACGCTGAAGATCATTCCCAATCAGTTCAGAAGGTTGTTGACATGTTCTCAGGCTCCTGCAAAGTTTCAACCTACCTCTGGGATAAGATTACACTTGAAAGCGTAGGCGAATACTCCGAGGGGGACATGAAAGATGGATACGTTGTTAACCAGACTGCTAACCTAGTAACCGGGATAAAAGTTTCGTACCCAAAGTTCCAGACAAAGTTCGGCACATACATCAGCTTCAAGAAAGGCGTATGGAACCCAGATACGAGATCCTACAACAATGAGAGGCTTAAAGTAATCAATGTACCAGTCTTGAAGACACACTCCATTTACGGGGTTACGGCATGTGTAAAGCATTACATGGGCGTTGGATCTGATAAGCTGACGAGACATAACGCCCATCAAAGCGTCGGCACAGGTGGCATGGGAACCGAGATGGTTGAGACAAGGATGCCGACCTTGAACATACTTGACGCCATCTGGATAAACGCTAACCCCGGAAGAGGCCCAAGAACATCCTACTCCGAAGCCACAAGAGTAAACATTATTATGGCAAGCGTGGACCCGGTGGCCCTAGACTACTGGGCTGCCAAACACGTGCTTATGCAGGTTGCTCAGACTCTTGGCTTTAAAGATCTCTCCTCCACAGATCCTGATAATACTGTGTCCGGCTCCTTTGGGAAATGGCTGAGGTTATCTATGCAAGAGATAGAGAAGTCGAAGTATCAAACTACAATCCGCGAAGACCAGATGAATGCCTATGTGGTCAACTTACCGTCGAGACGCTAGCATCAAGCTAGCAAGCACCGATAATAAGAAGGTTTTCTGTGTGCAAACACTGTAATTTGAACTATATGCATGTTTGTATGTGTGACAGCAATGGTGTGCACACACAAAATAATATTAAGCAAGTGCCGAACTAGGCTGTCTTTCCAATTAGACATAGAATGTATGGCCTATTTATTCTTCCAGAACATGTTTATGCAGGGTGGCACACAGGAATTCCCCTTCAAAAACCTTTTCATTATTCTGATTTAATACATCGCACCATACCTTCTTCTTTCTACCCTCAGTTTCAGTGATTTTTGCCTGAGCTGTCAATCTGTCACCTACTATGACAGGTTTCAGAAATCTTACATTAGCTGAAATAAGGACTACGAAGGGATCATTAACTGCTACCATGGCTGCATAGTCTGCCAACCCGAAAGTGAACCCACCATGTATTAGTCCTTTTTCATCTACTTTCATTCTACTATGTACCGCCAATGTAACTTTTGCATACTTGCCAGTTTCTATACTTTCAACTTTTCCTACTAATTCTTCGGAGATTAATGTATGGGTCTTTTGGACAGATTTATCTTCAGTCATCATATCATTCCTCATGAGAATTAAGTTGATATTTTCTAAAATAAGTTGTTTTTATGAACTTATTAGCACCTTCGGAAATAGCATCCCTTCATAACCATAATCCTATCCTAATTGATGGAAGGGTCATTATAGCTATCTTACGCACGAGAGCGCATAAAGTTTTTAAGATAATACCTTTGAAAAAGGTTGATGTAGGCAGTTTGACAAATATGAGAATTATCAATAAAATAGCACTAATCGTGTTTTTTGTTTTACTGCTATTACCCTCTTTCAGTAACGTTCTCAATCAAGCTCAAGCACAGGACTGCAGTGTTGGTCTTACACCTTCAACATGGTTTGTCGACCTAACCAGAGGTGAAAGTAGGGATATTTCTGTTTATGCAAACATAACTTTCTACAAGAACCCGCATCCAGACATAAGCTACCTGGCACGCGAACGTCTAGATGTTCCAAAAGGCACGGCTAAAGTTGTTGTTGAAAACCACAATCAAACTTTTGTGAGCAACTTTTATGATAAGTTAACTCTCGATTTTGCCATTGGTCTTAGTGGTACTGAGCAGCTTTACCACCTTAAATTAGACTTGCCTAAGGACACCAGCAAAACCTTTGAATCGCCAAATATACTCACAACCCCTGGACTAAAAGTCTGTGACATACAGCCTAAAGACACTTCAACTTCCAGAAAAGACAGGCTTGCCTACACTATTTATTTCCTAGATAAGGGTGGCGACACGCTGGAAAAATCAACTTGGAGCTATGAAGTTAAGACGAGCAAAATCGCTTATGCATGGCAATGCGAAGGTGGTGAAACGATAAATACAATATTAAAGTCATGTGTATGGAAATTGCCTGATAAAACTGGAACATATCGGCTTAACTACATTATAAAAGTGTACGAGTATGGTCAAGTGGATGTGTATATGTCGGCCTCACAAACAATGGAAGCAAAAATAATGGAGTCAAAAATAACACTTATACCCGAATTCCCAAACATAACTCTAATTGTTCTGTCTATCGCTTTAACCATCACGTTTCTAGCATCCAGACGGATTCCAAGAGAGCAAAAGAGAAATTAAAAAGCCCCTCCACATGGCACTCTCTTGATTAATGCCTACTTAGCGCATAGACTCAGATTATCTAAACACGTGAGCGTAGCGAGCAATCCGAAAGTAGAAGAGGAGTTTTAGGGGATTCCTCTCCTATGAATTATTTTTCGTGTGTGTATCTCTTGGTGCGTGCACACACACCATAATTTAACAGTTCAAATTTAGATGCCCCGCACCAAGGTATATTAGTATATTTGAAATAGAGCAATCGAAAACACAATGTATCAGATGCATCTCCTCAATCTTCAGAAAACCATAAATGTTGAGAAACTCGCCTAACAAATAGAGGAGGAGGTTACTGGTTAATGCCTTATTGCACTTTTTGCAGAAAAGAAGTTGACCTACCATTCAAATGCAGTTATTGTGGAACCCTCTTCTGTGTTGAGCATAGGATACCCGAAAGCCATAGATGCGAAAGTCTTTCAAAAGCAATTAAGAAGAGGCCACCCCAAATAAGTCGAGGGTCCCCAATTCCTAGAGTTTCAGAAATACCTGTGATTGTAGGACCCCCAGAACATAAACCCATGTGGGTAGAATATTCAAAACCACATAGAGAAGTTCAACATAGAAACACGCGTAAACTCATTGTGGTCTTCGTAATAATTCTCATATTTTTAGGCTCAATAGGCTTAAACCTCTACCTCTTCCAGGAAGACAGTTGTGCGGAGAGCATTTACCGACAAATCAATCAAATCAGAGTTGAAAAAGGGCTAAAACCTTTGAGTTGGAATCCTCTACTGGCGAAAGCAGCCAATGACCATAGTAGAGACATGATTAACCGTAACTATTTTGGTCACGACACGCCGGAGGGGGCTACTCCTCAAGGAAGAGCTTCGAAAGCTGGTTATTCCTATCCATGTGGCGAGAACATATGGGGCCAGCTTTCTCCCGCCATGTCTTTTCTCGTCCCTATCCCTATTCCAATTCCCATTCCCATCCCTGTTTGGCTTTTTTCCACTACGAGTGGAAATATAGCTGAGAGATGCGTTCTCGATTGGATGAATAGTCCGGGTCACAGAGCCAATATGCTTGATGGAAGATACAATGAGATTGGCGTAGGGATCAGCAGCACAACATTGCGGATTAAGATAATTATCACTGCCGACTTTGGAATATCCAAATGATTCGCCGACGCGCTGGCTTGTCCCGTTATTAGCGTTTTCATGTTAGTTTACCCAGTATGTTATGCTTCGGAATTTGGATGGTTGTTCTGTGTGTGTATCTCTTGGTGCGGGAGAAGGGATTTGAACCCTTGAACCCCTACGGGACAGGGTCCTAAACCCTGCGCTTCCAATGTCCCAGCAGGACATCTTTGACCAGACTTGGCGACTCCCGCCTAGAACGCTTCTCAAACCGTCCTTATTTATAACCTTACCTAGCTCAACTTAAAAGATATATTTCGATGAAAAACAGTTATGTTGCCTAGCCTTGGGTTTCCTGTCTGGGGCTGTGGGCTAGTATGGTCTACGCTACGTGGCTTGGGTAACAGCGTATTTCAGGAACCCACGTGATCGCCGGTTCAAATCCGGCCAGCCCCACCAGTGCAACAAAATGGTTGATTCATATTCTCTTAGGTTTTGTTTTGGAGCCCCGGGTGGGATTCGAACCCACGATCTACGGCTTACAAAGTTCGACCGGATGAGGCTCATCCGTCCGTCGCTATGACCAGGCTTAGCTACCGAGGCGTGTTTAGAAATTAAAATCTGGTGTTATTTAAAGATAATATGAATCCTTCGTGGAGAAAAATGTGGTCTGATACCAAAAGACAAATAAAGGCTTCAGCCACCTATCTAATTTTTAGCGATGATTGAACAGATTTTGTTGGATGGTATTCTGATAGGTGGAATTTACGCCGCGTTTGCGGTAGGTTTCTCCCTTGTTTTCGGCGTGATTAATGTTGTTAATCTGGCTCATGGAGAGTTTATAATGTTGGGGTCCTTCATAACCTATTGGCTATTTCAACTCTACCATGTTGAGCCTTTCCTCACGATACCTGTGTCCTTCGGCATTCTTTTCGTGTTGGGGTATTACCTGCAGAAATATTTAATCAACCCTATTGTTGACGCTGAGCTGATGACTCTGCTTTTAACATTTGGTTTGATGATGGTGATTGCGAACATAGCTCTAACTGTGTGGACGCCTGACTACAGGTCTGTGGAAGCTGCCTATGTTGGGATGAACTTCCCATTTATGGGTCTAACGGTTTCATTTGTTCGCTTAGTAACTTTTGTAGCTGCCATCGTTATCATAGTTGGACTTACAATGTTTCTTCAGAAGACAGATGTAGGTAGAGCGATTAGGGCGACAGCTCAGAATAGAGAGAGGGCAATTCTTCTAGGAATTAACAGCGGCAGAATCTATTCTTTAACCTTCGCCATAGGTGCGGCTCTCGCAGGGGTCGCTGGGTCTCTTCTAAGTTTAAACTTCGTTATCTTCGCAGCTATGGGCAGTGAATATTTGCTCTTCTGCTTCTGTATCACAGTTCTCGGAGGTATGGGTTATATCCCAGGTGCTCTTCTAGGCGGTATGCTTCTCGGGGTCATTAATTCGGTGTGCACATACTATCTAACTGTTGGAATGATGTATGTTATAGTCTTCATCATACTGTTCATCATACTTGTGGTGCGGCCAACAGGTCTTTTCGGGAAGGGAAGAATGGAGTAGAAGGGTATGAAGCAATATTCGAAAATTCTAATGCAACCTAGGTGGTTGGCGGTAATTGCTGTTGCCTTATTTTTGCTTGTTTTTCCTTTTGGGGTAACTGGGTACATGCTGAGGTTTCTAACGTTTGTTTTCATGTGGGTTATCTTGGCTGGAAGCATTAACATGGTTACTGGCTACACAGGATACTTGGATTTCGGTCACATAGTCTTCTTCGGAATCGGAGCCTATGTTACAGGTGTGCTTATGGTTAATTTTGCTTTGCCCTTCTTTGTAAGTATGTTTGCAGGCTGCCTTGTTGCTCTAGCTGTCGGTTTAGGGGTTGGAGTTCCCAGTATGAGGCTTAGAGGGGCATATTTTGCAATAGCTATGTTGGCTTTTGCTGAGGCTGTGAAGCAGATTGTTTTGGAAGCGAAGAGTGTTACAAGGGGTGGTCTTGGGCTCTCGCTTCCAGTCTATGCGGACTACTATTTTTTCTACTATGTTATGTGTCTTGCCGTGGCATCGACTGTTGTGGTAACCTACTGGATTGAGAGGTCTGAGTTCGGCTATGCTCTTAGGGCAATACGTGGGTCAGAGGTTGCTGCTGGGGTAAGTGGCGTTAACACGCTGAAGTATAAGTTGGCTGCTTTTGGTTTAAGTGCCTTTTTTGCAGGGATGGCGGGCGGGATCTATGCATATTGGATGACTTTCATCTATCCCTCTGATGTTTTTAATATTGCAATGACTGTTCAGATGGTTGTTATGATGTTTCTGGGCGGGTCAGGAACGTTGGTCGGCCCGATTATAGGTGCATTTATTCTAACAACCATATCTGAGATTCTCTGGGCTAGATTCATCTATCTCTACATGATCATCTTAGGAATCGTGGTTATGGTCATAGTTCTTGTTATGCCGCATGGCATTGTTGGATTGCTGAAAAGGGTAAGGGGGTTAAAATGGTTATCCTCGAAGCCAAAAAAATAAGTAGGTACTTCGGCGGTCTAGCGGCTGTTAAGGATCTTGACTTCACTGTTGAGAGGGATGAGATTGTTGGGATGATAGGTCCAAACGGATCTGGGAAAACAACTGTTTTCAACATGATATCAGGCGTTATTAGACCAACCTCCGGGGAGATTTTGTTTAAGGGGGATGCTATTACTAGAAGTAAACCTCATGAGATCTGTAGGATGGGTGTAGCGAGAACTTTTCAGGTACCTCAACCCTTCACGGGGATGACTGTTCTTGAAAATGTTTTGGTAGGCTGCATCTACGGGAAAGGTATGCGTTTGGTGGAAGCTAGGAAGAAGGCGGAAGACATCTTGGAGTTCACAGGTCTCGGAGATAAAATGAGCCTCCCCTCAGAGAGTATAACAGCTCAAGACCGTAAGAGGCTTGAGCTTGCAAGGGCACTTGCTTCAGACCCTGAAATACTTCTGTTAGACGAGATTATGGCTGGACTTACACCAAAAGAAATGGATGTGGTTCTGGATTTGTTGATTAAGCTGAATGAGAGGGGGGTTACTCTTTTTGTGGTTGAGCATGTTATGAGGGCGGTTATGAAGCTGTCGGAGAGGATTGTTGTTCTTCACTACGGGGAGAAGATAGCTGAGGGTAAACCTGAGGAAGTTGCGAAGAATGAAGATGTGATTACCGCCTATCTGGGTGAGAGGTATGCTTGAGGTAAATAACATTAATGTGGCCTACGGCGATGTTCAGGTTCTCTGGGGCATCTCGCTGAAGGTTGAAGAGAAAGAAATTGTTACTGTTATAGGACCCAACGGAGCTGGTAAGAGCACACTGCTAAAAACAATTGCAGGTCTACTTCATCCCTTAAAAACTCCGGCAGCCAGCTCAATCACCTATATGGGCAAGAGAATAGATGGGATGATGGCAGATCGAATAGTTAGGTTAGGTGTTGCTCTTGTTCCAGGAGAAAAAAGCATTTTCCCCCAAATGACTGTTCTAGACAACCTGCTGGTAGGATCCTACATTAAGAAGGCGAAGGAAAAGAGAGAAGAATCTTTAGACATGGTCTTCAAGCTTTTCCCAAGATTGAAGGAGAGATTAAACCAGCAAGCTGGAACCCTAAGTGGAGGCGAGAGGCAAATGTTGGCTGTTGGCCAGGGATTAATGTCTAAACCTACCTTGCTGCTGGTTGACGAACCTTCTCTAGGGTTGCAGCCAACCCTAGTGTCAAAAATCTTTGAAACCATCAAAAAAGTTAGAGAAATAGGAGTTACTGTTCTGCTTGTTGAACAGAATGTTTATTCCTCTCTTGAAATAAGCGATAAAGCGTACGTCTTGGAGAACGGCAGGGTTGTGCTTAAAGGCGCAGGCAAAGAATTGCTGGATAATGAGCATGTTAAGAAAGCGTATCTAGCCATATAGCTTTTCCAAAAACTCTTTACCTTAACATTTCAAAATTACAAAGTATATATGCGATCAAAAAAAGAGGGAAGTTAAGGCTACTTGCTTTTCCTACCTAGGGTCTTTCTTTCCAAGGTGGGCATGGATAGACCATTTTAGCTGTTGCCCAATCTGCCGGGCCAACGCAGACAGGTACGCCCTTCTGAATTTGAACGAGGCCCAGAGGATTAGCTATGTTCCAGCCCTTCTCATGGAACTTCACTGGCTGCCCAGCTGTCATTATATCGACTTTCGCCAACGCATCCCTGAATTTCACCTTGGCATCTTCACTACTAATCGGTGGTACAACGCCGGAATTTTTCACAGCAACCTCAATTGCAACTCCAGCTGAAACTGCGGCAGATATTGTGCTGTCTGGATAGGTTTGATATAGGTTGTAGTACGCCTTGTAGAAGTCTTTGGCTGTTCCGAAGTAGTCGTCTTTGAATGTAGCTGACTCAGAGATAGCGGTGTACTCCATAGCGTACTCAGCACTCTTCCCTAATTCCTTCACGAAGGAAGGTATCATGGTTCCGAAGCTGAAGACGTATGCTTTGGGGTTGAAGTCTGCTTCTTTAGCTGCTTTCATAAGCAGCATAGCTGGAACCGTATGTGAACCCATAGCTACAATATCCGGGTTCAAAGCCTTTAGCTTGGTTACTATGGGGGCGTAGTCTTTTATTTCAAATGGAAATCTTTCGTAGTGAACTACCTGAATTCCGTATTTCGGAGCATAATTTTTGAAGCCTTCAGCAGCCGATACGTAGAATGGTTCGTCAGGAGCTATTACGGCGACTGTCTTCGCACCTTGCTTGGCTAATTCTCTCATGTACGCTTCTCCCAGCTCGTTAGCAACTTTCAGCGTTGTGAAAAGGTACTTGAAGCCTCTTGCAAACAGCGTATCTGCGTTTCCAGCAGCCTCAATCATAACAACCTTATACTTCTCCGTTACTGCGCTGCTTGGTCCAACGCAGCCGCTTGAAAACGGACCGAAGATAACGTCAACCTTATCCTCCGTAATCAGCTTTTCAACCAGTTTCGCTGTGGTTGCAGCATCACTTTTGTCATCATAGTAAATTATCTGAACAGGATACCTGTTTCCGTCAGCGCAGAGTATTCCCCCACGCTTGTTGACGTTGGTTAGCCAGAACTCGTATCCCTGCTGTAGGCTTTTACCGTTAGCCGCAAGCATCCCAGTTAGAGAGATTGCGCAGCCGATTTTGAAGTACTTCTTCTCTACTGGCGCTGGAGGCATCGTCATGTAGTATACAGCTACACCCGCAACCACTAGTATAACGATTATCACTATGCCCACAATAGCTGTCTGTGTCTTTTTCATATTTTTCACCGATTAGATAGATTCGAAGCCCTTTAATTTATCTTTTGCTATTTGGTTCCGACGACTTTTTGACACATGATGAATAAGGTTCTGCCACGTGTTTTAGGAAGTTTGAAAAACATTTTATCATGTAAGGAGCCTCTTATAATAAGCAGTAATACGTGATGCTATTACTGCGTTTCACAATCAGCATAACGTCATTGAAGGAAGGGTTATCTACCAAAAAATTTCTCCCAGAGCCCTCGAAGCTGCCTTAAGGCATTTAGATCTATGGTCGCTGTGACTATCTGTTCTCCATCCCCCGCCTCTTGAACAACCCAGTCATCGCATGAAGCTGCCTGCTTAATCCATGATTCAAGCTCCTCCATGGCTTTAAATGGCGGCGGGGAAACTATTAGGCTTCCACCGCCCTCAGCTGGAAGATCAGGGCTCTCCTCAGTTATCTTCATGGACCACACCGCATTGTTTGGGGAAACGATTGGAATCTTGTAGTCTAAAACTTTTGCCAAGCATGACATACGCCTCTGAGGCTTCTTCCTGAATATCAAGGATGGATTAAATATCAACTCAACACCGTTCTTAGCCAGTGTGTACATTCCCTCTGGAAAACCCCAGCCGTCAATACATATCAGCACCCCAATCTTACAGAAGGATGTTTCCAGCGGAACATAGCTATTTCCATGCTCAAAGCTTTCAAGAGAAGAAACTGTGTGAACCTTCCTCTGCCTACCTGAAACTTCGCCTTCAGGACTGATTAGAACAGCTGTGTTAAACACTTTGCCGCCTGCCTCCTCAATGAGGCCCGCAACCACGTAGATACCTAGCTCCTTCGCCTTCTCGCAGAGCTGCCTCTCACCCCTATACGGATAAAGCTCAGGAAAACAGGCTATGTCAACATCTTCCCCAGCAGCCTTCTCAAGAAGCTCAATCGCATGCTCTATGTTCCTTGGGTCCTCCAGTGTTCTGTAGGGCAACGGTTGGATACCTGCAACTTTCACCATCAGTTATCCCTAATTTTCATTAGCATCAACTCTAATATTATTTTGTTGTTGAAACCAAATTTCGCTTCTGCTCTCTTATGTAAACCCTTATAACATAGATTTGTTGTTCAAGGTTTGTTGGTGCCGAGGTGGCTCAGCTGTGGCCAGACGCCCAACCTAAGTGGGCTTAAGCGCTGGACTCATATGGATAGAATGTCTGCTGAGAAATCCAGAGGCCGCGGGTTCGACAGGGAAAACATTTCAGCCCAGAAAATCCCGCCCTCGGCACCTACCGCCTAGACTTCCTCTTCCTCTCAAGAACCTCTACAGAGCCATCCCTTTTTCCAACATAAACAAAGTCAACCATTTCTATGAAGAACCCTGTTTCAACAACTCCAGGGATCGCTTTAAGCTTCGCCTCAAGCTGGTTAGGATCATCTATTCTGCTGAAGCTCACGTCAACTATGAGATTCCCGTTATCCGTAACTACAGGGCCAACCTTGCCCTTAGATTCTCTTAGAACAGCTTCACCGCCTAGGCTGCTTATCTTCCTGGTCGTTGACCAGTAGCCGAAGGGCAAAATTTCAACTGGAACAGGTTGATTCACTCCAAGCCTACCAAGCTTCGCTTCATCAACAACAATGGCCAGTTTCCCAGCACTTGAATCAACAATTTTTTCACGTGCCAGTGCTGCTCCACCGCCCTTTATTACGTTTAGGCTATTGGGATCCACTTGGTCAGCTCCATCTATGGCTAGATCTGGGCTTGGATTCTGGTTTAAGTCTGTTAGGCTTAGGCTATTCTTGATTGCAATCAGCTCTATCTGGTAGGATGTTGGGATCACAGAAATGTTAAGCTTCCTGCTTCTGAGAAGTCTGCTGAGCTCATCAACCACGTAAGCGACGGTGGTTCCGCTACCTAAACCGACTACGTAGTTGTCGTGGACAAGCTCAAGAACTTTTGAGGCTGCTGCATGTCTAGCTCTCTCAACCCAGCTCACAGCCTAGCCCTCAACCTCGATCTGCTCAAGTCTCTCCATCGCCTTAAGAACTTCCTCTTTTATGGCTTCTATTCTCTCCTCAGCCTTAGACCTAGGCTTCTCCTTGGGGGCTTTTTCCTTAGGTTGGCTTGGCTCGGCTTCTGTTTCCTCAGGCTTAGAAGCTTCCTGATGTTCCTCCTTTGGCTTTGAGGTTGATGGGGTAAATTCTGGGCTCAGCCTACTGATCCTAGCGTTTATCTCCTCTAATTTTTCGTTGAAGCTTCTCAGCAGCTCCTCACGTGATTTCTGAAGCTCATAAATCTCAATTGTTTTCTGGACCTCAGCAATTTTGCCTTCAAGCTCTCTGAGTTCACCGCTGTATTTTGAAACCAACCTATCCCTATCAGCTTCAGTTATTGTCCCCCTAGTCTCGGCTTCGTAGATGGCTGTTAGTGCAGCGCTGAGAACTTCTCTTTCAAGGGAAAAAACCTTCAGCTCACCCTTAGCCTTGCTGGCATCAGCCTCACCCACAATCTTCATAGTGGCGGAGGGGGACTCACCGCTTTGAGCGCTCTCCTTAGTGTGCTGCTCACTTTTACCCTTCCTGAGAAACGAGAAGATATTTAGAGTAAGAAGTATACGCGGTAGGCCTAGCAAACTCGGGAAGCTCCTCTAGATTAGGTCTATCTGAATCGGCTTCATATAAATAGGTTGTGTGGGCGGTCACTTAATAGCCTGACACGAATATGCATGATGATATTTACAGATTTATGTTTAACTTCAAGCCTTTAAACTCAACCGGAAGTATTTGTATGGAGCCCCGGGCGGGATTCGGACCCGCGATCTTTGGCTTTTTGTATCTGAAAATTTTTCTGCAGTTTACCAAGCCAACGCTTTTCAGTGCCTATTCAGGCATCTAACCAAGCTGAGCCACCGGGGCTTCAAAATGAAGAGTAAGCGACTGTTTAATAAGATTTAAGCCTAAGCGTAAGTTTGGGGAAATGCTTCATTTACAGATGATGTTAGGCAGAGAGGCTGTGGAATAGAAAGATTTAATGAAAATAAGCTTCAATATTTTGGTTCGGGTGGCTGCCATGCAGAAGTGTGTTCTGGGTGTTTTGGCTTCCGGTAGAGGAACAGGCTTTCAGTCTATTGTTGACCATATTCGCCTAGGAGTTTTGAGGAATGTTAAGGTTGGTGTTTTAATCTGCAATAATCAGGATGCATATGTTTTGAAGAGGGCTGAGCAATGTGGGGTTGACAGCTGTTTCCTAGACCATAGAGGTAGAGGTAGGGAGGAGTATGATAGGGATCTGGTTAAGCAGCTTGATGGTTATGGTGTTGATCTGGTTGCTCTCGCTGGCTGGATGCGTGTTTTAACTCCTCAGTTTGTTAACCACTTCAGGTGGAGGTGTGTGAATATTCATCCGTCTTTGCTGCCTTCTTTTCCTGGGTTGAATGCTCAAAGGCAGGCTGTTGAGTATGGGGTTAAGGTTTCAGGTTGCACAGTACACTACCTTGATGTTGGGGTTGATGTTGGCCCAATAATTCTTCAGCATGCTGTTCCTTTGCTTGAAGGTGACGATGAAAAAAAGGTTTCGGAGAGAATTCTGGTGTATGAGCATAGAATTTACCCAAAGGCTATTCAGCTTCATGTGGATGGAAGAATCAAGATTGAGGGTAGGGTGGTTAAAATTGACTACAGCGGAGGATGGGGGAAAAGCTGGGATGAGCGGCAGAAAACCTATGTTGAGTTCCAGATGAAGCAGCTTAGGAGGGAGGGCGTAACATTGGAGGGGGTGGTTTAGTTTCCGGCGAAAATTATGGATGGAAAGATTGTTGCTGAAGATGTTAAGAAAGATGTTAGAAGAAAAGTGGCTATGCTGAAGGAGAGAGGCGTAGCTCCACACTTGGCAGGAGTTCAGGTTGGGGAGGAGCAGTCTTCAAAGAAGTATCTGGAGTACAAGCAGAGAGACTGTATGGAGGTGGGAATAGACTCGACGAAACTTGAGCTGCCAGCCAACGTAAGTGAAGAGGAGCTTTCTGCGAAGCTTAAGGAGTTGAGTGATAATGCTCAGGTGCATGGAATTCTGCTTCAGCTTCCAGTGCCTGACCACATCAGTAGGTTTAGGGTTCTGGGAGCAATTAAGCCGGAGAAGGATGTGGATGGGCTGCATCCAACTAATGTGGGTGAGCTTATGCTTGGGAACTACAGCTACGAGAGCAGCCTGCTGCCGTGCACTCCTAAGGGTATAATGAGGCTTCTTGACTACTATGGGGTTGAGGTTGAAGGCAGATTCGCGGTCATCATTAATCGAAGCGACCTTGTGGGTAAGCCTCTGTTCAAGATGCTTTTAGATAGGAACGCTACTGTTGTTGTCTGCCACTCGAAAACAAGGGATGTTGAAAAGTATTGTAGGCAGGCAGACATCTTGGTAAGCGCTGTCGGCAGGAGACCAAGCTTTCTGGTTACAAGCAAACTCGTGAAGGAGGGCGCTGTGGTTGTTGATGTGGGCATAAGCTACATTGGAGGAAAGCTTTATGGAGACGTTAACTTCGACGATGTTGTGGGCAAAGCTTCATACGTCACTCCGATGCCTGGCGGCGTTGGACCGATGACTCGGGCGATGCTTCTGGAGAACACGGTGATCGCTGCGGGGAAACAAACCAAATAGATGCTTGGCCACTTCTGTTTTCGAGGCACTGTCAGCTGATCATAGAAGAACCTGAGCTGAAACCATGTCTCCATCTTCGAGTTTAAGTTTCTCCCTGATGTTTACTGGGGCTATGACCTCAACCATGTTGCTTCCGTGATGGGTTCTCTCAGGCCTTATGAGTGCCCCATCGATTTTCCCATTTATTTTAACTCTGAAGCACTTGACGCCGCCGAAAACTCTGCCGGCATTTCTGAAGCTTCTTATGTGGATGGCTGGTAAACCACTGAGTTTCTGAAGAGTAGCCATGTCCTCAGCTGTGCTTACTCTCAGGTTTAGGGTTCCAAGGAAGGGGTTGAAACCCAGTTTCTTCTTGAAGTAAGGCTTATAGATCTTCATGTAGTATTTTCCATCCCCCAAGCCTGAGATAACCCTTCCGTTTATCACTGTTGGAAGAGGCTTCCTAAACAGTTCAGCCAAGGACTCGTAGAGCCTAGACAGCTCGTTGAGACCTTCCTCTGTTATCTTCACATGTTGACCTTGCTTGGTTATATGCCTGTTCAGAAGCCCCCTCTTCTCAAGAGCCCTCATCCTTCTGGAGGTTGTCTGCTGAGATAAAGCCAAGTATCTGCTTAGCTCAGTGGTTGAAACATTCACATACTTCTGGTGGGCACCAAACCCAGCCAGCTTCAGCAACACGTATAGAAGCTCAAGGGTTCTAGGCTGGTTTGCTTCAGAGGCTTCCATTCAGATCCCTCTAAACAAACCTTTGCTTAAGTCTACTCTATCTCCACTCATCCACAACCCTTCTCTTGATCTTTGTTGAGCTATCAAGCCTCTCCAAACCGTACTTAGGCATCCTAACAACCTTGATCGATGTGCCTCTAAGAGCTGCAATCTGCCTCACAGCCTTCTCAACATCCTCTTGGTCATAACCCACAGCAACTATGTCTGGAGCCACATCCCTGATGACTTGTTCAACCACAATGCCCTCGTAGCCTAGGACAGCCTTATCCACAGGCTTCAGGCACTCCACCAGAAACCTCCTCGGCTCCTCTGGGAAAACAGGCTTTTTACCCTTAAGCTTCTCAACAGTGCTGTCTCTTGCAACGACCACGATGAGGAGGTCTCCAAGAGTCTTGGCTTCCTGAAGCATAGCAAGGTGACCAACATGAATAACATCAAAGACACCACCAGCCAGAACCACGCTGAAAGATCTTCTACCCTCATCTGTAAGCCTAAAACGACCCACATCACCAGTTAACTCAGCCAGAAAACCCATCTCCTTCAGCTTCAAAAGCAAAGCTTCACACTCATCATTAGAAAGCCCGGTGTACTGCCTCATCTCATCCTTCGAAACAGAGCGTTTCTCAAGCTGCGCTAGGTAAACCTTGCAGAGGAATCTTCTCATACGCCCATCAAGCGTTTTTCCAGCTTCTCTCGGATGAGTCAAGATCTTGGAGTCGCCCCAGCTAAGAACGGGTAAACCTTCCTCAATCGTTTCATCGAAGAGAATCATTAAAATGTTTGTTTAGAAACCTCATCTGTACGGCTAAAACTGTTTGAACAGTCTACCCAAGCTTATGCATAGCACATAAAGGAATCCGATATCACATCCTGATTATGGAAGCCAAATAATTTAACTAGCTGTGGGTGTAAGCTAATTGAATATTGGAAGGGATGTTTATGGCAAAGCTGACCGATGAGATGAAGGCGATGCTTGGTAAGCAGCTTTCTGTGGTCGCTACCACTGGCAGAGATGGGATGCCTAATGTTGGACCTAAGGGATCGGTGTTTGTGGTAGACGACGAGACACTTGGATACTCGGAGGGTACAGGTGAGAAGACTCTTAGAAACTTGGAGGAGAACCCTAAAGTTGCTGTGCTAGTTGTGGATAGGGAGAAGGCGGATGGCTTCCAGTTCAAGGGAAAGGCTGAGATAATAACCGCCGGAGATTTCTATGAAAAGGTTGCGAAGAGACAGGAGAGCAGAGGTAGACCAAGACCGAAGAGAGCTGTGAAGATCAAGGTGGAGGAGATCTACTCAGTCAAGTCCGGCATGACGGCAAGAAAGATCGCCTAAAACCAGCATTTCACGTTCTCTGGAATAAAGGTGGATATTTCACTCTGAGCTTTGAAACCAGCGTTCCAGCCTAGTATTAGTAAGGCATTATGCTGGATTTCTTTTAGACTGTTTTAGGGTTTATCGCAACGGAGCGGGCTAACGAAAATTGTAGGAGATGGAGATAACTTGGTGAGATGGGGCTTCGGTGGGGCTTCGTTCCCTGTGCAGGCGATTACAGTTATAAGCCTATCGCATCTCCTTAACCATGTCTTTCTTGAGATCCATCTTGCACTCACCCCAGTCTTCATGGATGAGTTTGGCATCAGCCTCTTCACGGTAGGCGTAATAGTTATGATTCCACTTCTCTGCGAGACGTTGGGAACTATTCCAAGCGGTATGCTGGCTGACAGAGTGAAGATGGTTTATCCAATCGTCTTCAGTCTTCTACTGGTAGCAGCCTCAGCACTACTTGTGAGTATGTCGCCAAACATCCTTGTTGTGGTTCTCTGCATATCAATGTTTTCTGTTGCCAGGATGCTCTACCATCCTTCAGCCTACGGCCTAACAAGCATGATACTTCCAGTTGAGCATAGGAGTAAAGGTCTGGGTATTCAGGGTTCTGCTGGGATGGTGGGGTTGGCTCTTGGACCTATCTCAGTCGGCCTCTTCATCGCCATGCTTGGGTGGCGTTCTATCTACCTGCTCTGGGTTCCTCCAGCCCTGCTGTGCATACTTCTGATCTACAGGCAGAGGGCTATGTTCCTCAGTAGTGCTGTGAGGGAGGTAGATGAGAGCCCTGCCGCTTCAACAACTGGTATAAAATCTATGTTCTCAGCCGGTTTTGTAACGGTTTTGGTGATGGTAGCCTTTCAAGCCATGGGGATGAGGATGATCTCAACCTTCCTCTCCCCATACCTAGTGTTGGAGATGGGTCTTCCAGTTTCCACTGCAGGCTTTATCCTAGGATCGATAACCTTCATGGCGATCGCCGCCGGTCCGAGTGGAGGCTTCCTAGCTGATAGGTTCGGAGAGAAGAGGTTGCTTACAGTCACCTATGTCGGGATGATCGCTTCACTGGCTACTCTCGCATATTCACGGTCGATGTGGGGTCTTGCGATCTCAACCATCCTCTACGGCTTCTTCCTTTATTCTGGTACAGGAGCTCGATCATCGTTGGTCGCCCACTTCGCACCTGCAACGCGGCGGGGGATGGCTTACGCCCTCTATTTTCTTCCGACCCAAGGAGCCGGAGCTACGGCGCCTCTTGTGGGCGCCTATGTAGCGGAGAAAATTGGCATATGGAACGCCTTCCCATTGGCGATGGTCCTAATCTTCGTGGCGTTGGTCATTCTACAGTTAGTTCCCCATAGATAGCGTAAGCGTGAGATGGAAGTTTATCAAATTCACATCCTCCACCTTCAGCCCTACCGGCTAAAATCATAAACAGTTTTTAAGCAATGGTCGGCCACTTGAATACGACTAATCCTAGAAGCCTCAGGGCATCCAGTAGCCCTTCAGCATAGCAGACTGAGGCAAGAGAGTTAGCTGGCTGGCTTGAACTTAAGAAATGCTTTGCGTCAGATAGATAGTTTTTCGCTAGGTGTATAACCGCATCAACCTCCCTAACCCTAACGCCTTCAGGTAGATCTGAAATCTTAAGCTCCCTTAACACAGCATCCAACGCCCTAATGTAGCTGGAACACCACCTCTATTTTCTCCGTTCAGACATATCCCTCCAGACATAGAATAAATTTCCAACAGCCAATATTTAGCAGGTGGGCTTTCTGTTTGCTCTATGCCTCACGCTTACCTGGAAGCGCCAGCGATAAGGCAGCACCGCCAAGCACTAGGATACTTAGAATTAAGTAGGAGAAGCCTATGTTAAATGCGTCAGCCAACTGACCCGCGAGATACGGGCCGATAACGTTTCCACACGCCCCTAACCCGAACATGACACCAGTAGCTGTTGCAACCAAATCCTTAGGCGTCAAGTCGGCTGTGAAAGCAAAAGCAACAGGCCACGTGGCGAAGAGAAATGAACCGACACACACCAGAAAAATAAGAGATGAAAATCCCCTGCTAACTGTGAAGAGGAATAGGAATAGGCCTGCTAGAGCGTTTGTTAATCCTATTATAAGCTTTCTCCCAAACCTGTCCGACAGCCATCCCCCCGCGAGTTGACCTACAGCCCCGCTTGCAAATAGTATAGCAGTGTAGGCCCCGGCTATGGCGATTGAGAAGCCGCCCTCCACAAAATAAGTTGGAAGGAAAGCCACCAAGCCGGAGTAGCATGCGTTGGAGAAAATCCTAATTGTCACAAGGGTGATCACAGGCAGAGTTATTACACTCATCAATCTGCCTCCAGCCTTACTTTCAGCACCGTTCTCCTTGACGATTAGATATAGAAGGAGGCTGATAAGCACACCTGGAATTAACATGATGAAGATAGAGTTTCTCCAGCCCCACATGGCTGCGAGGGAACCCATAAGGATCGGTGCGATGAAGCTTCCTAAACCTCCACCTACACCATGTATGCCGAAGGCCCTACCGCGACTCTTTATGAAGCTTGCTGAAAGAAAGGATGTGCTGAGAGGATGATAGAAGCTTGTGCCTAAACCTGCGAGAAACACAAGTATGAGTATCAGAATGTAGTGTTGGGCCACGCCGACCAAAGATAGAAGTGTTGTAAACCATGTTAAGCCCAAAGCCATTAGAAGCTTTCTCCTACCCAGCTTATCAGCTAAAGCGCCGAAGAAGGGTTGAACTATGACCTGCGTTAAACTCAGCGACGACAAAATTAGCCCTGCCTGCGTGTGGGAGAGGTGAAACTCAAGGCTGATCAGCGGAAGTAAAGGAGGAATAACAACTAAAGCCAGGTCGTTGACCATGTGGGCTAGGGAGATAACGAATAAAATCCTAGTTGGATAGTTCACCTAAGGTTTAACCTCCAATGAACCTAAAGCTCATTCACGTTCCTTGAACTACGCCAGCCTCTATATCGGGGGTGTAACACCTAAATTAAACTTAAAGTTATGCCTTTAGCATGCTTCTCTCAGCTCCAGCTAGAACCACCAGCGCCTCAGCCTCCATAAAGTGTATTTTTCCCGGAAACACTAGGGAGTGAGGTGGGGAACCGAAATCATGCGTCAACAGGTCTTCCACTCTTCCAGCCCTAACAACAGGGCTGATTGAACCGACTCTAGCAACGCCCACAGCTAGAGTCTTGTTCAAAACAACATTTTCACCCCTCAAGCTTTCAACCTCAAGCAGGATTTTAAGAGCGTCGCCTATAGTCATGTAGGATTTACCTTCAGCCTCAACATCTAGGAGGACGAGGGTATGTAGCCCCCTCAACATATTATCCTTGATGAAGCTGTAAGGCGACTCCACAGGCCCCTCAGCCCTAGGAAAAGGTATTGTGACTGTTCTTCCAAACTTATAGGTTTGAAGCCCTGTAACTCCTCCTATGGCTGAGGCTATGGAAGCCCCATGCACCACGCCTGTCCTAACACCCTGCTTCTCTGCTTCAAGCCTCAAAGCCACATGGGTTGTGGCAGCCATCGGGTCCCCTGGAACAAGAAGCACAACCCTTCCGGTTCTAGCATACCTCAAGATACTCTGCTCAGCCTCCTCCTCAACATCAGCCCTACGCAAAACCCGTATAGGCTTGCCTACAAGGCTTGAAAGCTTCTCAACCGAAAGTCCAAGCATGAGGCTTGTGTAAAACTCGGCGAAAACAGCATCTGCGCCCCTAGCCTCCTCAAGCCCACGCATGGATATGCCTAACTCATCATGCAAACCCAAGCCTACAAACTTCAACTCACCCATACAACCTCACCGCAACTTGCAGCAGCTGCCCAACAAACCTCCACATATAACTATCACGTTATAAAAGAGAAAAAGTTATTAGAACTCAGCCTCTGTTAGACCCTACAAGCAGGTGGGCCCGTAGCTCAGTCAGACCTCAAAGAAGCTTTGAGGTCCTGAAGAGGTAGAGCAGCGGACTAGACTAAAGCTAGGTTGAAGCTCTTAACAAACCTGGGGAGCAACCCGAAGGTCGCGGGTTCAAATCCCGTCGGGCCCGCCACATATATACTATTTAATGATTCAAATCCACTGTTTGGAAGGTTTCTGTTAGAGAATTCTCTAACGCTGTTAGAGTTTTCTCTAACGCCGTTAGGGAAAACACTAACGATATTCATTAGTCGCTCTTTTGTTAATTCATGGCTAGAAAGGATAGGAATCTCAGCTTCAAGTTCTTGAAGTTTCTTATTAATGGAGTGTTTTAGAAATCTGGCGTATTCTGGTGTGATTTGTTTTATACCTTTTAAGAACTCCATTTCGCCTTTACTTAGCATGCTGAACACCCTTCTCTCTTACATCTTTCCTGTTATTTTAGGCGTTTTGTTCCGTCCTCCTTTTCCGAATTGTTATCCAAGCTTTCTTCGCTGCCTCACTTCTATCCAGCCTGTTTGGCTTGGCTGTGTTTCTCAGCTTTCCAGCCTTAATCTCATAGTTTCTTTTCGCAATCTCCCAGACAGGCAATACCCTGCCTGCATCTAAAACAATAGTTTTCAACCCGACCACCTCATTAAAGGTATGGTGGAGATTATCCTTAAATGTTTCTGTCGTTGAAACATAAAGTCTTTATGAAACTATGGAAACATGTATATGGCGAAGAATTATGCGAACTGTCATCTTAACTGTGAACGATAGAGAAATCATTAACGCCTATCTGCAGAAGAAACTTAAGCTGGAAGGCTTCAGGCTGCTGAAGCATAGAGCAAACAAAAGCATACAGACTCTGGAAGAAGACTTGGAGTTGCTGAAGAAGTTCGTAAGAGAAACAAGATAGACGGCTATAGCCTACTCAGCCTACCTAATACTGCCAAAGTGTCATAGCGACACGAAGATGGATGAGGGTGTTGAAAACTCTAGGAATCCTCCACCCTACCGATGGATCCGCATAATAGTCTTGAGAAGTTTGAGGTCTTCTTCTATCCGAGTTTTGTTCCTGCGGACAAGATAGAGTAGGCTGTTGAAGTCGGGGTTGCGTTTCCTCCTCCTGAGGTAAGCCTTTAAAATCTTTCTCTCCCTATCGGTAAAGATATATGAATGCAATTGTTCCTCACAACATCAAATTGTCATTGACATAGATACTTATAATTTTCTATGGTTTTCAGTAAGCTTGATAAAGAATATTGCCTATTGTAGGTTGCTACTTTATGTTTGCTCTAAATTTGCTCTTGCACTTCGGGCACTCAAACAGCCCTATCTTTATAACTTTCTTGCTTCTGCCACCTTTCAACTCCCATGATTTTGTGGGTTCAGCCACCTCGGTTCCGTCTTTAGGACATTTAGCCATCGTAAATCACCGTTCACTATGCTTCCAGTTATCTGCCGTAATACTATATATGATATGCGGTAGCTTGCTCTGCTTCCTAAAAAAGTGGCCTACCAGCCTACCTGATTAGAAAACTCCTTTGACTTGATGGAAAATATGAGCGACTGGCAAAGCAAAACTATAAGCCAAAATTGGTCATTTACTATAGTGTCTCTAATTAATTCCATGGGATGATATCGGATGAATGGAAAGCCTTTGGTGTTGCTGGTAGATACAACTGTTCTCTATTCTGGTTTAGTATACAAAGGATTGGAAAATAAGGTTCTGTTGTCTGAAAATTACGTTTTTATTACAACTGAATTTACTGTAGCAGAAATCTACAGGCTATTAACTACGAAAAGAGGATTAAGCAGGGAGGAGGCGTTAAAACTAATTAGATCAATTCCAATGTTAGTTATCAGCTATGATTCTATTAGAGATAGATGGGAAGAAGCTGATAGGCTAATAGGCTTAAGAGATAAGTCTGATATCCCATTAGTAGCATTGGCTTTAACCATAGAAAACCATGATGGAATCTGGTCTACCGATACTGATTTTGAAGCTGTTAAAGACAAATTTAAAATCTGGAAGACCAGAGAGCTGCTGAAGATTTAAATATATGCAAAATATATGTTTTCCATATATTGAGGAAATGTGAGATTATGGGCCAAAAAATGTTGTTAAACCTCCCTGAAAAAGATTTGAGAAGAATAGAAACTTTGGTTAAGGCTGGAGAATACGCTACCAAAAGCGAATTCATTCGATTCGCCGTGAAGCAACTTCTATACGGTCAAGACAGGATTAGAACATTAGAGGAAATGACTGCAAAGCTACAGAAGCAGACTAAGACTAGAAAAGATGTAGATAGAGAGATAGAAGAGGCTAAAGAAGAAACAAGAAGAACTATATCAAAAATGAAAAGATGATGGGGTACATGGCTCCATGCGTATCAGGGATACGGTTTTTTAGGCAAGGTTTCCCCATGTAACCGGTTTTTCTTTAAGGTGTGAGGAGCTTTGTTGAATAAGTGGCTTCTGAATTATGTTTTTTCTACGTCTAGTGACTGGTCTAACTAATAAGCAGTCACCATAGAAGTTGCATCCTTTTTTCACACATTTAAGTGTTTTATGCTTCATTCTGTTTCATCCATCAAGGGATCATGTCTAAGAAGGTGATAAAGAACACATAGAATATTCCCACTGCTATCATCGCAATAAGTATCCTGTATCGTAGATGCCAATGCAGATAGTTGGTTACTACCCCTAGTGTTGCTGGAACGAAGACTGCGAAAATTATTATGAGAAAGCTGCTCCATGTTACTCCGAGCTTCCGTATCAGTATTAGTATTACTGAAACGGATACAGCTATGGCAATTATGATAGCTAATCTTTTAATGAAACTTATCATAATAATCAACCATCTGTAGCGTAATTTGTTTCTGCTAAATAAAATAGTTATTATTTTTGCTGATGGTTTGTGTTGAAAAAGTCGGCATTTTTTATCACTTATTCAACAAAGCTGGTGTGAGGCATCCCATCCAATTTTTTGGATTGGTTCAGGGCAACCGCTCCAATTTATTGGAGACCCCCTATCCCAAAACGTCATAGTCAGGTAGATGATTCATGGTGATTCAATTGATTCAATGGTGAGGATTTTGGGGTGGGGGTTTAGTACTTAAGGGGGTCATGTGTTCTTTCTACAACAATCTGTTGGATCAGATTGTTGGATGTTGATAGTATCTGATGGAGAATTATGTGACTATAGGTAATGCCACCCCCACCCTCCAAAAAATCGAATTGGAGGCTTCAATCCGATCCAATAAATCGTAACCACCCTATCCGAAAACAGCATAGTCACACAACCATGAAAACAGGTAAACATGCCTTAAACAAGGCGGCTATGATGCGTGTTGAAAAGGCCTTAATTGTTCATAGTTCTATTCCGAATTTGTTTCGTTGTTTTCGGTAGGAAATTCTTTCCAGAAGGTGATTCCTGAACTGGAATAGCTGATCAGAGTATGAGAGTGGCAATAAATGACTTTTGAAGCCACATTAAAAAACCGTGTCCAGCTCATAACCTGCACAATATTCACACTATCTTTTAGATTTTAGAAACCTCAGTATTAGCCTTAGAGTAAAGGTTTTTGTAGTTATGAGAGAAACTATTAATGGTGCAAATTCTTGGCTGAACCCAGATACTAGGGTTTATGTGATTTGGGACCATTACACTTCCATAAAGGATATGTCGTTGAAGTTATATTTAGCTTGAAAGCCACCTAGCCATTGGAAGTCAGCGTAGAATGTTTTAAAACCCACTCCTACCTGTGGCTCTATGTTCCACCATCCAACTGGGTATCCGAGAATCTTAACTCTTATCTTAACCCAACCATGACCTGTATTTTCCTTCAACCCGAGAACCACATATACATCATTCGCACTGTATCCCATTGCTCGGTAAAGTGAGCATAGAAGTATTGCATAATCCTCACAGTCACCAGTTCCACGACTCAATGTTTCTCTCGGCAACTGCCAATATTCTCCACCGTAAACTTTGGAGTCATATTCATAACGAATGTTATTAGCAACCCAATCTCTAATGGCTATCTCTAGCACTAAAGGGTGTTGGTTTAAAATCTTGTTTAGGATTCCTCGCACAAATTGGTCGTTGGGCGTAATATAAAGTCTTGTTACGTCACGTGAAGAGAGGGGTATTGGATAAGGGGTACTTCGTGGAAAACTTGCCTTTACGGTTAAGCTGACTTCAGCTGAATCATGTCTTGGCGATGAAGCTTTCATAAAAAAGCTGTCAGTGGTGTCGTATGGAACAGTTACCTTCGTATCATAAAGGTGAAGGTCTGTAGAGCCTTTAGGTGGCACGAAGAACGTGGAGCTGATAGTAAAGAGGGCTCCATCCTTTCTTTTCAATATTTTAACGTTCTCTGCTTCTCCTGTTCCAAGATTCTCAACCACTCCTTCTATCATCGTAACGTATGCTGGTAGGTCTGTTGAGGTATCTCTATTCCAGTATCCTGTTCCTTGACGGATGCTTAACCTCAGTTCCACAAATTTTATTTTGACAACACAGGTAGCTGTGCTAACTGCACCTGCATTGTCAGTAACTTTTAGAGTAACTGTATATTGGGTAATGGTTATGTCTGCGGGTTTCTTATAGGTGTAGGTGGTTTTTATTCCAGTTGCTTTTATTCCATCACCAAAATCCCAAGTGTACTCAACTATTTCGCCATCAGGGTCTTTGCTACCGCTTCCATCAAAGTAAACCACCTCGCCTATCCAAACCGTTTGGTCAGAGCCAGCGTCTGCTATGGGCGGTTTGTTAATAATGGTAGGTGCGTACTGACTAATAGTAAAGAATACTAAAATGAAGGCAAGAACTAAAGCTACGGTCAGAACAACTATCTTTTTCTTCAATTGTCATTAATCCGGGTAGACATAGTTTAATCCAGGGGAGGTGTTATGTTTCACAGCAGCGACAGTTTTTTGATCCGTTATTCTTTTTAGCTTTATCTCATGGCTGGAGATACAGTTTAATGGATGTATATGTCTGCTTCTCATCGTTTGCATGTATAATTATGGTGAATGGCGGTTTTTGTGGACTCATTGTAGGTGCGGTATTAACATCAAAATCAACAGTTACGCTCTGTCCGGGAGTCAATGTACCAATGTTCTTTTTAGTAGAGTCAACTAATATAGGACCTACAGACAGAGTTGGTGGGCTAACCGAAACTTTAACCCCATCTAAGCGTATGTTGCCATCGTTTGTCACTTGCACTTTGATCTTAAAATTGTAATATATATGTTTCCCAAATTATCTTTATGAGGCCCTGATACCCCACTTCCAATATCTGTTAATGCCAAACTGGCTTTTCCAGTTAACCTTGCCAGAGGAATAACGCCAGATACTAATACGACTACAACTATAACAATAACAACGCAAGCTATACCTATCTTTTTTGCTTTTCCCATCATATTTTCCTCCAAGTATTGTGAGGCTCTAATTAATCATATGAAATGGGTATTTTAAAGCTTTTAAGGTAATTTGTAAATGTACTAGGGCTGGGAGCCAACCCCAGTAGTCTTCTTTAGCCTCATAAACCTCTTCACAGTCTGGACAGACACCTAGCTCTTTATAGTGGGATCTCTTTCTTGGGTTTTTTGGCTCATATAAATTAGAGGTTTTCAGCATCTTATGCAAGTATATCCTTCATCAGGATCTTCATAGATTTACGCAGGCAAATAATAAAACACCGTTTATATAGAAGCAGATTTGATTTTATCCTAAAGAAAGACCGTAAAACATAGGGGAAACGACTATGACATACAAGAACGGACTTATTATCGGATTAATAACTGGATTTGTTGCTTGGTTGATCATAAAAGGTTATCTCACATTCATGCCCGCACCGTATGCAGTGGCTCAAATGATACGACTTATTGCAGTGTGGCTCTTTGTAGCTGCGATCTTACTTTTGATCGGGAGTGGATTCAAACGTGGCTCCGTTGTAAACCCATCTGTCGACGGTTTCATCTATGGATTCATAGGTTCTTTCGAACTATTGTATATCTTAAATGAATTCGCAGCCGGACGGCTACCTCTCCCAATCTGACGTGATCCTATAGAAGCGATTGAACGCCGTTCTTCTAGGTTAAAGAATAACAAACATTACATGAATTTCATGGATTCTCATACCATGCTTAGGATAGGACTTTGAGGTTGGCTTTGAGGTATCTGGCTCTCATCTTCTCCGGGCTGTAATCGCTGTAATGCCTAGCCAAAACAGTCTTCGGGGTTCTGCCACAGAAAGCATCGATATATCTATCGGCAACACCTAGATTGCCCATTTCTTCAGCAAACCAGTTTCGTAAAACTTGCGGAGTAATGTATATGCCACTTTTAAGATAGGCTTTCCTCCAAGCCTTTCTCACATTTTTCTCGTTAATCTTGAATATTCTAGGATCATCATCCGTGCCTCGGTCTTCAAGATAAGCTTTGAGATATTGTTCAGCCTCTTCGTTGTAGAATGATATGTAAGATTTTTTGATTGTATTGGTCTCATGGGTTTTACTAGGCATTAACATTCTTCTTTTAAAGTCCACATCCTCATGTTTAAGCGATAGAATTTCCTTACGTCTCAACCCTGATGTGGCATAGAATAGAAACATAGCCTTATCACGGTTAGTTGGTAAGCCGTAGAAAAACCTTTGCAGCTCAGTTTTAGTCGGGATAATAATTACTCCACCAGCTATTGTTGGAAATCGGAAACTTTCAACTAGGTTGCCACGCTTCAAGAAATCGCGGAAAAACCTCTTTAATGCACACAGATTATTGGCGTATGTTTTTGGTTCAAACCTTTTCTTTAAGTCACTAAGATACTCTCTAATATCATCGGCTTCTATCTGATTCAAATCTTTACAAACGATATCTAGAAAATTCCTAATCAAACATATATGACCGCCAACCGTTCGTTTAGCAAGCTGTAAGTCCACTTCACAAAATTCTTTGAAGTTCGATATTATAGCGGAGTTCACCTGAGGAGATTGAGCAACTCTTAGAGAAAGGATTTGAGTATGTCATGCAGAAAGACGGGCTGACATACTTTAGAAAACGCAAATAACATCCCCTTCTTTTTTTGAGAATAGATACCTCAAAGCCAACCTCAAAGTCCTATCCTAAGCTTGGTAGGCTAATACTTGAATTTCAAGTATGGCTTGTGAGTTTTCAACTTTGAAGGGAGGTGAGAGATGGCTTGAAGTGTGGTGTGTGTGGTAGAGAGATACATGAGAGCTACTATAGGTGTGGGGAATGTGGTAAGGTCTATTGTTTGTCCTGTGCTGAGAGAAACCCTACAATAAAGAGCCTAGGAGTATGTCCTGACTGTGAGGAAACATATGAGGCTGAAATCATTGTAAAACAAGTTTTGGCTAAGATGATCTATGAGGAGAAGCTTGAGGGTGCTCCCTTATCCACTGTCCTGAAGGTATGTAAGAAAGCAGCTAAAGACGAGTGGGGACAGGAGCTTTCACCCCAAAAGTTTGGGAGAGTGCTGAGAGACCTAGGGTTCAGGGAGAAGAAGACAATTAAAAGGATTGGTAGACGGGGAGCACGTCTACTGGTGTTCTCCAGCTTCATTAAACATAAGATTCCTCCACCTGAAGGTGAACCTGAAAAACAAGAACAGCTCAATCCGTTTAAATCGGGTTGAACGGGTAGATCGGGTTGACCTACCTTGCCTTACAGCTATGCCGCCAGAATCATGAAGAAAATGCATAGGCTTTCAAGGCGGAAGAAGTGTCCTATCTGCGGGTTGGCTGGTTCAGGGCCCTACATCAAGAAGCGGGGAAGCCGCTCCTACGAGTATTTTGCTCATAGCCGCAAAAAGCCTGATGGAAAATGGAGGCTTAAATGGTGTTACATCAAAAAACTTGCCTAAAAAATCAAATCCCTGATAGAGGCTTTCAGCCCCAGGAGGCTCCAATAAATTGGATGACGGATTAGGCGGTTCTGATTCTAATAATTAGAGTCAGAGAAAGTTTGCCTTTATTATATCCTGTATACAAGTATAATTTTATATAGGATTTGTGACCTTCTAACTATTAGACGTAAAGAGAGACAAGCCAAAGGGATAAATGTTGGTTAACTTTGTTGTAACTAGACCTAAAGAAGAGAACATCGAAGCTATACTACGTTTGCATGATGTTACTAAAGAGGACTTGAAGTGCTCAATCTGTAACAAGGACCTTTCCGACCTGAAACATATAGGTGTAATCTTTCCGTATGGTAGTGCCCTTGTATGTTGCGATAAGTTTGAGTGCATCGTGGCTTGTAGAGATGAGCTGATTGCAAGGAAACCTTGAGGTGTCATCCCTTTACTCCCAAATTTTTGGTCAATTATTGATCCAGTTATAACTACTGCTATAACCACGGTTATAACTACTGCGATATTGGCATTACTTTACTTGTTTAGAGATAAGATAAGAGCTCTAATTTTTATTCGTAAGATAAAGCCGATTTTTAATCCAATGATTTCAAAGTATAAAGACGATGTACTTCCTGAATACACTGAAGAAATACCCGAACTCAAGCCCGTAATTAAGGCAGATGATTTACCTAAAGAACCGCCCTTTGGTTACATCATTTTGCCTCTTGGTAGGGAAGATATAGCGTTAGATGTTTTCCTTGCCAGTATTCCAGTTAGTAGTTCGCTAAGACGTATTAGGTCGCTTTTTGATGAGACTCTTAGGAAGAGTCTATTCGACTATCTTTCCTATAATTTAGGAATAGCAACGGGTAACGATGATAAAGCCATTAAATTCAGGGACAGGGCAGTTCGAGAATATCCTGAAGATTATGAGGCTATCGAAAAATTGTATATTGACGGTCGATTAACTGGCATTATACTCAACGAAGCAGTCATACGACTTAGAAAAGAAAAGGAGAAACCTCCATCACTTAGCAGTGTAAACGAATTTTCAAAACTGGTGCGGAAGTTATCTAAAATAAATGCTACTTTAATTAGAATAGGGAGGGAACCTATAGAAACATACGTTAATAAGGCTCTTAAAGAAGAATCTGACGTCATTCTACTAGCGAGAGGGCAAAACATAAACCAAGCTGTTGAAGTAGCCAATCGACTGAAGGGAGAAGGGTTTGAATTATTTTCCGAAAAAGAATTAGAATTCTCAAACCCAGAAATAGGAACATGGTATTTTCTGACTCCTCGTGAAAATGAAGTCTCACTAATGCGTATTTGGCTTAAGCGGCCTAAAAGAGAATTACTTTAATCCATAGAATAGTTGTCTATAACAGACTCCGCAATCCGAATTTTTAATGCTAGCCAGACTACTCTTGAAATTAAGTTCTGTCTAATTTGGGCAGAGCCCTAATATTCCTGCACAAAAAGGAGCAGTATTAAGCTTCGAAGAGTTCCCTGAACCAGATTAGGCATAGGCATGATAGCAACCGAGACATGTGTTATGAAGCATAGAGCTATGTTCATGGAAAGGTTAGGGGCTCTTTTTTGCCGGTAAGAGGGTTCACCCAATACGGTCCCTGAGGCTTTGTATCTCTTGTTTCTGTAAAACCTTTGTTTACGATTTCAATTTTTTGTTCTGTAGTAATACCAAAAGAAATACCGGTGCTCCGCAACATTTCAACTACTCGGTTCACTAGATCTTCATAAGCATCTTTATTTGTATTTCCCACCAATACAACAATTAGACCAGACCTATAACCTTTCTTATATCTGCTTAGTTGTCCATACAACCTATCAACTTTCGACTTATCGAAATCCTTTTTTAATTCAATACCTATTGATTCGTTAACGGCTATATCACAAAGGTACCTACGAGATTCCGGTGTAACTTTAATCCTCCTTTGCGGTCCAATGGCAAAAGGACTAGGTTTATTTAAGTTTGTCCTAAGAAACTCTTTTAGATCGTCTCTATAATGGACTTCATACTTGCATCTACCCTTGGGGTTCCATGCTTTTACAAGTCGAAGAACTTCATCAAATAGACTTGGTCCAAACATTTAATCACGGTCGGTTTAATTAGTATTTTAACCTCTTTCAACTATATATTAAGTGAAACCTGTTATTAAATCATTCAGACCTACATATTTCTTAAAGTTTGAATATCTTACTAGCAACTTTCACAGTCTATGTCTACTTTGATGTGAACAAAGAGTTTCGATTCAGCGTTGAAACGTCTAATCCAGTTCTACCGAGAAAACCGAGAATAGCTTTTACTCACCAAAGAATTTTAATTATTTGTTGGATTACCCACATCATGATAATTATGAAAATTATACTCCCTACCGCAGACACAATTCTATTCATTCATTTCTCTCCTAATCTTGATACAACACTGTTTTTCTTACGTGTTTTCCAGCTGCTTCCTAAGTCTTTCATTTTCCTCTTTAAGTTGTTTGTTTTCTTCTTCCAACTTCCTTATCTTATCCTCTAGACTTCTTCTATTACTATCCCACGACATTTCGCGGATAGCCATTTGTTGATCTTTCCAAAATGGATATGTGCCCAAGGTTTTTCATCAAGTAATAACGGTGACGAAGCAGTATAAAAACGAGAGAGATAACTGAAAGTGAAGGAAGTGCTAGCTAGCGTTTTATTTTTCTTTGAACCTATCAGCTAATGATGATAAATGATTAGTGACATTATTATAGCTGCAATAATCGCAGCGATCCCTTCCGCAGCTCTGGTAATTGTTGTTTGTCTTCAACTGAAAGCACAAAAGGAACATGTAAAGCTTCTAATGATGGAACGTAAAGAAAGAGAAGAACGAGTAGAAATTTTGGTAAATATGAGAACCATAATAGAAAGAATTTTCGCCTATTCTCATATTGGTTCGAGTTATGGTGGACCTCTCCAGCCTAAAGCCTTAACCTATCTTACTTCTAAAATAAAGGAAGAGAAAAATAGATTAGAAAACCTATTGAACAATCTACCTAATAGACACAAATTGTTTCTGGAACAATTCAACCTCAAAAGTTCCAGTTCGGGAATTGTGGAGGCTGTGTCATTTATGCAACCAGATAAAGATACTCTAGTTTCAATAGATAAATGTTGTAAAAAGATTTTAGAGAAACTACAAGAATATCAACGATTAGTTTCTTTCTAACCCCAATAGTTTCAGCTTGATAATAGGTTACCGAGTGTTGCCCATACGAAAACAGCTAAAAAGAGAGTGTTTCCGTTTCTTTCGTTTTCTCAGTATTATTCCGTTTTCCTAATCGGTGAATTTCTCCCAACCCTGTGAAACTAGTTTCAACGCTTCCTCTAGTCGATATGTGAACCGTTTTCCACTTTGAGTATCTAAAGATTTTTCAGCAAAGTTTATGGCTCTTCAAACCCTATAGTATATTTTGGAGATGACAGAGATGAGCGAGGAAACTAAAAGGGAAGGAATAGAAAACGCACCGCAACTCGCGGGTTCAAATCCCGTCGGGCCCGCCATATATATACTATTTAATGATTCAAATCCACTGTTTGGAAGGTTTCTGTTAGAGAATTCTCTAACGCTGTTAGAGTTTTCTCTAACGCCATTAGGGAAAACACTAACGATATTCATGAATCGTTCTTTTGTTAATTCATGACTGGAAAGGATTGGAATTTCAGCTTCAAGTTCTTGAAGTTTCCTAGTGATGGAGTGTTTTAGAAATCTAGCGTATTCTGGGGTGACCTGTTTTGTACCTTTTAAGAATCCCAATTCGCCTTTACTTAACATGCCGAACACCTCCTTTCTTATACCTTTACCCTTGTTTTAGGCATTTTGTTCTATCCTCCTTTTCCGAATTGTTATCCAATCTTTCTTCGCTGCCTCACTTCTATCCAGCCTGCTTGGCTTGGCTGTGTTTCTAAGCTTTCCAGCCTCAATCTCATAGCTTCTTTTCGCAATCTCCCAAACAGGCAATACCCTGCCTGCATCTAAAACAACAGTTTTCAACCCGACCACCTCATTAAAGGTATGATGGAGATCATCAATAAATGTTTCTGTCGTTGAAACATAAAGTCTTTATGAAACTTTAGAAACTTGAATATAATGAGGAATCATGCGTACCGTAATCCTAACTGAGAACGATAGAGAGATTATTAACGCCTATCTGCAGAAGAAACTTAAGCTGGAAGGCTTCAGGCTGCTGAAGCATAGGGCAAACAAAAGCATACAGGCTCTGGAAAAAGATTTAGAGTTGCTGAAGAGATTTGTGAGAGAAACAAAGTAGATAACTGTTTCAACATGAATAGTGTTTAGCGAAAAGATCATAGATTTATTAATTGAGGGGATTAAGTACTTAAGGGGGTTAAGTTTGCCTCTTTTCGACATCGCTCCAAAAGAGTCTCCGAAGGAATTATACGACAGAGAAAGAGAGCTGGGAGAGCTTATCCGTCTAGTAAAGGCTCGAAGGTGGGTTGCTATACTGGCTCCAAGGATGGTTGGTAAGACAAGCCTCATTAAGGCCTCTAACGTAGAGCTGGAAAAAGTTGGATTCAAGACTGTGTATGTGAATCTATGGGGAACCCAAAGAACTCAAGGCTTGTTAAATGCTTTAGCACTAGGTCTGAATTCGGCGAAACCTCTCCTTAAAAGGATAGGAGATGTAATTGGGAGAATTGAGAGTGTATCTGTTGGACCTGGAGGAGTTTCAATTTCCGCCCCCAGGAAACCTATGAGTACTGTACGGGACTTGCTGGCTGCCATAGGAAGGAAGGGAGGAAACTGCGTTATTGAACTAGATGAGATTCAAGAATTGACTGCAATCTCCGGTCATCTTCTCAAGTTACTTGCCAATATTCATGATACGTATCGCAACATAGTTTTTGTATTTACTGGCTCCATGTTTGGGCTAATGAAGACTTTACTTGAGCCTGAGTCATCATCCCCTCTCTACGGACGGTCACCAGCAAAGGTTTTTCTTCAACCTTTCAACAATGAGTACGCAATAGATTTTCTCAAAAAAGGTTTCAAGGAATATGGCTTAAAGAGTGAAAAGAAGCTATTGGATGAAGTTGTTGGAAGGCTGGGTGGCGTTCCTGGATGGCTCACCCTCTACGGCAATAGGGTTGCAGTTCAAAGACTAAATCATAAGAAGGCTTTAGAGGAGACCGAGCTGGAATGTCTTAAGATAGTTAGATACGAACTTGAACATTATCTTGAGGGGAGAGATAGGGAAGGACATCTGGCAGCCCTTAAAGCCGCAGCCACAGGTGCCCGTTGGAGTGAAGTGAGAGGAGCGGTACAAGCAAGAAAAGGCCCTGGAGTTAATGATGCGACAATCAAAAATATTCTAGAAGCCTTGAGGGCAGCTATGTTTATAGATGAAACGGATGGAGTTTATAGAGTCGCCGACCCAATGCTCCGGACGTTGTTGTTGACATCGAGGTTAACTTAAGGGGGTTAAGTACTTAAGGGGGTCATGTGATCTTTCTACATCTATCTGTTGGATCAGATTCCTGATGTGGAGAGAAATAACCTGCTCTCCATGAAGGATATGGAGTATAGGAAGAGTGTTTTTGGATTCGACTCTCCATGCTTCTCCAGAGCTGGTTATTTGATTTTTCAGGCACACTCTTCTTTAGCCTAACATCTTCAGTTTAGCATTGTTTGGCGATTATTTTCACCCGCCTCTCTGCCTTTTATCCTCTACAGGACTCGACAATACATGTGGAATGATTTGGGCTAAGTGATGTGAACATGAAAATAGGCATCTCAAGAACGCTCTTCCATACTGAGGACATAGAGGATGTTACGGGGCTCAGGGAACTTAGAATACGGGTTGCGAAGGCTCAGCCGCAGCTTGTTCAGGAGAAGGAGACACCTCTCGGCAATGTAGGCCTCGAGAGGGAGGGCGACCGCTTCTACATAGTGCTCGGAAACTATAGGAGTTCATCTTTCAGGACAACTAATGAGATCGATGCAGTTAAGCTTGCCCAAGACATCGTTGCAACTCTAGGTGCTGAAGACACGTTAACCTCGAAGTTGGCCCAGGCGATATGTAAGCTTCAGATTGGCGTTGGTGAGGAGGTTGATGCTGAAGTTCAATCTATCGCCGCAGATCCAAATCTTAAGGCTAGATGGCTTGCTAACATCGATAAAATATTGAAGAGTGATGAAGTTAACAAGCAGCTTTTGATTGATGTCGGCATCTCAGCCTATGGCCCTAATCCTCTTAATCTTTTCATGAAGGGTCCTGCATCAACAGGCAAGTCTGTTCTCACTGTAACCTCAATGAGCTATTTTCCGCAGGAAGACGTTTGGTTCCTCGGCGGCATGACACCTAAAGCTCTAGTCAGAGACAAGGCCTCCTTCAACGAAGAGACTAAGAAGTTCTACGTTAACCTAACGAATAAGATCCTGGTTTTCCTTGAATCGCCTGCTCTCGAAACATTAAGGTTGCTCTACCCTGTGCTTTCCCATGACAAACTTGAAATCGAGTATAAGATTGCTGAGAAGACTGGGAAGGGCAAGATTCTTACGCGAACCGTTGTCATCAGAGGGTGGCCTGCAACCGTATTCTGCACAACCCAACTGAAGTTCTTGGAAGAGCTTTCAAGCAGAGGACTTACCGCTACGCCTGAAATAAATCAAGCTAAATTTAGGAAGGTTATCAAGGCTAAGGCAGCTCGGATCGCAAGGCCCTGGAAGCACCTTGAAACCGATGTGGAGAAGGAGTTAATTCGAAAGTTTATTCGAACTTTACGCACCGAGGAATCTGAACTCAAGAAACGTAGTCAGGTAGTTATCCCCTATGGGGAGCAAATCGGCGAGTTCTTTCCCTCAAAGCAGGCTACGCATCAACGTGAGTTTGACAAGTTCACGGAGCTGGTAGCCATCAACGCTCGGCTTCACCGTCATCAGAGAGCCATTATCACCATGCCTATTAATGAGGAGGAGGTTCCATTCATAGTTGCTAACGGAGATGACTATGAAGCAGCTCGGAGAATCTATGAACATATCGCTCCGGCAACTGTAAGCGGAGTACCCAGCTACATTATCGAGTGGTTCCAGAATGTCCTGAAGCCTCTTGCACCTGAAACTGATCCTCAGCAGGTTCGAAGCAAGCATCGAGAAGTTTACGGTGAAGGAATAGGTGAGCGAAAATATGGCGACCACATCAACATCCTGAAGGATGCAGGCTGGATAAGTGAATCTAAGAATCCTCTAGATAAACGCGAGAAAATCATTAATGTGGAGCAGCCTAGCCTTCAGAAGACATCTCCACTAAAAAGCTTCACGGAATTCTTCACCAAGAAGCATTTGGAGGCATGGGTTGATGAGGTTCAGAAATATCCTGCTCCCCAAGAAGATCGTGGAGGATATAAGGTAAAGACCACTTTAGGTGGGAAACCCATTGACCTATACTCCATAACCTCCATGGAGAGCAAGTTATTTTTCCCAACACCCACAGAACAGCCTGAGCCATCAGCAGCCACAACATTTGATGTGAGTCCACTCAAGCTTGGGTTTAAGGAACGTAAGAAGACGGATGAAAAGGTGGTTGAAAAATGAATGCACGTTGGCTTCGGTGGCTTGAATCTGTTAGAGTAATCTACATAGAAGGGTTAGAGAAAGTTAAGGCTGAACCGCCGAAATGGGAGAGATACGGCGACATCAACCTGCCTGAACCGGACTGGCGGCTCTGGGACTGCGTAGAATGCTTGGACATAACCTTAAGCCTCCTAGTAGAGTTGATGAGCCAAGCCAAAAAGAAGAAGAAGCATGGTTACGTGGAGAAGCTTCAGGAGATTTCGGGGCTGGTTGATGAGGCAATCAGCTACCTTGATCCTTGGAGCTGGAAGCCTCCGCATAAACATTTCAGAGGAATGACTGTGGATTCCGAAAGGCTGAGGAATGTTTTGGCGAGGCTGAGGGAAGCCTTCGAGAAATACAGCAAAATCTTCCTCCCCACTAGCATTGAGGTTGAGGCGAAGAGAATTGGAAACTGGTCCTCCTCCACCCTGCTTGTTTACCGCCAGCTAAGGGATGCTGTCTACGGCCTAGAACAATTCCTCAAGCAACCTCTGCAGCCGGCTGTGAATAGATTTGAGAAAGCTAAAGGATAGATCACTGATAAGAATTCAGCCTCTAAGAATAACTGTCGCTAAGCTGCGGAAGGAAACACTTTCTCAGGCAGTGCCCATTGTGGATGTTGAGCCTGAACTGGTGGTGTGGGCCCAGTTCCATACTGACTTCGTTCTAGACCGATACAGAGCCAGCCCTTCACACATCCACTGGCCAGAAGCCCAATCCATAAACATGAGGCTTGGCCTCCTGGCTCAGAAAATATTTCAGGCAATCCTCCTCGAATACTCTGTTCCCCATGACTACAACGATCCGTTGTTTGGGGATGAAAGAGGTAGATGGAAGCCCTACGACTTCTACATACAGGGCTTAGGCAGCGTTGAGGTTAAAGCCATTCCTCCGGGAGAGCGGTGTAAGCGGCTGATGATTAAAGTGTCTGAGTGGAAGAAAAACGACTATGTTGTTGCAATAAAAATTATGGAAGAGGAGCTGCAAACCGCTTATTTAATGGGGTATCTGACAGGCAAAGAAGCTGAAGGATTGCCTAAGAAGAACTTTGGGCATGCAACAGCCTACTGGACTTATCTCGATAGAACTGAATGTGAGAAGGAAGGGTTACTTCCCCTTCACTCAGCTTCAGAGCTTCTTGGAAAGATTATTCGGTATGGTGTTAAGTATGGTGGAGAGAAGACTGAAAGCTAACGTGAAGAACCCGCTTCGACCACGAGTGGATAGAGAGATTCTAGACTTCCGCAGGAAGAGGCGGTGGCTGAAAGGGCTGAAGACAAGCTGCAGGAGAAAACTAGTGTTACGTGTAGCCAAAACTGTGGCTATGCCATTCATGGTTGAAGCTGTGTACAAACATAAAAAATTGCCCAAAAATTTTTCAGCTAAAGAAACGGAGATGGAAATTAAAGATCAGTTTAATATTCTGAAAAAATCCTTTGGGGTTCTAATTCCTCTCCAGCTGCGGCTGTGGCGTAAACCAGTGTATCAGGAGGGTAAACGTTTTGAAGCCTACCTGGATAGAGAACGCGGCGTGGTTATTGTTGATGCGAGACGTTTCGATAGAGCAACAGAGGAGTTAACTAAACTTTTAGTCCATGAATTTGTTCACCTAAGAATCATCGCCCCATTGGAGCCGCTTGAAGCAGCCTACAACATTGTTCTAACCGGGCTTGAAGAAGCTTGGAAACACCCTGAAAGCCGGATTTGGATGAAGCCTATAATTGAAAAAACGCTTACTCTTACTAAGGTGACTGTTGAAAGGACCTATGAAGTTGCGGAGCAACAGGCAAATTTCCTTGTAGGCAAAATTTCACCCATCGGAGAATTAATGCAGGGAATAAAAGACATTGAACGTAAGCAGGAGATAGAGGAGTGGAAGAAGGAGAAGGAGGCTGAGCTGGAAGAGAAAAACATTGAACATGAGCAGGAAATAGAGGAAATTCGAGAGGAATATGAAGGCGAATACGATGAGGAAAAGGAAGACGTTTGGGACATTAAGGGTTAAAGGCGAAAATCCCCATAGCTCCCATCATAGTTGAAAGGCACGTGAAGAATGGGGAGAAAGAATGGCTTAAAGCCTTGGAGAGAGTAAAAACCGCTAGGTTTACCCAGGCATGGAGCAACGTACCATCAATAAAAGCCCCCAAATCATTCCCACTCACCTAACAAGGATACATGAATTCCATGTATTGTTGGATGTTGATAGTATCTGATGAAGGATGATGTGACTATAGGTAATGCCACCCCCCCACCATCCAAAAAATCGAAACGGAGGCGTCAATCCCATCCAATAAATCGTAACCACCCTATCCGAAAACAGCATAGTCACATAGCTATGAAAACAGGTAAACAGGCTTTGAACAAGGTGGCTATGATGCGTGTTGAAAAGGCCTTAATTGTTCATAGTTCTTCTTCTAGTAACAAATTCGAAGTATTACAGCAATGAAGGTGATTCCTAAGCTGGAATAGCTGATCAGAATATGAGAGTGACAATAAATGACTTTTGAAGCCACATTAAAAAACTGTGTCTAGCTCATAACCTGCACAATATTCACACTATCTTTTAGATTTTAGAAACCTCAGTATTAGCCTTAGAGTAAAGGTTTTTGTAGTTTTGAGAGAACCTTATTGATGGTGCAATTCTTGGGAGAACGCAGATACTAGGGTTATGTGACTTATTATGAGTATAACTGAGAAAATGAAGGAAAAGTATCTGGAATTATACAAAAGAGCAATGGAACTCAGAAAGAAAACAGGATGGGGGCGTTTAAAGATAGCTAGAGAGTTAGGTATATCCGAAAACACTGTAGGCAACTGGTTATACCCCAAGGGTAAAGGTAAAAAGTATCATAGGGATTGGGAAAGAGAACATCGCATCACGACTACAGGTCATAAAAAACTTGTAGGCAGTAAACGACCATATCCACAATACCAAGTTTGTGAATTATGTAAGAGGCGAAAGAGGAAGCTTTTAGATTATCACCACTATGATGATAACAACTTGTCTAAAGGGTTATGGCTCTGCAGATGGTGCCATCCCTTTGCAGAGAATGTAGACAAAGGGTTTACAGTTCCAGAGATAAGAGCTATGGGACTCACCTATGTGGGTAAGAGACTCATGGCTAAATATATAAAACTCAAAAGCTCAATTCTAAAGGTAAAGTAGATCCCCTATGAAGCTGATTAGAAATTGAGTGAGAAATATTCAATTGAGGATGAGGAAGGAAGATATCCTTTGTCTGGATTCCAAGAGAGCAGATGAGATTCTAGGTTAAGAGAGATGAGGCAGGGTCTACTTTAGCTTCTTAACAGAAACTCTCAACGTCTTAGCCTCAAAAAACATGGAGACCTGAAACATGAACTGGGTTCTAGGCAAAGGTCAACAAAAGACCTAGACCTTTAGTAACTCTTCTACCTCAATAATCTTGATTTCTTTCTTGCTTATGAGTTCAGTTAAGTATTTCCATCTATCTGCAACCTTACCATTTTTTATTGCATAAAAAAGATCCTGTGGTGTGGATTTTCCTTCTTCAAAAGCCACATTAACAGTAGTGACAAATTTCGTATCACCATACTGAGGCTGATTAAAGGCATAGGTAACTTTACACCATACCATCTTTCAATCACCTCATACTATTCAATAAGTTCTCCCGTAAATACATTTCTGAAGTCCGTAAAGCTGATTAGATTGATTAATCTCATTAGTTATTGATGTAGATGTTTGCGATTTCTGATGCTGCTTGGTTTCTCTCAGCATCCATACAAACAATTGGAGCACTCGTGGGAGTATTCTTAATTTTGTACGTATTCTTAGTAAAAGATGTTATTGACGTTATGCGATTAGGTTATCAGCCAACCCAGCAGGCAGTTAAACTACTAAAACTGGCAACAAAACAATTTGCACCCATTTTTGTGATCCTTAGTGTCATTACAATAATATTGAATGGTTGGGTACTTTATTCCATAAATCGATTAGATCCATCATTTTTTAATTTCTGGTATCCAATTGGATTTGGGTGTTTCGTTACTACGATATTGTTCTTTGGCGGTTTTAGCATCGGGATATTCTGGCTTGTTTATAGAGACCTTAAACCATTATTGTTCAAAGAATGATTCATACAGACTAGTATCGGTCTATGAATATGTTTGTTGTTTTGTTGATTCTGCCTCTCAGCTTGTTAGGGTAAAAAGGAGATGTCATTTCCAACCCCATTCATCTTCTTCATCCTCATAAACCTCTTCACAGTCTGGGCAGACACCTAGGCTCTTGATAGTAGGGTCTCTCTGAGCACAGGACAAGCAATAGACTTCACCATATTCACCACACCTGTAGTAGCTCTCCTTTGTCTCTTCACCATACATCATAATTCAAACCATTTCTCACCTCCTACTATCTAGTTAAAGGAAAACAAACATTACATGAATTTCATGTATTTAGTGGGCCTCTTTAGGATAGGACTTTTAGGTTAGCTTTGAGGTATCTGGCTCTCATCTTCTCTGGGCTGTAGTCGCTGTAATGCCTAGCCAAGACAGTCTTTGGGGTTCTGCCACAGAAAGCATCGATATACCTATCGGCAACACCTAGGTTTCCCATTTCTTCAGCAAACCAATCTCGTAAGACTTGTGGGGTAATGTATATGCCACTTTTAAGATAGGCTTTCCTCCAAGCCTTTCTCACATTTTTCTCGTTAATCTTGAATATTCTAGGATCATCATCCGAGCCTCGTTCCTCAAGATAGGTTTTAAGATACTGTTCAGCCTCCTTGTTGTAGAATGATATGTAAGATTTTTTGGTTGTATTGGTCTCATGGGTTTTACTAGGCATTAACATTCTTCTTTTAAAGTCTACATCCTCTCGTTTAAGCGATAGGATTTCCTTACGTCTTAACCCTGATGTGGCATAGAATAGAAACATAGCTTTATCACGGTTGGTTGGTAAGCTGTGGAAAAACCTTTGCAGCTCATATTTAGTCGGAATAATAATTACTCCACCGGGTATCGTTGGAAATCGGAAACTTTCAACTAAGTCGCCACGCTTCAAGAAATCGCGGAAAAATCTCTTTAATGCACACAGATTATTGGCGTATGTTTTTGGTTCAAACCTTTTCTTCAAGTCACTAAGGTATTCTCTAATATCATCAGCTTCTATCTGATTTACATCTTTACAAACGGTATCCAGAAAATTCCTAATCAAACATATATGACCGCCAACCGTTCGTTTAGCAAGCTGTAAGTCCACTTCACAAAATTCTTTGAAGTTCGATATTATAGCGGAGTTCACCTGAGGAGATTGAGAATTTTCACTCGCGGGTTCAAATCCCGTCGGGCCCGCCATTCTTACTCTGAGCAAGATTTAAGCAAGATTCTTGCCAAAAATCGGTACGCATCAACCTGTGTAATTTGAACGTGTACAGTATTCTTTCCCGCACCAGAGTCCACACACAATTAAAAGAAATTCAATAGTTCAAATTACGATGCCCCCACCAATAGGCTCGACGATACGACGACTAATTCAAATAAATCTAAACATAAATTAAACTAAACACCCATACACCCATCAAACTGACATTCAATCAATTCAAATAAACTTATCAGTTATATTTATATCGTAGGTTTCAGCTATCCTACACTTTAAGAGTTAGCTTTAGGGGAATAGACGGGGTATTATAGTGCTTTTTAGTATTCACTTTTTGCCTTCGTTAAATCTCAAAGTTTAGCTCGAAGTTTAGCGGAGGTGAAACGAATGAGTGATGAACGACGTGGTTTCGGGGATCGACAGATGTATGATGCTACATGCGCAGACTGCGGTAAAGCGACACAGGTTCCTTTCAAACCCACTGAGGGTAGACCTGTATACTGTCGAGATTGTTTCCAGAAACATAGGCGGTATTAAGTTTACCTAAAATATTATTAGGTAAATTCTCTCCCTCTTTTTTATTTTTGTGTGTGTTATTCCTTGGTGCGGGCATCGTAATTTGAACTAGTTATTTATTGTTATTTTGTGTGAGCATATGAAGCTGGTGCGGGAGGAATGATTTGAACCCTCATCCCTTTTGAGGGGGAAATGGGTGTTGAAATTGAGGTTGTACTCCCACCCGGGGCTCCATACATTTAGTTTAGATCCCTGACATACGATATACCACTAACGGCTCGCTCTAGTCAACGCGTAACTTATAGAAATGATGAAGTCAGAATTCGATGCCCGTATCTGGAAGATCCTGATTCTAAAAATGACACATTAATCTTACCGAATAAAGGGATTTGAACCTCTTCGGATATGAGTCCCCGCGGGCCCGCCATCTAAAACCCTACTCATATTAAGCGGAGTTCTCCCTCTTTTGGCAAAGAAACTGTGATTTTCTGAGTTAGATTAGAGTTTAAATCTATCACTCCGCTTACTTTACGGAAACAAGGTAGAGAGTTGGTCTGTAAATGATTGTTGGAGTTCCGAAGGAGATTAAGGACAACGAAAATAGGGTGGGGATTACGCCTAGAGGAGCAGCCACTCTGGTGGAGGCTGGACATAGAGTTCTGGTTGAGAAGGGAGCGGGGGTTGGAAGCGGCTTCAGCGACAGTGAATATGAGGCCTCAGGGGTAGTTTTAGCGCCGTCAGTTGCTGAGGTTTGGAAAGCTGACATGGTGTTGAAGATTAAGGAGCCTGTTGGGCTTGAGCTGAAGCTTCTCCGCAGTGGCCTTCTTCTATTCACATACTTGCACTTGGCAAATCCTGAGCTTAGAGATCTAACTCTCGCTCTAGTTGACAGGAAGGTAACGGCGATCGGCTACGAAACAGTTCAACTTGATGATGGAACTCTTCCGTTGCTTAAAGCTATGAGCGAGGTTGCGGGTAAGATGGCTATACATGTAGCTGCCCACTACCTTGAGAGGACCCATAGGGGGAGGGGGATCCTTCTCGGTGGAGTTGGCGAAATCCGCAGCAAAGTTTTGGTAATAGGGGCAGGCGTGACAGTGTTAAATGCTGCGCAGGTAGCTCTGGCAATGGGCGCAAACGTCATTGTTCTCAACCGGGGGGAAAAGCGGCTTCGAGAACTGTCTGAAACATTAGGATCAGCTTACCCCGGAATTCTAACCACCAAAATCTTGAACCGGGAAAACCTGGCCGAAGCATTAAAGAATGCTGATGTTGTTGTTGGGGCTGTGCTTGTTGCAGGTGCCAGGTCACCTATACTTGTTACATGTGAGATGGTCAGAAGCATGAAGAAGGGCAGCGTAATCGTGGATGTTGACATCGATCAAGGAGGAATATTCGAAACCTGCCGACCAACTACCCACAGCAACCCAGTCTACGTCGACGAGGGAGTAATCCACTATTGTGTTACCAACATGCCTGGGGCTGTTCCGAGAACCTCGACAATAGCACTAACAAACACAACCCTACCCTACGCTCTTAAGTTGGCTAACCTAGGTTTTGCGGAGGCTGTTAAGGGGGATCGAAGCCTAGAGATGGGGGTAAACACTTATGCCGGGTACGTAACCAACCAAGGTGTGGCTGAAGCACATAGCTTAGAGTATAAACCTCTAAAGAATCTACTGCCCTGAAAGCCAATCCACTTAAGACCTACAATCCCTCAAGATTATTCCATAGTTACGGGTGTAGGTGTGAGTCTTGACTGGTCCTGCTGAGGGAAAGATAAGTTTAGATTCTGATGTTTACCTGAACACGAATAGGGGAAGTGTTAAGCTTGAGGACGCGGAAGTCTACATCCACATGAAGGGCTACTCACTAGCCAGAGTCACACACCTAGATGTAGAACATGAAATCCTAGACAACATAATCCCACCTAAGAGGGGGAGATTCCTAAGCATTAGAGGAATTAAAGATGGAATAGAGATCATTCTAGACGAGAAAAAGGAGCTGAGCTACAGAGGAAGAAAATTTAGGCCTGCAGTCATCCAGATTTCTTGCCCAATATTGAGCAGGGTTCTGAAGCTTGATCAGGACACGAGAACATGGGTTGGAGGCAAGTTCAGCGGAATCTACATTGGCTTTAGGAAAAATGAGGTTGAGAAACTTGAGCAGGTGGCTGAGGTGGAACTGCATTTCAAGAAGTGAACTATTAATTACACGCAAATTAACTACACACAACAGCTGAAGGCTTCGGATTTTCTCTACATCAATCTGGTTCAACAATGAGCAACGGTAAGTAGAGTAATGTTTAATCTTTCTAAAACATGTTTTCTTACTGTGGGCTTCCATGTTCATGACTCACGAAAAGCTTGCGAAAATGATTGACTACACTATTCTGAAACCTGAGGCAACGAAACGTGATGTTTCTAAGCTATGTGAAGAGGCGAAAAACTATAGGTTTGCCTCAGTCTGCGTCAGCCCAACCTACGTGTCCTTAGCCTCCGACCTGTTGGTTGCATCAGACGTGAAAGTGTGTACTGTAGTTGGATTCCCAATGGGATTCAATACGTCTGAAGTGAAAGCATTTGAAGCTAGAACCGCTGTTGAGAAAGGCGCACGTGAACTGGACATGGTCATAAACATAGGCGCCTTAAAGTCCAAAGACTACAATCTGGTGATGAGGGACATCGAGAAGGTTGTTTCGGTTGCGAAAGGTTCAGGTGAAGTTTTGGTTAAGTGCATAATTGAGTGTTGCCTACCAAGCGATGAAGAGAAAGTTAAGGCATGTTTACTAGCCAAGCAGGCAGGAGCGGATTACGTTAAAACCTCAACAGGGTTCGCTTCAGGCGGAGCCACCAAGCATGATGTGAAGCTGATGAGGGAGACGGTGGGAGAGAATATGGGAGTTAAAGCTTCAGGCGGCATAAGAAACTTGAAGGATGCTTTAACTATGATTGAGGCAGGTGCCACTAGGATTGGAACAAGTACGGCTGTTCAAGTAATTCAGGAGCTTTCAAAAAAGAATGCGTCAGTGGGAAGTTAACCTAGACTAGCATGGTTAGGGAAGCTAACTAAATTTCTGAAGAAGCATGCCGGATAAGATGTTGTGGTGAAAACCTATGTCAATGCTATTTTTTCTCTTCGTACTCACAGTATTTCTCGATTGGACATATGGAGCACCTTGGCTTAACAGCCCTACATATGTCTCTGCCGAACCTAACGAGTAGGAGGTTCATCCTGCCTCTGTAGCGCCGAGGTATCTGCTTATGCAAGTCTTCCCTAATTTCTTCTGGGTCATCACTTTTGGTTAAGCCCAGCCTTCTACTTACAACATGCACATGCGTGTCCACAGGTATGCAGGGCTCATTATAGGAGAAGCATAGGACGCAGTCAGCTGTCTTGAAGCCCACCCCTGGAAGCTTAAGTAGCTCGCTTCTCGACCGAGGAACCTTTCCGCCGTACTCGTCGCATAGAATCCTGCAGATCTGCAGTATCCTCTTAGCTTTCTGCCTGTAGAAGCCAACTGGCTTAATCAGCTTAACAATCTCTCTCTCAGGAAGCTTAAGCATAAGCTCAGGTGTTTTAGCTTTGCCAAGCAGCTTCTCCGCAGCCTTATCCGTAACTTCGTCTTTTGTCCTCTGCGAAAGTATTGTTCCAATCAGCACCTCAAACGGTTTCGCCTCACCTATCCTAAGCTTCTGTTGGCCGTATTTCCGTTCGAGGATGTGAATTATTTTCATCACTGAAAGAAGCTTCATCGCACTACCTTTCGTCGTTAGCTGCTTGAGGTCAGCCCTGTTTACCTTTGATCTCTGCCTGTGCAGCTGCAAGCTTGGCGACTGGAACCCTAAACGGCGAGCAGCTAACATAGTTCAAACCAGCCTTGTGGAAGAACTCAACAGACATAGGTTCCCCACCATGCTCACCACAGATGCCTATCTTCAGGTCTCGCCTCGTCTTCCTACCAAGCTCAACAGCTGTTCTTATGAGTCTGCCTACACCTGTTTGATCCAAGATCTCAAATGGGTTAGCGTTAAGAATCTTCTTCTTGAGGTAGTCAAATAGAAATTTCGCTTCAGCGTCATCGCGGCTGTAGCCGAAAACTGTTTGCGTTAGGTCGTTGGTTCCGAAGGAGAAGAACTCCGCGTACTTGGCAACTTCATCCGCTGTTAGTGCTGCTCTTGGAACCTCTATCATCGTTCCAATCAAATATTTTATTTTGACACCAGATTCCTCCATAACTTTCCTTGCAACAGCCTCAATCCTCTCACGTAGGTAGCGAAGCTCGTTCGCTTCTCCCACAAGAGGAAGCATGATTTCAAGCTCAACACCCACTCCTTCCTTGGAAAGCTCTGTTGCAGCCTCAAAGATAGCTCTCGTCTGCATCTCGTAGATTTCAGGGTACCTTATGCCTAGACGGCATCCTCGATGCCCAAGCATTGGGTTATGCTCCCTGAGGGATAAAACCTTCCTGAGAACAGCTTCCTTCTTCTTAAGCGATCTATCCTCAGGCTGTGCCTTCAATCTCATTGTTGTAACTTCAACCAACAAATCTTCAAGCTTCGGAAGAAACTCGTGAAGAGGCAGATCCAGCAACCTAACTGTAACCGGCAGTCCATTCATTATTCGGAAAATCTCCTTAAAGTCTCCTTTCTGCATGGGTAAAAGCCTATCCAAAGCTTTCTTACGACCCTCCTCAACTTCAGCAAGAATCATTTCCTGAACGATTGGAAGCCTATCCTGAGCGTTAAACATCCTCTCTGTGCGGCAGAGGCCTATGCCCTCAGCTCCAAACCTACGCGCTGTTTCAGCAGCCTTAGGAGTATCAGCGTTTGTTCTAACCCCTAAAGACTTAACTTCATCAGACCATGTTAGAATCTCCTTAAGCTCCATGCCCAGCTCAGGCTCAATTGTCGGGACCTCCCCTAAAATCACTTGCCCTGAGACTCCATCAATGGTTATAATGTCGCCCTTGCCAACCTCTAGGTCTCCAGCTTTGAAACATTCAGCTTCAAGGTCTATAACGATCTCCTCGCAGCCAACCACAGCTGGTTTACCCATACCTCTCGCAACCACAGCAGCATGACAGGTCATTCCTCCTCTGCTTGTCAGAAGCCCTTGAGCTGCAACCATTCCATGTATGTCTTCAGGTGTGGTTTCAGTCCTAACTAGGATCACCTTCTCTCCTGAGCTACCGAGCTTATCAGCTTCATCAACGTCGAATATGACTTTACCTGAAGCAGCGCCTGGTGAGGCTGGCAGACCTTTAGCTATAGGTTCAAACTTTGCTTTAGGGTCTATGCGTGGATGCAGCAGTTGCTCAAGATGCGCTGGCTCAACCCTCATTAAGGCTTCATCTCCGCTGATTAAACCTTCCTTAACCATGCCCACAGCGATCTTAACAGCAGCCTCAGCTGTTCGTTTCCCAGCTCTGGTCTGAAGCATGTAGAGTTTACCTTCCTCAATGGTGAACTCAACATCCTGAACATCCCTGTAGTGGCGTTCCAGTAGCTCCAAGATCTTTAGCAGCTCCTTATAGATTTCAGGCATCTCCCCCCTCATCTCCTCAATTGGCTTAGGGGTTCGAATGCCAGCTACAACATCCTCCCCTTGAGCGTTCGTAAGATACTCCCCGTAAAGCTTCTTCTCCCCATTTGCGGGGTTCCTCGTGAATGCTACACCTGCACCTGACCTTGATCCCATGTTCCCAAAAACCATAACCTGAATGTTAACTGCTGTACCTAGGTCGTCTGGAATCCTATTCAGCTGTCTATAAACAATGGCTCTACGCGTGTTCCATGAATCGAAAACAGCTTTGATAGCCAACTGAATTTGCTGAACAGGATCGTTAGGAAATTCTTTCCCTGACTCCTTCTTAACTATCTGCTTAAACTCTCTAACAATATTCTTCCAGGCAGAAGCATCCAGCTCAATATCGAACTTGACACCCAACCTACTCTTATACTTACTTATAACCTCTTCAAACAGCTCTTTTTTCATTTCTAAAACAACGTTTGCAAACATCTGTATTAAACGCCTATAACAGTCGTAGGCGAACCTCTCTTCCTCTGTCTGCTTGGCGAGGCCGACAACAGTTTCATCATTCAGGCCCAAGTTTAAAATGGTGTTCATCATACCAGGCATTGAAACTGGGGCTCCAGACCTAACAGACACTAGAAGAGGGTTAGATGGGTCACCAAGCTTTCTACCAACCTTACCTTCAACCAACTTAAGCTTCTCTAAAACTTCCTTCTCAAGCCCTCTGGGAAGCTGCTTGTTGTTGGCATAATACTCTTTGCAAACCTCTGTTGTTATTGTCATCCCAGGTGGAACAGGCAAACCTATTTTCGTCATCTCAGCTATGTCTGCTCCTTTACCCCCTAGAAGAGGCTTCAGCTTCGCATTGCCTTCCTCAAACAAGTAGACCCTCATCGCCAACCCAAACCTTGAGGATGATGAATAAGAACAGTTTTAGAAATTTAAACTCATGGGAAAACTAAGTATAAAGATAATATAAAGTCTAAACCCTATTTTAATATTGCAACAAGTTCATTTTTACTAAACATGTTGCTAATAATAGTCATATTCCACATGCTGCTGCAAAGGATGGAAAGATGGGAGACAAACTGAAAACTATGTCTACATGAAGTGAGAAACATGGTTTACAGAATAATTACCAAAAAAGAGTTGGCATCTTCAGTTAAATTACTTGAAATTCAAGCACCGCTAGTCGCTAAAAAAGCTAAACCTGGGCAGTTTATAGTTGTGAGGATAGATGAATATGGTGAGAGAATACCGATAACAATCACAGATTGGTCTCCAGTTAAGGGAACAGTGACTATAGTAATTTTAGAAGTGGGCAAAACCACTAAACAATTAGGTTCTCTTTCTGTTGGAGATCATATTTTAAATCTTATAGGGCCGCTGGGAAATCCAATGGAGGTAGGAAACTATGGAACTATTGTTTGCATTGGGGGAGGTGTTGGAGTTGCTCTCATCTATCCTGAGGCTAAGGCTCTGAAAGAAGCTGGAAACAGGGTTATAAGCATAATTGGGGCGAGAAACAAGGAGCTATTAATCTTAGAGAATGAAATCAGGAATATTAGTGATGAGTTACATATTACTACAGACGATGGCTCTAAAGGGCATCGCGGTTTTGTAAGTGATGTTCTCAAAAAGCTTCTGGAAGAACAGAGACATATAAATCGAGTGATTGCTATCGGACCTGTTATAATGATGAAGGTAATAGCTGAGTTGACGCGACCTTATGGTGTAAAGACTGTAGTAAGCTTAAACCCTATAATGGTAGATGGAACAGGGATGTGCGGCTCCTGTAGAGTAATAGTTGGCGGCAAAACTATGTTCGCATGTGTTGATGGACCGGAGTTTGATGCGCATGAAGTTGATTTCGACAATCTTCTAGGTAGAAATCAAAGGTACATAGAAAAAGAAGCGGTATCCCTGAAAAAATATGAGGGATAAACTAACCGCCTCGATGGTGAGCGGGTTTAATGTCTGATAAAAAAGTGGTTAGGCAGCAGAGTAAGAGAATTCCAATGCAGAAGCAGCTTCCAGAGGAGAGAGCCCACAATTTCAGTGAGGTTGCCTTAGGCTACAGTCCTGATGAGGCGACTGCAGAGGCTTCAAGGTGCCTAAAGTGTCCTAAGCCCAGATGCGTGGACGGATGCCCTGTAGAGTTGGATATACCTGCATTCATCAAGTGCATTGGGGAGGGGAACTTCGATGGCGCTATCAGGATTATTAAGGATCAGAATAATCTGCCAGCCATTTGCGGCAGAGTTTGTCCGCAGGAAACTCAATGCGAAGCACTATGTGTTTTAGGTAAGAAGACAGATCCCCTGGCTATAGGTGCTCTAGAAAGATTTGCAGCTGACTACGAGTTGAAGAAAGGTGTCAAGGTCCGTAGAAAAAGGAAGTCAACAGGGATGAAAATTGCAGTCATAGGTTCAGGTCCAGCTGGACTAACTGTGGCAGGGGATTTAGCTAAGCTTGGACATGAGGTCACAGTGTTTGAAGCCCTGCATAAGCCGGGGGGCGTCCTTATCTACGGAATACCTGAGTTCAGGTTGCCTAAAAAAATAGTTGAAAGCGAAGTAAACTATGTTAGGAGGCTTGGAGCAGAAATTAGAACAGACACAGTGATAGGGAAGCTGTTCACAGTTAACGAGCTTTTCAAGGAAGCGTATAAAGCGATATTCATAGGTACAGGAGCAGGTTCGCCTTACTTCCTAAATTTGCCTGGAGAAAACCTGAACGGAATCTACTCAGCAAACGAGTTTCTAACAAGATGCAACCTGATGAAGGCTTACCTTTTCCCAGAATACGACACACCGATTGATGTAGGCAGAAAGGTGGTGGTGATTGGAGGTGGAAACGTAGCCATGGACTCGGCTAGGGTTGCGCTTAGACTTGGCGCAGAGGAAGTCTCCATAGTTTATAGGAGGTCTGAGCAGGAGCTTCCTGCAAGGGCTGAGGAGGTGAAGAACGCTAAGGAGGAGGGAATTCGCTTCCAGCTGCTGACGAACCCAATCAGGTTGATCGGTGAGTCAGGCTGGGTTAAGAAGATGGAGTGCATAAAGATGGAGTTAGGCCCACCTGACGAGTCTGGCCGTAGAAGACCAATACCAATCAAAGACTCAAACTTCACCATCGACGTTGACACAGTGGTTGTAGCTATTGGGCAGGGGCCGAATCCCCTAATCACACAGACAACCCAAGGGCTTAAGACCGACGAGACTGGCCGTATTGTTGTTGATGAGAATGGAAGAACATCTATTGAGGGAGTTTGGGCTGGAGGAGACATCGCATCAGAGGAAGCCACTGTCATTAACGCTATGGGGGTAGGTAAAAAGGCTGCTCGAAACATCCATAATTTTCTAATGAAAAAAACCTAGCCTCAGCAAACAAGTTCTGTTCTATTTATTGGAAGAGATGCCGCCATCCCCTCCAATAAATCGAAGACCCCCCTCCCCCCTCACACCATAGTCATAAGCCTTAGAAGCATGTAAAATACGCATGATAAATCAATCATTGAGGCATACAGATAAAGTTGAGAACACCGAGAAACGTAATGTTTATATGAAAAATTATTCATTCAACCCCACACAAATCGCCGCGCTAATATGAAAAATTAGGTTGCGTGGAGGATTAAGGTTCCAACTGGCAAAAGGGTGAGGTTAAATGGAAAATTCCCCCAACAATAATTCTGACCGAGATAGCTCTGAGAGCTCTTCAGTTTCTAACAGGGAAGAGTGTGAGGTTGAGTCTGCTGAGGAATATGCTGAAGAGCTTGAAACGTTAAGGAAGGCTTTGAAGGAGGAGAGGGAGAAAACTGAAGACTACCTCAATAGACTCAAGTACTTTCAAGCAGACTTCGAAAACTTCAAGAAGAGGATGGAGCGGGAGAGGGTGCTGACAATCGCGTTAAGCAATGAGAGGCTGATCACGAACCTTCTAAGCGTCATCGATGAGCTTGAGCTTGCCGTTCAAGCTGGGGAGGCAGGGGACAAAGCCACGCTCCTCAACGGCGTGAAAATGACGTTGAAAAACTTATACGAAACGCTTAGCTGCGAGGGGTTAACTGTAATCGAATCCGTGGGAAAACCCTTTGATCCGGGTAGGCATGAAGCCATTGAGGGGGTTCCGGTGGAGGGGCATGCTGAGGGCGTTATCCTCGAGGAGGTTAGGAAGGGCTTTATGCTTAAAGGCAAGGTGATTAGGCCAAGCATAGTTAAGGTTGCGGTAAGCGCAACCGCTTCTCAGGAAGGGTAGAAGGAGGAGGAACGCAGTGAGCGGTAGTAAAAGCGAGGTTAAGGAGAAAATCCTCGGAATCGATTTAGGTACAACGAACTCAGCTGCAGCCATAATGGAGGCTGGAAGGCCTACGGTGATCCCTAGCGCTGAGGGGCCCACGATCGCCGGGAAGATGTTTCCATCTGTAGTCGCGTTCACGAAGGATGGGCAGCTGATCGTAGGCGAGCCAGCGAAACGTCAAGCCGCCGCAAACCCAGATGGAACCGTATTCGAAATCAAAAGGAAGATGGGAACAGAATATAAGGTGAGCGTTTACGGAAAGGATTATACGCCGCAGCAGATTTCGGCGTTCGTCCTTCAGAAGATAAAGAGGGATGCGGAAACCTTCTTAGGAAGCCCTGTGAAGAAGGTGGTGATCACCGTTCCCGCACACTTCAACGATAACCAGAGACAGGCGACGAAGGACGCGGGTGAAATCGCAGGCCTAGAAGTTGTAAGGATCATCAATGAACCTACGGCAGCAAGCCTCGCCTACGGGCTGAACAAGCTTGAGAAGGAGATGAAAATTATGGTTTTCAGCTTCGGAGGGGGAACCCACGATGTCACGGTGATGGAGTTCGGCGGAGGCGTCTTCGAGGTGAAGGCTACAAGCGGCGACACGAAGACTGGGGGCACGGACATCGACAACGCGGTTATGGAATACCTCATTGAAGAGTTCCGGAGACAAACCGGCATCGACTTGAGGAACGACCGGATGGCGATGATTAGGCTTAAGGAGGCGGCGGAAAAGGCGAAGATCGAGCTTTCCACCCTTCTGACGACTGATGTAGACCTGCCGTTCATCACCACCGACGCCAGCGGCCCAAAGCATCTCCACGTCACCTTAAACCGAGCGAAGCTTGAGAAGTTGGCTTTGCCGATCGTGCAGAGGGCGGAGGCGACGATAAGCCAAGTCCTATCCGACACGAAGCTCACGCCGAAAGACATCGATAAAACCATCTTGATCGGAGGGCAGACGCGGATGCCGCTTGTCCGAAAGATCGTGGAAGACTTCGTAGACAAGCCTGCGGAGCGCGGAGTGGACCCGATGGAGTGTGTTGCTGTGGGCGCGGCGATTCAAGGCGCAGTTCTAGCCGGCGAAGTGAAAGATTTGCTGCTCCTCGACGTGACGCCTCTATCGCTTGGGGTTGAAACACTTGGAGGCGTCAACACTAAGCTGATAGAGCGGAACACAACTATCCCTACAAGAAAAAGCCAGATCTTCACTACGGCAGCAGACTTCCAGACAAGCGTTACAGTTCACGTTCTACAAGGTGAAAGACCTATGGCTTCAGACAATATTTCTCTAGGAATGTTCAACCTTGTTGGAATCCCTCCTGCGCCTAGAGGTGTGCCTCAGATAGAGGTTACGTTCGACATAGATGCAAACGGAATACTGAATGTTTCAGCAAAGGACTTGGCAACAGGTAAGGAACAGAAGATAACCATAACAGCTTCAACCAAGCTTCCGAAAGGAGATATTGACAGGATGGTCAGGGTGGCTGAACAGTTTGCTGAACAGGACAGGAAAAGAAGGGAGGAGGTTGAGGCACGCAACAACGCTGACTCACTCGTCTACATGGCTGAGAAGACGAAGAAGGATCTTGGTGAAAAGCTCGGTAAAGATAAGGTTGAGAGAATCGATAAGGCTGTGGGTGAGCTGAAGGATGCGCTAGGCGGCAAGGATGTTGAGCAGATCAAGTCTAAGAGCGAGTCTTTGGCGAAGGTGCTTCAGGAGGTTGGAGCATCAGTCTACCAGCAGGCAGCTCAACAGTATGCACAGCAGCCTCAGCCGCCGCCTGGAAAGCCTGAGGAAGAGAAGAAGGAGGACAAAGAGAAGGTTGTGGATGCAGACTACGAAGTTGTTGATGAGGATAAAAAGAAATAGTTGAAATATCCGTTTAAACCTCTTTTTCGTCGGTCAGTGGCTGAGCATTGAGCAAACGTGACTACTACGAAATCTTGAATATCTCAAGAGATGCATCAAAGGAGGATGCTAAAAATGCCTACCGTAAACTCGCGATGAAGTATCACCCAGATAGAAACAAGTCGCCTGAAGCTGAGGAGAAATTCAAAGAAATATCAGAAGCCTACGCCGTACTCTCAGACGACGAGAAGAGGAAGCAATATGATCTATTCGGCCACGCAGGAATAGAGGGAAGATACTCATGGGATGAAATATTCAGGCCAGTAAACTTCGATGAGATTTTCAGAGACCTAGGCTTCAGTGGATTCAACAGAATTTTCGACATGTTTTTCGGAAGAAGCCCATACGGGGACTATGTCCCCCAGAGCGGCGCGGACCTAAGATACGACTTAGAGATCAGCCTTGAGGAAGCTGCCTCAGGACTTAATACGGAGATAGAGGTTCCACGCAGGGAAGTTTGCAGAACCTGCGGGGGGTCAGGTGCGAAGCCTGGAACCAACCCCAGAAGCTGCCCCAAATGCCATGGTACAGGCCAAGTTCAACATGTTCAAACCTCAGGTTTCGCCCGCTTCGTCAGAATTGAAACATGCAGCTTATGTGGAGGAAGGAGAACAGTTGTGGATAACCCATGCAGAGACTGCCGAGGCACAGGAACAGTTTATCTAAAGCGTAAAATAAAAATCAAGGTACCATCAGGAATAGACTCCGGCTTCCCACTTCGGTTAACCGGCGAAGGAGAGGCGGGTGCTCGCGGCGCACCTCCAGGAGACCTCTACCTTTACGTCAGCGTCAAGCCCCATAAGATTTTTGAGAGGGACGGAGACAACATTCTCTGCCAGACACCAATAACCTTCAGTCAAGCTGCGCTTGGAGGAGAAATAGAGGTTCCAACGCTTGAAAGCAAAGCTAAGATGAAAATTCCCGCAGGCACACAGACAGGTTCCCTTTTCAGGCTTAAGGGCAAGGGAATGCCGAAGCTCCGCAGGTCTGGTCGCGGAGACCAATATGTAAGAGTTGTTATACATACCCCAACAGAGCTAACTCAGCGTCAGAGGGAGCTGCTGGAACAACTTTCTAGAGAAAACTTATGAAAGACTCTCAATGTATATTTTTACGGTTGAAATGCCAACCTTCAAAGAATGTAGGTTTTACAAGCCGATCGATGACTCAAAAGGAGATTGCTTCGGACATGAAGTTCCAGCTGACATGGATGCTGAAAAATGCTTGAAGAAAGCCTTTCAACCAAAAAGTGGATAAATATAGGTTGGATTATGTGAAGCAGAATTCCTATGAAATAAAGAGAAAGAGGGATGTTTTACTCAATCAAACTCTGAGGGCTCCTCTTCTCCACCAGGAGGTCTCGGAGGACCTGCAGGTTCCCTCGCTTTACCCGCCGCAATAACATCATCTATCCTAAGGAGCATTGAAGCTACTTCACCTGCAGAGCTAATTATCTGCTCCTTAACCGACACAGGTTCATAGGCCCCAATCTTAGACATGTCCTTAACTTTCCCATCCATAACATCAACGCCAAACCACTTCTGACCCTTCTCATGAGAAGACCTAAGCTCAGTTATTATGTCTATTGGATCTAAACCAGCGTTCTCAGCCAAGGTTAGAGGAATCACTTCCATGGCTTCAGCGAATTTGGTGGCTGCAAGCTGCTCCCTGCCTGATAGTTGGTCAGCCCACCTCTTCAGCTTAGAAGAAACCTCAATTTCTGAAGCCCCGCCACCTACCACAACCTTAGGTTTTTGAACCACATCTCTAACAGTACACAAAGCGTCATGGATCGAGCGGTCTGCTTCATCAACAACCTTATCTGTTCCACCTCTGATCAAAATCGTGACTGCCTTAGGGTTCACACAGCCCTCGATGAAAGTCCACTTATCCTCCCCAACTTTCCGCTCCTCAACCAACTTGGCTTTACCAAGATCCTCCGCATTCAGGTCATCAAGGTTTATCACCATTTTCCCGCCTGTTGCCTTAGCAACCTTCTCCATATCAGATTCCTTAGCTCTTCTAACAGCGAGTATACCTCGTTTCGCGAGGAAGTGTTGAGCCACGTCATCTATGCCCTTCTGGCAGACAGCAACATTAGCGCCTGCATCAGCAATCTTGTTAACCATATCTCTGAGAAGATGCTCCTCCTCGTCGATGAACGCCTTCAGTTGGTCTGGGCTCTCAATATTAATTTTCGCGTCGAACTCAGTCTTCTCCACCTCAAGAGCGCAGTTAAGTATGGCTATCTTCGCGTTTTCAACTCTTCTAGGCATCCCAGGATGCACAACCTCCTTGTCTAGAGCTACACCTTCAATAAGCTTTGTTTCAGTTAGAGACTCCCCAGCCTTCTTCTCAACCTTTATGTCGCTGATATCAACCTTATATTCCCCGTCAACCTTCTCAGCAACCCTAAGTACAGCATCCACCGCCAGATCAGCCAAGTACTCTTTATTTCCAGAAATCATCTTACTCGCCACAGTGGTCATAGCAACCTTCCTAAGCATCTCCCTATCGGTTGGGGAGATAGGTGTGCTAAGCTCATCTAGGAACTCTAACGCTTTTCCAGCTGCCTTTTCATACCCTGATACAATAATTGTTGGATGGATATTCTTATCAAGAAGGTCTTCAGACTGCCTAAGAAGCTCACCGGCAAACACCACCACAGATGTGGTTCCGTCACCAACCTCCTTATCAGTTGTTTTAGCAACCTCAACCATCATCTTCGCAGCTGGATGCTGAACCTCCATCTCAGCTAGGATCGTTGCGCCGTCGTTGGTTATTGTGACGTCGCCGAGGCTGTCAACAAGCATTTTATCCATACCCATAGGTCCAAGGGATGTTTTCACAGATTCAGAAACTATTTTTGCAGCTGTGATGTTGGCTCTCTGAGCCTCCCTACCCCTAGCCCTCGTGGTGCCCTCCCTCAAAATCAATACTGGTGTTCCACTTATAGACGCAGGAAATGCTTCCGCCATTAAACAATCCTCCTAAATTTTTGGGGTTTGTAGAGTGCGCCCTCATATAAATTTAACGCTTAGCTAGAAGCCTGAAAAAAGGCTGAGCTAAATCAGAAATATGGATTTAAGATACTAGTAGTCTCTGAACTCGGTTAGACAGTAGATTAGGCCCCTCATATTCTCTTTTGAGACAACACCGTCAGCAATTTTTCTAACAACCTCCTTCGCATTAAAAGCTATCCCCACACCTGCCTCCATAAGCATGAACCTATCGTTAGCTCCGTCGCCCACAGCAATAACCTCCTCCCTTTTAATTCCCTCCCTAGCCATAATATCCTGAATCAGCTTCCTCTTCATCTCAGCGTCAATTATAGGCTCCTTAACCTCACCTGTAAGCCTACCGTCCTTAACCATAAGCTCGTTAGCGAACACGTAATCTATCCCGTACTTCTCCTTTATTTTATCTGTGAAGTAGGAGAAGCTTCCTGTAACTATAGCTATCTTGCAGCCCAGCTCCTTCATAACCTGCAAAACGTCCTCAACACCCTTCGTCAGAGTTATTTCCTTCAGTATTTTGTCCAATGCGGATGCTGGTAGACCGCGCAGCAACCTAACTCTCTCCTTCAAAGATTCTCTGTAACTCATCTTTCCCTCCATAGCTTTCTCCGTTATTTTCCTGACACTCTCATCGATACCTGCAAGCTTAGCAATCTCGTCGATGATCTCCTGCTCTATGAAGGTTGTGTCCAAATCGAAGACAATAAGCTTCTTCGCTTTACGGAAGATGTCTTGCCTTTGAATTATAATGCTTAGGTTAAGCTCCAAACCAAGCTTATGGAAGGACTCCTTAAACCTATCGAAGTCAACCTTAAGCTTATCACTATCCAGAAGAAACTCCATAGCTATTGTTTCACCCCTAGCAACCATCTTGGTCCTCTCGATGTTGGCGTTGTTTTCAGCGCAAACTGCTGAGAACCTTGCAACAATGCCTGGCCTATCTCTTCCAATTATCGTTACCAATATCAGCTTCCTCTCCTCCTTCCTCCTCAAGCTCTCATCGAAAACGTATGGTTCAACTGAGATTTTCATTCCAAGTTCATTGGCTTTCTTAAGTAATTTTTCTTTCACTTTGACAAAATCTGTTTTGCTTGTTGCAGGATCAGCGATCAGGAACATTGTGAAGAGTTTTCTCATCACAGTTTGATCTATGTCAACTATGTTTACGTTAGCCTCAGCTAGGATTTCCGTGAATTCAGCCACTATACCAGGTCTATCAAGACCCAGAACTGATATCATGTAGAGACGGTTGGTCTCCATGACCTAACATGAATGCTGCACGTGTTTAATTAGTTTTGTTCAAGGATAATACATGAGATTTATGTATTGTCTGTTTTCCTTTGACTTGAGGGGAGATGAGGAATGGTTTGGTTAGAAGTTATGAGTATGGTGGAGATTTTGTAGAGCATTAAATATAACTGATGAGAAGTTGAGATTAGCTGGTAAAATTCTCAGAAAAGATTAGAGACTATTTACGTTTCTTCTTTACCTTCTTCTTTGCCATTTCTTAGTTCTCCGATATGATGTTACTCTCACACTGCTTATAAAACAAATTGTAGTGAACAAGGCAATATCTCTTGAAATGCCCAGACTGTGAGGAACCATATGAGGCTGAAGAGGACTATTGGGGATGGGAATAAGCTCTTACTTCTTAGTCTTTGTCAGTTGCTCATAGCTTGCTAAAAGGAGAGGACACCAAGATCCTAACCACTAAACTATCCCAACTGGGCTTTCAATCTCTACACAGGTTCCTTAAGGCTATAGTCAGAGAAGAGGCTACTCTTACTAGTAAACCCAATACCATAGACAAGAACCATGCCCTCAATGAGCCAGATTCAAAGGATTCATTTCTAAATAGGGGAGAAAACAAGTTACCTGGCTCAGAAACCAAGGATACAGATGGTGAAATAACTGTTGCATCCTCTAGAATTCCTGTTTCCCCAGAGAATAGTAGACTATGTCAGTCCTCCTATCAACAACAGCGAGCACAAGCTCCATCTTTTGCTTAGATGCCACGCTGAAAGATTTCTCTAGGTTTGTAATTGTAGCCTCACGTCCTTCATAAATTATTGAAATAAACCTTCTAGCCGCGTCCCTCCCATAAACCTCAAAATCCATTTTTGAAGCTTCACGCACGATGTAGCCTCTATCCCTCAAATCCCTGTAAACAAGGTACTTCACCCAAATCTCAGACTTACCGACAGAAAGATCCTTAAAAAGTTCTCTGAGGCTAATCTCAACCCTCCTCTTCTCATCGAAAACTCTTATTCTAGTTTTCTCAACAAGATAGAAAGCCTCAAAAGGCGAAAGTGTAAGCCTATCATCCCTCAGGTCTCCGAAACCCCTCTCACGTAGCTCCATAAGCCTATCCGCAAGAGGGATGTAAACGACTTTGCCTGTGTAAAACGCCTCCAGAGGCTCCATCATGAATTGTTCACCAACAAGAATAGATCTACTCCACTTAAAAATCATTTAGCAATAAAACCATGGTGAAGAAAAGTGTTAAATTCTAACGCTTTAATATTGTAGTACACCGAAAAATGGAGCGTGAGTGTTCTTGCCGTTTAAAGACATGAGAGAATGGATTGATAAACTTGAAGACGAGGGGCAACTGGCAAGGGTTAAAGCCGAGGTGGACTGGAAACATGAGCTAGGCGCTGTGATGAGGAGAGGCTGGGACATCTATGGAGACTCATGCCCGGCTATGCTTTTCGAGAACATTAAGGACTATAAGCCTCCGAAGCCAAACAAGGTTTTCGTGGGTTCGCTTCAAACCTACTCAAGAATAGCATTAATGATGGACATGCCTCCTGTTGGGAAATACCCATCTGAGCTTGTTAGAGAATATAGGAAAAGAAAAAGAAACCTAATAAAACCTAAAACCGTGAGTGGAGGGCCCTGCAAAGAGAACATTCTTAAGGGCGACGACATAGACGTGTGGAAGTTTCCTGTTCCATGGTGGAACCTTAGAGATGGAAACCGCTACGTAGGAACCTTTCATGCAGTGATAACAAAGGATCCTGAAACTGGATTGATCAACGTAGGCTGCTACAGGATGATGGGTCGAACTGAGAAGCTTATGAACATATCAGCTATCCCAGGTTGGCAGCACATAGGCTACCAGTACCAGAAGTACATGGAGAGAGATGAGTCTATGGAGGTAGCTGTTTCGGTTGGTCAGGATCCTGTGGTAACCTTCGTTGCCTCCGCCTCTATCCCCGGTGTGTGTGAGTGGGATCTAGCTGGGGGAATTAGAGGCAAGCCTGTGGAGCTTGTTAAAGGCGAAACAACAGAGCTTCAGGTTCCGGCTACAGCTGAGGTTGTTCTCGAGGGAACTGTCGACCCTAAGGAGAGAGGTGTTGAAGGCCCCTTCGGAGAGTACCCAGGCTACTATGGAAGCATACCTGTACCTAAACCTATCTTCCGATGCCGCTGCATCACCCATAGGGAAGACCCAATTTGGCAGGGAACCGTCGAAGGCTACCCAGTAAATGAAGACCACGCATTGTCCTCAGTACTTCACTCAGCCGACGCGTGGGACCTACTTGACATGGCTGCTGTTCCATCTGTTAGGGAGGTTGCATGCCCACTCTCAGCCTGCGGCTACGGAGACATTGTTGTTTCAATAAGGCCTTCTGTGGAGGGGCATGAGGATTGGGTTGCCGCTGTTGTTTGGGGCAGCTCAGCTGCACTCTGGTGCTTCAAACGTGTCATTGTTGTTGATGAGGACATAGACCCATGGAACATGGATCAGGTAAACTGGTCAATCTTCACGAGAGTTAAGGCAAGCGACGACATCAAGATATGGAAGGATATGAAGGGAAACCCACTTGACCCACGCGTTGAGCCTGAGAAGAAAGGCTTCTGGGACAGGTACCTTGTGAAAGCAACGAGACCATACCACTGGGCTCCAAGAACAATATGGGGCACAGAGGGCATAGACAAAGGTATCCCACTTAAGTTTCCTCCCATTGTTAGACCAGCGCCGGAGATGATGGAGCACGTGAACAAGAAGTGGGACGAGTATGGTATTAAGCCTGTGAAAACCTATGTTGGGCGGCCAACAGGGATGTTCGCCAACTTCTGGTCTCCTGACACGATAGAGAAGATCAAGAAGCTGAAAATAATGCCGTAGAGGATGAAAGAGGGATGGGCGAGAAGATCGGTAAGTTAGGGGCTAAATATGTTGATGCACGTTGCCCAAACTGCGGTTTCAAAATCAGCCAGGAAGTTGAAGTTGAGAGCGCAAGAGACGAAAGCTACTTCATAGGCTACAAGCTAAAGTGCCCTAAATGCAGCTACGAGTTCCACTACAGACTCTACTAAACCTCCAATTTTTTATTCTTAAAATCCAACCTGGATTTTTCAGCTGCAAACTCATCTGTTAAGAGCCCTATGCGAAAACGCAATCCCCAGAATTGAGAAGCCGACAGCAAACGCAACCAATACCAGGAAGTCACCTAGGACGGCGGCTTGATCAACATTCCCTATTACTAGGCCTCTTAACGCCCCGACAGCGTAGGTGATTGGATTAAACTCCGCAACAGCCTGAAGCCAAGAAGGCATCTGCTTAAGCGGGAACAAAGCATTGCTTGCAAACATAAGTGGCAGGTTCACAAGGTTCGAAACAGCAATAATTGTTTCATGAGTTCTAATCCTGAAGGCCATAGCCACAAATATGCTTGATAAACTGAAAGAAAGAAGCGCAAGCACAGTAAAAACCCCAAGCAGATGCAGCGGACCGAAGCCAGCAGACAACCTCAAACCCATCGCAACCGCAATCGTGAATATAAGCATCACCTGAACCAAAGATCTAACTAGACTTGAAAAAATCCGGGAAAGAACTATTGAGCTTGTGGAGATGGGGGCTGCGAGAAGCTTATTTAGGAACCCAAACCTCCTGTCCCAAACAATGGACATACCACTCCACATCGAGGTGAAAAGAACTAGAACAGCGAACATACCGCAGGTCATAAAGCTGAAGTAGTCGTAGGTTCCGAAGACGCTGAGAATAATTCTACCGGTAAGCTCCTTGTAGGCAGCTGCAACCTCAGGCGGAAGGTCTGAAGGCAGCATAAAAAAACCTGTTAGGTTAAAGGACTTGCCGAAGAGACCTATCCAAAATAAAGGCGTTATCAACGTGAAGACTATAGCGAACTTCTGCCTATACCAGCGTTTAAGCTCACGCACAGTCAAAGCGATAGTTACCTCTATCACATTCTAAGCCTCCTCAATGCAGCAGCCTTCATATATACTTCCTCATGTGTGCTCTCCTCGTCCCTAAGCCTACGACCAGTGTACTCAAGGAAAACTTGGTCTAGAGTTGGCTTAGTCAAAGAAACTCTTTGAACCTCCACCCCTAAACTTGAAAGATGTTCCAGAATCACTGGGATAGCTTCCTCACCCCTAATGACCTTTATCCTGTAGCCTCCCCCTTTATACATCACATCCTTCACTGATGGAAGACCCATCAAACCATCCTTCAGCTTCTCATGCTCCCCCTTCAGGGTCACTTCGATTATGTCTCCTCCAAGCATATCCTTAAGTTCGCCTGGTGAACCCCCAACAACAATTTTGCCACGATCTATTATGGCAAGCCTATCGCATAGCACTTCAGCCTCCTCCATGTAGTGGGTTGTCAAAAATATGGTGATGTTCTGCTCCCTACTGAGCCTTCTAATGTACTCCCATATCGCAGCTCTTGTTTGAACATCTAGGCCGAGTGTAGGCTCATCTAGAAATAGAACTTTTGGTTTATGTATCAGGCCTGATGCTAACTCAAGTCTTTTACGCATACCTCCTGAATATGTTTTCACATAGCGTTTCGCTGCATCCATTAAGCCTATTAGATCTAAAACTTCAGCAGCCCTCTTCTTCGCAAGTTCAACTGGAATATGGTAAAGTGTTGCCTGAAGCATAATGTTCTCCATGCCTGTGAGCTCATCGTCAACAGTAAGCTCCTGAGGCACAAGCCCAATAATTCCACGTACCTTTGAAGATTCCTTAACAACATCGAGGCCATTGATCTCAGCCTTACCCTCAGTGGGCTTCAGTATCGTTGTCAACATTGAGATCGTTGTTGTTTTACCAGCGCCGTTTGGGCCTAGGAAGCCAAATATCTCCCCGGAGTTCACTGTGAAGTTAATGTGGTCAACAGCTACAACAGACTTGTTGAAAATTTTGGTGAGATTAACAACCTTTACGATCTTATTGTCCTCTTCGAGCAGCTTACCACACCAGCTAGTTTCCCTTTGAGGGAACTACTCATACTTACGGTTTTAATCTTGTTCGAATTACTGAAACCCTTACATAATCTTTTCCTCTATAGAAAAAAATTGTATTTAGAAATTCAGTTAAGCAGCTTCCACCTAACCAACCTTAATCTCTACACCAATAGTTTTCCTAATCAACTCAACCAACAGATCCCTCTTAGGCTTCTCCTCACCTTTGCCTGGCACTGAAACAACTATTGGGAAATCCTTAATCTTTCTAATCCTGTCTAGGTAGGGCTGAATCCACTCAAGCACTTGGCTGGTTACAATTATCAGCGACGTTTCCTGGTCGTTGTAGATCTTATCAAAAGTCTTTTCAGCTTCTCCACCGTCCACAGCATAAAAACTTCCCTTGACGCCAGTAAGCCTAAAATATGCAGCTGTTTCCCTGTCAGCCAGCACAGCGATCCTAGACATGCCGACCACCCACAACGCTATGTTTAGGCCGCTATAAATTGTTTGATGCACTTTCCCTAGAACTGCTTCAAAACATCGCTTTTCTCCATTGTTCTACTGCAATAGCGGCATTTTATTGTCAGTGGATCGGTTTTCTCAACTAGAAACGTGGGTTCAATAGGTTCCTTAGCATTGGAAATACAGGATGGGTTATTGCACTTCACAGTCCCCTTTATGATGTCTGGAAGCTTAACAGCATTTTTCTCAACAACCTCGAAATCCCTAACTATGTTTATCGTTGCCTTAGGAGCGATAAGCGCAATCCTATCAACCTCCATCGCATCCAGCTCCCGGCTGTCGATCTTCACAATGTCCTTAGAGCCAATCGTCTTGCTTGGAACATTCATGACAACACTTACCACATGCCCATCCTTACCGTCTATTCTCAGTATCCTTAGAACATCGAAAGCATGTCCAGCAGCTATATGGTCTATAACTGTTCCGCTTCTAATCTTCCTAACATAAAGCTCATCTTTTCTGGCCAAGGGGAACACAACACCTAACCAATAGATTTCACATCACAAGATTTAAACCAAATGTTGAAGCTGCATTATAATTCTATGGCTTTAAGCCATATAGGTTGTTTCCCATGAAGGCCCTCATCATAGTGGACATGCAGAAGGACAACGTAGGAAGATTCTGCTCCGCAATCATACCTAACATAAAAGCTTTAATCACTAAAGCAAGGGAGAAGAGTGATCGCCATTGAGTTAACCTCACAGTTTTTAGGCTCTGAAGCACAGATATAATGTGGGGAGTTAGCTATGGCGGAAACAGGCTTCGTTGGCAGAGACATAATATCAATAAAAGATTTCACCAGACCGGAGATAGAGCATATGCTGAGCACAGCTGACCTCATGGAGCCCCTGGCCAAAAAAAGCTCAGATATGCTCAGAGGAAAGATTATGGCTACACTCTTCTTTGAGCCCAGCACGAGAACTAGGCTTAGCTTTGAGTCAGCTATGTTTAGGCTAGGCGGGTCTGTTGTAGGCTTCGCTGAGCCGAAAACAGCATCTGTTGAAAAAGGCGAAAACCTAGCTGACACTGTTAGGGTTGTGGGAAGCTATGCTGACCTACTAGTTATCAGGCATCCGCTTGAGGGAGCTACGCGTTTAGCAGCTGATTTCGCGGAGCCCCCTGTGATAAATGCAGGTTCAGGAGCTGAGGAGCATCCAACTCAAGCTGTGCTTGACCTATACACTATTAAGCGTGAGAAAGGCGTAATCGACGGGTTGAATGTAGCTTTGGTTGGAGACCTACGATATGGAAGAACAACGCATTCACTGGCCTATGCCCTATCCCTGTTCGATGTTAAGCTCTACCTCATCTCGCCTGAGCTGCTTAAGATGAGGCGTGAGATAGTTGAGGATATAAGTCGAAGAATAAAGGTTGAGGTTTCTGGAAGCCTAAAGGACGCTATTCAAGATGTTGACGTTTTATACATGACGAGGATCCAGAAGGAGAGGTTTGTTGACCCAGCTGAGTACGAGAAGGTTAAGGGCTCCTATAGGCTGAGCCTAGAAGACGTCAAGGAGGCGGGTAGGAAACCCATAGTGATGCATCCGCTTCCAAGGGTTGATGAGATTAGCTTCGACCTTGACAATACGCCTCACGCAAAATACTTCAAGCAGGTTTGGTACGGCCTACTTGTAAGGATGGGTCTGCTTAGCTTAGTTCTAGGTGCAGTTGAGTGAAACCAAGCTTCACAACTTGGAGTAGCATACGCGTTTTCCTAGGTCACGCCGCTTAGCATCAAGCCAAAGCGTCACCGGCTTGAATTTAGCTGATTCCCTGCCGTAGTAGACTAGGTTGCTGGAGCCGCATCTGGGGCATAACTGTAGGATGTCTAGGAATGTTTGATTGCACTTCCCGCAGCTGGAGTAGTTGCTGCTGTAGGTGAAGAACCTCACATCCTTGGAGCAGGCATGTTTAGTTAGCTTAAGAAGATCTTCAGCCTCATGTTTGGTGGGAGTTAGACAGATCTGCATTATGTGGCCGCCTGGAGTGGCTGACTGAAAGCCTCCCTCAACCCCAAGTCTTCCATCCAAAGAGATCTTCGTGGAGAGAGGAAGCGTAGACATGTCTGTGTAGTATGGGTAACCCTTAACTCCATGAACCAAAGCCCTCTTAGACCCATACTTATCTAGATCAAGCTCAGCCAACCTGACAGCAGCCTCACTGCCAGGAAGCTGAGCAGCCATAAACCTTCTGTCAAGCTCCTGCGATACCTGGGACACGTAACGAGAAATCTCATTAACAACCCTTAAAGCAAACCTATGGGAACTCTGGTCTACATGTATTGCTGAGCCTGTATGCACATGAATTGCCTCATAAAGACCGATGTAGCTGACTACGTGCGCAGCATTACCCATTTGGAAGCACAATGTTTCCCCGAAGCCTGACAGCGCCGGTAGAAGAAGCTCCTTGAACCTTTTCTCAATAGACTTATCCTTGGCTTCAAAGGCCTCAACCGCCAGCTTCATGCGTTCTCTAAGCGAACTGAGAAATTTATCGTCGTTTCCATGAGACTCGTAGGCTATACGCGGCAGATTTATGAAGACTGTTCCAACGCTTCCTGTTCTAAGGCAGTCTGTTTCCCAGCTTCCTCGCCAGCCGTCGTCCAACCTCAGCCCTGAAGCCGTATACCCAACTCTACTATCGCCTTTAAGGCCAGCGAAGTATGGGAGGCTGTACTGGGCTGAGAGGCTGTGAACTTTAAGGAGATCCGCCTTAATCTCCTCGGAGAAACCGTTTCTAAGCTTGAAGATGAGCTGTGGGTTGAACAGCGGCATCCTAGTTGACGCTTCTAACGCAGCTTCCACAGAAAGCTCCAGTATTAGTTTCGCCTCATTCAAGTAGTCTCCGTAAACCCCTTCTCTGACGCCCTTAGGCCCTATCGCCTCAACATTTCTAAGGAACTCTGGGATTTGAAACTCGAACCCGAGAGAAAGCTCTGAAGCAAAAATCTCTGAAGACCAGTTTTGCTGAAGACCTAGAAGAAACAGGCGAATAGCCTCCTTCACACTCTCTCTAGGCAAGCCACCTATGAATGGAGCTAGGAAAACATTGAAGAAGTCGAAACACTGCTCCCCAGTAGTTTCAGCTGACGAAAGCCTGAACATGTTCTGCGCCGCCAGCAGGGCTGACTCGAAGTTTTTGGGCGGAGCCATGTTAGGTAAGCTATGCTCAAAAATTATGCGTAGATCGTGTTGAACTTCCTTTGGCTTAAGTATCCAGAAGCCAATATTGTCGATGTGAATTTCACCTGATAGGTGTGCGTCTGACACGGTTCTAGGGAGGCAGTTTAGAAGTATGTACTCCTCCATAACAGACTGCCCAGCTCTACTCCTGACAGCATCAACATTAAGCTTCTTCTCTCTTGTTGTCTTAAGCAGCTGAGTAACATCGTGGACAGGCATACCAAGCCTAGTAAGCTTATGCCTATATTCCTCAAGCTTCCTCTCAATAAGTATGGCGTTCACAAACTCTCTTATGAGCGGAGATGTTAGGTAGGTGACCTTAAGCTTGATGAGGCGTTCCTCAGCCTCAGCCGCAATCTCTTGAGCAAGCTCCCTTGGAACACCAGCCTCCCTAATGAGTGAAGCGGCAATCTTGTCCCTGTCAAACTCTTCGATCGCTAGCCTAGAAGCCCTGACGTAAAGCTCACCCTTCTTGACAGCCACATACTCCTCTAGGTCTCTAGCGAAATTAACAACCATGCCGCCAAGCTCTGTTATCGCATACTTCTTGGCTTCCTTATCCAGCTTTATCAAACCAGCTGCGCTTAGGCTCTTCAGGTGATAGACAAATTTGCCAGCATCCCTAATGGGGTCAAGCTTCTGTGAAGACATTATCTCTATGTAGGGCAGAGGACCCTTCGTGGAAAGCAGTGCAAGTATTTGCATACGCAGAGGTGAAGATGCTGCGTTAAAGATCTCTGTACCAGTGCCCTTACGTGTATTAGGCATACCGAGGAGCCTCCATAAACAGATGTTAAGTTAATCTAGTTTAAAAAATTAGATATAGATGTTTCCATGGTCTTGAACGATTTACCATAGGTTTAAGGCAACTAATCTTCCTTGTATTCTAGTAACCTAATCTGCTAAGCATAGATAGGTGAACTCTGAGACAAGCATTTCTTATGCGTCTCTAGAACTCTGCTGAATTCCTGTCTAAGCTCATCCTCAGACCTGAGGCCAACCACCTCATAGATAGGTCTACCTGAACAGAAAAACTTCAGGGTTGGAACTCCCATAACACCATACCCAGATGCAATATCGCTGTTCTCAGCCGCATTCACCATTGCGAACTTCATCTTTCCAGAAAATTCCCCAGAAAGCTTCTTAAAGATAGGTGTAAGCCTCTGGCAGAAGGGACATGTAGGCGTATAGAACTCAACAACCACAGGCAAATCTGCCTTAAGAACTTCATCCCTCCAATTGGTTGAGGTAACCTCCAAACTGTCGCTCATACAGACACAGCCCACTCACTCTAGATTAGTGAACGGAACCTAACTATTCTCTTATTTTCCTAACAGCCTTCTCAACTCTATCTAAAGCTTTCTCCAGCTTTTCCATTGGCGTGGCGTAGCAAAATCTAAGGTATCCCTCACCATGCCTGCCAAAAGCTGATCCTGGAACAGCAACAACCTTCCCCTCACTCAATAGAAACTCAGCTACTTCCTCCGAGGACTTACCAAGCTGGGTTATGTTGGCGAAAACGTAGAATGCGCCTCTTGGAGCTCTGCATGAGATTCCATTGATCTCGTTAAGCCTGCGGGTTATCAGTAACCTTCTCCTATCATATTCATCCACCATTTCCTTAACACAGTCCTGAGGCCCTTTAAGGGCTGCTAGAGCAGCCATCTGTGCAACTGAACTAGCGTTGGCCACAATATTCTGCTGCAGCTTAACCATCTCGTCGATAACAGCGCTTTTTGAGGCTGCGTACCCCACACGCCAACCAGCCATCGCGTAGGTCTTAGAGAAGCTGTTGACGGTTATTGTCCTCTCATCCATGCCTGGGATCGAGGCTATGCTAAAGTGTTCAGCGCCATCAAAGGTTAGTTTCTCGTAGACCTCATCTGAAATTACGAAAAGATCATGCTTCTCCGCTATTTCCGATATTGCTTCAAGATCTTTCTTAAGCATCACGCTGCCTGTTGGGTTCTGAGGTGAATTGATGACAACGCATTTTGTTTTTGAGGTGACCCGGCTCTCAACTTGCTCAGGCATCATCCTGAAATCATCTTTCTCGTGAACTGGAACTGGAACAGCTCTGCCCCCTGCGAATATCACACACGGCTCATAGGTGAGGAATCCGGGGTCAGGAATCAAAACCTCGTCACCGGGATCAATAATGGATAGAATTGAGAGGAAGAGTGCTCCTGTGCCGCCAACCGTAACAATAACTTCCGATTTGGGATCTACCTTTATTCTGTTTTCCAACCAAAGCTTCCTAGCTATGGCTTCCCTAAGCTCAAGAAACCCTGCGTTGGGTGTGTAGTGCGTGTATCCCTCATCAAGCGCCTTCTTAGCAGCCTCCACTATGTGTTTAGGCGTATCGAAGTCAGGTTCACCAATACCCAGACTTATTACGTCCTTTACCCCTTGAGATAGATCGAATAGTCTTCTTATCCCAGATGGTTTAACCATCGCGGTTTTTTCACTAATCTTCTTTCTCAAGCCTGATGTCCTCGCTTGGAAGTAGATATATAAGTGGAGGGTCGTGATAAAGAATTTCGCTTAATGTTGGAGGCATGGTTGTTGAGCAACATTATCCTAGGCAATCCGGGTGAGAAGCGTTTCCTTATGGGTAATGAAGCTATAGCGAGGGGTGCTATTGAAGCAGGAGTTCAAGTGGCAACAACCTATCCGGGAACACCGTCCTCGGAGATAGCTGACACACTTGCAGAGGTAGTTGAGAAGACCGGTGTCTACATGGAGTATTCGACAAACGAGATTGTTGCTGTTGAAACAGCAGCAGGCGCATCCATATGCGGCGCTAGAGCAATGGTTTCCATGAAGCATGTTGGCCTAAACGTTGCTTCAGACGCCCTTGTAACATTAGCCTACGTCGGCGTTAGAGGCGGATTCGTACTCGTCTGCTGCGACGACCCATACTGCTGGAGCTCGCAGAACGAGCAGGATAACAGATACTACGCTTTACTGGCTAACATTCCATGCTTAGAGCCATCGAAGCCACAGGAGGCGAAAGACATGCTTCTCAACGCCTTCCAGATTTCTGAGAAGCTTGAGCTTCCAGTTATGATGCGTCTAGTCACAAGAGTAAGCCACATAAGGGCTCCTGTAATCCTAGGCTCACTTGCAGACAAGAGGAAAACTGAGCATGTGAGGAACCCGAAGAGATTTGTCATGGTTCCAGCGAACGCTAGGTGCAGACATCTAGTCCTACTGGAGAAGATGGGTCAGGCGAAAGAGATCTCGGAGCAATCGAAGTTCAACAGCATGTATGGTCGAGGGAAGTTCGGCGTAATAACTGGAGGCGCCTCATTCAACTACGCGATGGAGGCGCTTAACATGCTGAATATGGATGCCTCTGTTCTTAAGCTAGGTTTCATAAATCCTCTTCCGGAAAAAACCATTTCAGATTTCTTGAGAAAACATGCCCCAATATTGGTGGTTGAGGAGCTTGAGCCATTCCTTGAGCTTCAGGTGAAAGCCGTAGCGAAAGACTGGGCTCCAAAAGTTAAGATACATGGCGTTCTGGAGGGCTTCACGCCTAGGCATGGTGAACTCTCCACCAGAATTGTTGCTGAAGCCTTGTGCAGGATTAAAGGTAAACCATTGAAGGATTACAGGATTTCGAAAGTTTCTCACGCAGAGGAACTTTCACCCCGTAGGCCTCCAAGCCTATGTCCAGGGTGCCCACATATGGCATCGATCTACGCGATTAAGGTTGCCGGGGGACCGAAAGCAATCTACCCTACGGATATAGGTTGCTACACCCTTGCCTACCAGCCTCCTCAATCCATAGGCGACATAGTTATCTGTATGGGCTCCAGCGCAGGCATCTCATGCGGCATGAGCGTGGCTGTGGATAACCCTATCATAAGCATTGTAGGTGACTCAACATTTTTCCACGCCTCAATCCCAGGCGTCATCAATGCGGTGTACAACAAACATAGATTTGTTTACGCTGTTCTAGATAACCTAACAACAGCTATGACGAACTTTCAGCCGCACCCTGGAACAGGAGTAACTGGAATAGGCGAAATAACGAAGCGCATCCTCATAGAGGATATAGCTGAAGCCTGCGGCGTAGAGTTCGTTAAGGTTGTGGATCCGTTTGATCTTAAGTCAGCGCTCTCAACAGTGAGGGAGGCAATAAAGCACGATGGACCCTCCGTAGTAGTTTTCAGGAGAATTTGTGCTGTGCTTGAAATAGAGGAGAAACGCAGGAAAGGCGAAGAGGTACCTAAATACCAGGTTGACAGGGAAAAATGCAATAACTGCATGGCGTGCATAAAACTTCTCGGATGCCCACCACTGGTTGCGAGCGGAGGGCAGGTATCAATAGATGAAGCTCTCTGCGTTGGATGCGGAGTATGCGCTCAGGTATGCCCACTGGGCGCCATCATCAAAGTAGGAGATAAGAAGGTTTGAAGAACACTAACGTGGTTGCATGCGGCGTAGGCGGTCAAGGAGTCTTACTGGCAACCTCTATTTTAGCCAACACAGCCATGAGGGAAGGGTTAGACGTACTTGCAAGCGAAGTCCACGGCATGGCTCAGAGAGGTGGCTCCATAGTCTCCCACCTTAGAATTGGCCGTGAGCTATACTCACCTCTTGTGACTGAGGGTTCAGCTGACCTAATCCTAGGGTTTGAGCCTGCTGAGGTTCTTAGAGCCCTGCGTTTCGCAAAGAATAGAACTTGGATTGTGGTTAACTCTAGGCCTATTATGCCGACAACGGTATCCATAGGTGTTTCTAAATATCCGGCCTTCGAGGTCATTGTTAAGGAGTATCTTAGGTTCAGTAAGTTTGTGGTTGAGGTTGATGCGATGAAGCTTGCTCTTAAAGCAGGAAGCTCCTTGGCGCAGAATATTGTTATGCTAGGCGCCTCAGCGGCAACAGGGATCTATCCCATGAAAAATGAGGCTTTACAGAGCTGTATTCAGGAGCTTTCTCCAGGTAAATATTTAGATGTGAACCTGAAGGCTTTTGAAGTTGGTTTTCATTCAGTTTCCTCAAGAAAACGCATGTAGGCACATGGTTAGCCTTCTCTGGCTACCTGCCTGTTTTCTGAGCAGGTAATCTTGTTGGCGTCAAGGTTCGTAGGTACTTGCGGAAAAAGGGGGAGAGTCCCCTCGGCATAAATATGATTATTAGAATTAGGATGAGGCCTATGGTTAACATCCTTTGAACTGGATCTATGATCCGCAGAAACTCCCAGACGAACATTATTACGACTGTTCCAATCACAGGTCCCTCTAAAGTGCCTAGGCCTCCGCTAACCACCATGATAACAGGCCAGAAGGAGTGATCTAGGCTGTAGATCTGGGGGTTGATGAACCCTATGAAGTGTGCGTAGAAGGCGCCTGCTAGGCCTGTGAGGAAAGTGCTTATGACGAATGCCAGAAGCTTGTACTTCACTGTGTCGATTCCAGTAGCTTTAGCTTCCTGCTCATTTTCTCTGATCGCTATGAAGGCTAAACCAATCTTAGACCTAATGATCAAATAGGTTAAGAGAACAGTGGCCGCCATTAGAGAAAGCATCCCGTAGTAGTACTGGTCAAGTGAGTTGAGTAGGCTTGGAACAGCCAGCCCGAAGGTCCCAGCTGTAAGCCAATCCAGCTGGATGGTTATGGCCTCCATTATCAGGCTGAAGCCGAATGTCACAAGGGCTAGAAACCACTCTCTCAGCCTTACGCATGTTAAACCTATGAGGCAGCCAACCAAAGCTGAAGCTGAGGCTCCTGCCAACAAACCAAGCCAAGGAGACATCATCCTTATCGCCAATAATGTGGTTACGTATCCGCCGATGCCTAGGAAAACTGCGTGGCCGAATGAAACCTGACCAGAATAGGCCAGTAGGTTCCAGCTTGAGGAGTACATTACGTAGAAGAATACTAGGATTATGACGTGAAGAATGTATGGATCTCTCTCAAACAGGGGAAGCGTCAACACTGCTGCTAATGCGGCAAGCGGCAAAATATTCCTTGAAAAACCAGGATAGGCTTTTTGATGAAGCCTCATATCTAGGTCACAGCCTTCTCTCCGAATAGGCCTGTAGGTCTAACAATAAGCACTAGGATTAGGATTATGAAGCCTACAGCGTCTCTCCAAGTTCCGCCGAAAATGAATACGGCGCTGCCTTCAACAATCCCGTAGAGGAGGCCGCCGACCACGGCGCCTGCTGTGCTTCCTAGGCCGCCAAGTATTATTATGGCGAAGGCTTTGAGGGCTGGAACAGATCCTGCATATGGGGTTATAGAGGTTGTTATGACTAGAAGTGTACCTGCAGCCGCAGCTAGGGCTGTGCCTAAACCGAATGTGAACATGTGTATACGCTCGACGTTAACGCCCATGAGCATTGCAGCTGACCTATTCTGGCTTGTGGCCCTCATAGCCCTACCGATCTTAGTTCCTCTCAGAAGCATGTAGAACCCTGACATTATTACTGCTGTTACCGCAGCGGCTACAAGCCAATCAACTCCAATCCTCATTATGCCCAGCTGAACAGCCATAAGTGCAAATGGGCTGTGGGCTCCTCGGGGGTACTCTGTCCACATCATTGCAGCAGCATTTTGAAGCACGAAAATTAAGCCTAGGCTTAGCAGAATCTCATTTAGTTTAGACGTGCCTAAAACCCTTCTGAAGCAGAGCCTTTCAACAGCAACACCCAGCAAACCCACAACAGCCATAGAGGCAAGAATTGAGACATAAGGGTTCAAACCTAAGAGGGTTGAAACCCAGTAGCTTGCGTACCCGCCGATCATTATGAATTCCCCGTGGGCGAAGTTAACGAGCTTAAGCACTCCAAAGATTAAATTTAGACCTGAAGCTAACAGCACGTAGATGCATCCCAGAATTGCTCCCCAAGTTAAAACTTGAAGGAGAGTTGCTGCCTCCAACATTACTGCCATCGCACCGTTAATTTAGCATCTAATAAAAAAAGGTGGTGTTAGAGTTGCATTAAAGTAGCTTTTGTTTCGCAAACATCCTGTTTCTTAACTGCCGCCAGCCTTATAGTCAGGAGGTAGCTCAAAGTCTTTCTGCTTAAGCGAGTCTGGGTAGATGATGTATGGAACTAGCTTCTTGGTTTTGCTGTCGTAGAATATCTGCTCAACAAAGGATATTGGTGCAATCTCATGGTTCTTATCAAACTTCACGACGCCACCCTGCATCATAATAAGCTTCTGAGGCATCTCAATTTTCTCTATTGCGTCTCTGACTTTCGCTTTGTCCAGTGTTCCAGCATTCTCTATGGCTAAGGCCACAAGGTAGATAGCGTCATAGGTGTCTGCACCCATCATGCCAGGGGCTATACCCCATCTTTTTGTGTAAACTTCCTTGTAGGCGTCAACTGCATTAGAGTAGTGTCCTGCGAATGGGCCGAACTTTGATTCAAGCAGCTGGCGGTCAACTACTGGTCCGATCTTTTCCATTAACCCGTAGTAGTTAGGATCCTCACAGCACTCCACCGCTATGTAAACTGTTTTCAACCCAATGTCGACCAAACCTTCCTTTATGGCTTCAGCGGTATCAGCAACAAATCCAGCGTGGTACACAGCATCAGGTTTCGCAGCCGCAATCTTAGTTAGCTGAGTATGGAAGTCCATGTCGCCCATCTTGAATTTCTCTGAAGCCACGATGTCCATTGGGAGATTCTTCGCCTTTATGTAGTCCACAGAGGATTGGTAGCATCCCTGCCCGTAGGGCGAATCTTGATAGAGGATTGCCAGCTTGAAGTTTCTGTTAGGAGCCACTTTAGGCTTCATCGTTTCAGCGAAGAACTTCACAATTGTTGTTGAGTAATCATCGGTTATTGTGCAGTAGTGGAACATGTAGCTTGTATCCTTATCTGTTCTCCTAGTAACAAGCGACGAAGATGCACCTGTTATAACAAATGGAACCTTATTCTCAATAGCAGGAACCTGAGAGGCGTATGTTACGGCGCTTGAGAATCCTCCGACAAGCACATCCACGTTATCTTCCAGAATCAGCTTTTTAACGCATGTAACTCCTTCCTGCGGGTTTGTTCGGTCATCTCCCTCGATAAGCTTTATTTTCAGTTTCGCGTTGTACTCCTTCACGTAGACTCCGCCTTTCTCGTTGATTTCATCAACCGCAAGAATTGAGGCTCTCTTCATGTCTGTGCCAACGTCTGCAGATACTCCTGTAAGTGAAGCGACTAGGCCAATTCTTATCTCTCGGGTTACTGGTTTAGGCTGAAATGTTATGTATGCAGCAGCTGCCGATGCAACTATGACTATTACGATGATGATCACTGCAGTAGCCATTTTAGTAATTCCTTTATCCATTCTCATCACGACCACTTATCTTCTCGTTGATAACTCTTATTACTTAAAGATTTCCTAAAACCCTTTGGGAAACTAGCTTAGAAATGATAAAATGCATATACCTTCAATTCAGAGGAGGCATTCACATGCCTAGGTAAACTTTTTTAACATGAGGGTTTCTCAGAAGTTCTTCCCCTTCGCCGGCGAGAACTATCTTACCTGCCTCAAACACATATCCCCTTTTAGCTATTTCTAAGGCGCTGTGCACGTTTTGCTCCACTAGAAGTATTGTTATACCCTCCCTGTTGATTTCGTATATGGTTCTAAGCATTTTCTCAACCAGAATAGGCGCCAGTCCCAATGAAGGCTCGTCAAGTATGAGCAGTGAAGGCGCTGACATCAAACCGCGAGCTATCGCCAACATCTGTTGCTCTCCACCGCTCAGCGTCCAAGCAAGCTGCTTTTTCTTTGGCTCTAGCTGCGGAAACAATTCAAAGACGTGTTCAAGCGTCTTCGCCTTTTCTTTCTCAGCTCTGCGGGTGTAGGCGCCGAGCAGAAGATTCTCCATAACGTTCATTTGCGGGAAAAGCTCCCTCCCTTCTGGGATTAGTACAACACCCCTTTCAACAATGCTGTACGGCGCAAGTTTCTCGATCCTGTTACCTTGAAACACTATTCTTCCGGAGAAGGGATGCAGCAACCCCATAACCGTTTTCACAGTCGTCGTTTTACCAGCCTTGTTAGGCCCTATTATGGTGACTATTTCTCCCTCTCTAACCTCGAAGGAGATGTTCCAAATGACTTGAATGTTGCCGTAGGAGACGCTTATGTTTTCCACTTGAAGCATTCTTCATCCTCTTAGAAGATGTATTTCTCCCCAAGGTAGGAGTTTATCACTGTCTGGTTGCTTGCAACTTCCTTCGGTGTTCCCTCAGCTATCTTCTCCCCATGGTGGAGAACCATTATCCTTTCACATAGACCCATGATAACCCTCATCACATGCTCAACCATGAAAATTGTAATTCCGCTTTCACGAATCTTCTTAATCAGCTCCACAGCCTCTTGGCTTTCCACAGGGTTAAGTCCAGTCGTAACCTCGTCAAGCAGAAGAAGCTTAGGGCTTGTCGCCAAAGCCTTAGCCAGCTGAAGCCTCCTAAGCTCAACTATGTTCAGATTCCTTGCAGGCACATCTATCTCTGCGTTTGAAAAGCCAACGAAACCTAGGACTTCCCTAGCCTTATCCAATGCATCCTTCATACTCATTTTACCGTCCTTACCGAAGAAAACCCCGGTAGCAACATTCTCAAGGGCAGTCATTTCAGGGAAAGATTGAACTATCTGGGAGGTTCTTGCAATACCTCTTCTACAAACTTGGTGAGGCTGAAGCTTCGTGATGTCCTCGCCCTCAAAAACGATTTTGCCTGAGTCTAGGCGGTGAAATCGGCTTATCAGGTTTAGCAGAGTTGACTTACCGGCGCCGTTTGGGCCCACCAGACCAACGATCTCTCCCTGCCTAACCTGGAAGTCCACGTTCTTTACAGCAAGCAGCCCACCGAAGCTTTTCGTTACCTTCCTGCCTTCAAGCAACAGAACCGCCATCCATCATAGGAGCCAGCGTTTTCATTCTAGCTGCACGTTTGGTATTCAACATTCTTCATCTATCTAAATATATCTCTTACGTAATTAGGTGGAAGCCATAACGGTTCCCATGTAGAAAAATAGAAAAGGATGAATAGCTTAGAATCTATTAGGTATCAGGTTCAGGGTGATGTTTGCTCATGCCCCTTGCACAGGTAAGCGTATTCGTTGAGAACAAGCCTAGAAGACTGATGAAAATAGTTTCCCTGCTGGAGCTAGCTGAAGTGGAGATTTTTGCTCTAAGCATAGCTGAAGCCGGGGAATTCGGTTTCATAAGACTCATAGTGAATAAGCCTAAGTTAGCCTACAAAACAATTAAGGAAGCTGGCTTCGTGGTTTCAGAGATGGAAGTGATAGCTGTACCCATCAAGGGAGATGTAACAATTTCAAGGGTAACAAACCTCATAGGAGACAACCTCCTAAACATAGAGTATGCGTATTCATCAGCTGTTTCAATAAATGGAAACCCAGTATTCGTACTACGCATAGATGAAGTGCAGAGAGCAGAGCAAATCCTCAGGGACAATGGGATTCAAGTACTTAACCAAGCTGAGCTGCAGCAAGAATAACCTGGAAGGGCATCGTTAACTTCTCAATGTGCCTCCCATGATTGATTTATCATGCCTGTTTTACATGCTTCTGAGGCTTATGACTATGAGGTTTTCGGGTAGGGGTGTCTCCAATTTTTTGGATTGGATCGAGGCCTCCGTTTCGATTTTTTGGATGGGATGAAGGCTCTTTCTATATAGAACCAAGCTTGTTCTCAATGCTCTAAATACCAAGTGTATGGTAGAAGTGAAATGGCCTTTTAGGCGTTATGGCTAGGTCTTTGATTCAACTATTGCATTTTGATGAAGATAGGTATTTAAATGGAAAGTTATATTTTATGTAACGTTGATGACAGTGTCTGGTAGCAACGATACAGAAAATATAAGAACTGGGTTATCAAAGAGGGAAAGCCAGCTACAAAAACAGGCAAATTTAAGGAGGAAAAGGTGTAAAAGGCACTTTCCTAAACTTTCGCATGGGGTGTTTCAATCGGTCTATGTAGAATTGAAAGTCTGTAAATTAGGTCTATTGCTAACATGAAAAACGTGTATTTTTAATGACTTAGTACTTTAGCCTACTCTTTTCAATAGTATATCATCGATTGTATTGGAAAAGATATATAACAATCCACAAGCGTATCTGAATATTGGGTAATTCACATTGGGAGAAAAAGAAGAGAAAAAGAAAGCCAAAGAAATAAGGAAAGGTTATGGGACCTCTGGTCATGAAGAGCTCGCTCATGGTACCGTGGGTAGAGCTGATGCAAGAGGCATTTCTGAGCCAAGTAAGAAGAAAGAAAAACCACCACCTCCGGAGTAACTGTATCAATGATGACTGGTCCTCTTGACATTGGAATTGCAGATGTAGTCATAGTAATTTTAATTTTGACCCCTGGTTTCATCGCTCTTCAACTTATCAAACGAATTTATATAATAGAAAGAGAGTTTTCCGATTTCGAGACGACCATATGGAGTATCTTCGCAAGTTTTCTTATTTACATACCCTTTGGAGCTATCACAGGGCTTGCATCCATAGATCAATTGAGGTTATCCTTACTTTCAATTCAAAATATAGCGCTTTTAATGGTACTTGCTGTTATTGGGGGGGCAGCTCCCTCTTTGATCTTAAGGCAACTTTTCAAAAGACACATGGGAGCCGGTAATCTGTGGGATCACATTATGAAGAAAATTATGAAAAGTCAAGACCCCGTCTATGCACTTGTTTACACGAATACCGGAAAAGAATTTTATGGCGAAATTACACATTTTGGTCTTGCCCCCGCTCCTAGGGATTTAGTAATAAAAGAGCCTGAGTTGCTAATCAGAGATAATAACTTGAAAGCAACCCGTAAAAACTGGGGAAAAGAAATCTTCTTTCACGAGAATGAAGTAAGACAAATTGTTTTTATGGATGAACTTTAGCTGTTATCCCATTTGAAGATTTAATATTTTGTGATTCCAAGTCTGATAAGAACTTTGACTGGTATTCATAGTTTTCTATGCCTACAAGAAACATTGTTTCAATCGGTCTATGGTAGAATTGAAAGAAACCTTTTTTGGTTGGGCTAAAGCCCAAGGAGGATGTGTTGAAGGAAGAAGATAAGAAATCAGGCAGTGAAACTTTAAGGTGTGCAGGGTTACAGAAACTTTAGAGGAGGTGGGAAGCAGGTGCCTTACTACACGATTATGGTGGAGAGGGATGTGAAGGCTTCAAGTAGAGATGAGGCTATGCGTATAGCGCAGAAGATTAAAGGAGCCATCCACGCAGTTAGACCTGATGAAGATGTTGAGATTTCCGACTTGCTTGAGGTTGATGCGCATGTTTATACGGTGCAAGTACGGTTTGAGGTGGAGGCTAAGGATGATGCTGAAGCTGAGCGAAATGAAGATAACATAGGTCGACTGGTTGACCAACTAAACCTTACTATTTCGGAGTAACCTTGAAGCCCATGTAGATAGCCCACTGGTCGTTTCAATTGGTCCAAAGTGGCATTAGTAGGCATTACCTGTCAATTTTATGTATATCTACATACCTAGGATTTTGGCGGCGTTCCTCCAAAGAATCTTCTCCTTATCTTCTAAGGGTATATCAAGCTCTTTTATCATGTTAAGCGACTGATTGTAATCAAACCATGGAAAGTCGCTTCCGAACAGAACGTGATCCGCATCAAGCAAACCAATCAGGTCCTTAAGCTCCTTAGCACTGAGCTCTGAAGTTGCAGCCGACGTGTCGAAGTAAGCGTTTTTGAAGTCAGCTAGAGGGGCTACGTGCCTCCACATTCGAAAGCCGCCTAGGTGAGCTAGGACAACAGTGAGGTTTGGTAGAGAAGATAACACCTGAATGAAGCTTTTAGGGTGAGCGTAAACTCTATCCATAGGCGCACGCTCCTCCCCTGCATGAAACAGGATAGGTAAACGCAACTCACACGCCTTCTCATAAATCCTGAAAAGCCTGGGCTCATCAGGAACAAACCTCTGAGCAGTGGGCTGAAGCTTTAAACCTTTGAAGCCAAACTTAACAATTCTCTCCAGCTCACCGTCAACATCATGCATATCCGGGTGAACAGTTCCAAAACAGGTAATTCTAGGCATGAATCTTCTAGCGACGTCGGCTCCCCAATTGTTTAGGTAACAAACATTGTTGGGTGAGTTTGAGAACAACTGCACAACAGCCATGTCGACTTTTGCTTCAGAAATTATTTTGAGTAGGGAACCTATGGTGGATGGATATAGCTTCTGAACCTTATACCTGGCTTTCAGGGATTCAGTTACCTTCACCTCAATCTCGTCTGGAAGCGCATGTGTGTGGAAATCTATTATCAAAGCTTAACACATAGATTCGTTCTTATCACGCGAAGAATATTGGTCATGCCTGTTCCACTATTCTCTTAGATCAAGTACTCGTTTAGCTTTTTCCTCAACCCTCGGTATTGAGTTCGGCTCCACCAGCTGAACTGAAATCTTGAGGCCAATCGTGTTCTCCAGCTCCTGCTCAAGCTTTTCCTTCAGGGCAACAAGTTCCTTCAATTCACCTCGGAAAGTGTCTTCTGCAACCTCTATTTTCGCGGTAACATCATCCATGTAGCCCTTTCTCGCCACAACAAGCTGGTAGTTGTTTCCAACGTTTGGAAGCTGCATCAAAACATGCTCAACTTGGCTTGGGAATATGTTTACACCCCTCACCTTAATCATGTCGTCTGTTCTTCCACTTATCCAGGAGATTTTAGTGTGGCTTCTCCTGCATCCGCAGGTGTTTTCATCAACTATGGCTGCTATGTCTCCTGTTCTGTATCTTATCAGCGGCATAGCCTCTCTTGTCAGCGTAGTTAAAACTAATTCGCCTTTCTCCTCCAAGCCTAGGTTCTCACCTGTTTTATGGTCAACAACCTCAACCAAGAAGTGGTCTGACCAGACATGTAAGCCGCTTTGCATGGTGCACTCAAACGCGACGCCTGGGCCGCAGACCTCGGATAGACCGTAGGAGTTGAAGACGCTGCAGCCGAACACGTTTTCAATTTTCCTCCTAACCCCCTCAGACCAAGATTCAGCTCCGCAGCTAATGGTTCTAATATTCAAATCTTTCCTTGGATTGATACCCTGCTGCTGAGCAACCTCTGCCAGGTAGAGCGTGTAGGAAGGTATACTTGTGAAGGCTGTCACTCCGAAGTCCTTCATCACCATAATCTGTCTCCTCGTTTTCCCAGTTGCAGACGGAACCACCGCCGCCCCAATTCTTTCAGCTCCATAGTGGAAACCTAAACCGCCTGTGAACAGTCCGTAGCCTAGAATTACCTGAAAAACATCTTTACTCGTAACCCCAGTCATTGTAAGGCATCTGGCAATGCAGTTTATCCAGTTTTCCAAGTCGTTTCTCGTGTAGGCTACAACTGTCGGTAGACCTGTGGTTCCAGATGAGGTGTGTACCCTACAAACTTTTTCCATGGATGTTGCTAGAAGCTTGAATGGGTAGTTCGCTCTAAGATCATCCTTTCTTGTGAAGGGAACCTTCCAGAGATCTGACCTAGATCTTATTGAGGCCGGATTCACCTTAGCCTTCTTTAAGGCGTCTTTATAGAATCTTATATTCCTGTAAGCGTAGTTCAATATGTGCCGTAATCTCTTATCTTGAAGTTTAAGAAGCTCCTTCCTACTCATCTTCTCAACTGCAGGTTCCCAAAACCTGTTCTTCAAACCCATCTCTGAATCAACCCTTCAGAACCTACATGAAGCTTCCTTTTCCATCCTGTTTAGACGTTTGTTACAACTACCAACCATTGTGTTCGAATCGTCAACCACTGCACGCTTCAAGCAGCATTTCAGGCTTACTCTAAACTGTCGCGCATCGCCTGTAGGTGGCTGATCAAGTGTAGGAAGATGCGCTTATGGGATGTTAGATTAAGCTTTTCAGAGAGATCTACCCCTTCCCTCATCCTCCTATCCAGCTCCTCAAGCATCCCAGAAAGCTTCTTCACATCTTGGTCAGAAGGCTTCATCGTCTTCATCTTCATACCTCCTTTTCTATGGAGCCGCAGCTAACCTAAAGGGCAGTTGGCTCCTTTATCAAAACACGTTGCGCCTTACCCTCATACCTTGGGAGGGTTCCAGGCGCAGTGACCTCAACCCTAGGATTAGCGAAAAGCGTGTTAGCCAGCTCCCTCTCCACATTCCTCATGTACTCGGAAGCAGAATCCCCTTTAGGCACAGGATTCACCTCAACCCTAACAATAATTTCATGCACCATCTTTGATCTGTCAACAACAATCTGATACTCCGCAATCTCTGGGAACTTGAACAGTGCTTCCTGCACAGCTGAAGGATAAATCTTTGAGCCCTTGAAGTGTATAACGTCATCAACCCTGCCTACAATCCTTCTGCACCTTGGAAACGCCACCCTACCGCACTCACATGGCTCATCATCAAGAACCGTTAGGTCACCCTGCCTGTAACGGACTAGAGGCATACCCTCCCTGGTTAGATGGGTGAAAACCATCTCACCCTGCTCGCCAGGTTCAACAGGCTCCAAGGTTTCAGGGTTAACTATCTCGAGGTACCAGTGGTCAACCCAGAAGTGGAAACCGCCCTCATAGATGCACTCCTGACCTGGCCCAGGACCAATAAGCTCAGTTGACCCGTAGACATCTCTTGAGCCTCCTCCATGCTGCTTTAAGGCAAAACCATCCTCAATCCTTTTACGCATCTCCTCTGACCAAATCTCAGCCCCAGGAATCGTTACCCTCAGAGCCAAGTCCTTCTCAGCATCAAAACCCATCTTCTTAACAGTTTCAGCCACATAGTACTGGTAAGACGGCGTGCCTGTAAGCACAGTTGCCCTATAATCCTTCAAAGTTCTCACAAGCGCCTCGGTTCTCCCTAAACCCCAAGGAATAATAGTTGCACCAATGAGGTGGGCACTCTGATGGAAGCCCATACCGCCTGTGAAAAGCCCGTAGCCATAAATATTCATTATGATGTCCCCTTCTTTTGCCCCAGCAGTTGTGTAGGTCCTAGCCATAACGTTCATCCAAATTTCATAGTCCCTAAACGTGTAGGGACCTATAGTCGGCTGACCTGTGGTGCCTGAGGTCATATGCCAGCAAACAAGGCTTTCTCTCGGCACGCAGAGAAACGAGCCGCCATATGGGTAGGCGTTTAACCTCAGATCCTCCTTCGTGGTGAAGGAAAACTTCTCTATGTCCTTCAGAGTTTTCAGGTCATCTGGCTTAACTCTCTTCTCATCAAATTTCTTCCTGTAGAAGGAGCTTCTCTCATAAACATAATGAAACATATGTCTAAGCCTCTTCAGCTGAAGCTTCTGAAGCTCCTGCTTGGACATAAGCTCTATACGCGGCTCCCAGTATCGAACCTCCTCCTTCAACCTATTCTTCCCCGCCTAAGCCTTCCTATCTAGGAGGCATAGAATTATTTAATTATTAAGCAAACGAACCAAAATCAGCTTAACATGACTACAGATTTAAAATTTAGAGTTCACAGCAACCAGAAGGTGAACCAAACTCTTAAAGTATGAGGGAATTATTGAATAACGACTGGTCTGGGGCGGTGGTCTAGCATGGTCTAAGATCCCGGTCTCGGGTCCATAGGCGGGTAAGCCGGAGATCGCGGGAGGCCTCTAGAAAACATCTAGACGCCCGCGAATTCAAATCCCGCCCGCCCCACCATAGCCTCTAACCCAAGTGTATAGCATAAGGCTGTTTTGGTGAAAAAGAGAAGGGAGATTTAAGGATTAAGTGAATTCAGGCGGCTTCTCTACTGGCGGAGGAAACACAGGCGGCTTCTCCTCAACTGGAGGAGCCTCTATGGGTGGAAGTGTAGGTGGCGGGGCTGGTTTAGCCTTCTTCACCACTTTCTTCTTAGGTTTAGGTTTAGCCTTCTTCTTAACCTTCTTCTTAACCTTCTTTTTTGCCAAAGTGAGTTATTCCCTCTTTACTGAACCTATTATTCATCTCTTTAAGCTTATAAAATATTAGCCTAAAAATAGGGGGTAATTGAACCTAAGAGAACTGTTGGATGCTACGTGTATATGACTTTAAGGCCCCTGCAGTGCACGCAGCCGCTTCACAATGTTTGGGTGGGTT